>ENA-UEQJ01003305-UEQJ01003305.1-human-gut-metagenome-genome-assembly--contig:-NODE-3305-length-10469-cov-6.022614_pt1 | contig 10469 bp, 9 predicted proteins | sample MGYA00242937_ERZ507938 | MGnify/ENA primary metagenome ERZ507938 (study PRJEB26167, sample SAMN06115437) | human gut metagenome | host: Homo sapiens | place: China:Gansu | collected 2015-07-03 | study...
TTGGGCGAGCTGTCACCGCAGGTGACTGAGAGGGTCTTGCCGTTTGCCCTCTCCGTCCTCGCCGCGCTCGGCCACCTCTCCCACAGGGAGAGGCAAGGGATACCCACACCGTACACCGAAAGGTGCATAGAAGTGCACGATTTATTTGTCCATCTGCTGCAATAACTGCCCTTGAACGATCGTCAGGTAAACACCGCATGGCTGCGGGGACTGAAACTGTTTTACGACCACCCCGACCCTCGCACCGGGAGCTTTTGTTATTCGTGCAGCAGTCCCATATGAACCATGGCCCGGTACAGGCCGTCCTCCCGCAGAGGCGCGGTGACGTATTCCGCCTGGGCCTGCACCTCTGCCGGGGCGTCGCCCATGACCAGGGGGTGTCCCACACACGCCAGCATTTCCAGGTCGTTGGGACTGTCGCCGATGGCGTAGCAGTCGGCCAGGTCCGCGCCCAGGGCCTGGGCCACGGCCCGGCAGCCGGACGCCTTGGAATAGCCCCGCATGGGCAGCTCGAACATGCCGCCGCCCCGGTCGATGATCTGGCACAGGGGCGCCATCTCCGCCAGAAATTCTTCCCTCCGGCTGTCCGGCCCCACCAGGACGCACACCTTGTCAAAGTGGAAATCCGGGTCGCCGTCAGGCCGCCCCACCCGGACGCCGCCCCGCTCCAGGCGCTTCACGGCGTTTTCCAGCTCCCGGTTCAGGTGGTGGTGGGGCGTATCCACCCAGATGTGCGACGCCTCCTCAAAGTACATATCCACCAGGCACCGCCGCCCGGCCTCCAGGATTTTCCGGCTGGTGTCCCGGTCAAAGCCCACGTGCCGCAGCACCCGGCCGTCCAGCTGGATATACTGGCCGCAGGAGCACACCAGCCCGTCGAATGCCAGCTCCAGCAGCTGGGGCTCCATGGCGATCCGGGGCCGCCCGGTATTGATAATGCAGTGATGCCCCGCCTGCCGCAGCTGCCGCACCGCCTCTGCGGCGGAGGGCGGGATGCTGCCGTTCACGTCCATGATGGTGCCGTCAATGTCGAAGAAAATGATGCTCATAGCCTGTCCCCTTCGGTGTGATCTACGCCCGATTATAACGCTTTTCCCCGCAAAAGAAAATTCGCATACTGCACAAAGCTTCCGCTCCGGCAGACAGCTTTTGCGTGGCATCCGCAGACGGCTTGCAAACGCCGCCCCTGCCTGGTACAATGGAGAAAACCCGTTAAGGAGGAACCGGTCAATGACCAAGCAGGAAACCTATGACTATCTCCGCGCCCACGGCGTGGATTTTGAGATCACCGAGCACCCGGCGGTGTTCAACATGGAGGAGTGCGCCGCCGTGGACATGCCGTATCCGGAGGACGACGCCAAAAATCTGCTGGTCCGGGACGACAAAAAACGGAGCTATTACCTGATCACCGTCCGCTGCGGCAAGCGGGTGGACCTGAAGGAGTTCCAGCGCCGCCACGGCACCCGCCGCCTGAGCTTTGCCTCCCCGGAGGAGCTGCTGCGGCTGCTGGACCTGACCCCCGGCTCCGTGACGCCGCTGGGGCTGCTGAACGACCGGGACCATGCTGTCCGCTTCTGCCTGGACCGGGATTTCGACGGCGGCCGCATCGGCGTTCATCCCAATGACAACACCGCCACGGTGTGGCTGTCCGTCCGGGCCCTGCTGGCCCTGCTCCGGGACCGGGGCACGGAGATCGAATTGGTCGAAATCTGAGAGAAAAAAGGAGAACCGTTATGAATCCCACCGAGCTGCTGTCCGCCCTGCACACGGCAGAGCGGCTGAAGGACACCACCCGCCACTGCTGCACCTCCCGCCGCCGGCCGGAGAGCGTGGCCGGGCACAGCTGGCGCATTGCCCTGATGGCCTACTGGATGCGGGACGAGTTTCCGGAGGCCGACATGGACAAGGTTATCCGCATGTGCCTGATCCACGACCTGGGCGAGTGCTTTACCGGCGACATCCCCACCTTCCGCAAAACGGCGGCGGACGAGGCCGACGAGGAGCGGCAGCTGCTGGCGTGGGTGGACACCCTGCCCGCCCCGTATGATGCGCAGATGCGGGCACTGTACCGGGAGATGGCGGCGCTGGAGACCACGGAAGCCCGCATTTACAAGGCTCTGGACAAGTTTGAGGCCGTCATCCAGCACAACGAGTCCCCCATCGACACCTGGGAGCCCCGGGAGTACGACCTGAACCGCACCTACGCTCAGGAAAACGCCGCCTTCTCCCCGTATCTGACCCGCCTGCGCCAGGCCATCCGCCAGGAGACCGAGGACAAGATCGCCGCCGGAAAATAGGAAAGGCGCTCCCCTGCATCCCTCCGCCGGCGAAACCGCCGCATCACGCAAAAAGCATCCCTTTGGCCGGAAACGCCAAAGGGATGCTTCAGTCTGTCAAAAAAGAAGGCTCACCTCCGCCTTCGGAAAGGAAGATAGTTACGAAAGAAACCCATCAGGGGTGTCTTTCGTTTTCAATCACCGCATTTTCAGAACTTTCATGAAAGTTCTGAAAATGCTTTTCAGCTTTGATCTGTTTTGGGGTGATACGTGGGCACCATGTCCGCCACATATTGGCGGATGTCCGGGCTGTTGCTCTGGCAGGCCTGCTCCAGCACCGCCAGCTGGCGGCAGAAGGCCTCGTCGTCCATGCTGATGGGCTGGCCGATGTGGATGAGCTGGTTGGCGGTCTCCCGCAGCCCCTCCTCGTCCATCAGCAGCTCCTCATACAGCTTCTCTCCGGGCCGCAGGCCGGTATAGATGATGGGGATATCCACATCCGGCTCGTAGCCGGACAGGCGGATCAGCTGCCGGGCCATGTCGTCGATCTTCACCGGCTGGCCCATGTCCAGCACAAAGATCTCGCCGCCCCTGGCATAATACCCCGCCTGCAGAACCAGGGACACCGCCTCGGGAATGGTCATGAAAAACCGGGTGATCTCCGGATGCGTCACCGTCACCGGTCCCCCGTGGGTGATCTGCTGCTCGAACAGGGGCACAACGCTGCCGTTGCTGCCCAGGACGTTGCCGAACCGCACCGCCACAAATTCCGTTTCGCTGCGCCGGTTCATCATCTGCACCACCATCTCGCACAGGCGCTTGGACGCGCCCATGATGTTGGTGGGGTTCACCGCCTTGTCCGTGGAGATCAGCACAAAGCGCTTTACCCCGTGCCGGGCGGCAGACCGGGCCATTTTATAGGTGCCAAACACGTTGTTCTTGATGGCCTCGTTGGGGCTGTCCTCCATCAGGGGCACATGCTTGTGGGCCGCCGCGTGGAAGATCAGGTCCGGCCGGTACATATCCAGCAGGTTATCCACCCGCTGCTGGTCCCGCACGGACCCGATGCACACCTCCAGCGTCAGCTCCGGGTGCTCCCGGCGCAGCTCCATCTGAATGTCGTAGGCGTTGTTTTCGTAAATGTCGAAGATCACCAGCCGCCGGGGCCTGTGCCGGGCGATCTGACGGCACAGCTCGCTGCCGATGCTGCCGCCGCCTCCGGTGACCAGAACCGTCTTGTCGTTGATATAGCCGCAGATCTCCTCCAGGTTCACCTGGATGGGGTCCCGGCCCAGCAGGTCCTGCAGCTCCACCCGGCGGAGCTTGCTGATGGTGACCTCACCGTTGACCAGCTGATACATGCCCGGTACCACCTGGATCTGGCAGCCGGTGGTGCTGCATATATTGAGGATCTCCTGCCTTCCGGCGCCCTGAAGCGACGGAATGGCGAACACGATCTTGTCGATATCGAATTGCCTGGCGGCCTGGGGAATGTCCCGCCGCGCACCCACAACGCGCACACCCTCCAGAATGCGGCCCCGCTTGGCGGGGTTGTCGTCGATGATGCAGGCCACCCGGCTGTTGAGATGACTGCTGACGGCGTATTCCCGGATCAGCTGCCGCCCGGCCTGGCCTGCGCCGATGATCATGACGTTTTCCGCATTTTTCCGGGCCAGAGGCGCCCGGTTGCGCAGGTACCGCACCCCGCGATAGAAAAAGCGGATGCCGGAGGTGCAGAAGAAGCTGAAGAACAGGCCCCACACATAATAGGACCGGGGCATATGCACCCCAAACAGCGCCACGCATGCAAAGCTCAGCCCGCCCAGAAGCACATAGGCCAGTATGATCCGCATCAGCGCATCCACGCTGACGAACCGCCAGATGCTGTTGTACAGGTTGCACAGCCAGAACACCGCCAGGCAGACCGGCACCCACCACCAGATGGTGTGCAGATATCCGTCCACAAACTCCTGGGGAATATCCGTAAAGTGGAAGTCGAACCGTGCCCACAGGGCCAACAGGTACGAGCCCATGATGCCGATGATGTCCGCCAGCATGATCAGGAGCACCCGGGACAGCCACCTGCGATCCACTTTTCCTATGTACAGGCCCATCCGGCGGCGCCCCCTTTCCCAAGGCGGAGTCATCCTCCGCGTCCTCTTTTCAGATGCCATCCCAATATAGCACAAAACAATGAGAAAATCAAGTCGAAAAACGTTGTTTCAATAAGGCGAATCCGTGGAAACGTTTTCGCTTTATCGGCTGGCATACTGGGGCCAATCCCTGGCAGGCAAAAGGAGACGGGCCGCAGCCCGTCTCCTTTTGGTATGCTTATTTCCGCTGTTTATTCCTTGCTCTGGCCATGCTCGCTCTGGTCCTCCGGCTTATCCTGGGGCTGGCCCTCCGGCTTCTCGTCCTTCTTATCAAAGTCCGGCATGGGGATAGGCTGGGACACGATGTTGATGTGCCTGGCCGGGGGATCGATCACGTCCGGGGTGGAGGGGCGGAACAGCTTCTGGTCCTCCTCCCGGGTGGCGCCGTAGTTGTCCACAGTCTCCGGGTCCCGGCCCTCGATGATGGCCATCATCTCCTGACCGGTGATGGTCTCCTTCTTCAGCAGATACGCCGCGATTTTGTCCAGCAGTTCCCGGTTTTCGCTGAGGATCTGCTTGGCGTCCTGGTGGCACTGGCGGATGATGGCGATGGTGGCCCGGTCCGCCGCGGCATAGGTCTCCTGGGCGCAGGTCATGGAGTAGCCGCCGTCCAGATACTGGCTCTGGACGGTGCCCAGGGCCATCATGTCGAACTCGTCGCACATACCGAACCGCGCCACCAGATTCCGGGCCATTTCCGTGGCCCGCTCGATGTCGTTGGCTGCGCCGGAGGTCATGGTGTTGCACACGATCTCCTCCGAGGACCGGCCTGCCAGCAGGGTCCGGATCTCCGCCAGAATGTCCTCCCTGGACATGAGGAACTTTTCCTCCTCCGGCAGGTGCAGGGTGTAGCCCAGAGTTCCCTGGGTATGGGGCACGATGGTGATCTTGCTGACGGGCTGGGCATTCTTCTGCTTGGCTGCCACCAGGGCGTGGCCCACCTCGTGATAGGCGATGATGCGCTTTTCCTCCTGGGTGATGACGGTGCCCTTCTTCTCGGAGCCTGCGATGACCGTTTCAAAGGCGGCCAGCAGGTCGTTCTGGTTCACGGCCTTGCGGCCCTTGCGCACGGCCCGCAGGGCGGCCTCGTTCACCAGGTTGGCCAGGTCCGCGCCGACGCAGCCTGCGGTGGCCTGGGCGATCTTGTCCAGGTTCACGTCCTCCGCCAGGCGGATGTTCCGGGTGTGGACCTGCAGGGTGGCAAGTCTGCCCGCCAGATTGGGCCGGTCCGCGGTGATGCGCCGGTCGAAGCGGCCGGGCCGCAGCAGGGCCTTGTCCAGCACCTCCGGCCGGTTGGTGGCGCCCAGAACGATAACGCCCTTGCTGGGGTCGAAGCCGTCCAGCTCCGCCAGCAGCTGGTTCAGAGTCTGCTCCCGCTCGTCGTTGCCGCCGAAGCGGCCGCCGTCACGGGATTTGCCGATGGTGTCGATCTCGTCGATGAAAATGATGCAGGGAGCCACCTTGGCGGCCTCCTTGAACAGGTCACGGACCCGGGACGCGCCCACGCCCACGAACATCTCCACAAAGTCCGAGCCGGAGATGGAGAAGAACGGCACGTTGGCCTCGCCGGCCACGGCCTTGGCCAGCAGCGTTTTGCCGGTGCCGGGGGAGCCTACCAGCAGCGCGCCCTTGGGGAGCTTGGCGCCGATGGCGGTGTATTTGCCGGGGTTGTGGAGGAAGTCGATGATCTCCTCCAGGGACTCCTTGGCCTCATCCTGACCGGCCACGTCCTTGAAGGTGACGCCGGTCTGCTTTTCCATATACACCTTGGCGTTGGATTTGCCCACGTTGCCGATGCCGCCGATGCCCCCGCCGTTTTTGGACGCGATCCGCATCACCAGCAGGAACAGTCCGATCATCAGCACCATCGGCAGGATATACATCACCAGGATGTCTCCCAGGACGCTCCAGGAGCTCTTGACGGGGCTGGAATACTCCACATTGTGCTCATCCAGCAGGGGAAGCAGCCGGGTGTCCGTCAGATAGGTGGTATACAGGGTCAGCTTGGACTTTTCGCTCTGGGTATAGGTCTTGGGCTCCCGGTACTTGTTGTCCGTCTTTTCGGTATAGGTATATCCGTCCACCGGGGTGGCGTACAGTACGCCGTCCTTCAGCTGGATCTCCTTGATCTGGTCCTGCTCCACCAGGTCCATCATCTCGCTGTAGGGGACCTCAAAGCTCCTTCCGCCGCTGGTGGCGGCCAGGATTTAGTTGAATACCAGCGTCAGCACCAGGGCCCAGCCAATCAGAGAGATGACGCTGCGCAGGTTTTTGTTGTTTTTCTTGTTTCCGCCGTTTCGATTGTTTCTGTTGTTTGAGTCCATATCGGTCTCCTTCCGTTAAAAAAACTGCCCGCCGGGCAGATACTTTCTCAGTATTATTGGAGTATACCATAAAAAATTTTTTCTCACAAGCGCGGAACGTCGGCTTTTGTGTTAAATTTCTATGAATCCCCCTGCGAAAAAAATTCCAGTTGCCAACGGGAGCGAAATGTGATAGGATATCTGCATGACGACTCCTCCGCCGCCAGCTGCGGAGCCGGTCTCGCGCAATGGATACCCACGAATCATGTCAGGCGGGGAACCGAGCAGCATTAAGAGGGATCATCCATGTGCCGCGAGTCCACCGGCCCCGCAGCTGGCAGCGGAGGAGTTTTATTTTTTACGCAAACGCAAAGGGAGGGCTGCTTCATGTATCAGGCACTGTACCGCAAATGGCGGCCCAAGACGTTTTCCCAGGTGGTGGGCCAGGACCACATCACCGGCACGCTCCAGCGCCAGGTGGCCGAGGGCCGCACGGCCCACGCGTATCTGTTCACCGGCACCCGGGGCACCGGCAAAACCACCTGCGCCCGGATCCTGGCCAAGGCCGTCAACTGTCTGCACCCGGAGGACGGGGCCCCCTGCAACCGGTGCGAGGCCTGCCGGGGCATCGACAGCGGCTCCCTGCTGGACGTGACGGAGCTGGACGCTGCCAGCAACAGCCGGGTGGACGACATCCGGGAGCTGCTCAGCGAGTCGGTCTATACCCCCACAGTGCTGAAAAAGCGGGTCTATATCATCGACGAGGTCCACATGCTGTCCACCCAGGCCTTCAACGCTCTGCTCAAGACCATTGAGGAGCCGCCGGAGCACCTGATGTTCATTCTGGCCACCACGGAGCTGCACAAGGTTCCGGCCACCATTCTCTCCCGGTGCCAGCGCTTCAATTTCAAGCGCATCCTGCCCCGGGATATGGAAAAGCACCTGCTGCACATTGCCGGGGCCGAAAATATTCCCCTGGCCCCCGACGGGGCGGAGATCCTGGCCCGCATGGCCAACGGCGCCCTCCGGGACGCCCTGAGCCTGCTGGACCAGTGCCGGGTGGCCCAGGGCCGGCTGGACAGCCGCACGGTGCTGGACATTCTGGGCCTGGCCGGCAGCGTCCAGACGGTGGAGCTGATGGACTGCATCCTCCGGCGGGATGCCGCCGGGGCCCTGACCCGGCTGGATGAGCTGTACCGGGGCGGCAAGGATGTGGCCGCCATGCTGGGGGAGCTGGGGGACCTGGCCCGGGACATGACCATTCTCAAGGCCGCCCCCGACGGGGCCGCCGCCCTGCTGACGGGTATATACGATACCAAGACCCTGAAGTCCCTTTCCGGCAGCCAGCCCATGCGGCGGTTTCTGTATCTGACGGAGACCATCCAGGCCTGCTGCGCCGGGCTGGGAGACAGCTTCCAGCCCCGGACGGATGCGGAGCTGTGTCTGCTGCGCCTGTGCGACGAAGGTCTTTCCGGCGACCTGACGGCCCTGAGCCAGCGGATCGACCGGCTGGAGGATCAGATATCTAACGGAATTTCAATAAAAACTGTCCCGCAAAACAGCGGGATGTCCCCGAAACCGGCCCCTGTGTCCCGGGACAGCACCGGGACAAGCCGGGACGAACCGGCGGAGGATCGCCCTCCCATGCCGGAGGAGCCGCCCCTGCCCCAGGAGCCCGGGAACCGGGAACGGATATTCGATATTCCGGACGAAGAACCGCCTGCCAAGCGTCCGGCCAACAGACCCGCTCCCGAACCGGCGGCTGCCAGGGCTGCCGCCGTGGTGGGCGACACCGGCAAATGGGACGCCATGAAGGAGCACTGCAAGGGCCGCCTGGCGGTGAATCACCGGGTGTTTCTGAATATGGTCCAGGGGGCGGTGGACGGCGACTGCCTGACGCTGTACTGCCAGAACGAGTTCGTCCGGGACTCCCTGAACAACAACTCGGTGCTCCATGTGCTCCAGGAGGTGGCCTCCGCCGCAGAGGGACAAACCGTCCGGGTGGTGCTGACCGTTGGCGGCGCACCGGCCCCCGCCGGAAAAAAGTCCGCCCCCCGGAAGCCCCGCCCGGAGCCAAAACCGGCTCCCCAAAAGGCCCCGGAGCCTCAGCCTCCGGCGGAAACGGCGGCTCCCGGAGATCAGACGCCGCCCTGGGAGGAGCCTCCGGCGGAAAAGACCCCGGATAAGCTGGATGAGGTGGCGGTCCAGGGCCAGCAGCTGGAAAATTTCAAGATCAAATAAGCAATATTTCGTAATATAAAGGAGAATGCGACATGGCTAAGGGATACAGTGCCCGCAACGGGTTCGGCGGCAGCGCCGGGATGATGCGCCAGCAGCAGCAAATGCAGCAGAAGCTGGCCAGGATGCAGCAGGATATGGAAGCTGCCCAGAAGAACGTGGAGGAGAGCAGCTTCACCGCCTCCGTAGGCGGCGGCGCGGTGCAGGCCACCGTATCCGGCAAGAAGCAGGTGACGGCGCTGACCATTCAGCCCGACGCCGTGGACCCGGCGGATGTGGAGATGCTCCAGGACCTGGTGATCTCCGCCGTTAACGAGGCCCTGCGCCAGGCGGAGGAGGCTATGGAGTCCGCCATGGGCTCCGTCACCGGCGGGCTGAACATTCCCGGCCTTTAATCGGTAAGCGGTATGCGATATAATTTAGCCGCACTGCAAAATCTGGTAGACCAATTTGAGCGTATGCAGGGCATTGGTCACAAGACTGCCCAACGCATGGCGTTCTATGTGCTGGGTTTGTCAGACGAAGAAACCCGGGCTTTTACCGACGCCATTACCGAAGCCCATACCAAGATCCACCAGTGCAAAATCTGCTGCAATCTGGCGGAGGAGGAGCTTTGCCCCATCTGCAAAAACCCGGCCCGGGACAAAAGCGTGGTCTGCGTGGTAGAGGATCCGCGGGATGTGGCCGCCATTGAGCGCACCCACGAGTATAACGGCACTTACCATGTACTCCACGGCGCCATCTCGCCTATGGACAATATCGGCCCGGACCAGATCCGCATTAAGGAGCTGCTGGCGCGACTGAACGACGGCACGGTGGAGGAGGTTATTATGGCCACCAATCCTACCGTAGAGGGCGAGGCCACCGCTATGTATATCAGCCGGCTGCTGAAGCCCATGGGCATTACCGTCAGCCGCCTGGCCTACGGCGTTCCGGTGGGCGCAGATTTGGAGTATGCCGACGAGGTTACCCTGTCCCGAGCCCTGGAGGGGCGCAGCCTGATTTAACAAAAACAGAAAGGAGTGGGCGCTTTGGGAGAAGCAAAGCAAGTGATTGCCCGCAACAAAAAAGCGTTCCACGACTATTTTGTGCTGAACACTTACGAGGCGGGGCTGGAGCTTTTCGGCACGGAGATTAAGTCCATTCGCCAGGGCAAAGTGAATTTGAAAGACAGTTGGTGCAGCATTGACGAGGGCCAAATGTACGCCGTAGGGGTGCATATTTCCCCTTACGACCACGGCAACCGCTTCAACGTTGACCCCCGCCGTCCCCGCCGACTGCTGCTGCACAAGCGGGAGATCATGCGGCTCTACGGCAAGGTCAAGCAGGACGGCTACGCCCTGATCCCCCTGTCCGTCTATTTCAAGGGCAGCCGGGTAAAGGTCAAGGTCGGGCTGTGCAAGGGCAAAAAGCTATACGATAAACGACAGGCCGCGGCAGAGAAGGACGCCAAACGTCAGATCGACCGCGCCATGAAGGAGAGAAATCAATGAATCCCA
>ENA-UEQJ01003333-UEQJ01003333.1-human-gut-metagenome-genome-assembly--contig:-NODE-3333-length-10405-cov-3.522076_pt1 | contig 10405 bp, 8 predicted proteins | sample MGYA00242937_ERZ507938 | MGnify/ENA primary metagenome ERZ507938 (study PRJEB26167, sample SAMN06115437) | human gut metagenome | host: Homo sapiens | place: China:Gansu | collected 2015-07-03 | study...
TTATAAGGCGTATGGAAAGTTCAAGAAGACAGCAGGCCCAGGAAACCAACGCACAGAATAACAGCGACAGTAAAGCTAATAAGAACACCGATAAAGACAGCGAAACAGATAACACCGACACCAACACCGTCCGCGCCAGCTACAGCGTCCCGGTGACAACGGTCTCCATCGACACCTATGACATTTCCGACCGTGAGAATCCGAAACAGACAGGAACCTGCCAGCAGGACGGCACATACCTTTCTTCCAGAAGAAATGGCGGGAATCTTTATCTCTTTACTTCCTACTCCCCGGACACCACAGACGGGGTCGATGCAAAAGTAAAATACATTCCGAGGATTGATGACGAGTACATCGCATACGACCACATCTACCTGCCGGCAGCCGAAGAAACAACAGACTACACCTATGACGGCAAAAACTATCTGGTAGCATCCTCCGTCTCCGATGAGAACCCGGATCAGATCACAGACAGCATGGCAGTTGTCAGCGGCGCAGAGACTTTTTACGTAAGCGAATCCAACATCTATTCTGCTGTTTCCGACTGGACCGCATCCGACACGAAACCGTGCACGGAGATCGTCCGCATCGGTTATGAGGATGGCTTTTTTACAGAAGGAAGCACCGGTTCCGTATCCGGAGAACTCAACAATAGTTTTTCCATGGATGAATATAACGGAAACCTCCGCCTGGTTACAACAACCGCAGGCTGGAACAAAGATTACAGCGAATATACCAGAACCAACGGACTTTATATCCTTGATGCAGACATGAAAACCATTGGCAAGATCGAGAACCTTGCCGATAACGAAGAGATCAAGTCTGCCCGTTTCATGGGAGATACCGGATACTTTGTCACCTACAGAAACACAGACCCGCTGTTTTCAGCAGATCTTTCTGACCCGACGAAACCGAAGATCATCGGCGAACTCAAGATCACCGGCTTCTCCGAATACCTCCATTTCTACGGAGAAAACAAGCTGCTCGGTATCGGCTGGGAGACAGATCCCGACACAGGCAGCATCGAAGGGCTGAAATGCTCCATGTTCGACATCACAGATCCTTCCGATGTCAAAGAGATTGACCGCATTGTTCTCAAGAATGTATCCATCTGCGATGCGCTTTCCAATTACCGCGCGATCCTGGCATCCCCGGACAAAAACCTCTTCGGTTTTGCCTACGGACTGTATAAGAACAGCGGCACAGGAGACTACTACCACACAGAAGAACAGTATTACTACGGACTTCTTTCCTACAGCGAAGAAGACGGTTTTGTTCCGGGAGCATACCTGAACATCACACAGAGCGGTCTGTTTGACGATGCACTCACCAATACGGAACACCGCACCATGAGAGGCATTTATATTTCAGATACGTTTTATCTTGTTACAGAAAACGGCATCAGTTCCTACGATATGACAGACGGATATAAACTTACAGATACTCTTCTTTGGGAATCATAAGAAATCCCGTAATCTCTCATATTTACTCCTTGCAGGAATCAGACGAATAGTCTATACTAGAAATCAATTGGATGAGAAATGAAAGACAGAGAGGAAACAGATTATGAAGCTTACAACTGTAAGAGAAATTTACAAAAACAGAGAACAATATATGAACCAGGAAGTGACAGTAGGAGGCTGGGTCCGCAGCGTCCGTGGTTCCAAAGCATTTGGATTCATCGTCCTTCATGACGGAACCTATTTCGAGACACTTCAGATCGTATATCACGACACCATGGAGAATTTTGCTGAGATCAGCAAATTAAACGTAGGTGCTGCCATCATCGTCAAAGGAACCCTCGTTCCGACACCGGAAGCAAAGCAGCCGTTTGAGATCCAGGCAGAGGAAGTACAGGTAGAAGGCGCATCCGCACCGGACTACCCGCTTCAGAAGAAACGCCATACTCTTGAATACTTAAGAACCATGACACACTTAAGACCGAGAACAAACACTTTCCAGGCAGTATTCCGTGTACGTTCCCTGTGCGCTTATGCGATCCACAAATTCTTCCAGGAGAGAGGATTTGTTTACGTTCATACACCACTGATCACAGGAAGTGACTGTGAGGGTGCAGGAGAGATGTTCCAGGTAACCACACTGGATATGAAGAACCCGCCGCTGAACGAGGACGGAACTGTAGACTACAGCAAGGACTTCTTTGGCAAGGAGACAAACCTCACTGTAAGCGGACAGCTCAACGGCGAGACTTATGCACAGGCATTCCGCAACATCTACACCTTCGGACCGACCTTCCGTGCTGAGAATTCCAACACGACCCGTCATGCAGCTGAGTTCTGGATGATCGAGCCGGAGATGGCATTTGCTGATCTTGACGACAATATGACTGTCGCAGAGGGCATGTTAAAATATGTCATCCGCTACGTTCTTGAGAACGCTCCGTCTGAGATGAACTTCTTCAACCAGTTCGTCGACAAGGGACTTCTCGACCGTTTAAACAACGTATTAAATTCCGAATTCGGCCGTGTTACCTACACAGAGGCTGTCAAGCTCCTCGAAGAGCACAACGACGAGTTCGATTACAAGGTATTCTGGGGCTGCGATCTCCAGACAGAGCATGAGCGCTATCTGACAGAGAAGATCTTCAAGAAACCGGTATTCGTTACCGACTACCCGAAGGAGATCAAGGCGTTCTACATGAAGTTAAATCCGGACGGAAAGACAGTTGCCGCTGTGGACTGCCTCGTTCCGGGTATCGGCGAGATCATCGGCGGAAGCCAGCGAGAGGACGATTACGACAAGCTTCTCGCCCGCATGAATGAGCTCGGATTAAAACCGGAAGACTACGGCTTCTATCTCGACCTCAGAAAATACGGCAGTGTCCGCCACTCCGGTTTCGGTCTCGGCTTCGAGCGCTGCGTGATGTACCTCACAGGAATGGGCAATATCCGTGACGTGATCCCGTTCCCGCGTACCGTTAATAACTGCGAGTTATAAGGAAAAACAGCAGCCCGCCGCGTCCTTTCGATGCATGGCAGCCGCAGGGAGCGCACAGACGATCTGTTGCGCTCCTTTTCGATTTTTCCTGATCTTTTACACTGGGAGGAACCTATGAAATTTATCCACACCGCCGATATCCACTGGGGCATGATCCCGGACAGTGATAAGCCCTGGGGCAAAAAGCGGGAACAGGCGATCCGACTGACATTCCAGGGAATCATTGAGGACGCGAGAGACTCCCGCGCCGATCTCCTTCTGATCTCCGGCGATCTGTTCCACCGCCAGCCGCTGGCCCGCGACTTGAAGGAAGTCAACTATCTGTTCTCTACAATCCCCGGGACCAGAGTTGTCATCATTGCCGGAAACCATGACCGGATCCGGAAGAGTTCCGCACTCCTCAGCTTTACCTGGGCACCGAACGTGACATTTCTGATGGACGAGGACCTCTCTTCCGTCTATTTTGAGGAGCTGAGCACAGAAGTTTACGGATTCAGCTATCACACTGCCGAGATTACCGAGGCAAAGGTCGACAACATCTCTCTTCCGGCATCCCGACGTACCCGGATCCTCATGCTCCATGGCGGTGATGCAAAGCATGTTCCTTTTGACCGGAATGCACTGGCTGCATCCCCGTTCTCCTATATCGCCCTTGGGCATATCCACAAGCCGGAGGTTCTCCTGGAAAACCGCATGGCCTACGCAGGTTCCCCGGAACCGCTCGACATGACGGAGACCGGACCGCACGGATATTTTGTCGGGGAAATCGACACCGCGAGCGGTCATGTGACCTCCCTGCAGTTTAAGGAAGTCTGCCAGGCCCAGTATATCCCGTTAGTGGTCAATGTGACTCCTCAGACGACCAACACCGAGCTCTCCCAGATCATCGCCGACGAGATCCGCAAGCGCGGCGCGGGCAATATCTATCGTTTCCGCATCCGCGGCATGCGGGATCCTGATATCAGTTTTGACCTGGATCTTCTCTCCGGTCAGTGGAATATCATCGAGATCCTGGATGAATCGGAACCGCAGTATGATTTCCACGCATTGTTCGCGGAACATCCGAGCGACATGATCGGCTTTTATATCCAGGCGCTCATGAAGGAAGATATGAGTCCTGTGGAGAAAAAAGCGCTTTATTACGGGATCCACGCCCTGCTTATGACAAAAGACGAAAGGAGTCAGCCATGAGATTACTCGAATTACATATCGACGGGTTCGGAAAATTTCATGACCGGACCATCTCCTTCAACGACGGGATCAACATTATCTACGGAAAGAACGAAGCCGGAAAATCCACGCTTCACACCTTCATCCGCGGCATGCTCTTCGGGATCGAGCGCGGGCGGGGACGGGCGGCAAAGAATGACCTGTATACAAAGTACGAACCGTGGGAAAACAGCGGGACCTACGAAGGCTGGCTGAGACTGGAAAAAGATGGGACCATCTACCGCATCGAGCGGCGGTTCCGGAAAGAAAATAAGTCTTTAAAGATCATCAATGAGACAAAAGGTCTTGAGGAGAACGCAAGTCCGGAGTTTATCTCCAGGCTCTTAAACGGGCTCACTGAGACCATGTACAATAACACGATCAGCATCGGCCAGCTGAAGAGCGCCACCGAGGACGGAATGGTGACGGAACTTAAGAATTACATTGCCAACATGAACACCACCGGCAATATTTCCTTAAATATCACAAAAGCCACCGCATTCCTGCGCAACCAGAAACGTTCGCTCGAAGCCGGGCTGATCCCGGAGGCAAGCCGGGAATTCACCTCTCTTCTCGCTGAGATCCGGAATATTGAATCTGAGATCGCCGGTCCGGAATACGAGAACCAGCTCGCCTCCTACCAGAATATGCGGACCCAGGTCAATGGACTGATCGAAAATACCCAGACACAGAAAAAGGATCTGGACGAGAAACTCGCAAACGGAAAGAAAGTCCTGGCAGACAATGGTTTTACAGACCAGGCTTCCGTGGATGCGATGTCCTCCAATGCAGAAAAAATATACAGTGAATACAATATGCTGAATATGGAGTGCAGCAAGAAGTCCAGAAAAGTCCTGTCCGCGCTTACGGCCGTTCTCGGGATCGCAGGACTCGGGGCAGCGGCGGCTCTTGGATATTTCAACCTCACCGCATATCTCCCTGTCTGCGGAGCTTCTGTGGCGGCGGCTGTGATCTTTTTTATCATCTCCCTGATCTTCCGTCAGAAAGATAAAGAATATCACAAAATGTTCGACAGCACCTCGGCGGAACTAGGCGCTCTTCTCGCGAGACATCTCGGGGATTCCGCAGTATCCGAAGATGCCATGAACGCATTCCGCGCGCGGATGGGCGAATTTTCGAAGCTCTGTGATATGGTCGCCCAGTCCGAGGCGGAGATCCGGAAATTTCTGGAAGATCTGAGTAATCTCCAGACAAAACAGGCCGGCTGCAGCGAGATGATCGAGAAACAGCAGCGGACCCAGTGGGAGTTGGAAAAAAAGCTGGAACACTTGAGCAACTGCAAGAATAAAGCGAAAGCGTTAAAGCGGACTCTCGCGGAGAATGACCGCATCCACGATGAGATCGTCGCCATCGACCTCGCCCAGGAGACCATGGCAGACCTCTCCTCCACGATCCGGGATTCTTTCGGACTCTATCTGAACAAAGAGGCGTCCCAGTATATCACCGGCATCACCGGCGGGATCTACGACAGCATGAGCATCGACGAGAATCTGAACGTCTTCCTGAACACGAAGACAAAGCTCGTCCCGCTCGAAAACGTCAGCAGCGGAACCATGGACCAGGTCTATCTCGCCCTGCGCCTTGCTGCCGCAAAGCTTCTCACGGGGTCCGGCTCCGAATCCGGAGGTTTTCCGCTGATCTTCGACGACAGCTTTACCCAGTACGATGATGATCGCCTGAAAACAGCTCTCGAATGGCTTGCCTCCGCCTACGGCGGTCAGATCATCATCTTCACCTGCCATCGCCGCGAAGCGCAGATGCTGCGCGCAAGACAGGTGCCGTTTCAGTTGATCGAGATGTAAGATCCTGTCTTGACCGATCCATAATTGTTCAGCGCCTTCCCAGCTGCGAACAAAAAATCCACGTTTTCTGCAAAAAATGTCGGCAGTAGATTAAAACTGCCGACATTTTTATATTTATAAGGATTCCGTCTTTCCACAGCACGCAGTCTTTTACGCGTACTTTTCCACAATCGCCCGGAATTCATCCCCATGACCATCGATCCAAGTCTCCCAGTTCATGTTAGATGCTGCCGCTGCTTTTCCAAGCTCCACGAGAAGCTTCGGAAGATCACGCTCCAGGATCACGGCTCCGGCCTCGCCGAATTTTGCCGCACCGAGTTTATCACTTCCACCGACGAACATCTTAAACGCAGACTCCGGCTTTCCGTCTACGGTCTTTGCTGCGCCCTGGAAACCGAGCGCCGCCGCCTGATGCGCGGAACAGCTGGACGGACATCCGGAAATACAGATCTTCGGAAGAGCGCCGTCCGGGATTCCTGCCTCTCTGACGGCCGCTACAGCCGCTCTGAGCGCCGCCTGGCTGTCTCTGACGCCCTGCTGGCAGATCGATGCGCCGATACATGCAACACTGTTCTCAAAGGTCGTCTGGGCTCCGTCAGCCGTTGCTGCGAGAACCTTCTTTGCCTCATCTGCAGTCAGGTTGATGATATAGATCGTCTCATGCGGTGCGATCCTGCACTCTGCATCCGGGATCTCCTTTAAAAGTGCGAGAAGCTCTGCCGGTTTTCCAGCCGGGAGACATCCTCCGATCGGATGATAAGCGACTGCGTAGAGTCCCGGCTGTTTCTGGGCAATGACGCGCTTATCAGAGATTTCTCCGGAGCCCTTTTTCGTAACCGTTTTTTCTTCCACATGGAGGTCCAGACCGCCTTTTTCCTTCATTTTCTGCACATTCTCAAGGAACACCGTCTTTAATCCATCAACTCCCAGTGTCTCCTGCATGAAACGGGTGCGAGCTTTCGCGCGGTTCTCATAATTGCCGTGCTGGCAGAATGTCTCGATCATGGCGCGGATATAGTAAAGGATCTCTGTCACCTGGACATGTTCATCTACGAGGACTCCCATCTTATAGCCGCCGCCGAGTCCGCCGGCGATCCGGAGTGTGAATGTTCCGTCCGGATTTGCCATGAATCCCATATCACGGAATGCACTGTGTACAGAATCGTCAGCTCCGTTGCAGAACGCCACTTTCAGCTTTCTCGGCATATGGATTTCACCAGCGATGGAGAGCAGATACTCTGCCGCTGCCTCCGCATACGGCTTTACATCGAATGCTTCCCCTTTCTGTACTCCGGAGAGCGGGCTCATCATAATATTTCTCGGATTGTCTCCGCCGCCGCCCCGGCTGTAGATCTCGGCATCGATTGCTTTTTCCATGAGGACCGGAACCTGCTCCGCCTTTAAATTGTGAAGCTGGACAGTCTCACAAGTCGTAAGCTTCATGAGCTCCACACCGTAATCCTTTACCGCCTCTGTAAGGAATTCCAGGCGCTTTTCCGTCAGGTTTCCGCCTGCCATTCTGAGACGCAGCATATGTTTGGAAGGATCCCGCTGCGCATAGCTTCCGAATCCTCCGGAGATTCCCTTGTATGCCTTCCGGTCGATCTCGCCTTTGTCAAATTTTCCAATTGTCTCCACGAAATCATGGATCTGTTCGCGAAACTGTTCTTCCCATTTTTCATTCATCATGATTGTTTTCCTCTTTCCCCTTTTTCCTTTTCCAGGCTCTACGGATCCTTCCGGTGTCTCACCTTCCGGCGGAATCCGCAAAATTTCTACTCTTTCCAGTGCAGATGATGCAGATGTCCTTCCATCGTCATCTTCTCAAACCCGTTCTGTCTGAGCGCCTCATAGAGCACGATCGCCACGGAATTTGAAAGATTTAAGGACCTGATATCTCCCCACATCGGGATCCGGATGCAGTTTTCACGGTTCTCCACAAGGATCTCCTCCGGGATCCCGCGGCTCTCCGGTCCGAACATGATATAGGCGTCCGGATCATACGGAACATCCGTGTATACATGTTCGCCTTTGGTGGTCGCCATGTAGATCTTTGCTCCCGGATTCTTCTTTAAGAAATCCTGATAATCACTGTACACCGTCACATCCAGCTTGTCCCAGTAGTCCAGCCCCGCGCGGACCAGGTGTTTCTCACTGAGCTTAAATCCCAGCGGCTCGATCAGGTGCAGCTTCGTGTTCGTCGCCACGCAGGTGCGCCCGATATTTCCTGTGTTGGCCGGCATTTCCGGCTCGTATAATATGATGTTCATGTTGTGGTCTCTCCTGTCATATAAAAAGAATGTGCTTCGGCTCGTTATTCGCGTAAACAAGAAATTTCCCGGCCCGACCACCTTCATGATCAAGCCGGGGAAGCTCCGTTTTCCATGACTGTCCGGTATCCGCACAGTCACAATTCTTTTTATTTCTCTTCGTTCAGGTGTCTCTTCACGAAACGCTCCATTCTCTCAAGTGCACGTTTCAGATCATTTAAGGAGTACGCATAGGAGATTCTCAGATATCCTTCTCCGCAGTCGCCGAACGCAGTACCCGGAACAACGGCAACTTTCTCCTCCTCAAGAAGCTTTAAAGCAAACTCATCGGAAGTCATACCGAATTTCTTGATGCTCGGGAATACATAGAACGCGCCCTGCGGCTCATAGCAGTCAAATCCCATATCGCGAAGTGCCTTTACAAGGTAACGTCTTCTCTGGTCATATGCCTCACGCATCTCGACCACATCATGATCACCGTTTCTCAGCGCCTCGACCGCAGCATACTGGCTTGTTGTCGGCGCACACATGATCGCAAACTGGTGAATCTTTAACATCTGTTTCAGGATGATCTCCGGCGCACATGCATAGCCGAGACGCCATCCGGTCATCGCGAAGGATTTCGAGAAACCGTTGATCAGAACGGTACGCTCCTTCATTCCCGGGAATGCAGCGATCGTGCAGTGCTGTCCCTTGTAGGTAAGCTCGGAGTAGATCTCATCGGAGATAACAAACAGGTCTTTCTCCACGCAGACTTTCGCGATCTCTGCCAGATCTTCCGCTTCCATAATTGATCCGGTCGGATTATTCGGGAACGGAAGCACCAGGACTTTCGTCTTCGGTGTGATCTTTTCCAGAAGTTTTTCCTTTGTCAGACGGAACTTGTCCTTCTCCTCAAGCTGGATCGTAACCGGAACACCATCCGCCAGGATCGTACACGGAGTATAGGACACATAGCTCGGCTGCGGGATCAGAACTTCGTCTCCCGGATTTAACATCGCACGAAGCGCGATATCGATCGCTTCACTTCCTCCTACGGTTACCATGACCTCTTTGTTATAGTCATATTCTACGTCAAAACGTCTCTTTAAATAGTTGCAGATCTCGATCTTCAGATCTTTTAAACCTGCGTTGGATGTATAGAAGGTACGTCCTTTTTCCAGAGAATAAATGCCCTCTTCACGGATATGCCACGGAGTATCAAAATCCGGCTCGCCGACGCCTAAGGAGATTGCATCTTTCATCTCACTTACAATATCAAAGAATTTACGGATCCCGGACGGCGGGATCGTTACGATTTTATCAGATAACGGGTTTCTCACGGTGTAATCATCATCCTTTCATCCCCCGGCTTCTCATACATGACCGTGCCGTGGTCCTTATATTTCTTGAGTACAAAATGGGTCGCTGTGCTGAGGACGGAATCCATCGGGGACAGTTTTTCAGATACAAACTGAGCGACCTCACGCATGGTCTTTCCTTCGATGATCACGGTGAAATCAAACGCACCGGACATCAGATATACGGAATTCACTTCGCTGTACTGGTAAATGCGCTCCGCGATCTTGTCAAATCCCATTCCTCTCTGCGGAGTTACTTTCACTTCGATCAATGCGATCACTTTCTCGTTTCCGGTGTTATCCCAGTTGATCATGGTGTGATATCCACAGATAATATTTTCTTTTTCCATGTCCGCGATCTCATTCGCGACAGCTGCTTCACTCTCGCCCAAAAGGGCGGCCAGATCTTTCAGATCAATTCGGCTGTTCTTTTCAATGATCGCCAAAATTTTTTCACGCATGATAAATCCTCCTTGTTACATATCTGTTCAGTGCTTTCACCTGAGAAATCTGCCGCCGGCATTCTCTTATGGGCAGCAGTTTCTTACAAAGTCATAGCAGCGATTACAGGTAAATCCATATTCCGACCGGCTGTCCCGGCAGGAAAGCTTTCTCCCAGTCAGATCACAGTCATACACATTCTCCTGTGATCTTATAGATTTCATCCTGTGCCGGACGTTCCAGAAATCCTGTTGTTCCGATCCCGGTCATCTTTCTCGCGATACCTTCTTTTAAGGGCGGCGCAGTGTGGAGCGTGATGCAGACACTGCACAATGGTATGGTTGGCATTGGCTATGCACTGGTC
>ENA-UEQJ01003341-UEQJ01003341.1-human-gut-metagenome-genome-assembly--contig:-NODE-3341-length-10385-cov-3.443054_pt1 | contig 10385 bp, 8 predicted proteins | sample MGYA00242937_ERZ507938 | MGnify/ENA primary metagenome ERZ507938 (study PRJEB26167, sample SAMN06115437) | human gut metagenome | host: Homo sapiens | place: China:Gansu | collected 2015-07-03 | study...
GGGAGAGAGCCGCCGCTTCGTCCTCATACTCCTTCAGCTTCCTGTAGAGCGTGGCGACGCCGATGCCGAGGGCGGCGGCAGCGGCCTTCTTTCCGGGCGTGTCGTCCCCGCAGCGGCGGACGGCGTCCAGAATGGCGTTGCGTTCCAGATCGCGGAGCGGGATGATCCCGCCGGGCGGGAGGGGGGCGGAGGGGGAAGGCGCGGAAGAGGGCAAGGCCCCGCGCACGGAGGCGGGGAGCATGTCAGGATGCAGGACCCCGCCGGGCGGGGCCATGTTGACCATAAACTCCATCACATTCTCGAACTCGCGCACGTTGCCGGGCCACGGGTAGGCGGAGAGGCCCGCGAGCATGTCCGGGCCGAGCGACGGGACCGGCTTGTTGAACCGGGCACTGTAGCGGGCGAGGAAATGGGAGGACAACAGCTCGATGTCGCCGTGGCGATCGCGCAGGGGAGGCACCTGCAGCGGGATCACGTTCAGGCGGTAGAAGAGATCCTCGCGGAAACGGCCTTGGCGCACCGCTCCGGCAAGATCTTCGTTCGTCGCCGCGATAATACGGATATCCACCTCAATGAGCCGGTTGGAGCCAAGGCGGGTGAAGGCCCGTTCCTGCAGGACGCGGAGCAGCTTCACTTGCAGGTAGAGCGGCATGGTGCTGATTTCGTCGAGGAACAGCACGCCCTTGTGGGCCAGCTCGAATTTGCCGATGCGCCCCTTGGCGCTCGCTCCGGTGAACGCGCCGCCCGTGTAGCCGAACAGCTCGCTTTCGAGCAGGGCGTCGGGGATGGCCCCGCAGTTGATGCCGATGAAGGGCTTGTCCCGGCGGCCGCTGGCGGCGTGGATGGCCCGGGCGACGAGTTCCTTGCCGGTGCCGGATTCGCCGGTGACGAGGACCGTGGACGTGGAGCCCGCGATCTGGCGGATTTGATCTTTCAGCTGGAGCATGGCGGGCGAGCGCCCGATGAGGTTTTCGACGCCGGAAAGGGAGTCCCCGAGGGAAGAGACGCGATCCGCCATGCGCGGCAGGGACTCGAAGGTGAAGACCGTGGCAAAATGGTAGTCCGACGGCGCGAGCGGGGTCATCTGGCCCATGAGCGTGTGCTTGCGGCTCCGGGCGGTGACCACGAATTCCTCGAGATCCGAAAAGGATTCCCCGGTCCGTTTGAACTGCACGTCCGTGGGCAGGCCGTCGTCCTTGAGCCCGAGATCACGGCGGGCGATGTCGTTCAGATAGGAAATGCCGCCCTTGGCGTTGAAGATGACGATGCCCCGGCTGTTGATTTCGAGAATCCGCAGCATGATGTCGAGGAATGACCGGGCGCGGAGCAGGTCGGCGTGGTCGTGGAGCTTGTGCAGGATGAATTCCGCGCAGCGCTCGATGAACTGGACGTACACGTCCTTGTGCCCGAGGACACGGGTGCGGTCCTCGTCGGTGGAGCAGACGAGTCCGATGACGCCGAGCACGTCGCTGCCGTCGATGATGGGCGTGCTGATGGAAAGGGTTTCTCGGCAGAGGTCGCGCCCCGGGCAGCGGGTGCAGATGAAATGCTCGCGGGGCGTCTCCATGACGAACGAGCGCCGGATGCGCATGACGTGGCGGTAGGTTTCGCCCTCGGCGCGGATGTTTTCCCCGACCCCGGAGGCATAGAGGCCCGTCCCGGCGAGGCGGTTCAGGCCCGCGTCCACGACTTCCACGTCCACGCCGACCACGCGGGCGATGAGTTCCGCATAGTCGGCCACCGTATCCCGGATGTCCAGCAGCATGGGCATTTAGGCTATCCAGATGACGTTGGCCTGACGCCCGCAGATCCCGTCCCGGCGGTAGGAGAAGAAGCTGTCCGGCATGGACGCCGTGCACAGATCGAGGCCGAAGATGCCTTCGTCCGGCAGGCCCGCCTCCAGCAGCTGATCGCGGGTCAGCCGCCAGAGGTTCATGGTTTTGTCGCGGGCGTTGAACCAGTTGGCGAAATCGGGGCCCCATTCCTTGCCGTAATTGACGAATTCCGAGCGCTGCGGCCCGAGGCTCGGGCCGCGCACGGCGAGCAGATCGCGGGCGTCGAGGCCGTAGCGCCCGCAGAAGCCCGCGATGCCGGACTGGAGGAAACGCAGGCGGTTGCCGCGCCAGCCGATGTGGAAGGCCGCGATGTGCCGCCCTTCCTTGTGCGCGACGAGGATGGGCTGGCAGTCGGCGGTCTTGATGATCAGGCCGATGCCGGGTTTGTCCGTGGCAAGGCCGTCCCCTTTGGGAAAGGCGGGCGGCTCCACAAACCGCTCCAGCGGCGAGGCCGGGGGAGCGAAACCGCGCGGAGCGCCGTGGATCTGATCGAGTTCGGCGATTTCGGCAAGCTCAAGAGATGCGGCGAGATCCAGCCGGTTGGCCGAGACGCGCAAGGGATCGTCTCCTACCGTATAGGCGATGTTCCCGCCTCCATAGGGCCCTTCCGAAACGCCCCAGTCGCGGGTCTGGAAGGCGCAGCGGACGCCCGGGGCGCCGGGAAAGGCGAAGGGGATGAAGCTCAGAGCCATATGAGTTCCTTTTCGGTAGCGTAGCCGTGCATGGGGATGTCCAGAGGCCCGGCGGGAAATGCGGCGAGCTGGAGGGAGTGGACCAGCGCGAGCCGCTTCGCGCCGCCCCAGCCGGGCAGGGCGAGCAGGCGGTCGTAGAAGCCCTTGCCGTACCCGAGGCGCGCCCCGGCGGGGCTGATGCCCACGGCGGGGACCAGAATCAGATCCGGCAGCCGGAGAGACGCATCCGTCCCGGAAGGCGGGACGAAAGTTCCGGCGGCGTCCTGCCCCCATCCCGTGCGGGGCAGGGGTACGCACGCGGGGCCGGGCTCGGAGAGGCCGAAGGCGCCGGGCGCCAGTTCATCATAGCCCCGACACAGGACGAATTCCATGATTCCTTCGCCCGCGCTCGGCGGGAGGCAGCGGGGCAGGAGCACCTGTTTGCCTTCGGCCCACGCGCGTCTGATAATTTCATCGGTGGAGATTTCGTTCCGCACGGCGATATACATGGCGACAGTACGGGCGTCGCGCCACTCGGGGAGGGCGAGGACACGCCGCTGGACGGCGGCGGAATGGCGTTCCCACTCGGCGGAGTCAAGGGCTTTACGGGCGCGTATCAGCTCGGAACGCAAGACATTTCTGTCCGGTACGGCGAGGCCGGAGGGCGTACCCGTCGCGGAAGGGGAGGTCGGGGGAAGGGACATGGCGCACCTTTGTCAAACCTGAAACAATAGGTTAGGGTACGAAAGATCAGTGAAGCGGAATCCCTTGCAGGGAAAGGCAAGCCGGTATACCCTGCAACCCCAACAGTACAAGGAAGTTGCCGACATGCCAAGCGCCCAGCCTCTTTCGTCCTTTGCGGTCCCCGCTTCCGGAACTTCCGGTGCGGCGGCCCCGTCCTCCGGGGTCCGCACATGGATCGTCATGGGCGATCTTCACGACAAGGCAGCCCGGCTTGGCGAAATCCAGGGGCTGGAAGAGGCCGACGGCATCATCGTCACCGGCGATCTGACCGTCACCGGCGGCGCGGCGCAGGCCCGTAATGTGCTTGAGAAGCTCACCCGCTACAATCCCGTCATTTACGCGCAGATCGGCAACATGGATCGCGCCGAAGTCACGGACTGGCTTGCCAAGCAGGGATGGAATACCCATTTATGCGTACGTGAGCTGGCTCCCGGCGTCGCGCTCATGGGGCTTGGCGGCTCCACGTTCACGCCGTTCGGTACGCCGAGCGAATTTCCCGAGTCCCGCTTTGCGGACTGGCTCGAACTCATGTGGAGGGAGGCCCGGACGTATCGTCATGTGGTGCTTTCCGTGCATACGCCTCCGCATGACACGCTGTGCGACATCGTCGGGGACGGAATCCACGTTGGTTCCTCCGCCGTACGCGACTTCATTCTGGACGCGCAGCCTGATGTGTGCCTGTGCGGACACATCCATGAATCCCGCGCCGTGGATCGCCTCGGACGCACCGTGCTGGTCAATCCCGGCGCGTTTGCGACGGGCGGCTATGCCGTCCTGCGGCTTGCGGGGGACGACCTGTCGGTGACGCTTCACATGCTGGACTGACCGGTTCGCCCGGATCGTCGCTTCCCCGCCCGGACCGCTGGCCTGTCCGTGCGCAGGGGCATTTGTCACCGCCGGAAAAATTTTTTGGAAACCCGCGTCTTGCGGCCTTGCCCGCCTTCCGTATTCTCCGGAAAGGCTTTCTCCCGGCGAGGCCCGTATGCATGGGGCTCCTTCGGAGACGCCGAGCGAACGGCGCGTCCGAGCCCGCGATTTTTGCGGCCGCCCGCGCCAGCCGGACGGCACCCCGATACTTTTTTGTTTTTTTGAGGAAACATATGACCGATTCTGAAAAGATCGCAGCCCCGGCGGAACAGCCGGCTGCGTCCGAAAAGCACATGTCCGCCGCTGCGGATGCCGTTGAAACCCCTTCCGAGCCCGCTCCCGAAAAGAAGCCCCGCCGCCCGCGCCGCAAGAAGCCTGCCGTGGAGCAGGCGACGCTGGAACTTTCCACTCCGGAGAACGCCGTGCCGGCGCAACCCGTGGAGGAACAGTCCGTGTCGGCCCCGCCCGCGCCCGAGGCTCCCGCACGGAAACGCCCCGCGCCGAAGCAGTCCGCGGCGAAAACAGCCCGGAAACAGTCCGAGCAGCCGAAACAGCCTGTTGAGGCGCCTGTGGAGCCGAAGCAGCCTGAACAGCCCGTGTTGACCGAACATCCCGTTCAGATTCCCGCCGTCGCCGCTTCCGTTCTGCCCGCCGAGGCGGTTGCGTCCGCCGTTCCCGCCGTGTCCGAACCCGCCGCCGTCCCTGCCGTCGCCTCGCCGGAGGAATCCGCTGCCGCCGATGCTTCCGAAACCGCCGAAGGCGATGCCGCCGCACCCGCGAAGCGCCGCCGTTCCCGCCGCAGCGGTCGGGGCCGCCGCCGTCCCGCCGAAGGCGATGCCGCCGTTGACGCAGCCGCGCCGGAAGCGGGTGAAACGCCCATTCTTGATGAGCCCGTAGCCGCCGACGCTCCGGCTGAGGCCTTTGCCGAATCCGCGCCCGCCGTCGAAGATGAGCCCGCAGGGGCTGAATCCGGGCAGGAATCCGCCGCCACGGGCGAAGAGGCTCCCCGCAAACCCCGCTCCCGTTCCCGCCGCCGCAAACCCGCGCGTCCCGCCGCCGAACAGGCTGAGGAGACGCTGAAGGACCAGCAGGCCGCCGTGCCCGAGGATGAGGTGTTCGTTTTTGATGATGATGACGACGACGGACCCGCTGCCGCTCCCGCCGAAGCCGAGGGTGAGGAGGCGCGCGCGCCTCGCGTGCCGCGCAAGCCGCGCCGCCGCCGGAACAAGAAGGCCTCGGCTGCCGCCGCGCTGCAGGAAGCCGAGGACGAGTCCGCCGAGGAAGGCGAAGAGGAACAGGACGCCAAGAAGGGCCGCAAGTCCGCCAAGGCCGCCGCGTCCGGCGTGGACCGCAAGATGCTGGTCAGCGTCCTGCCCGGCGATATGGTCGAGGTGGTGCTCACCGAAGACGGCTCCGTGCGCGAGTACTACGTGGAGATGACCCATCAGGCCAAGATCCGGGGCAACATCTACAAAGGCGTCATCAACAATATCGACACCAACTTGCAAGCCGCCTTCGTCAATTACGGGAACGTGAAGAACGGGTTCCTGCAGATCGACGAAGTGCACCCCGAATATTACCTCCAGCCCCACGAACCCACCAAGGGCCGCAAATACCCGCCCATCCAGAAAGTGCTCAAGCCCGGGCAGGAAGTCCTCGTGCAGGTCGTGAAGGAGCCCAACGGCTCCAAAGGCGCGTTCCTGACCACATGGCTGTCGCTCGCCGGGCGTTTCCTCGTGCTGACGCCGGGGCAGGAGCAGATCGGCATTTCCCGCAAGGTGGAGGACGGCGAGGAGCGCAACCGTTTGCGCGAGCTCATCCGGGGCCTTGAGCCCGGCGAAGGGCTTGGGGCCATCGTCCGCACCGTGAGCGCGGGCACGAGCAAGACCACGCTCCAGAAGGACCTCTCTTTCCTCAAGCGCGTCTGGAAGGATATCCGCAAGCGCGCCACCACGGAAAAGGTCCCCTCCCTGATCTATCAGGAACCGGGCCTCGCCAGCCGGAGCGTTCGCGACTATCTGTCCGACGACGTGTCCGAAGTCTGGGTGGACAACGCGGAAACCGCCGAAGCCATCCGGGAGATGGCTTCCCTGCTGTTCCCGCGCAAGGGCGACCTCGTGCATCTCTATGAGAAGCATGACAAGACCCTTTGGGAAAACTTCGGCCTTCTCAACCAGATCGAGCAGGTACATTCCCGCGAAGTGCTCATGCCGTCCGGCGGGCGTCTGGTGTTCGACCAGACCGAGGCGCTTATGGCCATCGACATCAACTCCGGCAAGATCGGCGGCAAGACGAATTTTGAGGCTATGGCCTTCCGTACGAATATGGAAGCGGCGACGGCCATCGCCCGCCAGCTTCGCCTGCGCGACATCGGCGGGCAGATCGTCATCGACTTCATTGAAATGCGCGATCCCGAGCATTGCCGTGAGGTTGAAAAAGAACTCCGCAACGCCATGAAGGGCGATCGCGCCCGTCACGACATCGGCAAGATGAGTTCTTTTGGCCTGCTCCAGATCGTACGCCAGCGGACCGGCTCCTCGGCGATCTCTATCAGCATGGAGACCTGTCCCCACTGCAAGGGGACGGGCCAGCGCCGCAATATGGAGTGGCAGTCCGTACAGACGCTTCGCGACCTGCACCGCGCCATGCGCAGCGCTGCGGCGGCGGGGCAGACCGAGTACGCCCACAGCGTGGACGCCGAGCTCGGGCTGTATCTTCTGAATCACAAGCGCGAACGGCTCTCGCTCATGGAAAAGGAATTTCACATCCGTCTGGATATCCGCATCGAGGGCATTTCTTCCGCGCCGGCAGCCCCAGCACAGCAGCAGGGCCATCAGCACAACGGGCAGAACAATGGCAGGTAACGGCAAGAAAGTGCTCCTGCACGCCTGTTGCGGGCCGTGCAGCATCATGTGCATCCAGTCGTTGCGCGACGAGGGCTATGACGTCACGGGATACTTCGCCAATCCGAACATCCATCCCGTCTCCGAATATTTTCGGCGGCGGGAGGCGATGGAACAGGTGGCGGAACAGATGGATCTGCCCATGTTGTGGCAGGACGATGTGTATGATCTGCCCGGCTGGCTCAAGATGGTGCACGATTTGGGGATCGCGGACAATCAAGGGTATGCCCGCTGCGGCTACTGCTACCGCATCGGCGGCGATGAATTCTGTGTGCTGCTGAAGGACGAGGAAAGCGAAGCCCGCTGCGCAAAAACGCTGCAAGCTTTGCTGGCAGAGCGGCGCAAGGTGTTTGCCATTTTGCCGACGGTCTCCCTTGGCTCTGCCGCCTTTTCCGGGGAGGACGTGGTCACAGTGAAGGCCCGCGCCGACCGCGCGCTCTACTGCGCCAAAAAGGAACAGAAGGCCCGCGCCGCAGCGGAAAAGCACGGAGACGACAGCGAGCGGACAGCTTGAAATTCTGCCCGCACAACGGATAAACGGAGGAACACCGATGAACACAGATTGGAACAGCCCGCAGGGCGATTTTGATACCGCTGAAAAGCAGGGAGAACTGCTGATGCTGCTCAGCCGGCAGCAAGTCACCGTGCACACATGGGATGACCCGGACTTTGACTACATGGAAGAGCAGGATCTGGCGCTGGTGGTGCAAAGCCCCTCCGGCACAGAGGATCTGCTGATTGAACTGTGCGGGGAGTTCTCGGTGTTTTTTGAAAAGTGGCACGGCGAGTACGCCGCCACCGCCGAGGGCTACGCGCAGCTGCAGCAGGATATCACCGCCATTCTGGACGGCAAGGCGGGCGCACTGAGCCTGTATACGGAAAACGGCTGGCAGGGCACGGTGCTGTGCACCGAACTGCCCGGCGCAGAGGATGCCGCTGTGGCGCTCAAGCGCTGCTGGCAGGCGGCAAAGCCGGACGCCGCCCTGCCTGCGGGCAGTCGGCTGGAGCTGGTGTGCTGGGACCCGGTACAGAACCGGAAAGTGCAGCTCCCGGAGGAATAATTTTAAGCGGGACGATTTGGAATATCCGCCGCTTGTGCTCTGGATATTTTCAGCGGAAAAATTATTTAAAATAGAGCAATGCCGGAGCGTCTGCGGACGCTCCGGCATTGCATTTTCACGGGAGGGGTCGTAGAGGGGAAGGGCAGTTGTAATAAAAGGTACGCAAACTTTTATACGGTTTGTTGTTCCTTCTTGCGATTCGCCATATAGTTTGCAAATGCGGAAGCCGCAGCGCCCAGTGCGATGCCCAGTACCGCGCCGCCAAGGACATCGGTGGGGAAGTGCACATACAGGTACAGCCGGGTAAAGGCGATAAAGGCTGCCAGCACCAGCGCGGGCGCGCCCAGCTTTCGGTTTTGCAGCCAAAGCGCGTAGGCAGCCGCCACCCCGGAAGCGGTGTGCCCGGAGGGGAAGGAATGCCCATGCGGACGCGCCACCAGCATGGTGATGGAGGTGTTGATATCGCAGGGGCGGGGGCGGGCGAACAGCGGCTTGAGGAAGAAGTGCCCCGCCGCCATGTACAGCACCAGCGCCACCGCCATGGCAAAGCCCGCTTTGCGGGTGCACCGGAAGAGCAGAAGCAGCAGGGTGAACGCGATCCAGATCTCGCCGTGAGCACCGGCGTAATCAAAAAAGATGGAGATCGTGTTCATTACCGGGTTGCGGAACTGGTACAGCCAGTCCAGAAAAGCAAACTCAAAGGGCATGGGATCCTCCTTTTGGGTGGTGAAAGAGCGAATTTTTTATACAATATAGCATATAAATATTAAAAAATACAAAATGTGCTGTAAATTTGCCCTCAAGGCATGGGGAAATCGGCCTCCGGCTGCTCCATCTGTTCCAAGGTGGGGTAGCTGTCGATGGCGCCGTGGTGCTGCACGCTGATGGCACAGAAGCGGTTGGAAAAGGCCAGATACTCAGTCAGGCGCTTGCGGGAAAGCTTTGGCAGCTCGGCGACGGTCACGCCGTCCCGCTGCAGCTGCCACAGAAACGAGCCGATAAAGCCATCCCCCGCGCCGGTGGTGTCTACCGCCGTCACTTTGGGGCTGCGGGCGCGGGCACTGGCGGTGCGGGTATAGGCGCGGGCACCCTTGCTGCCGCAGGTGAACAGCACCAGCTGCACATCTCCGGTAAAGAGCGCGGGCAGCGCGGCTTCAATATCCTCGGTGTCGGTGAGGAAGGGCAGTTCCTCGTCCGAAAGCTTCAGGATATGGGTCAGGGGGAGAAACTGCCACACGGTCTGACGCAGCTGCTCCCGGTCCGGCCAGAGGGGAAAGCGGAGATTAGGGTCAAAGCTGAGGATGGCGCCCGCCTCCCGCGCGGCAGTGATGGCAGCCAAATGGGCGTAGCGCATGGGGCTGTCCACCAGCGAGACGCTGCAAAAATGCAGGGCAAAGGCCTGCGAGAACCAGCCCGGGTCGATCTGCTCCGGGGCGTACAGCAGGTCTGCGGAGGGCTTGCGGCAGAAGCTGAAAGTACGCTCGCCGTTTTCCGCTAAGCTGACGAAGGCCAGCGCGGTGCTGGCTTTGCCGGTAAATTCCAGATGGGAAAGCTCCACGCCGCATCCGGCCAGCACCCGGGCAATCTTATGACCGAAGGGATCGTCGCCCAGCTGGCTCAGCAGCGCACTGCGCCCGCCCAGCCGGGCAACGGCGGCGCAGACATTGGCCGGAGCGCCGCCCACCCGGGGGCTGAAGGCGGGTACTTCGTCAAAGCTGCACCCCACCCGGGAGGGGATCATATCGATCAGCGCTTCGCCGATGGAAAATAAGATCCTGTCGGACATAGGGCTTCTTCCTTTCTGCATACAGGTGTGCCGCAAGGTGCGGCAGTGTTCAGTATACACCCGCAGGGCGCTGTGCGCAACTGCTTCTTTTATACGGTAATGGGCGGGTTTTGCGGTTGACTTGCGGCGGCAGATATGCTACAATTTCCAGACGTATGCAAAAACAGGGAAAAAGGGAAAAGTGTATGGATCTGACAAAACAGTTCTTTAAATATGTCTCGCAGAATATTTTTGGTCTGCTGGGCACCTCGTGCTATATTCTGGCCGATACCTATTTTATTGCGCAGGCCGCCGGTACAGACGGCGTTACTCTGCTCAATCTCTGCCTGCCCATTTATAACTTTATTTTTGCCATTGGCTCCATGATCGCGCTGGGCTCGGCTACCCGCTACGCCATTGCCAAGGCACAGAACGATGCCCGGGGGCAGCGGTATTTCTCCAACGCCATCCTCTTCCCTGAATGCAAGTTCAAGCTGATAGATGGAACGGGCAAGAAAATCAGAGTCTGCAACGAGGTG
>ENA-UEQJ01003349-UEQJ01003349.1-human-gut-metagenome-genome-assembly--contig:-NODE-3349-length-10362-cov-4.085173_pt1 | contig 10362 bp, 7 predicted proteins | sample MGYA00242937_ERZ507938 | MGnify/ENA primary metagenome ERZ507938 (study PRJEB26167, sample SAMN06115437) | human gut metagenome | host: Homo sapiens | place: China:Gansu | collected 2015-07-03 | study...
CGGGTGGCGGCAGGGGCCGTCCGGCCATGCACAGTGCGCGCAGATGGCACACGATTCCGTAGAAAGCCCGTAGACCTCCGCGCCCTGCGCGCACAGGATGGCGGAGACCTGCCGCGTCAGCTCCTCGTGCGGGCCGCGCGTGGCGAGTGCCGCCTCGGTGTCCGCGATGTCAGCGACCTCCGTCAGCGATGTGATGAGCAGGCCCTGCGGATAGGACAGGCAGCGCGCCCGGCACGCCTCCACGGAGCCGACGGCGGGCGGACAGGCCCATGTTTTGTTATAGCGCGGACAGTTCTCGCGGCAGACCGTGCGGATGCGCTCGGAGAATTCCAGCTCCGCCGTTTCGAACCAGACATATTCCGCCAGCGGCAGCTCCGCCAGCTGCGCCTCGACCGCGGCACGGTTCACGCCTTGTCCTCCCGCTTCAGATACAGCAGATCATAGGACACCGGCGTGCAGAACAGGCGGCGAATTTCCGCCGGGTCGCGTGTCTGACCGAGGATCCACATCAGCTTGGCCACGACGGCCTCAGTCGTCATATCATAGGCCTCCAGCAGGTGGAGATCGTTCTTCAGGTGGAAGCCGACGTCATAGACGGACAGATTGCTGCCCTCGTTCTGCACCTGCGTGGTTAGAACGACGGTCTTGCCGCCCTGAATGCCCTCCTCCAGCACGGACAGGAAGTCATTCCCGTCATACGACGGGATTCCGCCCACGCCGAAGCTTTCCAGGATCAGCGCATCGTTGTGCCGGAGCATCCAGCCCGCAAGCTCCGCCCGCGCGCCGGGAATGAGCTTCAGGAGCGCAACGCGCTCGTCGAGCGTGTCATAGAAGACCGGCTCGGGCAGGCAGGCGTTTTCGATATACTGCAGAATGCAGCCGTCCTGCAAAACAGCCAGATACGGGTAATTGATGCTGGAGAAGGCCTCGTAGCTCTTTGTGCGCGTTTTGCAGGCGCGGGTGCCCTGAATGACCTTGCCGTTGAAGACGATCATGACGCCGTGCAGGGTGCCGCTGCACGCGCACAGAAACGCGTCGGTCAGATTGACCTTGGAATCAGTCGAGTCAAAGCTGATGGGCTTCTGCGCGCCAGTCAGGATGATGGGCTTGCGCGCCCCCTGAATGAGATAGCTGAGGGCCGCAGCGGTATAGGCCATGGTGTCCGTGCCGTGGCTGATGACGAAGCCGTCGTAGCGGTCATACCGCTCCCGGATGGCCTTCGCGATCAGCAGCCAGTGCGACGGGGCAAGATTCGTGCTGTCCAGCGACAAAAGCTGTAAGCATTCCGCCCGGCAAAGCGCCGATACCGCCGGGACGAAGGACAAAAGCTGTTCGCTCGTCAGCTCCGGCATAAGGCCCTCCGCCGTCTTCCCGGACGCAATCGTTCCGCCGGTGCCGATCATCAGGATTCGTTTCATGGGCGTATCCTCCCGCGTTTTTTCATTATTCTTCCGTCTGCACCGTATACGGCAGGAACCAGTCGAGGTAGCGTGTCGGCTCTGTTACGGCGCCGCGCGTGGTGTAGAGCGCATAGCTTTTGAACAGGATGGGCGTAATATACCCGCGCTCGCATACACGCTTATAGAGATTATAGGTGTTGCCGCTGTTGACAAGCGCCATGCTGCACAGGTTCATCATGGTGCTGTCGGACAGGTCGCCGTAGTTGAGTGTGCCGGTCGCGCCGAAGAACGGCGAGAGGTCAAAGTTTGGAGACAAACGCACCTCGCCGTAGTACAGGTCGAAATTTCCCTGTAAAAGTGCCTGCTTGTACTCGGTATACTCCATGGACTTGACCGTGATGTTGAAGCCCAGAGAATTGAGCATTTTCGCGGCCTCGTTGGCCGCCTGCACGCGGATATAGCTCGACGAGCAGACGAGCATCGTGCCCTCGACCGGGACGGAATAGCCCTTGGAGGGGACGTAGAGGTCGAGGATGCCGTCGCCGGTCGCGTCCTCGACGGAGGCGCCGGCCAGCTGGTCGTAGTACGAGCCGGTGTCATAGGCGAAGCTGTTGGCCAGCTTCACGTCGTAATACCGGGAATTGGGTGAGCACGGCAGCGTCGACGCGACGGCAAAGCCGCCCAGCGTCTGCTCGACCAGCTGCTCGCGGTCGATGGCGAAGGTGATCGCGCCGCGCAGGCCGTAGTTGGAGAAGACGGGCGAGTTCATGTTGTAGCCGATGTACTGCATGATGGTCGTCTCCTCGTTCCACAGCTCGTAGTCGTTGTGGAAGCCTGCGAACGCGGAGGAGTTCGGGTCCGTCAGGACCATGTTGACCTTCTGATACTCAAAATTATCGCGCACGTCGGCGGCGGTGGACGAAACGGTCAGCGCGATCTCGTCAAAGTCGACCAGCGGCTGGGTGTCGCGCCACCAGCTTTCGCAGCGCGTGAGCTTTGTCCCGGCAAAGTCATACGGGCCTGTGCCCGGCGGGCTGACCTCGTCCTTCGTGCCGGACTTGATGATGGGGATATCCAGCAGCAGCGGCAGGCACTCATACGCTTCGCTCGTCGAGAGCACGAGCGTCAGATCGTCCTGCGCCTCGGCGGAAGTGATGAAGCGCAGGCGCGAACCGTAATATTCCGAGCCTGCGGCGGATTCGATGGAATAGGCCGCGTCCGCCGCGGTAAGGGCGCTGCCGTCGTGGAAGGTCACGCCGGAGCGGAGCTTCACCGTGGTCGTGCGTCCGTCGTCAGTGACAAAATAGCTCTCGGCGAGAATCGGTTCTGCCTCGTAGCTGCTTGTCACGGCGAACAGCGGCTCGTAGAGGAAGGAAAAGATGATGCGGTTGTTGAGACTCTGGCAGTTATAGGGCTGCAGGCCGTAATCCGGCTGGTAGGCCAGGCCGAAGGACTCAAGCGCCGTATACGTCTCGGTGACGACCTGCTTGACCTCCTGCTTATCCTCCGAGCCGTTGACCGAGCCGGTCTGCTGGGCGGCGACGGCCTCGTCGCCGACGGGGAAAAGATTCTGCATCCATTCGCTCGTCGCGATCGTCGTGCAGCCGCAAAGAAGGGCCAGACACAGCGCAAGCGCTGTGAGCATCAAAAGCTTTCGTTTCATGCCGGTGCGCCTCCTTTCAGCCGGATGATGGCGGCCTGCGACCCGCGGTTCCCGCCGGTCACGCGATGCGACCAGAAGCGCTCCGGCTGGCATTTGGTGCAGTCCGGGCAGATGTCGATCACCTGCACGCCCGCTCTTTCCAGCCAGATGCGGTTCAGGCGCTTCAGATCGACGTGCGCCTTTTCGCCGTGCAGTTCAATTGCCGCTTCCGCGTCCGGGCCGAGCGATCGCCGCATGGCCTCCGGCACCTCCGGCCCGACCTCAAAGCAGCAGCGGCCGATGCACGGGCCGATGGCCGCATGAATGTGCTCCGGCGCGCAGCCGAATTCCGCCTGCATCCGAAGGACGGCCTTGTACGCGATGCCCTGCGCCGTTCCGCGCCACCCGGCGTGGACGGCGGCGATGGCCTGCCGCACGGGGTCAAACAGCAGCAGCGTCGTGCAGTCCGCACCGAAGCAGACGAGCGCCGCGCCGGGCTCGTCGGTCAGAAGCCCGTCGCAGACGGCGGTCTGCTCCCGCTCCAGCCCTGTGCCGCAGTCCTGCTTGCCGACGCGCAGCAGAAGATCGGTATGCTCCTGCCGGGTAAAGATCGTTTCCTCCGGCGAAAAGCCAACGGCGGTGCCGAGAATGCGGTAATTCTCCCGCACGTTTTCCGGCCTGTCTCCCCGGTGCGTGCCGAGATTGAGGGAGGACAGCGCCCCCTCGCTCACGCCGCCGAAGCGCGTGGAGAAGCAGTGCACGCTCCCGGAAAGCGCGTCGGCGGTCAGATATTCAAGTGTTCCGTGGTGAATGGTGTGAAACATGGGCTTAATTCGCGTTCTGGCCGCGTTCGGCGGCGAGATCCTTGTCGCGGCAGCATTTTTTGTATTTTTTTCCGCTGCCGCACGGGCACGGGTCGTTCGGGCCGACCTTGATCTTCTTGACGACGGGCTGACGCTTGACGGTCTTGTCGCCGCCAGCGCCTTCGCCGGTGACCTTCGCCACGCGCTGGCGCTTGATCTCCTCGTTCGTCTTGATCCGGACGAGGAAGACGCGGCGGACGATCTCTTCCTTGATTGCGTCGTTCATGGCCTCGAACATATCAAAGCCCTCGCGCTTATACTCGATGACGGGGTCTGTCTGCGCGTAGGCGCGCAGGCGGATGCCCTGCCGCAGATCGTCCATGGCGTCGATGTGATCCATCCAGAATTCATCGACCACACGCAGCGTCACGACGCGCTCAATCTCGCGCATGACGGGAGACGTGAACTGCTCTTCCCGCTTGGCATAGGCGCGCTGCATGAGAGACAAAATCTTCTCTTCCGCCTGCTCACGCGTGAGCGCGGCCAACTCCTCGTCGGAGAGAAGCCATGTGCCCGTGGGGAAGAAGATGGGCTCGAAATGCGTCATCATCTCGAAGAAATGCTGCTTGTCGGCCAGCTTCGGCTGCTCACCGAAGGCGCTGGCAACGTAGGTATCCACATAGAACCGCATCATGGACTGGATGTTCTTCTGCAGATCCTCGCCGTCGAGCACCTGACGGCGCTGCTCGTAGATGATCTTACGCTGGACATTCATCACGTCGTCGTATTCCAGCACGTTCTTTCTGGACTGGAAGTTGCGGCCCTCGACGGTCTTCTGCGCGTTCTCGATCGCGCCGGAGAGAATTTTGGCGTCGATAGGCGTATCCTCGTCGATGCCGAGCGTCTCCATCATGTTCATAATGCGCTCGGAGCCGAACAGGCGCATGATATCGTCCTGCATGGACAGATAAAACCGCGTCTCGCCGGGGTCGCCCTGACGGCCGGAACGGCCGCGCAGCTGGTTGTCGATGCGGCGCGACTCGTGCCGCTCGGTGCCGATGATGAAAAGGCCTCCTGCCTGCCGGACAAGCTCTGCCTGCTTGTCCGTCTCGACCTTGAAGCGCTTATAGGCCTCGGTATAGGCCTTGCGTGCGGCCAGAATTTCGGGATCCTCCGTCTCGGCGAAGGAATTGGACTCGGCGATCAGCTCGTCGGACAGGCCCTGCTTGCGCAGCTCGTTCTTTGCCATGTATTCGGCGTTGCCGCCCAGCATGATATCGGTGCCGCGGCCGGCCATGTTCGTCGCAATGGTCACGGCGCCCAGATGGCCCGCCTGCGCGACGATCTCGGCCTCCTTTTCATGGTGCTTGGCGTTCAGGACGTTGTGCGGGATACCCTCGCGCTTGAGCATCTGCGAAAGAAGCTCGGATTTTTCAATGGAGATCGTGCCGACCAGAACCGGCTGGCCCTTGGCGTGGCACTCCTTGATCTGCGCGATGACGGCACGGTATTTGCCTGCCTCGGTCTTATAAACAACATCGGGGTCGTCGATACGGATAACCGGCTTATTGGTGGGGATCTCGACGACGTCGAGATTGTAGATGCCGGAGAATTCCTCCTCCTCGGTCAGCGCCGTGCCGGTCATACCGGAGAGCTTGTCGTACAGACGGAAGAAATTCTGGAACGTGATGGTGGCGAGCGTCTTGTTTTCGCTTGCGACCTTGACGCCCTCCTTGGCCTCGATGGCCTGATGCAGGCCCTCGTTATAACGGCGGCCGTACATGAGGCGGCCCGTGAATTCATCGACGATGATGACCTCGCCGTCCTTGACAACGTAGTCGATGTCGCGCTTCATGAGGCCCCGCGCCTTCATGGCCTGATTGATGTGGTGCGAGAGCGTGGCGTTTTCGGGGTCGGCCAGATTTTCCACGTTGAAGAACTGCTCGGCCTTTTCAATGCCCTTCTGCGTGAGCGAAACGGAGCGGTCCTTTTCATCGACAATGTAATCGCAGTCATACTGATCCTGCAGTTCCTTGTTGTCCGTCGTGGAGAAGACCTGCTTTTTCAGGCGGGAGACGAAATAATCCGCCATTTCATACAGCTTGGACGATTCCTCGCCCTTGCCGGAAATAATGAGCGGGGTGCGCGCCTCGTCAATGAGGATGGAGTCGACCTCGTCGACGATGGCGAACGCGTGGCCGCGCTGCACCATCTCCTGTTTGTAAATCGCCATATTGTCGCGCAGGTAATCGAAGCCCAGCTCGTTATTCGTGCCGTAGGTGATATCGGCGGCATAGGCTGCGCGGCGCTGCTCCGCGGTCAGATCGTGGACGATGAGGCCGACGGAAAGTCCCAGAAAACGGTAGACCTTGCCCATCCACTCCGAGTCGCGCTTGGCAAGATAATCGTTGACCGTGACGATGTGCACGCCCCTTCCGGCCAGCGCATTCAAGTATGCAGGCAGGATCGCGACGAGCGTCTTGCCCTCGCCGGTCTTCATTTCGGCGATGCGGCCCTGATGCAGCACGATGCCGCCCACGACCTGCACCCGGTACGGGCGCATGCCGAGCACGCGGTCAGCTGCCTCGCGGCAGACGGCGAACGCCTCCGGCAGCAGCGCGTCGAGCGTCTCACCGGATGCGTAGCGATCCTTGAATTCCTGCGTCTTTGCGCGAAGCTCCTGATCGGTCAGCTTTTTATACGGCTCCTCGAGCGCCATGACGGCCTCGACCTGCGGCTCGAGCTTTTTGACCTCTCGCTCAGAGCGGGTGCCGAATAGTTTTGTAAACAGTCCCATGGTAAAAACCCTTTCTGCGCCGCGCGGTACGCGCTGCGGTACGTATTCTAAAGTGAGATTATACCACATATATGGCGGCAAAAAAAGAAGAAATTGTGAATTTCGGCGGCTTGATTTACCCGGAGGGGGCTGGTAAAATGAGTTTGATTTTTATGGTATCGAGGTAATCTGCTATGGCTATCCGTCTTGTGGCCGTCGATGTCGACGGCACGCTCGTCACTGCCGACCAGCGCGTTCTGCCGCGGGTGCAGGCCGCGGCGCAGCGTGCGCTGGAGCACGGCATCCAGCTCGTTCTGTGTACCGGACGCGCGCCGGGAGAGTGCTGGTACATTTTAGACGCGCTTCCGCAGATCCGCTACGCCGTCACGCAGACCGGCGCGATCGCACAGGATCTGAAGACCGGCGAAACGCTCTACCACTGCCCGCTGTCTCCGGACGATGCGCGGCTGATCTATTCCCACGTGCGCCGGTACGACAGGCTTGTCAATTTCTTCTCCGGCGGCATTGTGTATAACTCCAAAGAGCAGATGGCGCGCTTTGAGCGCTATTATCCCGCCGACTTCCGGTGGCTGTTTGAACGGTCGCATGAATTTGTCGACGATCTGGACGCCATGGTCGCCGGTTGGGGTAAACCCGTAGAAAAGCTCTATGTGCCGTTTTCCAGTCAGGAAGAGTGTGAAAGGGCCATGGCCGATCTGACAAAGCTGCCGTATTTCGTGACAGGCGCGGGCTACGTTGATCTGGAGGTCATGAACCCGAACACCAGCAAGGGCATTGCGCTTGCAGCGCTGTGCAAAAAACGCGGCATCCCGCGCGAGCAGGTCATGGCCATCGGCGACAGCGGAAACGACGCGGCCATGCTCGACTTTGCGGGCGTCGGCGTCGCAATGGGAAACGGGGAAGAAGCACTCAAGCAGAAAGCGGATCTGATTGCGCCGACAAATGAAGAAGGCGGCGTGGCCGATATGCTGGAGCTTGCAATCAAAGGAGAGATATAAAATGGGCGTACAGGATCTGACGGTACAAATGGTCGTCATCGTCGTCATCGGCGTATTCTTTGCGTCGTTCATGGACGCCATCGCGGGCGGCGGCGGCATTATTTCCGTCCCGACGTATCTGCTCGCGGGACTTCCGATGCACTTTGCGCTGGGCACAAACAAATTTTCCTCCTCCATCGGCACCGCGTTTTCCACGGGCCGGTATATCAAAAACGGCTATGTCGACTGGAAGCTCGGCATTCCGTCCATCGTGCTGGCGCTCATCGGCTCGTTCTTCGGAACAAAATTGCAGCTGATGATCTCCGAGGTGTACTTACAATATCTGCTGCTGATCGTGCTGCCGGTCGTGGCCTTCGTCGTGCTGCGCCAGCGGCAGCTGCCGGAGGAGCGCGGTGATATCGAGCCCAAAAAGCAGATGGCCATCGTCTATCTGGCCGCGCTCGTCGTCGGCGCGTACGACGGGTTCTACGGGCCCGGCACGGGCACGTTCCTGCTGCTCATTTTCTGCAATCTCGGCAAGCTCGACGTGCGCACGGCGGGCGGCAATGTCAAGCTCGTGAATCTGTTTTCCAACATTGCCTCGCTCCTGACCAGCCTGTTAAGCGGCAAGGTCTTCCTCGTCCTCGGCCTCATCGGCACGGTGTCGAGCATCCTCGGCCATTTCATCGGCGCGGGACTCGCCATCAAAAACGGCTCGAAGATCGTAAAGCCCGCCATCATCCTTGTCCTCGTCCTGTTGGCCGCAAAGGTCATCCAGGGGTTGATTGCGGGATGATATATCATAAAACTGCACTGCCGCTGTAGGGGCCGACGACTCTGTCGGCCCCTTAAATGTTGCAGATTTGCTGAAAATATCAGAGAATTCGCAGCGGGCGGACAGAGTCGTCCGCCCCTAGGGTGTATCTGAAAACTCCCAACGCACCCGGACAGCGGATCTTTTCACGCTGCGCTGCACCATTTTTCCTTGAAATACGTCAGTATTCCTGCGAAAAAATGTCTTGCTCAGCGCAAAAATTTCTCGCTGCCGGTCACATTGGGAGTTTTCAGATACACCCTACGTACAATTCGGAAAATTGCAAAAACCTATGCCATTGACTGCTTGTTTTGCTCCATTGCAAATCCCCACGGAATCTGCTATAATAAATTGTTAAGTTATGCAGTTCGGAGGAAACGTACATGGAACGCAAACCCGTTGTGATCGCGCAGGAGGCGCTGGAGAAGGAAGCCGCTGTCTGCGAGCAGATCAAAGCCCTTTGGGCCTCGCGCGGCAGGACGCCGCGGGCCTTTGTCGATACATACGGCTGCCAGCAGAACGAGGCGGATTCCGAGCGTATCCGCGGGATGCTGCGCGCAAGCGGGTATGAGATCGTGGACACCGAAGAGGGCGCGGACTGCATCGTTATCAACACCTGCGCCATCCGCGAACACGCGGAAACCCGCGTCTACGGTAACGTCGGCGCGCTGGTACACACCAAGGCCCGGCACCCGGAGCAGAAAATTTTCCTGTGCGGCTGCATGATGGGCCAGCCGCAGGTCGTCGAGCGCATCAAAAACAGCTACCGCCATGTCGACGGCGTGTTCAATCCGCACGAATTATGGCGCTTCCCGGAACTGCTGCAAAGCGTGCTGCGCACGAACAAGCGCATTTTTGCCGTGGACGATTCCGCGGGCAATATTGCAGAGGGCATCCCCGTCGTGCGCTCGTCCGATCTCAAGGCGTGGGTGTCGATCATGTACGGCTGCAACAATTTCTGCTCGTACTGCATCGTGCCGTATGTGCGCGGGCGGGAGCGGTCAAGACGGCCCGAGGAGATTCTCGAAGAGGTCAAGGGCCTCATCGCGGCGGGCTATAAGGACATTACGCTTTTGGGCCAGAACGTCAACTCCTACGGCAAGGATCTGGGGCTGGGCGTTGATTTTGCCGACCTCATGGCCGAGATCGCACAGCTGCCGGGAGACTTCTGGCTGCGCTTCATGACGAGCCACCCGAAGGACGCAAGCAAAAAACTCTTTGACACCATTGCGAAATACCCCAGGATCGCCAAGCAGTTCCACCTGCCCTTCCAGTCCGGCAACGACCGGGTGCTGAAGGCCATGAACCGGCACTATACCCGCGAGGAATATCTGAAGCTGGCGCACTATGGCCGCCAGATCATGCCCGAGCTGGTTCTGACCAGCGACGTGATCGTCGGCTTCCCCGGCGAGACGGAGGAGGAATTCGAGGACACGATCAGCCTCATTGAAGACGTGCGCTATGACGCGCTGTTTACCTTTATCTTCTCCCCGCGCGCGGGAACGCCTGCCGCGAAAATGGACGACCCGACGCCCAAGGAGGAGAAAAACCGCCGCTTTGACCGGCTCTGCGCCGTGCAGAACCGCATTTCGCTGGAAATTCATCAGGGCTACGTCGGCAAGACCGTCCGCGTGCTCTGCGACGGCCGCGACAAGGACCTGCTCACCGCCCGCACCGAGGGTGGAAGACTCGTCCGCTTCGCGGGAGACGACAGCCTGATCGGCCAGTTTTTGGACGTGACGATCACAGGCTGCACAACATGGAGCCTTGTGGGCGAACTCCGATAACACAGCACCCTGGTGCGGGCTTTGTAGGGGCCGATGCCCACATCGGCCCCTACAAACGAATGCGTAAGTGCATATGGATTTGCCGAAAGCATAATTTCAGACGTTAAAAGAGAAAACCCGGAGGTTTTGATTATGGCCGAAC
>ENA-UEQJ01003377-UEQJ01003377.1-human-gut-metagenome-genome-assembly--contig:-NODE-3377-length-10291-cov-3.336205_pt1 | contig 10291 bp, 9 predicted proteins | sample MGYA00242937_ERZ507938 | MGnify/ENA primary metagenome ERZ507938 (study PRJEB26167, sample SAMN06115437) | human gut metagenome | host: Homo sapiens | place: China:Gansu | collected 2015-07-03 | study...
CGAAGAACGGCTGACGTCTGCGCCTACAACGCTACGCGGACGAGCTCGCGCCCGCGTTTTTCGACGGCGCAGCCGCCGCCCGTTCCTCTTCCCGATTTTTGGCAAGGCGGAGACAGTTGTGCGTTACGCGCAACCATGATTATTTGCAGGTGTCCGCACATGGCAGGCCGGAGGCCTGCGGGATCGTACTGCGAAAATAGCGGAAAGAGCGACAACAGCAGCGCGAGCGCCCGGAGCGATCGTGCGCTGCGCGCAACCATAAATCCTTTGCTTGCCAAACTTTTTCGTATTTTCGGCTGTTCCTCGGATACTCCCGCTCGGCAAATTGCAAACAACGTTTGCATTTGCCCTCGCTTTTTCGTATCTTTGCCCGCCAAAACGAGTGAAAACAAGCAAATAAATATACGTTATGGAGATCAAAAGAACACAGAAAGAGGAGCAGACCTCGTTGATTTCGGTCAAGGTCGGCGAAAAGGGCCAGATCGTCATCCCCAAGGACGCGCGGCAGATCTTCGGCGTAAAGCCCGGCGATACGCTGCTCATTCTCGGAGACGAGGAAACGGGCATCATCGTCACCAAGCCGGACGTGCTGCGCGACGCGGCAGATGACATTTTCGGGAAAATGGAGAAATAGAGGATGGAACTTACGACAATGTATGAATCGCTCGGCGTGAGCCGCGCGGTATATGAATACGGAGAAATGATTTTAGACGGCCTGAGGCCCCGCTTTGAAGCCATTGACCGGACGGCGGAATACAACCAGACAAAGGTGCTTGCCGCCATGCAGAAAAACAAGCTTTCGGCAGGCTGCTTCGCCGCTACGACGGGCTATGGCTACGACGATATGGGCCGCGAGGTGCTAGAAAAGGTCTATGCCGACTGCTTCCATACCGAAGCTGCGCTTGTCCGCCCGCAGATCACCTGCGGCACGCACGCGCTGGCCGTCGCGCTGAGCGCGAATCTGCTGCCGGGCGACGAGCTTTTAAGCCCGAACGGCGCGCCGTATGACACGCTGGAGGAGGTCATCGGCATCCGTCCGTCCAAGTGTTCGCTGATGGAATACGGCGTGCAGTACCGGCAGGTCGACCTGCTGCCGGACGGCACGTTCGATTTTGACGGCATCCGCGCCGCGATCGGCCCCAAAACAAAGCTCATTACCATCCAGCGCTCGAAGGGCTACGCGACAAGACCGTCGTTCTCCGTCGCGCAGATCGGGGAGCTGATCGCGTTCTGCAAGCAGTGCAGGCCGGACGTTCTGTGCATGGTCGACAACTGCTACGGCGAATTTGTCGAGCGGGCCGAGCCGTCGGACGTGGGCGCGGACATGATCGTCGGCAGCCTGATCAAAAACCCCGGCGGCGGACTGGCCCCCATCGGCGGCTATATCTGCGGCACGGCGGAATGCGTCGAGCGCTGCGCCTACCGTCTCTCGGCCCCCGGCCTCGGACAGGAGGTCGGCGCGAATCTCGGCTTGCTTCCCAGTCTGTACGAGGGCTTCTTCCTGGCCCCGAACGTCGTTTCCGGGGCGCTCAAGGGCGCGATTTTTGCCGCGAATGTGTATGAGCGGCTGGGCTTCCGCGTCGTGCCGAACGGGACGGAATCGCGGCACGATATCATTCAGGCTGTCGAGCTTGGCTCGGCGGAGGGGATGCTGGCCTTCTGCCGCGGCATTCAGGCGGCGGCCCCGGTCGACAGCTATGTGACCCCCGTCCCGTGGGCCATGCCGGGCTACGACGCGGAGGTCGTGATGGCGGCGGGCGCGTTCGTGCAGGGCTCGTCCATCGAGCTGTCCGCCGACGGCCCCATCCGCGAACCCTACGCGGTCTATTTCCAGGGCGGCCTGACGTGGTACCACGCAAAGCTCGGCATTCTGATGAGCCTACAGAAGCTCGTGGACGCGGGCCTTGCGAAGCTGCCGGGATAAAAGGAAGGCAAAGCCGTATGCACTTGCATACCTCAATGTAGGGGCCGATGCCCACATCGGCCCACTGGAAAGTTGCGAATTCGCCGTAGATTCCCGTAAAAACGGTGCAATCTGCCGGGCCGATGTGGGCATCGGCCCCTACACGCGGTGAAGGATATTTATTCAGAGAAAGGAACCGGCGGTGACGCTGCCGGAGATAACAATTATGTGGTTTTGGCTTGCAATTATCGCGCTGCTCTGCTGGAGCGGCTCGGATCTATTTTCGAAAATCGGCTGCCGTGACGGGCGGGACAAATATAATCCGCTCAAGATGGTCATTGCCGTCGGCGTTGTGATGGGCCTTCACGCGGCGTATGAGATCTTCGTCGGCGGGGCTGTCGTCACGTGGCACGTGATCTGGACCTATCTGCCCGTATCGCTTCTGTACATCGGCTCCATGACGCTGGGCTATGTCGGCCTGCGGTACATTGAGCTTTCCATTTCGTCCCCCATCTGCAATTCCTCCGGCGCGCTGGTCGCGGTCCTGTGCCTGATCACCGGGACGCTGGACGAGTCCATTACCGGCTCTATGCGCTATCTGGTCATCGGCGCGGTGGCGCTGGTGTGCATCGGCGCGGTCGGCCTCGGCATTGTCGAGTCGACGGAGGACGACGAGCTGCGCAGAAAGCGGCAGGAGGGCTCCAACTATAAATACGCCAAGTCGTGGCTGGCGCTGTGCCTGCCGCTGGCGTACTGCCTGCTCGATGCGGCGGGTACGTTTGCGGACTCGCTCGTGCTCCGCACGCTGGACGAGGATTCGGCCAACTGCGCGTATGAGCTGACGTTCCTCGCAGCTGCCGTGATCTGCTTTATTTATGTTGTTGTGATCAAAAAGGACAAGCTCGTCTTCAAGGCCGAAGCGCCCAAGTATGCGGGTGCGCTGTTCGAGACGGCGGGGCAGTTCGCGTATATCTACGCGCTGGCCGACGAGGCGCACGTTGCGCTCTCGGCCCCCATCATCTCGTCCTACTGCGCCGCGTCCGTCCTCTGGAGCCGCATTTTCCTGAAGGAAAAGCTCTCCTGGAAGCATTACGTCATGATCGCGCTGGTCGTGATCGGCATCGTCATGATCGGCATATTCGATATCTGACAGGTACGCAAACTGCCCCCGGCGAGGCTCGCCGGGGGCAGTTTGGTTCAGGATACCGGCTTTGCGGTGTCCGTGGTGTTTGTCGGGGGATCCTCGTCCTGTCCGGCTTCCTTCGGAAGCGCGAAGGGGACGACGTCGTCCGGCTGGATCTCGATGCGGCTGCTGCCGGGTTCGAGCACGCGCGTGCCGTTCGGGACGGTGATCTTGCTGGTCGTGCCGCGCGCGGGATCCTTTGTCTCGCGCGGGTTGCCGTTGGCTGGCTCATACCACTCGTTGGCGCCGTGCATGAGAACAGGGGTTCCGTCCTCGGCCAGGTTCCAGATCAGGGCCATGGCCTCCTCCGGCGTGTTGACGCAGCCGTGGGAGCCGCCGTAGACATAGAAGCTTGCGCCGAAGTTCGACCGCCACGATGCGTCGTGCAGGCCGATGATGTCGCCGACCACGCTGACCCAGTATTTGACGAAGACGAGATAATCGTCACCCTTGAGCCAGACGTCGTGCTCCTTGCCGTGCGTCTCGTACAGGCCGGTCGGGGTCTGGTGGCCGTTGAGCGCGCCGGTCACGATATTGGTGTTGACGACCAGACGGCCGTCCTTGATAAAGGTCATCTGCTGGTTGTCGAAGTCGACCTCGATATAGCTGTCGCCCAGCGAGAAGGGCTTGCCGTCCTTGTCATAGCAGACGGCCTCGGCAGATACGGCGCCGGGCTGCATCGTCAGCAGCTGCGTGCGGATCTGCTCCGTCAGGCTCTGCACGTCGATCCGATAGTCGCAGGTGATAAACCTGATCTCCGTCAGGCCCTTGACCCACGAATCGAACAGGAACGGCGCGTCCTGCTTGCTGTAGCCCTCGGCCAGCTTGGAAACCTTTTCGCTCAGAACCTTTTCGTCAACCGTGACTGTTCCATCCGGCTCCAGGTCCACGATGGAAGCCAGATCATGGCTTGTGAGCGTTTCCTCGCCGTGCGGCAGATACTGCGCGGTATCTGCGTTGAATGTCACCTTGATTTCAAGCTCTGCCAGCGCCTTGCGGAACAGGCTGTCCGGCGTGTCTCGCAGCGTCGCAGTCGTAATCTCGGGCTGCTTGTAGCAGTCGACCGAGGTCAGCTCAAACGCCGCATCCTGCGGCCCGTTCGCCGTGACGCCGAGCGAAGCGGCCGACGCGCGCAGACCGTCCAGAACGGCCGGCTCATTCAGTTCGTTGCCGGGAACCTCGGCGTGGACGGTATAGACGCCGTCCTCCAGCACAGTATAGGCGTTTTCTGCCGCCGTGCGCTTCATGCTCTGCAGGTCGGCCAAAACTGCTGCCGCGTCAAATTGCTCCATGCTGACGGTGCAGGGATAAGGCGCGGGATGGGCGTTTTTTGCCCAGTTCAGCTTTTCGCGGATGCCGAGCGCGGCAAACTGCTCAGCTGTCATACGATCCGTCTCAGAAAACTGCGCTGTGACCTTATTCATCAGATCGTCGCGCAGACCGAGTTTCTGTAAATCATACTCGCTGACCGGCGAACCGTCCTCCGTTACCGTAAGCGTGACACTGTCAACAGCGGCAGTCATGGACGCATACTGTGCGTAAACAGTGCTGTGCGCCTGCTCCGCCTGCGCTGCTTTGGTCGAAAGCCAGTACCAACCGCCTGCGGCAGCCGCCGCAAGCACGACGATCACAATTAAAATCACCCAAAGGGCGCGATGCTTTTTCATGCTTTTCCTCCGCTCCAGCGCGGCGTTTTGTCCCGCGCGTTCTCTTCTGCTGAAATTATAACAGATTCCGCCATAAATTCAACACGTTTCGCGCACAATTCCAGATTTTTCTTTGCGCTGCGCGTCCCGGCGCGGTATAATAAAAAAACTATCGCGATCGGAGGGCTTGTTATGCTTGATCTGCTCTGTCCCGTCTGCGGCGGGAGGCTTGCGCGGGAGAAAACCGTCTGGCACTGCGAAAACCGCCACAGCTTCGACGTTGCGCGCAGCGGCTATGTCAATCTCCTGCCGCCCTCAGCGTCCGGAAAACGCCATGGCGACGACAAGCGCATGGTCGCGGCGCGCACGGCGTTTTTATCACGCGGCTATTATGACCATCTGATCGGAGCCGTGGCCGGGAGCTGCGCACAGCTGACCGGGCCGGACGCCTGCGTGCTCGACGCGGGCTGCGGCGAGGGGACGTATACGCGCGCGATCTATGACGCGCTTGCGGCAAAGGGCGGCTGCCCGCAGCTGCTCGGCGCGGATATTTCCGCAGAGGCCGTCAGGCGGGCGGCACGGCAGGTGCCGGAGGGGATCTTCTGCGCGGCGAGCACCGCGCATCTTCCGCTGGCGGCGGAAAGCCTCGATCTGATCGTCAATATTTTTTCGCCGCTCATGGCGGAGGAGTTCCTGCGGGTCCTGAAGCCCGGCGGATATCTGCTGCGTGTTGTGCCGATGGAACGGCACCTGTTCGAGCTGAAGGCCGCCGTCTACGACCGGCCATACGAAAATCCGCCCGCCGAGCCTGCGGTCGAGGGCTTCCGCCTGCTGCGGACGCAGACGCTCCGAAAGACCATCACGCTTTCGTCAAACGAGGATGTGCAGGCGCTGTTTCTCATGACGCCCTATTATTACAAGACCGGCGCGGAGGACCAGCAAAAGCTTGCCGCCGTGCCCTCGCTTCGCGTCACGACGGAATTCCTGATAGCCGTCTGTCAAAAACCGTGATACGAAAAGCGGCATTCCCGGCTCAGGGAATGCCGCTTTGATTTTTTACAGCGTTCCGATGTACGCAAGCAGGGCGGGCAGAAGCTCGTCGTAGGGGAGCTTTTTGAGCTGTCTTCCCTTGACGAACAGAATGCCGCAGCCGTCTCCGCCGGCGATGCCGACATCGGCCTCCCGCGCTTCGCCCGGGCCGTTGACCACGCAGCCCATGACGGCGACCGTGATGGGCTTTTGGCAGTCGGACAGCGCCTGCTCGACCTCGTTTGCCAGCCGGATGAGATCAATGCGCGTCCGCCCGCAGGTGGGGCAGGCGATGATGTTGACGCCGTCCCTGCGCAGCCCGGCGGCCTTCAGAATGTCCTTCGCCGTCAGCACCTCCTGCACCGGGTCGGCGGTCAGCGATACGCGCATCGTATCGCCGATGCCCTGGCACAGAAGAGCCCCGATGCCCATAGCGGATTTGATGGTTCCCATGCGCTCGGTGCCCGTTTCGGTCACGCCGACGTGCAGCGGATAGTCCGAACGCTCGGAAAACAGCCGGTACGCCTCGATCATCAGCGGGACGGAGCTGGATTTCATCGATACGCAGATATCGTGAAAGCCGTATTTCTCCAGCAGCGCAATATGTCCGAACGCGCTTTCTACCAGCGCCTCCGGCGTGGGATGACCGTATTTTTCCAGCAGACGCGGTTCCAGACTGCCGCCGTTCACGCCGATGCGAATGGGAATGTTCCGCGCGCCGCAGGCCTCGACCACGGCCCGCACCCGGTCCTCCCCGCCGATGTTGCCGGGGTTGATGCGGATCTTGGCCGCGCCGTTTTCCGCCGCGCGGATGGCAAGGCGGTAGTCAAAGTGGATATCCGCCACCAGCGGCAGCGGGGACGCGGCGCAGATGGCTCCGAAGGCCTCTGCGGCCTCCATGTCCGGAACGGCCAGCCGCGCAATCTCGCACCCTGCGGCAGCCAGCGCGCGGATCTGCGCAAGGCAGCCGTCCACGTCGGTCGTTCTCGTGTTCAGCATCGACTGGATGGATACCGGCGCGCCTCCGCCGACCGGAACGCCGCCGACCATAATTTTTCTTGTGAGTTTTCGCTCCATTTTTATCGCACCAGCTTCCAGATATCCTTAAATGTGATAAACGCCATGAAGCCCAGCAGCAGGATCATGCCCGCCGCATGGATATAGCCTTCAAATTTCGAGGGAATCTTTTTCTTCGTAATGGCCGTAAACACCGTGTTCACCAGCAGCAAAAACGCGCGTCCGCCGTCGAGCGCCGGGAGCGGCAGCATATTCATAACGGCCAGATTGATCGCGATGAACGCGCCAAGGTAGAGAACGTTCAGAATGCCGTCCGCCGTCGTCGCAGCGCTCTGTCCCGTCTGCGCGATGGCCGACACAACGCCGACCGGCCCGGACATATCATTGACCGACACAAGGCCCGACACCAGATCGCCGAGGCTCATCCACACGAGCCGCGCAAAATCCAGCGCCGTGTACCACGTGTTTTTGAGCACCGTCCCGACGGTCTTTTCCTCATAGCCAAAGTACAGGCCGTATTTATACTGCTGCTCGCCGTCGACTTCATAGAGCTGCTGCTTCATTTCAAAGTCGTCCAGCTTGATGAGTTTCCCGTCCCGCTTGACGACAAGATCGAATTTCCCCGTCTTGTTCCGGGCCAGAAGCGTGCCGACGTCGGAGTAGATATACACGCGCCGTCCGTCGATCTTATAAAGCTCGTCGCCGACCTGAAGTCCCTGAGAAGATTCCAGCGGGCAGCCGTCAAAGAAACCGGAGATTTTGGCCGTTGAGAAGCCCGAGACGCAGGAATAGATCATAGCCAGCACGACAAGGCCTGTCAGGAAGTTCATAAATGAGCCTGCCGCCAGAATGATCAGCCGCTTCCACCAGACCTTGGACGTGAACGCTCTGGGGTTGTCGGATTCTTCATCCTCGCCCTCCATTGCGCAGTAGCCGCCCACGGGGATGCAGCGCAGAGAATAGAGCGTCTCGCCCTTCTGTTTTTTGAAAATCGCCGGGCCCATGCAGATGGAAAATTCGTTCACCTGCACGTCCAGCGCCTTGGCCGTCAGAAAATGGCCCAGCTCGTGGATAAAGATCAGAAAACCAAAAATGAGAATTGCAAAGAGAATATACATGAAATCACCTTTATTTCAAAAACCGCTCCCGGGTATGGATGCGGGCGAGGCGGTCGGCCTCAAAAATATCGGCAAGCGACGGCTCCTGCACAACCGGCAGGCGCAGCGCGGCCTCGACCGCGTCCGCGATGTCGTAAAATCCGATTTTGTCCTGCAAAAACAGGCCGACGGCCTCTTCATTGGCGGCGTTCATGGCCGTGCAGGCCGTGCCGCCAAGCTGCGCCGCCTGCTTTGCAAGCGCAAAGCACGGAAACGCCGTCTCATCGATCGAGTCAAACGTCAGCGGCTCGCAGGTCAAAAGATCGAGCGCCGGGGCCGGATTGTGCGCCCGGTTCGGATACGTCATGGCAAGACCGATGGGAATGCGCATATCCGGCACGCCCAGCTGCGCCAGCACGGCTCCGTCGACAAACTCCACAAGCGAATGCACAACGGACTGCCGGTGGATGACGGCAGTGACCTTCGAAAGCGGCAGATCATACAGCCGCATGGCCTCGATGATCTCCAGGCCCTTGTTCATAAGCGTCGCGCAGTCGACCGTGATCTTCGCGCCCATTTTCCAGTTCGGGTGGCGCAGGGCATCCGATTTGGTCATACAGGCCAACTCCGCCCGCCCTTTCCCAAAGAACGGCCCGCCGGAGCAGGTCAGAATCAGGCGTTTAATTTCGGCTCTGTCCCGGCAGCCCATGAGGCACTGGAAAATGGCCGAGTGCTCAGAATCGACGGGGATGATTTCAGCGCCGGATTCCCGCGCGGCAGATTGCATGATCTCGCCCGCGCAGACCATCGTCTCTTTATTGGCAAGGGCAATGCGCTTTTTTTCGTGAATCGCCGTCAGCGTGGGCCGCAGCGCGGCAAAGCCGCACACGGCCACAACGACCGTATCAGCCTCCGGCAGAGCCGCCGCTTCGCACAGCGCCTCCGCGCCCGCGAGCACCCTTATATTCATATCCGCCAGACGGACTTTTAATTCCTCCGCAGCGGCTTCGTCTGCCAGAACGGCGAGCTTTGGCCGGTATCGGCGGCACTGCGCCTCCATGAGATCAACATTGCGCTCCGCCGTCAGCGCGGCGACGCGCAGTCCCAGCTCATCCGCGACGGACAGCGTCTGCCGCCCGATGGAGCCCGTGGAGCCTAAAATCGTGATCGTCTTCGTCATACCAGCTTCTCCAGCAAAAACAGCATCGCGTACACGACGGGCGCAAGGAACAGCGTCGAATCGAACCGGTCAAGCACGCCGCCGTGGGTCAGGAAAATGTGGCTGTAGTCCTTGATCCCGGCCTCGCGCTTGATGAGGCTCATGGACAGATCGCCCAGCTGGCCGAAGAGATTGGCGGCGATGCCGATCACGGCCAGATACCACAGCGGCAGCTCCATCTGCCAGATCCATTTAGAGGCAAGCCCCAGCAGCACCATGCCGAGCGCACTGCCCACCGGTCCGGCGAGAAAGCCCGCCCACGTCTTGTTCGGGCTCACGTGCGGGGCGAATTTCTTATGGCCGAAGGCCATGCCGCCGAGCATGGAAAAGCTGTCGCCAATAAACGCGATGACAAACGGCATGAGCACGAACGCAGGGGAGACATTGCGCAGCAGGCCGATGCAGCTGTACATCGCCGGGAACAGGAAGCCTGCCACGATGCAGACCGCCACGTCCGCAAACGGAATGGCAGTTTCCTTCCCATGCGTGCTGACCGCCATGTAAAACAGGAACATCACATAGAAAAACGCATAGATGAGCGTCGCCGTGATCGCCGTTCCGAACACAATGGCCAGCACAACGAGCGCCGCGCATAAAACCGTCGGCACATAGAGCAGCTTCGGCTGCCTGCACGCCGTATGCAGCAGCTCCCACGCGGCTGCGCCCGCGATGGCCGCCGTCAGGATTGCCGTTGCGATAGGCGGCAGGAGCACGAGAACTACAATGAGAAGCGGCACGCCGACGGCGGCGACGAGAAGTCTTTGTTTCATTTGCGGCCTCCAAACCGGCGCTCGCGCTTCTGATACGACGCAATTGCCTTGTCGAGTTCAGGTTCGTCAAAATCGGGCCAGAGCACATCCGTGAAATAATACTCGGCATACGCCGACTGCCAGAGCAGGAAGTTCGACGTGCGCAGCTCGCCCGAGGGCCGGATGATCAGCTCCGGGTCGGGGATGCCGTCGGTGTAGAGATAGTGCGCGAAATCCGCCTCTGTTAATTCCTCAGGCTTTTTTACGCCATGCACGCAGTCGGCGGCAAAGCGCCGCGCGGCGTGGACGAGCTCGTCACGTCCGCCGTAGTTGATGCAGACGTTGGCCTGAAAGCCCTGATAGTGCGTGGAAATTTCGTCCGTGCGCTCAATGAGCGCGCGCAGCTCCGGGCTGATGGGGCCAAGCTCACCGACAATTTTCAGCCGGA
>ENA-UEQJ01003378-UEQJ01003378.1-human-gut-metagenome-genome-assembly--contig:-NODE-3378-length-10289-cov-3.545143_pt1 | contig 10289 bp, 8 predicted proteins | sample MGYA00242937_ERZ507938 | MGnify/ENA primary metagenome ERZ507938 (study PRJEB26167, sample SAMN06115437) | human gut metagenome | host: Homo sapiens | place: China:Gansu | collected 2015-07-03 | study...
AAATTTCACAAAAAACAGCCGGTAATCCTGATATCTCCCATCGAATCTTGACAAGCTCACCCGGATTCGCTACAATGAGCGCAAATGATTCAAGCGAAAAGTTATAATCACTTTCAATTTTTAACAAGCGGTTACGCGCATAGAAATGATACGTTTTATTCGGGAAAGGAGATCGCATGAAGGGCAGCTTTTTTCTTGGCGCAGGACAGAAGCCCGCGTTTGAATTGCGGGAGCTGCAGCTTCCTGAGCTTCCGGATGACGGCGTGCTGGTCCGGAATATGGCCTGCGGCGTATGCGGAACGGATGTGCACATCTACCACGGCGAACAGGGCTCCGCACCGGTGACGCCGCCGGTGGTTCTCGGCCATGAATTTTCCGGAATCGTAGAGCGCGTCGGCGCGTCTGTCCGGTCAGTGAAGCCGGGCGACCATGTTGCGCTGGACCCCAATATGTACTGCGGAAAATGCCGCGCGTGCCGGATGGGAAAGAAGCAGAACTGCGAAAGCCTCTACGCGCTGGGCGTCAATACAAACGGCGGCTTCGCGGAGGTCTGTCTGGCACCGGAGACGCAGTGCTTCCGGATAGACGAGTCTGTCAGCTTTGACGCCGCCGCCATGGTGGAACCGCTTTCCTGCGTGCTGCACGGGATCGACCGTCTCCACATCCGGGCCGGACAGACTGTCGCTGTGATCGGCGGCGGAACGGTCGGGCTGCTGATGGTGCAGCTGGCAAAGCTGAGCGGCGCGGCTCATGTGCTCGTGAGCGAGCCTTCGGCGCTGCGGCGCGAGATCGCGCTTCGGGTCGGCGCGGACAGCGCCGTCGATCCGGCGCAGGAGGCGCTTACAGAACGTGTGCGCGAGCTGTTGCACGCCGACGGCGCGGACTGCGTGATCGAGTGTGTCGGGAAAACGGCCGCTGCCGAGCAGGCGTTTGAAATTGCCGACTCCGGCGCGTCGGTGCTGCTGTTCAGCGTTCCCGGCGTGACGGCGAAGGCGGAGCTGCCGCTCTTCCCGGTTTACAAAAAAGAGCTGACCGTTATGGGCTCGATGATCAATCCCGATACGTTCCAGCGGGCCGTCGACCTGCTCAACAGCGGCAGGCTTCAGATCAGCCCCCTGATCACACATACCTACGGCCTTCGTCAGGTCGAAGACGCGATCCGGATGCAGATGTCGGCGGAATCCATCAAGGTTCTTGTACATCCGCAGGAGTTCTAAGTCATTACGAGGAGGAAATCAAGTTGGAAACGAAAATCAGAGCATATGCAATGGAAAAGCCCGGCGTGATGAGTCAGGTCTGGGTCCCGATGCCGGAGCCGGGCGAGCATGAGGTCCGCCTGAAGCTGCTTGTCTGCGGAACGTGCGCAAGTGAATACCTGCCGTGGCTCAACTGCGAGGAGCCCGGCCGGATCATGGGCCATGAGGGCGTCGGCATTGTGGATAAGGTCGGCGAGCGTGTGACCAAGCTCAAGGTCGGCGACCGCGTGACCGGTATGCTGCACCAGTGCTTTGCGGAATATACCATCGGAAACGAAAATGAACTCGTCAAGGTCCCGGATGCGCTGAGCGACGAGGAAAGCGTCGGTGAGCCGCTGGCCATGCTGATGAGCGGCGTCGGACAGACCCCGCTGGAGCTGGGCCAGACGTTTGCAATCATCGGGACCGGCTATATGGGCCTCGGCTTTTTGCAGCTGATGCGCGTAAAGGGCGCGGGCAAGATCATCGCGATCGATGTCCGGCCCGAGGGGCTTGCGAACGCGAAGCGCTTCGGCGCGGACGAGCTGCTGACGACCGATGCCGTTCCGCCCGAGTACATTGTTGATGTGTGGGACGACGGCATTTTCGACCGCGGGATCCCGGTCGTCGCAGAGGTCACCGGCAACGAGGCGGCGCTGCAGCTGGCGGGCGACATGACCGCCGTTCACGGCCATCTTTCCATCGCGGGCTATCATCAGGGCGGTATGCGCAGCATCAACATGGCGCTGTGGAACTGGAAGGCGATCCATATCGCAAATGCACACGAGCGCCGCGACTGGCGCTGTGCGGGTTTGATCCAGAACGCGCTGACGCTCATTCAGAAGGGCTTCTTGAACACGAAGGATCTGATGACGAACGTTTACGGCTTCGATGAGATCAACAAGGCGTATTACGAGCTGAAGCACAAGCCGGACGGCTATATCAAGGGCGTGATCCGCATCAGCAACGGCTGACGGAATACGGAAGGATACAACCAATCAATGAACGGAGGAGTCGCCATATGAGATTTACAGACGGACTTTGGATGCACCGTTCCGGCCTTTCGATCCACAATACCCACCAGATGTGGGAATACAGGATCGAGCAGGACCGGATCAAGGCATTCGTCCTTTGCCATTGCGTAGAGGAAGCGGACGACTACACGGCCGGCACAGCGCTGGAATATACGTTTTCCTGCCCCGCGCCGGATATGATTGCGGTCGATGTGGTGCATTTCCGCGGCACGACCGTAAAGGAGCCTGCCTTTACGCTCCATTACGCGAAAGCAGAGCCGCAGATCACCGATACGGCGGAGAGCCTTGTGATGGAAAACGGCCGGATGCGGCTCGTGATCCGGAAATCGAAGCAGTTTGCCTATGACTTCTATTTTGACGGCCGGCACCTGACCGGAAGCGAAAACGGCAGCACGGCCTATATTGCCGATGCCGACTATGAGGCGGACAAGGTCGACGACGTCAACCACCGCACCCCAAAAAAGCCCTATATGCACACCGTTTATCTGCGCGAGCGCCTGCAGCTCGGCATCGGGGAAGCGATCTACGGACTCGGCGAGCGCTTTACGCCGCTGATCCGCAACGGGCAGGTGCTGGATATCTGGAACCGCGACGGCGGCTCGAACTGCGACCAGGGCTATAAATGCGTTCCGTTCTATCTTTCGAACCTGGGCTACGGCGTTCTGGTCAACACCCCGGATTATGTGAGATTTGACGTCGGCATGGAAAGCGTCCGCCACGTGCAGTTCAGCGTGGAGGACGAGAAGCTGTCCTACATTGTGGTCGGCGGCGAGGACGCCAAGGATGTGCTCAGCCGCTATACCGCACTCATCGGCAGATCCCCGGTCCCGCCCGTCTGGACCTTCGGTCTCTGGCTCTCAACGAGCTGGATTCCGGATTCCACAGAAAAGACGGCGCTGGCCGCCATCGACAAGATGCATGAATACGGGATTCCGCTCAGTGTCTACCACTTTGATGCCCGCTGGATGGATGATTTCCACGACTGCAACTTCATCTGGAGTGACCGCTTCGGCGATGCGCGCCATATGATCGACGAAATTCACAAACGCGGCATAAAGGTCTGCGTCTGGATTAACCCCTACGTCAGCCAGATCTCCCGGCTGTTTGCCGAGGGCATGGAGGGCGGATACTTCATCAAGAATAAAAACGGCGATGTCTGGCAGACAGACATGTGGATGTGCGGCACAGCATATGTCGACTTCACCAATCCGGCTGCTGCCAAATGGTACACCAGCCGTCTGGGTGAAATTCTGGACATGGGTGTTGACTGCATCAAAACCGACTTCGGCGAGCGTCTGCCGACTGATATCGTCTACTACGACGGCTCTAACCCGCGCCAGATGCACAACTACTATACCTATCTCTACAACAAAGCCATCTATGAGCTGCTTGTAGAAAAGAAGGGTGCGCAGGAGGCCTGCGTTTTTGCCCGCTCGGCAACTGTCGGCACGCAGATGTTCCCCATCAACTGGGGCGGCGACAATCAGGCGTCCTATCTCTCCATGGCGGAGAGCCTGCGCGGCGGCCTGTCCTTCTGCCAGTCTGGCTATGGCTACTGGTGCCATGATATCACCGGCTTTGAAGATACCGCAACGCCCGACCTGTACAAGCGCTGGTCCGCGTTCGGCCTTCTGTGCACGCACAGCCGTCTGCATGGTCATAAATCCCTGCGGATGCCGTGGTGCTTTGACGAGGAAAGCTGCGACGTGCTGCGCCATTTCACCAGACTCAAATGCTCCCTCATGCCGTATCTCTACAGTGAGGCCGCTGTTGTCCACACAAAGGGTATCCCGGAAATGCGCGCAATGATGCTGGAGTTCCCGCACGACCCGACCTGCGCATATCTTGACCGGCAGTACATGCTCGGCAGCGCGCTGCTGGTGGCGCCGATCTTCAACGATTGCGGCGAGGTCACATTCTATGTACCTGCGGGGCGTTGGACCGATCTCCAATCGGGCAGAACCTATGAGGGCGGCAAGTGGTACACCGAGTCGTACGATTATTTTGGCCTCCCGCTTCTTGTCCGTCCGGGTACGCTGCTTGCAAGAAATGAAGCCGCAGCCGACGTCATTTACGACTATACCAGCAGCCTGACGCTTGATCTGTATGAGCTTGCAGACGGTCAGACAGCCTCCTGCAGCATCGTAAAAATACACGAAACAACGGGTCTTGTCCTCAGCGCCGTGAGAACCGGCAACACTATTACGCTGAAGCTGAACGGAACGCAGGTCAACACCATCCATCTGCACGGCTGCAGGGCCATCCATGCGGAAAATGCCGTCATTGAAAACGGTTCCCTCATTCCGGCTGCTGGCGCAGATACAATCGTTTGTACGGTTGAATAAGCACTGCATCTCATCTTACCAACCCTGTGCAATGTAAGCGACTGCTTATTGCAAATAAAACAAATGAAGGAGAATTATCGTGAAAAAACTGATTGCAATCGTCTTGACCATCGCGCTGTTTACCTGCCTGTTCGCTGGCTGCAGTTCCAAGACAACCGACCAGCCCGCCACGCAGCCTGCTGCTGATGCGGCGCAGACACAGTCCACCTCCGAAAGCACCTCCTCCGAAACCACAACAAGCTCCGAAAGCGGCGAGTTCACGCTCTACGCCTGGGGCGATGCACACTGGAATGAATACGTTCAGGTTCAGGATCTCTTTAACTCCCTGTATCCCGACTACAAGATGACCTACATGCAGGAAAACTCCCTGACTGACCTTCTCATCACGAAGGCCGCGCAGAACGCGCTGCCCGACATGTTCTACGCCGAGCCCTATGTCGGTGTTTCCGAATGGGCAGAGGGTGGCTGGCTGACGGACCTCAGTAACGAGGATTGGGTCAAGAACATCCCGCAGAATATTCTCGACTCCGTCAGCTATGATGGCAAGGTCTATGCCTTCCCGTACTCCGTCTGCTACACTGGCTTCTTCTACAACATGGACATCTTTGAGGAGCTCGGCCTGTCTGTTCCGACTACCGTGAGCGAGTTCCGCACCGTCTGTGAGACGCTGGCTGCTGCCGGCTATACCCCGATCGCTGTTGGCGGCGGCGGAAGCGCCGGCTGGGTCTACTATCAGATGTGGAACAGCCTCATCGGCGCAGCGCTTGGCGACGATGCCGTTGACTTTGCAAACAAAATGAATGCCGGTGAAACCAGCTTCGCTGACGTCCCCAACATTGACAAGATCGGCGAAATGCTCCAGATGTCCCTTGTAGATTACAACGTTGCCTCCCCGCTCGACGCTGACTATTCCAGCATGATCACCTCCTTTGCCACCGGCAAGGCAGCCATGTATCACAACGGCTCCTGGTCCACCGGCGACGTTCTTGGCATGAACCCGGATATGAACCTCGGCTTCTTCGGCTACCCCGTCTCTGAAAATCCGGATGATGTGCGGATCACCTATGAAGTTGAAATTGCAATTCCCATCACGACCAACTCCAAGAGTCCCGAGGCCTGCCGCGCACTGCTGAACTTCTATGCAGACGCTGACACCGGCGCGGCTGAAATTGCAAAGCAGAGCCGCATTCCTGTCACCGATGTTGAAATGGATTCTGCAATTGTCGGCAATGCATACACCGACGCAATGGCATATGTCTCCAACTCCAAGACGACAGCATGGCTCAACTGGCTGTCCCCGACTGGCTTTAACGACGACTTTGCCAGCGACATTCAGAACTTTGTCATGGGCACGACATCGTTTGACCAGCTTGTCCAGATTGCCGATGCAAAGTGGGCATCCTACGCAGCAAACTAAGTAAACCAAGGCATGTAAAATCTGCGTGCAGTGCCCAGGCACTGCACGCAGATTCAAAACCAGGAAATACAAGGAGGTTCCCATATGCTACAGTCACATCGCAGACGCCTCTTGGGGAAATATGGCGGCTTTCTGGCATTTGTCCTTCCAGCAATGATCATCTACACGATCTTTGTGACATATCCGCTGTTCGGCGGCACATTTGTCATGTCGCTGAAGAAATACAATGTCATCAAGGGTCAGTCATCCTTTGTCGGTCTGCAGAACTTTATCACTATTTTCAACAGTGCTGATTTCTGGACTTCATTTGTTGTCACCATCAAATATGTAATTGCTGTTGTCCTGGCAGCCAATGTGATTGCGCTGCTTCTTGCGATTCTGATTGAGTCTATTCAGAACAAATTCATCAAGTCCGTGTCCCGCAATTTGTTCTTTTTACCATACATTGTAAGTGGTTTGATCGTCGGCTATCTCTGGCGCTTCATGTTCACGAATGTCTGGCCGGATTTGGAAAATCTGTTTGGTCTGACAAAGTTGGCCAGCGTCAGCTGGTTCGGCGATTACAGCATGGCCCTGCTTGCGCTGATTATAGAATCCGTCTGGAAGGAGCTCGGTTTCCTGCTGCTGCTTTATATTGCCGGTCTGCAGGCAATCCCCACAGATGTGATGGAGGCAAGCGCGCTGGACGGCTGTTCCGTTGTACAGCGGACGTTTCACATCGTGATCCCCATGCTGATGAGCACAATCAGCGTCAACCTGTTTCTCAGCATTTCCAACGCATTTAAGCAGTTCGACCTCGCCTACGTCAACAACGGCGGCCCCGGCTCCGCAACTGCGCTTTTGTCCTACCGAATCTATAAAGAGGCCTTTGTCAACTATCAGTATGGCTCCGCCTGCGCAATGGCGGTAGTCCTGATGGTTATCATTGGAATCTTTATCATCGCCCAGCAGATGCTCACAAAAGAAAAGGAGGCAACCCTGTGAAAAAGTCAAGAAAAGCAGCAGAAACCATCAAGGTTATTGTCCTCATTCTTTGCTGCATTCTGTTCCTGCTTCCGGTTTACTTCCTTGTCATGAACTCGTTCAAATCTCTGAATGAGATTCTGATCTCTTTCATTTCTCTGCCGAAGCAGTTTACACTGCGCAACTATGCCGGAGCCATGGAGAAGATCAACTATCTGCGCACATTCGGCAACACACTGTTCCTGACGGTCGGCTCTGTACTCCTGACGCTCATCGTCTGTTCACTCGCCGGCTATAAAATCCAAAGAACCAGGAGCAAAATCTCCAAGATCACAAAAAGCTACATGGCCATTGGCCAAATGGTTCCGTTCGCGGTCATCATGGTCCCTCTGTCTCAGATTCTCGGCAAGCTTGGCATCAACAATAACCTTCCCGGCCTGCTGTTCGTCTACTGCGCCATGTATATCCCCATGATGACGTTCGTTTACAGCGGCTATTGCGATTCCATCTCCGAGCAGCTGGACGAGGCTGCCACCATTGACGGCTGCAACCAGTTCCAGGTGTTCTTCCACGTGATCCTTCCGCTCACCAAGCCGATCCTTGTGACCATGGCCGTGCTGGCCGCGGTGTGGACGTGGAACGACCTGCTTGTTGCGCTGATCGCGATAGACCAGATGCCGCTGATGACGCTGACCCGCCGCATTCAGAACTTCATCGGCTTCCAGAGCGGAACCGAGTGGGATTTCTTTACGGCATCCGTCACGCTGGCAATGGTCCCGATCATTGTTCTGTATGGATTCCTGCAGCAATATGTCCAGTCCGGCATTACCGCAGGCGCGGTCAAGGGCTGAGAGGAGGCGCTTTATGGAGCTTATGCAATACGGCATGGTCGGCGGCGGCCCCGACGGCAACATCGGCAGCGCACACCGCAAGGCTCTGAAGCTGTCCGGCGCAGCGGCCCTCACTGCGGGCTGCTTCTCCCGCCATGCAGATAAAAACCGGCAGATGGCCGGACATCTCGGCGTTGCGCCTGACCGGTGCTACGAGAGCTATGCCGAAATGGCCCGCGCCGAGGCGCTTCGCCCGGACGGCATCCGGTTCGTGGTCGTTGTTACACCGAACAGCTCGCATTATGAGATCTGCAAGTGTTTTCTCGAGGCCGGGATCGCGGTCGCCTGCGATAAGCCGCTTACCGTCGAGCTTGCGCAGGCGGAGGCGCTTGAACGGCTGGCCGCGGAGCGCCGTCTGCCGTTCATGGTCACCTATACCTACACCGGCCACCATATGTTCCGGCGTATGCGTGCGCTGATCTCCTCCGGCGCGCTCGGAAAGATCCGCAAGGTGATGGCGGAGTATCCGCAGTCCTGGCTGGCCGACGAGCATTCCGACGGCGGCAAGCAGGGCCAGTGGCGTATGGACCCGAAGCAGTCCGGCGGGACAAACTGTCTGGGCGATATCGGCAGCCATGTGGAAAATGCCGTCTCCACACTGACGGGCCTGAAGCTGAAGCGCGTGCTTGCCATGATGAACACCGTTGTCCCCGGCCGTGTGCTGGACGACGATGACGTTGTGCTGACAGAGTATTCTGACGGCACGACGGGCGCATACTGGGTCAGCCAGTTTGCCTTCGGACACGACAACGACCTGCGGGTGCGCGTATATGGCTCCGAGGGCAGCTGCGAGTGGGGCCTGGCCGAGCCGGCGAAGCTGACGCTCTTCGACGCACAGAACCGCTGCACGGTGCTGACGCCGCAGCCGGAGGATGCTGCCGCTTACGGCCGCTACGAGGCCGGAAGCGAATACGAGCCATGGAATATCGCCATGAGCAATCTGTATCTGCGGTTTATGGAGAATATCCGAAACCCGGAGCTGCCTGCCGATTATCCGACTGCCGCGGCAGGTGTGGAGAGTATGCGTTTCATCCGAGCGTGTCTGGAAAGCAGCAGCCGGAAAAATGTCTGGGTAACGGTTTGAACGGAAACACAGAATGTGAGGTACGATACGATGTTTGATCAAAAGAACGTTTTTCTGGGAATCGCGCCGATCGGCTGGTGCAACGACGATATGCCAGAGCTTGGCGCGGAAAATACCTTTCAGCAGATCGTCAGCGAAATGGCGCTGGCCGGATTTACAGGCTGTGAGATCGGAAACAAATTCCCCTCTGATCCGCAGGCGCTGAAAAAGGCGCTGGATCTGCGCGGTATGCGCGTCGCCAGCCGCTGGTTCAGCTCCTTCCTGCTCACACAGCCGTATGCGCAGGTCGAGGCTGAGTTTTACGCGCAGCTCGATTTCCTCGCAGCGGTCGGCGCGAACCGGATCAACGTGTCCGAGCAGAGCTATTCGATTCAGGGGCAGATGGACGTCCCGGTTCTGCGGGACAGAAAGTATGTCATGAACGAAGGGGAATGGACGCGCCTGTGCGAGGGCCTTGACCGGCTCGGCGCGCTGGCCGTATCCCGCGGGTTCCGGCTCTGCTACCACCATCACATGGGAACCGTCGTACAGACTGCGGCGGAAACGGAATATCTGATGGAGCACACGACGCCCGGACGCGTCTGGCTGTGCTACGATACGGGTCATTTCACCTTTGCGGGGGAGGATCCCATGGCCGTGCTCAAAAAGTATGCGGACCGCGTCGGCCATGTCCACCTCAAGGATATGCGCCTGCCTGTCGTCAAGCAGGCGCGCGACGAGGGCTGGAGCTTCCTTCAGGCCGTCCGGAACGGCGCGTTTACGGTTCCCGGAGACGGCGGCGTACAGTTTGACGAGGTTTTCCGCGTGCTCGCTGCGTCCGGCTATCAGGGCTGGCTTCTGGTAGAAGCGGAGCAGGACCCTGCAAAGGCGGATCCGCTGGAATATGCGATGAAGGCCCGCACATTTATCCACGAAAAGACCGGTCTTTGAGGAGGCGGGCGTATGTATCTGAACTATCAGCCGAAGCACGGCTACAACAGCTATATCGATGCCGCCGCAGACGATCTCGGCACGCAGATGGACGTCGGCCTTCTCATTCTGGAGCCCGGTGAGCAATATTCGATCTCCGAGCAGGAAAAGGAATGCGCCGTGCTGCTCTGGGAAGGCGCCGCGCAGCTGTACTATGGCGGGCAGAGCGCGCATATTTCCCGTACCGACTGCTTCCGCGCCGAGGGCTACTGCCTGCTTGCCCCGCGCGGGACGGATATCCGCATCTGCGCCGAGACGCATTCGGAATTCTATATCCAGAAAACCAGAAACCCGCGCGCGTATGCCCCGGTGCTCTATACGCCGGAGACTGTGCAGGTCGAGCATAAGGGCA
>ENA-UEQJ01003379-UEQJ01003379.1-human-gut-metagenome-genome-assembly--contig:-NODE-3379-length-10288-cov-189.909411_pt1 | contig 10288 bp, 6 predicted proteins | sample MGYA00242937_ERZ507938 | MGnify/ENA primary metagenome ERZ507938 (study PRJEB26167, sample SAMN06115437) | human gut metagenome | host: Homo sapiens | place: China:Gansu | collected 2015-07-03...
TGAGGGACAGGTACATTGGTTCACTCTTTAGGGTCGATGAACCTGTCCCCGATGATTTCGATGATTTAGAGTGAAATAATAGGATTTTCGGTGGGAATTAATAGAACCCACCAATAATCATAATCAAAAAGTAATATTGGTAATAATAAAAAAGAAATGAAGAAGACATTTTTTTCAGTGATGGGACTTGCGATAGCAGGTGCACTCACAATTACGACATTGTCGGCATGTTCCGATGATGATGACGAGAACAAGACAAGCTCTTATGTTATCCAGAAGAACGGAGTGGTAGAGCCTTCGCAACAGGTGGATATGGGAGTGTTCAACATCGACGGTAAGAACTACAGGCTTATCTTTGCCAAGACAAACCTGACGGCGAGGGGGCTTGCCAAGGCTGAGAGTGACTTCGGCGACTTTTTCTCCTGGGCTGCGCCTGAACCTTGGTGTACAGCATACGAGCGCACTGCCACATCTTTGTCTCCCACGGCATGGATTTCGGGCAAGACGGATGGATATACATTGGGTAATGCGCAATATTATGACGGAACTCGATATACAAAATACCAGAACGAGAACGAGCAGTTGTCGGCAGAAGATGATGCAGCCCACAACTTGCTCGGAGGCGACTGGCAGATTCCGTCGCGTGCCGTATGGCAAGCTCTGTTGGATGCCAACAACCAATCGGTGACATGGGGTAAGGACGGAGAAATGAAAATGACCTTCATCGACGAAACGGGAAAACCGGGAATGAAGATTTCAAGCAAGTCGAATCCTGACAACTACATCTTCCTGCCTGCAACAGGTAGAATTATTGAGAAGGAATTCCTCTATGTAGGCATTCAGGGTAATTATCTCAGCTCTACCCTTGGTACACCTTATAATATATGGGGTATGGGATTTGGAGAAGGCTCTGCGGGAGTGTTCACGACATGCCGCAGGATGACAGGCTGTGTCATTCGCCCTGTACGACTCGTGGCTGAATAATAATCATTATTAATAATAAAAGTGGCTTTTCTGCCGTGAAAAGTCACTTTTTATAAAAACGTCGGAATACAGCACCTTTATAATGGACAATGAACGAATTTACCAGTGCGAATACCCCTAAAAATGGTGCAATTATCACTTTTTTCCGTTTTGACAAACATTTTGCTGTTTTGACAAATTGTTTTTTCGGTTTTGACTATCCAGTTTCCCCTTTTTCCATTAACTTTGCAGCAGATTTTGACAACAACAAAAAATTTTAATAATATGAACATGAATAGATTCTTTACCATTCTGTGCCTTCTCCTTTGCTTAGCTGGGGGGAAGAGTGTAATTCAGGCGGCTTCTTGGAGTTATCCCACAAGCAAGCCCTCGTCACCTTATGCCGGTGGAAGTGGTTCAAAGAGTGACCCCTATCGTATTTCCACTGCCCAGCAGCTTGCCAATTTCGCATATATGATTCACGACAATGGCAAGGACTATGCCGGAAACTATTTCATACTGACAAACGACATTGTGCTCAACGAAGGCGTAATCAATGCTGACGGCACCTTCAACGAAGCCGCGGCATCCTCGTTTAAACAATGGACATCACCGGGCAAATGGCGATTCCCCTTCGACAATGAGTTTGAGGGCACTTTTGACGGACAGAACCATGCCGTTATCGGATTGTATCAAGACCAGACGGCTATGCTTCAGCTTGGTCTGTTTGGCATGGCCGAAGGTGCCACTATCAAGAACGTGCGTGTCAAGGACAGCTATATCAGGGCAAGAGAAGCTGGCTTTGATTTTGAAAATGTCGACCAGTATTCTGTCGGCATGGTGATAGGCTATATGTATAAGAGTTCCATCAGCAACTGCCATGTGGAAAATTCTGTTGTCCATGCAGACCATGGTTACCATACGGGTGGCGTGATTGGTATGACAGAGAACTCTACGGTAGCTGGCTGTTCTTTCACAAAGGGAAGCATCGAGGTCTTTGAGAATCCAAAACCTTCTGCGGAATATTCGCAGCTACAAGAGGAGCAAAGAACGACTTTTGGTGGCGTAATTGGATATTCTTATTTCGACACCTCCATCAGAAATTGCACCTCTTCTGGAACGCTCAAGTGTAAATTTGGATGTTTCGGAGGCGTGATAGGTTATAGTTATAAATTCTCCGGCCTCCTGACAGAATGTAGCAGCACCATGCACATTGTAGCTGTTCCCTTACCAAACAAACATTGCAGCTTGTTGATTGGAGGTGTGGCCGGTGAATTATGGAGCTATCAAGATCCTGTGGTGACCAAATGTGCCTATTATGGCAACATCACCGTGGAGGAAGGTGACTACGAATTTTGGGGCCAGTTCATTGTGTCGGGGTTGATTAACGCTGCCTCAAACGTGCGCGGCTTGTCGGACTATCCGCATGTCTTCAAGGATTGCGCCTCCATTGGCGACATAACTTTCAAGGGAAAGGTAAAAAGCTGTTCCAACCTGTATATCAACGGACTCAGCTGTCATTGTGTTTATGAATCTTATGACCATGGATATGACATGGTGACGACGGCAGTCAATTGTATTGCCTATCATAAGGTCTCCTTTACGGATGGACAAACCGCTACGCACTATAACTACAATCCGCTGATTGGTTATCCTGAATATATCGAAGATCTATACCCAAAATGGCCAAGATTTAACTCAGAGGACAGCAAAAATAACTACTACGGTTATCAAGTTGTTTCGGGAACCGATCCAGGCGTGTCAAGGGAATACGGCACTGCCAAGACCTTGGCAGAACTGAAAGCCAGCATCAGCACGCTGAATGCGGAAGCCGGCAGCAACGTATGGGGCAAATACACGAATACCGAAGATGAGGTTTACTATGGCATACCGTTGCCTATCGCCTGTGGCGGAACGGCGACATCTTACTCAGGTGTAGGAACAGAAAATAATCCATACATCATAAGCTCGGAAGCTGACTTAAAGGCATTGAAGACTACCGTAAATGACGGAAATGACCTAAAGGACAAGTATTTCAAATTGGATGCCGACATCAATATGACAGGAGTTATGGACTACTGCATAGGCTTTTTCAAGGAAAAGCCTTTCAAGGGACATCTTGACGGCAACGGCCATGCCATCGTGGGTCTGCGCAACAAACTCTTTGGCTATATGTATGGCACGGTGAAGAACCTTGCCTTGGTTGACTGCAACATCGAAGGGTGTGGAGATGAGGGAGCCGTAGCCGGATTTGTTGGCGGCGAAAGCAACAAGGCCGAAGTCAGCAACTGCTATGTGTCGGGGCTTGTCCAGTCTTCTCAGAGTGGTATTTCTGAACAGATACGTCTTGGCGGTATTTGTGGTTATGTTTATAATGGTTCTGCAGTACACGACTGCTATTTCAAGGGACATCTGATAGCAAAAAGTCCTTATGGTTCAGTGCCCTCGGCAACTCATTCTGTGGGCGGCATTTCAGGATACAACGGCAACAGTATGGTTGACACCAGTAAACCACAAGGCATATACAACTGCTATGCCTCATTCGAATATCATAAAGACCTTGGCTATTTTACGAATTTCTATGCGTACGGAATCGGTAATAATTATGTCCAAGACTGTTATGCCATAACTTCTTCTGAAATAAATAACACAACGGGTTGCACTAAGCTTGATTCAGAGTCGGAATTGAACGGCAAGTTCAATGGCAAGACAGGTTGGCTGCAAGGTGTCTATCGCCCTGTGCTTGCTTATGCCAAGAAATATGCGGCTACAACTCCCGAGAAGACCCCGACAACAGTTTATTTCGATGCCATCCCCGAGGCTAATCCTACACCGAACTATTTCTACAACATCAGCATAGACGATCCATATTCCGACGTATCGCTGTGGAATCTGCCTAACATGGCAGTATATGTGCCGAGCGAGCAGAAGGACTATATAACCAACGGCTATCTCGACCAATCGGCTGAATTGAAGTATAAGCGTAGCGAGGGTGCCACTGGCACATTGGGTCAGCTGCATTTCTCCCTCGTTCAGAACAACAAGGGTTCACACTTCGTATGTCTCCCTGGAGAGGTACTGAAGTCCGACCTGCCCGAAGGCTCTGACGCTATGATTGTGGGCAAGATAAATTACGTGAATGACGAGGAGCAGGTGAATGTTGTCCATGTGGATACCATTCCCGCCGGTGTTCCATGTTTCCTCTATGTGCCTGTAACTGCGGTGAAGTCGGGCAATAATATAGATATGTTGATGAGAAGCGGCATAGTAAGCGAGCCTGTGATGAACGCCGACTACAGCAGTTTCAAGGGTACGTTCTCTCCGCAGACAGTGTCAGAGCAAGCATGTCTTGATGTGGCTAAGGAGACATTGACTCGTTCCGCAACACGCGGAGCCGCCCAGGTGGAGGACGCTTACTATTTCATCCGTGGCAACGAGCAGGCGGAGGTCAAGCCATTCTCGGCATGGATTGAGAGTTCGCTGGGCAATGTCAGGATAGTGGATTACCTGCTGTTGGACGAGTACAGTCAGACCAACGAGGAGTTGATAGAGAACTCAACCGACGACGTGAACATCAAGCTGCGCCTCACCATGGATGCCGACAAGTGGACCACCGTCTGCCTGCCGTTCGACATGAGCGGAGACGAGATAAAGGAAAAATTCGGCGAGGACACCAAGTTGGAGGAAGTGGAAAGCGTATCGTATGACGGCACCACGCTCAACATCAAACTTAAGGAGGCTACCGACGGCATAGTCACCGGCTATCCATACTTCATCAAGCCGTCGGCAGGCAACAGCATCTTCGACCTCGGTCCGCGCATTCTTAGCAATGAGTTGAGCGAAGATGGCTATATGGCAATAAGTACTGATGCCACACGAGAGCTGTCGCTGAAGATGGGAGGATTGTATGGTATGTCGGTTCTCTCAAGCACCAAGGATTATGGAGCCTACTACTTCAACGACGACACACTCATCCAGATTCCATCGGGCAATCCGCTGACCCTCGGTGGCTTCCGCTGCTGGTTCAAGGCAAGTGACACCACGGCTTCCGCTCCCGCCGAACTCTCGTCGGTAGTGATAACCCACAGCGACGGCACGCTCACAGACATACAAGTTGTGGCGAAAGATTCCCAGGCGACCAAACAGACGATATATGACCTCCGCGGCATTGAGAAGAGGAGCGAGAAAGGCATATATATAAAAGGGGGAAAATTAAGAATGTTTTAAATGAAGAATGAAGTAGCCCTTTCGGGGCTATAATAAAAGTGACTTTTCCACCGTGAAAAGTCACTTTTTTCTTTATTGACCAAAGTTTTTCTTTATTGACCAACGACTTCCAAAGTTTTTTCGTAACTTTGCCGCCGAAATAACAAATTAAAAACAAATATATTATGAAGACAAAATTACATCTTATAATTCTGTGCCTTCTCCTTTGTTTTGCAGGGGGAGGAGAGTTGTATGCTTGGAATTATCCCACCTCTAAGCCGTCATACCTTTTTTCCAGCGGCGACGGATCATCATCCAAGCCATACGAGATAAGGGACGCCCAGGATCTTGCCAACCTTGCCTATATGGTATGCGAAGGGGGCGAGGACTACTCGGGCAAGTATTTCGTGATGACCAAAGACATCACACTCAACACTGGCCTGGTCAATGCCGACTGTACCGACCGCAACACAGGCGACTTCCAGGTATGGACTCCAATAGGCAAATACGGCTTTTGGAGCGATAAGAAATTCAAGGGCAACTTCAACGGCAACAGCCATACCATCTATGGACTTTTTATCGAAGCCAAGGACAATTTCAATGGCCTGTTCGGCGTGATTGACGGAGGCACAATACGCAACCTCACCATTGCCGACAGCTACATGTGCGCATCATATCCCTGCTCAACTTCCAACTATTATGGCTTTATTGCCGGCGAGACGTCCAATGCCACCTTCCTGAACTGTCACGTCAAGAACTCCTGCATCAGAAACACTGATAACCCCAATAGACATCTCTTAGCTATTGGCGGTCTGGTAGGCCACTGCAAGACAGGAGGCATCTTCCGCAAATGTTCGTTCAACGGCAACTTCAACTTACATTCTTTCGACACAGCCGGCTGGATCAGTGCAGGCGGACTGATAGGATATGGAGGCCGTATTAGCGATACCGTCGGTGAAGCCAAGCTCTACTACTGCTCTACCAAAGGTAAGTTCACGGTAACAGGCTCTCCCTCCATCGAAGTCTATGGTATGGGAATAATTTTATCGGAAGCATACGGCTGTGTGGCCGGCATGGACTTCGACATACAGACACACGGCGAATACTATACTGGATGGGCTTCTAGTTATGCCATTGAAGTGGCCAGCTTTACCTCTATATCAGGACGATGCACTCAGTGCGTCACATACGGCACCATCAAGGTGGGTGAGCCTGATAATCCTATAAAAGTGGAACCATTGACTAACAAAGATTATAAGTTTTATAACATAAGAATAGGAACCTTCACCTCTTTAGGAGAATATCGTTACAATTCTGATGATATAAAAAACCAGTGCGCTGCATATACCAATGTGGAACTGTATCTTCATGACGACAGTAAAGGCAATGCCTACATCACCTCTTTTGGATTAGGGTATATAAGGGCAGAGCATGAAGGAAATGCACTGGTCACAGAGCTAAAAAACTGTATTGTAGCAGGCAAACACATCGTTAAGAGCAAGAGCAAGATAGGTTACAACCCTGTAACCATGTATGACTCTGGGAGTGTCAACGGTAGTGATAACTCTTGGGAAAGGGTAAAAGGTGCAAAATACTGTACCTACGTAAACAGTGTGAAGGACGAGGATGCCTATTTCAGATACAAACACCAAAAATTTGAGTCCATCACCCCTGAGGAGCTGACAGGAGACAAGTTACTTGCCGAGCTTAACGCCCTGAGCGAGGGCAGCTACCAGTGGGGCAGGATAACCACTGAGGGCGACCTTAAAGGCTATCTCATGCCCGTCATCTGCGGCGGCAGCATATCCGACATGAAGGGAAGCGGCACGCAAGAGGCTCCCTACCTGATAGGCTCGGAGGCTGACCTCCGCAAATTCCAGAAGAAGATGGAAACGGAAGGCAGCGCAGACAAGTACTTCAAGCTCACCGCCGACATCGACATGAGCGAGCAGGCCATGCCCGCCATAGGCCCACAGGAAAACCCCTTCCAGGGCACCTTCGACGGCAATGGGCACAGCATCAACGGACTGGTTACCGGGGAGGGATACCTGTTCCACTACCTACAGGGCACCGTAAAGAACCTCACCCTGCTCGACTACAAGGGCAAGGCCGACAAGACGGGCATTGTCACCTCCATAGCCTGCTTCGTGGGCGGCAGTGCAGATAGTGGGGTGTCGAACCCTGGATACATCAAGAACTGCTACGTGAGCGGCAACATAGAGGCCTACCGCAGCAGTAACGCAGGTGTCAATAATGTAATGGCCACGGGTCTCTGCCTGAACATCTACGAACCCTCCACCGTAGAGAACTGCTACTTTAAGGGCAACATCAAGGTGTCAAGCAAGACGGTGGAAGGGAATATTGTTTATTCCGGTTTTCCTATTTCAACCTCCCCAGCCAATACCAACCTCTATGTAGGCGGACTGGCAAGTGCGTTTGGTAAAGCGACAGAAAGCACCAACCCCGCAGCCATAAAAAGCTGCTATGCCTCGTTCAACTACGAATGTGATGAAACGGGGAAAGCCTTTAACAGTAAAACTGTAAATGGCACCATCGCAAATACATCTGCTCATCAGAATGTAAACTACAGCTACTACGTTTGTGACAAAATCGATGGTTATCAATCTTCGGAGAAGTTAGGTTCCGAGAGCGAACTCAACGACAAATTGGGCAGTTTATCGGGCTGGAAGAGAGGCTACTACCGACCAGTGGTAGAGGGCACAAAGTATTACACCGCTACCCAGCCAGACGAAAGCCGTTCAAAGACCTATCTCGACGCCATTCCTGAGGCCAATACTACGCCCAACTACATCATGAACGTTCAAACATCCGACGACCCGTATGCAGACAAGTTGGTATGGAAGTTGCCGAACGTGGCGGTATATGTGCCAAGCGAGCAGACAGACTATATCCCCAACTGCATGCTCGACCAAACACATGACTTCAAATACACCCCGACATCAGGCGCAGCCACAAAGGGACAGCTAATCTATAATCTGACGCAAACCGACAAGGGCTACCACATGATTTGTCTGCCAGGAGTGGTGGAGCGCGATGATTTGCCTGATGGCGCAAAAGTGATGATAATAGGAAAGATACAGGAAGATGGCGGCAATGAACAGGTGAACGTGGTGATGGTTGACACCATACCGGCCGGAGTGCCTTGCATGCTCTATGTTCCAACGACAACAGTGACAACAGGAACAACAATACCTCTCGTCATGCGCAGCGGCATAGTATCTACGCCTACAGTCAATGCGACTTACAGCGATTTCAAGGGAACGTTCTCCAAGAACACTAATGTTCCAGCAGGAGCTTGCACAACGGCAAAATATAGTGGCAACAACACCTTGCCTTGCTTTGTCAGAAATACGGTGACAACAACAGCCGAGCCCTTCACCGCATGGCTCGAAGGAGCAACAGGCGACGTGCAGATAGTTGACTATATATTGCTCGACGAGGAGAACGCGGCGATGACCGTGACGCTCTGTGAATATAACGCCAAGAGATCTAATATCAATAATATCAATAATATCAAGATGCGCCGTGCATTGAAGAAAGATGATTGGAACACCATCTGCCTGCCATATTCATTGACTTCTGATGAGATTTCTTCGTTGTTCGGCAGCGGCACTAAGGTAGAGGTGTTCAGCGACTTGGAATATAACAGTGAGACTAATTCCTACACCATAAAGTTCAGCGCTGCAACGGAAATTACAGCCGGCACACCTTATCTTATTAAACCTTCGAAAGATGTTTCGGACAACATCTACGATATTAAGGACAGGACGATAACTTGTACTTCTGAAACATACGTTCCGACTGGTATATCCCAAACCGCAAATAACACCACCCTCACCATGCAGGGTGAATACAACAAGCGCATGATAACTCCTTTCGATGTAACGGAAAGTGAGAACATCTACGTCATCAGCGGCGACAAGATATACCCTGTTAATTCAAACGTGGAGATGAAAGGCTTCCGCTGCTATTTCGTGGCAAAGGGCGCATTCAGCAACGCCAAAGTGATTCACTCCGACGGCACCTCTACCGACCTGCGCCTTATAGACGCAAAAGCTACGGGCGACACCGATGCCGTTTATGACCTGCTCGGCAGAAAGCGCGATGCGCAGACAAAGGGACTGGTCATTAAGAATGGAATTAAAGTATTAAAGTAACTGAACTTTCGCATATCAGGAAGTTAAAGGAGCTAAGGAAGTTAAGGAGTTAAGACGTATGTCTTGCAGCTTAAAAAACTACGCCAAAAAGACTGTTGTCTTAACTCCGCGCTCCTGAGTCTCGGAGTCGAAGGCTGAATGGATGAACTTATATTTGCCGCCCTTAAAGTGCTGGAAATATCTTTCTTCCTTTGCCGAAAACTCCATCATCATTTTCTGGGCGCGGGGAGCGTACCAGGTCTTCACCTCCTGCTCAGTAGGCGTATAACTTCCCGTGGCGAAGAATCCGTGTAGGAATAATATCTTCTTCATGCTCTAATCATTTGATAATGATGCGCCTGTAATCTAGGAGGATAAGCTATGCTTTACTCCCTTAATAGGCAATATTTCTGCAAAAATACAAAAAATATTCAGAAAAGTGATTATATGGATGGATTTTGTTGGCAGGGCGAACCTGATTTAACCTTATTTTATGAGATAGAGGGATATTTAGGGATTTTTTTTGATAAACCGAAATCCTTAATGACCGGAATCTTTGGGATTTGAAAATGATAATGACCCTTAATGACTTTGACCCTTCATGACCGGATTTTAGGTAGAAACAAAAAAAGACCGCTCTCCTCGCATTGAGGTGAGCGGTCGATTTTCATTTTTATGGCTGAGTCTGCTTATATCAATAAGGTGGACTCCATGTTCTTTATCCCATGCAGCTCTTTACTCCGAGCGTAGTAGCGATAGCGGTCAGAATGCTGATGGCTATCTGCAGAATTGTTTTCCAAGTGTTCGCTTTCATTTTTTTTGAATGTTGAGTGTTGAATTTTTTGTGGGCGGATAGGCTGGGCTAGGGGCTAGCACCCTAGCCTGGTTGATTTCCAGAAGATTTGCGTTCACGCTACGCATTACGATGCTGTAATTAATCATAGTCGTTTGTAGTATGTTTA
>ENA-UEQJ01003393-UEQJ01003393.1-human-gut-metagenome-genome-assembly--contig:-NODE-3393-length-10258-cov-2.738336_pt1 | contig 10258 bp, 4 predicted proteins | sample MGYA00242937_ERZ507938 | MGnify/ENA primary metagenome ERZ507938 (study PRJEB26167, sample SAMN06115437) | human gut metagenome | host: Homo sapiens | place: China:Gansu | collected 2015-07-03 | study...
CAAAGTTTGGCATGTTTTCGGGGCAAAACCGCGGAAAGTGCGTTGCAATAGCTTTATTTATGTTTTATAATTATTATGTATAAATGTTGTCGCGGTGCGCCGAAATACAGGCGCTAAGCGGGCAGTGCAAGGGGTGCTGCCGTTGCGGCAAAGGGGAAGGATGGTTCTATGAAGTTTATGTACAGCAAGAAGCGCGTGCTCAGTGTCTTTTTGTCCGTGCTCACGGTGATTACCGTGCTGACCCCGGCGTTTTCTGCCTGGGCGGGCGAGGTGATCGGCGTGTACAACATTCAGCTGTTTTATGAAGACGGCAATGCGGTACAAGATACGGACGCGGAGGGCAACGCCTACCATGAGACGATGAAGGAGGGCGACACGCTGCAACTGAGCTACAAGCTCATTGACTGCGAGATCCCGGACAATGGCTATGTCAAGTGGTACAGCGAGGCACCCACTTTGGTGGATGTGGACCAAAATGGCCTGGTCAAGGCCTTTGACTCCTCTAAGGGTGCTGTGATCCACAACTGGATTGACAATGAGGTAAAGCCGGTGCCGCTGGTGGGCAAGATTGCTGGCGCCGCGCTGGAAAAAGCCCTGTTCAATGATAAGGTGAATGTGGACACCATGGACACGGACGAGATCATTGCCCTGATTGAAAAGACCATGGGTGCGGATTCTGCCCTGGGCAAGATTTTTGAATCCTATTCCGCCAAATGGATCGAGTCCCTGCGCAAATACCTGGACAATATCAATTCCGTTGTTCATGTTACCCTGTATGACGCCAACGGCGAAGTAAAGGCAGACGACAAGCTGGCTGTGACGGTCACTAAGAACGATGCGTTTTATGCCAACTTCCTGCCCAATGGTACCCATATCACCAATAAGTCCCAGATTGAGACCACGGTAGCCAAGGGCACCACCTGCCAGCTGAGCGCCGTGACCACCCCGGTGCGGCTGCACATGGGCGTGGTCTACTCTGTAAAGAGCTCTTCCGTCTTTACCCAGGGCAAGGTGATTGCCACGGTGGATGACAGCGGTTTGGTAACCTTTAAGAACACCGGTACGGTGACCATCGTTGTGTCGCCGGACACGGAAGGGTTTATCAACAATCTGTTAAAGCTGGTCAACTATATTTACAAGTTGGACCATACCGGCACCATTGATACCAAAAAACTGGCGGATATTCTGATCAAGTATTTGGGTATCGACATTGACCGCAATGTGCTGGCGGCGCTGTTGGACGCTTGCTTTGCCATTAAGGATATTGTGGGCGATTCTGCCGACGCGATACAGCTGACGGCTACTGCGGTGAAGATCATCGCCAACATTCTGCTCAAATTGAAATATAACGATACCATCACTTTTAACGTTGTAGACGGTGTGCCTTGCACGGACTTTAACATTACCGGTCCGGATACGGTACAGGAGGGTGCCCAGATCCAAATGGCCATTACGGATGCAAAACCCGTTGCGGCCGATGTATCGGATATTACCTGGTCCTCCTCGGATGAAAGCGTGGCCTATGTAGATCCCAAAACCGGTATCATCACCGGTCGTGACGCAGGGGGCAACATGGGCACGGTTGCAAACAGTCAAAAGTGCACCATCACGGCGACTTCCGCTGCCAATCAGGTGGTGCGAACCAAAGAGCTTACCGTAACCGGCAAAACCGGGCGGGTGCTTAGCGACGCGGTGATTCACGCAGAACGGGACTGCAATATCGGCGATCAGCAAGCGCTGACCTACACGGTGTACCCGGTGCGTGTAAGCAAGGCCAATAATTTGAACATTACCTGGGGGCTGCTGGACGGTACGGACGCAGACGGCAATCCCAAGTATCTGTGGGCGGGCGACGCCTATGATGAAACGGTGACCGATGAGACCACCGGCGAGACCACCACGGTCCACCACGACGGCTCGGTAGAGGACGGGATCGCCAGGCTGGACAAGGATGGTAACTACACGGCGCTGGCCGGCGGCACCGCCACGGTTGTGCTGAAAGCCTCCACCGGCTACAAACTGCTGGATGGCAGCTACTATACCATCTCCCAGGTGCAGACCCAGACCACGATTTTCAACGGTCTGCCGGTGTCCGGCATTGATGTGACTGTTGAAAGTGCCGTAAAGAGTGCTGTTTTGGCCAATAGCGTGAAGTTGCAGCAGCAGCAGACGGAGGTGGCCGGTGAAACGCTGGATTTTGCCACCGTTACTGCCAGCACGGTGTATGATGGCTCCGGTGTGCTGGTTAAGGCCAATGTGGACCCGGCAGACGCCACCAATAAGAATGTAAAATGGTATATTGATAACACGGATCAGTTTGAGCTGAAGGACGAGGACAAGACCGCCGGCACCGTGAAGGTGGTGGCTAAGGCCTCTTGCACCAGCGCCTCCAGCGTACATATTTGGTGCGTGTCTGAGGACGGCGATATTCAGTCCGATGTGGTGACCCTTTGCGTGGTGCGTAACGCCGCAGAGACCAATACCATTAACGGTGACAATCTGTCCGTGATCAACGGCAAGACCCTGGATGTGTCTCACACCATGACCTTTAGCGGCTCCACCTCCTCGACACAGGCCTGCTACGGCGCCAACTGGTATTCCTCCGATGAGGGCGTGCTGACCGTAGCCCCCAAGGGCAACGACAACGGCGATGCGGTGGTTACCGGTGTGGATGTAGGCACCGCTACCCTATACTGCGTGTCTGCTTCCGGCGGTATTGTGGCGGAGAAGCAGGTGACCGTGTACCCGGACAAGGATTACTTAAAGCAGGTGATTAACATCTGCGAGGACACGGTGATCGAGCGCACCAACGAAAATAAAACATTATATAAGGACTTCAGCCGAAAGCTGGACTATGCTTATTATGTCTATTATGATGAGCCTATGGCTGCCCAGGACAGCTGTAATACTTACGCTCGTGAACTGCTGTACGCTTTCTACAAGCTGGGCGGTTATATCGGTTTGACCGGTGTGACCCTTGTAAACAAAGACGGCTCGGATGCCGGCGCGTTCCGCAGCGTGAAGGTGTCTACCTCCAAGCGGTATGACAGCTACTCTGTGGATTTGGACGCCCAGGTGGCACCCAAGACCGCTATGTATCGCACCATCAAGTGGAGCAGCGATAACGACAGTGTAAAGGTAGATGCCAACGGTATTGTGAAGCCCGCAGGCAACAAGGCCTGCCAGGCCAAGATTACCGTTACCGCCACCGACTATATGGATAATGTATACACCGATAGTATGTATGTGGCCTTTGCCAACGACCCGGTTACCGGCATTAAGCTGGACACCACGGAGATCGTCGGCGGCAAGGTAGGCGAAAGCCAGACCTTAAAGGCAACGGTGGAGCCCACCGGCTTTGGCATCGTGGGCAAGGCCTCTGTGGCAGATGTGATTTGGTCCACCTCTGACCCGGAGATTGCCACTGTGGACCAGAACGGCGTGGTTTCCTTTAAGAGCGGCGGCGACTGTGTGGTGACTGTCACCACCTGCGACGGCGGCTATACCGCCCAGTGCAAGGTGAATGTGGTGACCAACTATGACGCCCTGCAAGCCCAGATCGATACCTATAAGTCGCTGGAGCTGACAGAAACCAACTATTACCCGGCCACCTGGCAGGCCTTCCAGGATGCCATTACCGAGTCCCAGGCTTTGATCGATGCCAACGCATCCAGCCAAAAAGAAGTGGACGCCCAGTTGGAAAAGCTGATCGCCGCTTACAAGGGCCTGGAGAAATATACGCATATTAATAACGTAGAGATTTATTTGGACGGCGAGGAGGCCAGCAACTTCTATCAATATGATGTGTCGTTGCTTACCGACGGCGCATACAAGGACGCTAAGCTGGATCTGAATGTACGCCTGTACCCCAACAATGCCAACTATGCGTCCGTTACCTGGACCTCTTCTACCGACAAGATCGTGATTTCTGAAAACGGCGTGGCCTCTCCCGCCAAGAACACCTCCTTCAATGTGTTGAAGAACGAGGGCTACTACGGCAAGATCACCTGTACGGTTACGGATCACTTCGGCCAGACCTGGACGGACGATGTGTGGGTATCCTTTGCGTACACACCAGCCACCGGCATTACCATTTCTGAGTCGGCTGTCAGCGGTTCCATTGGGGATACCCATCAGCTGACGGCAACGGTACAGCCATCAGGCACCTTGGGCGTGGGCAAGGCATCCATCTCTGACCTCTATTGGGAGAGCGATAACGAAAATATCGCCACCGTAGACGATAAAGGCTTGGTGACCTTTGTGTCCACCGGCGCCACCACCGTGCGTGCCATTGCCTATGACGGCGGCTACACCGCCACCTGCTCCGTATCCACCGGCGGTGATCGCAGCGCGCTGCAGGCCGCATTGGAGAAGTATAAAGATACGGATTATCAGGACTATGAGTACACCGTAGGCATTACCTTTAAGCAGGCCTATGAGGAAGCCCAGTCCGTGATGAACGACAACACCAAGACCCAGGACGAGATCAACCAGGCCGCACAGGCATTGATAGAGGCCGGTGCTGCGCTGGAGGGTCATCAGATCATCAAAGCGCAGTCTATTGATGTAAGCTATGTGGGTTACAGTCGCAACACCGCCATAGGCAGCTATAATCAGCGCACCAGCGGTACGATTGGCGACAACGACGCCTTGTCTATTGACCTGAGCAAGAACGGCTACGCCAATACGCTGCATGAGAACAACAAGCTGGAGCTGAGCGCCGCCGTAGTGCCGGCGGGTGCAGACAGCAATGGCATCAGCTGGACGGTGGACGACAGCAAAAACATCAAAGCCACGCAGACCGATGGCAAGCTGGTGCTGAGTCCCTCCTCTGCTTCTGCCAACGGCTGGGCGAAGGTGACGGTGACCAACACAGACCATTACAGCCGCACACTGAGCCGCAGCTTTACCGTTGTAATGAGCGGCAGCGTGATCAGCGGCGTCAGCCTGGATCAGACCCAGTTGAATTTGCTGGTGACCCAGAAGCCGGTACAGCTGAATGTAACGCTTGCCGGTTCCTCTAACAAAACCTTTAACGATGTAACCTGGACCTCCTCGAACCCGGCTGTGGCCACGGTAGAGAACGGACTGGTTACGCCGGTGGATGTGGGCGACTGCACCATTACCGTAAAAACCCTGGACGGCGGCTACACCGCCACTTGTGCCGTAACCGTGCGTGCGGACTATTCCGTGCTGGAAGCCAAGTACGCCGAATACCAAATCCTGGTCAATCAGGCAAAGGGCCAGTATATATACACGGAGGAGTCCCTGGCTGTGCTGGAGACCGCCTGTGGCCAGGCCAAGACGATGATTGACAGCGGTTTGTCCACCCAGGCAGAGATTGACGCTCAGGTGGAGCTGCTGGAGAGCGCCCACAACGGTTTGGTGAAGTACATTATCGCCGAGGGCGTGAGCCTGACGGCAGATACAGAGGCCCAGGCCAATGTGACCATTCCCAATCCGGGTCATATCCGCTACCTGCACAATGACCTGAGCTTGAAGAACAAGACCGTTCAGCTGTCTGCTGTAACGGCGCCTGCCGGCGGTCTGTACCAGAGCATTACCTGGTCCAGCTCCAACGACAAGGTCACCGTCAGCGACACCGGGCTGGTGACCAACACAGACAGCGGCAACCAGTGGGCAGAGATCACCTGCACCATCACCACCGTGAAGGGTGACAGCTTCACCGCCACCACCACGGTTTGCTTCACCCGCTATGCGGTGACCGGTGTAAGTATGGACACGGATATGGTCCATGGCTCACCGCAGGATACCGTGACCATTACGCCCACGGTAACCTCCTCTGCCACCATTGCTTCCTTGGCGCTGCGGGACTGCACCTTTACCAGTGATCACCCGGAGATTGCCACGGTAGACAACAGCGGCAAGATCACCTTTGTATCGCAGGGCAAGGCCACCATTACTGCCACCACGGTGGACGGCGGCTACACCGCCACGGTGATTGCCTATACGACTTATGATTTCTCCGCCTTGCAGCAGGCTATTGCGGATGCCGGTGCGGTGGATTACAAGGATTACGCTTACGATTACGGTATGGCGTTTAAGACCGCTTACGATAAGGCCGTGGCGGTCAATGCGGACTATGAGTCCTCACAGGATGCCATTGACGCTGCCACCTCCGCACTGAAACAGGCCCAGAATGCCCTGGTCGGCCACGAGTTCGTCGGCCCCGGTGAGATTGGCTTTACCAGCGGCGGCGCTGCGGTGACCGAGGGCAAGGCGCTGGTTGTGGATGACAACCAGCAGGCGACCCTGTCTGCTGTCTATGCCGACGGCGCGATGGTGCAGGATCCGTCCTGGACCACGGCGGCAGAAAACAATGTAACCGCTGCTACGGATGCTGCCGGCAACTTGGTGCTTACCAAGACCAATGCAGACGCCTCCGGCAGCGTGAAGGTGACCTACACCTTGAAGGACGCTTACGATCGGACTTATACCAAGACCATCACCGTTAAGCTGGTGAACCAGAAGATCAACATTGACAGCTTTAAGTTCACTTACGACGGCAATGAGGTAGAATCTGTGTCTTACAGCTGCGGCGGTATGTACACCAACAAGAGCATTCAGCTGGGCGTGAGCACTTATCCCGCAGACGCAGACGCCTATGTGTCCGCTTTGTGGACCTCCAACAATAAGAACCTGGTGGTGGACCAAACCGGTAAGGTTTCTGCCAGCGGCACCATGCTGGGCACCAAATACACCGCCACCATCACCTGCACCTTGACCCTGGAGGACGGCTCCACTGTGACCAACTCCATTCAGGTGACCTTTAACAGATTTTAACCCGCCAACGAAAGGACCCTAAGTTATGCAACAAAAAACCAAAAAATGGCTCAGTCTGGTGCTGGCCGTCTTGCTGGTGTCCGCTTGTTTTACGGGTACACTCCTTGTACGGGCGGCGCAGGATGTGGCGATTGATGAAAGCCATTTCCCGGATGCCGGCTTCCGTCAAATCGTGGCAGAGAAGTGCGATAAAAACGGCGACGGTATTCTCTCTGATTCTGAGCGCAGCAGCATCACCCGTATGATGCTGCCTGCGTGGCAGGAGGATGTGCTGGGGGAAGGTACCCCCATTGTCAGCCGGGAGGGCATACAGTATTTCTATAATCTGCAAAATCTCTATTGCGCAGACATTGGGCTGACATCGCTGGATGTGAGTGCCCTGTCCAAGCTGACCCAGCTGACCTGTATGGACAATGCGTTGGGCACGCTGGATCTAAGCAAAAACACGGCGCTGACCCAGATCAACTGCGCTGCCGACCAGTTGACGGAGCTGAAATTACCTGCCGGTGTGCAGCGCCTGCTGTGCGAGAACAACGCGCTTACCGCCTTGGATTTGTCTGGCTGCACAGCGCTGACTTATCTAAAGTGTGCCAACAACCAGTTGGCTACACTGCACTTGGGTACCAACACAGCGCTTTCCACCCTGATCGTGTCCAATAACCACCTGCCGTCGCTGGATCTGCGCGCCAATACGGCGCTGACCGCCGTGAACCTGGGCCAGCAGACCATTACGGTGAACGCTACGCAACAGGATAATGTGTTTTATGCCCCGGTGGACGGTTTGGCTGCGGACGGCGTGGTGTACCAGGATACGGAGAAGTATGAGAACGGCAATTTTGTCACCGCGGATTATGCGCTGATGCAAAACGGCTTTACTTATGAGTACGCCACCGGTTCGGATCTGGCCGGCGCCATGACGGTAGATGTGACGGTTGTCAAAGACTTTTATCAGGTGCGCTTTTATGGGGACGAAACCAAGAATGTGCTTCTTTCTGCCGTAGCGGTGAACAGCGGCCAAACGGCGGTTGCACCTACGGACTTTGCTTTGCCCCAGTGTAAGGCGCTGGCCGGTTGGAGCGACACGCTGGAGAATATCACGGCGGATAAAGAGGTGTACGCCCTGTACACGGACGATCACCACTACGCAGTTACCGCCTTTAGCACCGATGGCGTGGCCACCATCTCCTGCACCGGCGGCTGTGGGGTAGACACGCGCACGGTCACCTTCCTGGACTGCCTGAATGCCAAGACCGGCAGCGACCGCTATGAGCAGCTGCTGGATGTGAACGGCGACGGGATCATCAACGCCCGGGATTACGTGCTGCTGGATCGCCAGTTCAACGCTGCAAAATAAAGACGGACAAAATAGCAAAAAGAAACGGACCACCCGTATAGGTGGTCCGTTTTTCGTTGTTATAAAATGGGGCAATGTATTTGCGTAAAATATACATTTGTAGGGTGCGATGAGTGAATTGCACGCAGTGCGGGCGGCAGGTTGCCGCCCCTACGGTCAATCGGTTACAAAAGTGCCCTCGTAGGGGCGGATAGTATCCGCCCGCCGTAAGAACCGTCCGTCAATGCCCTTAAATAATATTCCGATAAAATCGAATGGTAAAGGTGGTACCGACGCCTACGGTGCTTTGCACCTCCACGGTGGCGTTCTCCCGGTTCAGCACGGATTTGCTCAGCGCCAGTCCAATGCCAACGCTGTCTGCCCCGGCGTTTTTGCCCTTGTAAAACCGCTCAAAGATATGGGGCAGGTCCTCTTTTTCGATTCCGCAGCCATCGTCGGCGATCACCAGCTGGCAATAGAGGGCGGTCTGGGTGCCGGTTAGGCGCAGGGTGCCGCCGTTGTCCATGTGTTCCAGGCAGTTTTTGACAATATTCTGCACCGCTTCCACCGTCCACAGCCGGTCGCCTAAAAATTGCCCTTGCCGGCAGTCCACGGCCAGCGTCATTTGGCGCAGCTCCGCTTGAATGGTAAAGGGCGCCAGCGCCTGCTCCACCACTGCGGCCAGCTCCACCGGCTCCTTGTGCAGCACTGCCGTGCCTGCGTCAAATTTGCTGATCTTCAGCAGAGTGGTAATCATCCATTGCATTTTCTCCAGCTGGGCGGAAATACCCTTTAGGAATTCCAGCCGCTTTTCGGCGGGCAGATCCTCTTCCAGCAGCAGATCCGTCATCACCGTCATGGAGGTGATGGGGGTCTTTAGCTGGTGCGAGACGTCGGCCAGCGCGTCCGCCAGGTAGGTTTTGTCTTTTTGCATTAGCTCCGCCTGGGTTTGCAGCTTGCGGGCGGTTTTGTAAATGTTATTTTCCAGAAGGGACAGCTCGCCTTCCTGGTTGTTGGCGGGCACCAGCAGCGGCGCCGTGCCGTTGACCAGGGTGGTCAGGTAATCGGACAGCCGCCGAATTTCTCGGGTTTGATTGCGGGTGTACAGGCAAAATATCGCCAGCAGCGCCCCGCAGCCCACCAGGCAGACGATGCCCATGGTGATGCTTTGCCAAAAGCCCACGCCGATAAGCAGGGCGCTGATCCCCAGCCCCGGCACCAGCGCGCGGCGAAAATGTTTGTCCTCGCTCATTCGTCCACCTTATAGCCCATGCCCCGCACGGTCTTAATGATCTGCGGCTCCACCGGGTCGTCCTCGATCTTCTCCCGCAGCCGCTTGATGTATACGCTCAGCGTGTTGTCGCTGACAAAGTCGCCGGCCACATCCCAAATGCTCTCCAGCAGCATATTGCGGCTGAGCACCCGGCCACGGTTTTGCAAAAAGGTCAGCAACAGCTTGTATTCCAGGGCGGTTAGAATCACTTCCTGCCCGTTTTTCAGCACTTTGCCCTCTTTCATCCGCACGGTCAGACCGCTTATACGGATTTCCTCGGTGGCAGCGCCCTTGCTGCGGCGCAGCACCGTCTTGATCCGCGCCATCAGTTCCCGCAGGCGAAAGGGCTTGCTGATGTAGTCGTCGGCGCCCAGCTCCAGGCCCATCACCACATTCACTTCATCGTCAAAGGCGGTGAGAAAGATCACCGGTGTGTCGTCCGTGGCTTTAATGGCCTTGCACACATCGTAGCCGCTGCCGTCCGGCAGGGTCAAATCCAGCAGGCACAGGTCGAATCGGCCGGCGCCCACCGCCTCCAGCGCCCGGGCCACCGTGGCACAGTGGGTTACCGTGTAGCCCTCGCTCTCCAACGAATAACGCAGCCCCTGGGCAATGGCCGGGTCGTCCTCCAGCATTAGAATATTCATACCACACCTCCTCGGCGTTCTCTCTCCATAGTACCACATTCCGCCCCGCCGCGCAATAGGCATAGGTTGCCGTGTGTTCGCAGGCGGATGATATCTGCTCCTACCGTTTGCGCCATACGCAAAATACGGTGTTGTTGGGATAGAATGCGCATTGCACTTTGTGTGTTCATGTGTTAAAATCAGGATAGTATTGGCGAGTGT
>ENA-UEQJ01003396-UEQJ01003396.1-human-gut-metagenome-genome-assembly--contig:-NODE-3396-length-10249-cov-5.062918_pt1 | contig 10249 bp, 9 predicted proteins | sample MGYA00242937_ERZ507938 | MGnify/ENA primary metagenome ERZ507938 (study PRJEB26167, sample SAMN06115437) | human gut metagenome | host: Homo sapiens | place: China:Gansu | collected 2015-07-03 | study...
TTATGAAAACTTATCAAGTAGACAAAAACGGTTTTTACGGAAACTTCGGCGGAGCATATATTCCCGAAATCCTCCATCAGTGTGTACAGAATCTGAAAAACGCATACCTGAAAGTCATGGAAACAGAAGAGTTCAAACAGGAATTCGCTCAACTTCTCCGCGACTATGTAGGACGTCCATCACCCTTGTATCTGGCAAAACGGCTTTCCGATAAATACGGATGTAAAATTTATCTGAAACGGGAAGACCTGAATCACACAGGAGCACATAAAATCAACAATGCCATCGGGCAGGTACTTCTGGCACGCCGCATGGGCAAAAAACGTATCATTGCCGAAACCGGAGCTGGCCAACATGGTGTAGCCACTGCTACTGTCTGTGCGCTAATGGATATGGAGTGTATTGTATACATGGGAAAAACCGATGTAGAGCGCCAGCACATTAACGTAGAAAAAATGAAAATGCTGGGAGCAACAGTACGCCCTGTCACTTCTGGCAACATGACATTGAAAGATGCTACAAACGAAGCAATCCGCGACTGGTGTTGCCATCCGGATGATACGTACTATCTCATTGGCTCAACCGTAGGTCCTCATCCTTATCCCGACATGGTAGCCCGCTTGCAATCTGTCATCAGTGAAGAAATAAGAAAACAACTTTCGGAGCATGAAATGCGAGATTATCCGGATTACCTGATAGCATGCGTCGGAGGAGGTAGCAACGCTGCCGGTACAATTTATCACTACATCGATGATGAACGTGTAAAAATCGTTCTGGCAGAAGCTGGTGGAAAGGGTATACACAGTGGTATGTCAGCGGCAACTATTCAGCTGGGGCGCTTAGGCATCATCCATGGTTCAAAAACATTGCTTATGCAGGACGAAGACGGACAGATTATCGAACCTTATTCCATATCTGCCGGACTAGACTATCCGGGCATTGGTCCCATGCATGCCAATCTTGCCGCACAACATCGCGCCACCGTATTGGCTATCAACGACGATGAAGCAATTAGCGCTGCCTACGAACTGACCAGACTCGAAGGAATCATTCCCGCACTAGAGTCGGCACATGCACTGGGAGCTCTCAGCAAAATCAAATTCAAGCCCAGCGATATTGTTGTCCTGACTGTTTCAGGAAGAGGTGACAAGGATATCGAAACTTATTTAGATAATCAACCCTATAATGACTAAGTCACAATTTTATAAGTTACAATACAATGAAAACATATACATATCATACAGCACATAAAGTATTGTTAGGCGATTTACATACTCCGGTAAGCACCTATCTCAAGGTACGCGATCTCTTCCCTCAAAGCGCACTCATGGAGAGTTCCGACTATCACGGAAGCGAAAACAACCGTTCGTTTATTGCCTTCAATCCGATAGCAAGCATCAGTATCAATCATGGAACAGCAACTATGAATTTCCCCGATGATACCTGCGTGGAAAAAGAACTTGGTACAAACTTTACGGCAGAAGATGCCATCAACGGTTTTCTGTCGTGCTTCAGTATAGAAGGAGAATACTCTCATTATTGCGGATTATATGGATATACCACATTCAATGCCGTACGTTACTTCGAAGACATACCGGTAAAAGACAGCCACGAACCGAAAAATGATGCCCCGGAAATACTTTACATTGTATACAAATACCTGATTGTCTTCAATGATTTCAAAAGCGAAATGGTATTGATCGAGATGCAGGACAGTCAGGAAAAAAGTCACATAGGTGAAATAGAGAAAGCTATAAACAACCGAAACTATACGACTTATGATTTTCATCCTACAGGTGAAACAACCAGTACACTGACCGATGAAGAACATAAAGCCAATATCCGCAAAGGCATAGCACACTGTATGCGGGGAGATGTCTTTCAGGTAGTTCTCTCACGGCGATTTATTCAAAAGTTTCAGGGAGACGATTTTAAGCTGTACCGTGCACTGAGAAGCATCAATCCGTCACCATATCTGTTTTATTTTGACTTCGGAGGCTTCCGTATCTTCGGTTCATCTCCAGAAACACACTGTAAAATAGAAAACGGACAGGCTACTATCGATCCGATAGCCGGAACTACCCGACGCAGTGGAGATAAAGAAACAGATAGCCAACTGACAGCTTCACTGCTTGCCGACCCGAAAGAGAATGCAGAACACGTCATGCTGGTCGATTTGGCACGAAATGACCTGAGCCGCAACTGCCACAACACACATATTGAGTTTTTCAAAGAGCCTCAATATTACAGTCATGTTATTCACCTTGTAAGTCGTGTAAGCGGAACACTCTGTAAAACAACCAATCCGGTACGTACGTTCATCGATACCTTTCCAGCCGGAACATTAAGTGGCGCTCCTAAGGTGCGTGCCATGCAGCTCATCAGTGAAATAGAACCACATAATCGTGGCGTATACGGAGGATGTATCGGATTTATCGGACTAAACGGCGCGCTAAATCAGGCCATTACCATACGTACTTTTGTAAGCCGCAATAATGAGCTTTGGTTTCAGGCGGGAGGCGGCATTACAGCATTAAGCAATGAAGAGAATGAATTACAAGAAGTAAACAACAAGCTGGGAGCTTTGAAAAAAGCGATCCTTCTGGCAGAACAATTATAATCATCCGACAATGAAAATAGTTATCATAGACAATTATGACTCGTTTACCTATAATCTGAGTCACCTGATAAAAGAGCTTGGAGCAGAAGTAACAGTACTACGAAATGACTGTTTCCATATAGAAGATTTAGAGAAATTCGACAAAATAGTGCTTTCCCCAGGTCCGGGAATCCCCAGTGAAGCAGGTCTGCTGCTGGATGTCATTAAAAATTATGCCGGTCGAAAGCCTATTCTAGGAGTCTGTCTTGGTGAACAAGCCATCGGAGAAGTCTTCGGAGGCAGCCTGATAAACCTCGACACAGTATTCCACGGCATACAGAGTCCGGTAGAAATCGTTGCAGACGACTATATCTTCTGCGGATTACCCCATGAAATACCCGTCGGACGTTATCACTCGTGGGTAGTAGACACAAAAGATTTTCCCACTTGTCTGGAAATTACAGCCAGAAGTCGCGAAGGATATATCATGGCATTGCGCCACCGTCAGTATGACATCTGCGGAATACAGTTTCATCCGGAATCTATACTTACTCCCGATGGCAAACAAATGATACAAAACTGGTTAAACCACTAAAAAACAGCTACTACAATGAAAGAAATACTCATACGACTTTTTGCTCACGAAGAGCTCTCGCACGAAGAGGCATGCAATCTGATGAAAGGCATCACACGTGGCGACTACAATGAAGCGCAGATTGCTTCGCTGCTCACCGTATTCCAGATGCGTGGAGTAAAAGTAAACGAACTCACCGGATTTCGTGAGGCATTGCTGACAACACGTGTTCCGGTAGATTTCTCCGATTTCCAGCCAATAGACATTGTCGGTACAGGAGGTGACGGAAAAAATACGTTTAATATCTCTACTTGTGCCTGTTTCATCGTTGCCGGAGCCGGATATGCCGTAGCCAAACACGGAAATTACGGCGCAACCTCAGTAAGTGGAGCGAGCAACGTAATGGAACAGCACGGGGTAAAATTTACCAACGATGAAAGTAAACTGCGCCGTTCCATCGAAACATGCGGCATGGCATACCTGCATGCCCCTCTCTTCAATCCGGCCATGAAAACGGTTGCTCCGGTACGGAAAGCTCTGCAAGTACGAACATTGTTCAATCTGCTAGGTCCGCTTGTAAACCCATGTCTGCCGGCCTTTCAGCTGTTAGGTGTAGCCGATCTTCCCCAAATGCGGTTATACACCAATACCTTGCAGCGTCTGAATATCGGTTTTGCCGTAGTCAACAATCTCGACGGATATGATGAAATTTCCCTAACCGACGAATTTAAAGTCATGACCAATCGTTATGAAACAATTTACCGTCCCTCAGACCTAGGATTTACTATCTCACGAAAGGAAGAATTATACGGCGGAAGAACTCCAGAAGAAGCTGCCAGCATATTCGACAATGTCCTGCAAAACCGTGCTACAAAAGCCCAGACAGACTGTGTTCTGATAAATGCTTCGTTCGCCATACAAGCCTGCGAGCCACAAAAGCAAATAGAAGAATGCGTATCAATGGCCAGAGAATCACTGGAAAGCGGACGGGCTTGGAACACATTCTGTAAATTCGTCAGCATGAACAGCTGAAAACATCCGCACATTTTTATAAAAACATCACCATATTTTATAATAAACATCACCATGAATCAAGATATACTGACCGACATCATCGCCCATAAAAGAAAAGAAATCGCCATACAGGAAGCTGCTATTTCGGCTTCGTTCCTCGAGAATCATATTGGAGGAACTACCGTTACACGCAGCATGAAACAAAGTCTGACAGCCTCATCCACAGGCATCATCGCCGAGTTCAAACGCAGGTCGCCATCGAAAGGATGGATAAACCGTGAAGCCGACGCATCGATCGTGCCTCACAACTACGAACTGGCAGGAGCTGCTGCATTGTCTATTCTGACAGACGAACTGTTTTTCGGTGGGTCATTGAAAGACATTCGTAATGCCCGTCCTACGGTAAATATCCCTGTGTTGCGCAAGGACTTTATCATCAGCCGATACCAGTTACTGCAAGCCAAAGTGGCACAAGCTGACGCCGTGCTGCTAATAGCCGCAGCACTTAGCAAAGACGAATGTATGAGCTTGGCAAAAGAAGCACATGCATTACAACTGGAAGTATTACTCGAAATCCATACCGAACAAGAAACAGACTATATAAACGAATATGTCGACATGATAGGAGTAAACAACCGCAACCTGGGAACGTTTCATACCGATACGGAGAATTCCTTCCGCCTTGCAGAGAAGCTTCCCAAAGATAAAGTTCTGGTTTCGGAAAGTGGCATTTCCAACCCTGAAACAGTCATCAAGCTACGTGAAGCCGGTTTCCGAGGTTTCCTTATCGGAGAGAATTTTATGAAAACCGAAAATCCCGGAAAAGCTTTAAATGAGTTTATAAACCAACTTCAATCTGCCTTATGATAGTAAAAGTATGCGGCATGCGGCAGCCTGAAAACATCAGAGCAGTGGAACAGGCAGGAGCCGACTGGATAGGATTGATCTGTTACGACCGTTCGCCCCGTTTTGTTTCATCGGTTCCTTCATATCTTCCGCAACACTCAAAACGTATAGGAGTTTTTGTCAATGAAGATTATGCAGGCATTACACATCGTGCACACGAGCTGAGCCTTGACTATCTGCAACTGCATGGCAAAGAAACACCTGAGCTATGTAAAAAGCTGCATGAAGAAGGTTTCAGACTTATCAAGGCTTTCGCCCTTCGAAAAGCATCCGATCTGGAGTGTACCTATGCATATGCTCCTTACTGTGATTATTTCCTTTTCGACACTCCCTGTCATGGATATGGAGGTTCAGGACAATCTTTCGACTGGAGTATATTGGGAAATTACAAAGGTGACACTCCTTTCCTCTTAAGCGGAGGCATACGTCCGGAAAGCTTGCCTGCCCTATCCGGTTTCCATCATCCACGCTGGGCCGGCATTGACCTGAACAGTGGATTTGAAACTGCTCCGGCACAAAAAGACGCAAAGCAACTAGCTTCTTTTATCGAACAATTCAGACTATTAACCAACAAATAAAAACATATCACTATGAACCGTATTAATGAATTATTCAGTAGAAAACGCCACGATATCCTTTCTTTATATTTCTGTGCCGGAAGTCCTACACTGGAAGGAACAGCAACAGTAATCAAAACTCTGGAACAAAAGGGAATTGACATGATAGAAATAGGTATTCCGTTCAGTGATCCCATGGCAGACGGAGTCGTCATTCAGAATGCAGCTACCCAGGCTTTACGAAATGGAATGACTTTAAGAAAACTCTTCGACCAACTGAAAGAAATTCGTCAGGAAGTAAGTATTCCACTTATTCTCATGGGCTACCTGAACCCCATCATGCAATATGGTTTCGAAAATTTCTGTAAAAGTTGCCAAAGCTGCGGCATAGACGGTGTAATCATTCCCGACCTGCCATTTAAAGATTATGTAGAAGAATTCCGCCCTATAGCAGAGCAGTACGACTTGCGCATCATCATGCTCATTACTCCCGAAACCAGTGAAGCACGGGTACGAGAAATAGACCAGCACACTGATGGATTCATCTACATGGTTTCTTCCGCTGCTACAACCGGAGTTCAAACCAACTTCGATGAAGAAAGGCAGGCATATTTCTGCCGTATCGAGAATATGCAGCTACGTAATCCACGCATGGTAGGTTTCGGCATATCGAACAAACAAACCTACGAAACAGCTGCTTCACACGCCTCCGGATGTATTATAGGAAGTAAATTTATTACTCTTCTCGACGAAGAACATGGTAATGCAGACCGAGCAGCCGAACGTTTGATGCACTTATTAGGACGATAAAATTATAAGACATCAAACCCCTAAAATGATAAAAGTGAAACCATGAAAAGGGATAATTAATTGATTTATCACATAAAAACAATCATTTTGTTGTTTTCTTTCCTCAACTGTTGCATGGTTAGAACTCTTTTTACTATCTTTGTGACAAATTAAGCAATATACACTAACATGATAAAGCCAGATTATCCTTCCGTTTTGCTAATCTATACCGGAGGTACGATTGGAATGATTGAAAATCCGGAAACAGGAGCACTGGAAGCCTTCAATTTTGACCAACTTCAAGAAAACGTTCCAGAACTAAAACGTTTTAATTATCGTATATCCTCTTACCAGTTCAACCCTCCTATTGACTCTTCCGATATGGAACCGGCTTTGTGGAGCAAATTAGTAAAAATCATTCATTACAATTACGATAATTTCGACGGCTTTGTCATTCTGCACGGAACGGATACCATGGCTTATACGGCATCGGCACTGAGCTTCATGCTGGAAAACTTGAGCAAACCTGTTATTCTGACCGGAAGTCAGTTGCCTATCGGAGTGTTACGTACTGACGGTAAGGAAAATCTGATCACTTCCATTGAAATAGCAGCTGCCAAGTATCCGGACGGACGGGCAATAGTTCCTGAAGTGTGTATTTTCTTCGAAAATCTTCTGCTGCGAGGAAATCGTACAACCAAAATCAATGCAGAAAACTTCAATGCATTCCGTTCGTACAACTATCCCCCACTGGCTACAGCAGGTATACATATCAAGTATGAACACGACCGTATCCGGAAAGCAGACTTAAACCTTCCGATGCATCCTCATTATGTATTCGATACAAATGTGCTTATTCTCACCATATTCCCCGGCATCCAAGAAAATGTAGTAAGCAATGTTTTCCGTATACCGGGATTAAAAGCAGTGGTACTGAAAACATATGGTTCGGGAAATGCTCCGCAAAAACCTTGGTTTATCCGCTTGTTGAAAGAAGCTACCCAACGAGGCATTGTCATCGTAAACATTTCACAGTGTCCTGCAGGTATGGTAGAAATGGCACGTTATGAAACCGGCCTTCATCTTTTAGATGCAGGTGTCATCAGTGGATTTGATGCTACTGTAGAAAGTGTCCTAACCAAGCTAATGTTCCTGTTCGGACATAACCTGACCCCAAAAGAAGTACGGAACGAAATGAACCGTTCCATTGCCGGAGAATTTACGCGTCCTGAATTGTAATATTTTTGTAATACCTATTTCATCGTGGCGAAACAAAAAAGCATCACTTTTGCAGCAACTAATTATAACAAAAGCACTATGAACGATTATCGTATTCTTGTTGTAGACGATGAAGAAGACCTTTGCGAGATTCTGAAGTTCAATCTTGAGATGGAAGGGTATACGGTAGATACAGCTTATTCTGCCGAAGAAGCATTGAAACTAGACATCACACAATACAATTTGTTGCTGCTAGATGTGATGATGGGAGAAATATCTGGTTTCAAAATGGCGCGCATGTTGAAAGCTAATAAGGATACAGCCGAAATTCCTATTATTTTCATTACCGCAAAAGATACTGAAAACGATACAATCACAGGATTTAACCTGGGAGCAGATGACTATATCTCGAAACCATTCTCATTGCGTGAGGTAATCATGCGTGTGAAAGCGGTATTACGCCGCACGGCAGGTGTACAGATAAAAGAAGAAGAACAGCTTCAATACAAGGGGCTCGTTATAAATATACCTCAGAAGAAAGTCACGATAGACGGAGAGGAAACTTCGTTGACTAAAAAAGAATTTGAAATATTATTGCTGCTGCTACAAAATCAGGGACGAGTATTTTCACGCGAAGATATTCTGGCAAAAGTATGGAATGACGAAGTGTATGTACTCGATCGTACCATAGACGTAAATATCACCCGTTTACGCAAAAAGATAGGCAGCTACGGCAAATACATAGTAACCCGTTTAGGATATGGTTACTGTTTCGAATGTGAATAATTCTATAAAACTATCATGACTAAACTTTCATATCGTTTATTACCATTCAACAAACGGCTTTTTCTTTCAGTCATCACTTTGTTTCTCGCTTTTGCTGTCTGCTTTATGCTGTTTCAGTATCAGCGCGAAAAGTCATACAAAAGTGAACTGCTGAATACACAGTTGCAGAACTATAATGCGCAATTATATGATTTTATCAGCGAAAACGATAATTTCAGCGTAGATACTTTGCAACACTATGTTACTACGCATATGATTCCTAACCTGCGGGTAACACTTATCACTTCCGAAGGTGAAGTGCTTTACGACAATACCCAAAAAGAGATCAGACAGTTTAAGAATCATAGCTCGCGCAAAGAAGTACAAGATGCCCTGATGTACGGCAGTGGATATTCTATCAGCCGTTACTCAGAAAGTCTGAACGGAGAAGAATTTTTTTATTCGGCACGTTATTATCCGGCCAAACAAATAATAATACGCTCAGCCCTTCCTTACAATGTAAGTCTGAGCGAACATCTGCGTGCTGATTCCGGATTCATCTGGTTTACTATTATCATCAGTTTGATACTGATGTCTATCTTCTATCGTTTTACTCATAAACTGGGAACTTCTATCACCCAGTTGCAGCAATTTGCATTAAAGGCTGACCGAAACGAACCGATAGATCTTGATATTCTGGGAGAAATATCACAACATATCATCAAGATATACAAACGACTGCACCGGGCTAAGGAAGCATTGTATATCGAACGTGAAAAACTGATATCGCATTTACAGACATCACACGAGGGATTGGGAGTATTTACCCGCGAACGAAACGAAATTCTGGTAAATAACCTGTTTACTCAATATGCAAATACGATATCCGACCATAACCTGACTTCTACCGAAGAAGTTTTCTCCATTCCGGAACTGGCTCCTATCACGGATTTCCTGAACCGAAACGAAGGAAATTTTCATAAGGAAGAAAAAAGATTTTCACTGCATATCGACAAAAACGCACGTTCGTTCTCAGTAGAATGTATTATTTTTCAGGATCACGCCTTCGAAATTTCCATCATAGACGTGACGCAGGAAGAAGAACAGGCTCGACTGAAACGCCAGCTTACACAAAACATCGCTCATGAGCTGAAAACTCCAGTGAGCAGTATACAGGGATATCTGGAAACAATTTTGAATAACCCTAACATTACACCGGCTACCATGCATACGTTCTTGGAACGAAGTTACGCACAGAGTAACCGCCTTACTATACTTTTACGGGATATTTCTGTACTGACACGTATGGATGAAGCTCCACATCTGGTAGAAATAGAAACAGTCAACCTGAGCAAGTTGATAGAAAACATGTTGAATGAAGTTGCATTGGGATTGGAAGAAAAACAAATAAAAGTTGTGAACAAACTTCCTTTCAACCTGATACTAACCGGAAACAACTCGCTGATTTATTCTATTTTCCGTAACCTGATGGATAATGCTATTGCTTATGCCGGTACGAACATAACAGTTACAATCAACTGCTTCCGTGAAGATGAAAAATTTTATTATTTCAGCTTTTCCGATACGGGAGTTGGAGTTCCGGAAGAACATCTGAACCGTTTGTTCGAACGCTTCTACCGAGTAGACAAGGGACGTTCAAGAAAACTGGGAGGAACCGGACTGGGACTTGCCATCGTTAAAAATGCCGTCTTGTTCCACGGAGGAACTATCTTCGCCAAGAACAATCCTCATGGTGGACTTGAGTTCGTCTTTACTCTACAAAAAAACAAAGAGGCGTAAAAACAGAGAAAACATATCAATCTATAT
>ENA-UEQJ01003409-UEQJ01003409.1-human-gut-metagenome-genome-assembly--contig:-NODE-3409-length-10205-cov-3.954285_pt1 | contig 10205 bp, 7 predicted proteins | sample MGYA00242937_ERZ507938 | MGnify/ENA primary metagenome ERZ507938 (study PRJEB26167, sample SAMN06115437) | human gut metagenome | host: Homo sapiens | place: China:Gansu | collected 2015-07-03 | study...
CCCCTCCACTGGAGGGGTTGATTCAACACGTAGCTCTTTCAGGTGACCCTGTTTTCGTATCAGTATCAAGCCATCATCAATATCATCATATCGAATACTCAGCAGCCTTCCAGCGCTTAAACCTGTGTGAAAAATTAACGCCCACAAGTCTGCCCATGTATCTGAGATGGAAACAAGATTGCTGTTAATAGTTAAAAATTGTTCAAAACTTATTGTTTTCTTACCGTTCACGAACAAACCAAACTGTTTTCAAAACTAAAATAACTTATTATCTCAAATGTTACATATCACGGGAAGGGCAGGAATCCTTGATCGCGGACGGCAGCAGGAAAGTATTTGTAGATCGTCTTCACTCCCACCCCTATCACATCTGCGATCTGGTGCCGGGTTGCGCCGTTCTCCAGCATTCTGCGGCATCGCTCCACAACCTCAGTGGTCATTACCCGGCGGCGTCCGCCTACTCTCCCCTGCTCCCTCGCTGCGGCTAAACCGGCTCGGGTACGCTCGACGATCAGCTCGCGCTCCATTTCCGCCAGGGCGCTCATGACGTGGAAGAAAAAGCGGCCTGCTGGCGTACTGGTATCGATGCTGTCGGTAAGACTGCGAAAATTCACCCCGCGCGCCTGCAGCTCCGACACGAGTGTAATCAAATCGCGCACGCTGCGACCCAGCCTGTCCAGCTTCCAGACCACCAGCACATCGCCCGGGCGCAGCCGCCGTAAGGCGCGCTTTAACCCTGGCCGCCGGGCATTCTTCCCGCTGGCCATATCCTCGAAAACCAGCTCACATTCTGCGCGGATCAGCGCGTTTTTCTGTAAATCGAGGTTCTGATCCCCTGTTGATACGGACGGAACAGTTACACCGACGTTTGGAACGAGACTGGATATCTCAGGGCTTACCGATGCCAACCATACGATGCGAATTGAGTGCGCGGCATCCGCAGGTAGTCCACTGCGCCTACAGTATCTGGTCAGGAACAAGCGCCATTAGGTTATGAACAGCGGCCTGATTGGCACCAACACGGCTGAGTGGCTACCAGGCGGAACGCTTCTGGTACCGGAAGCGCTGCCTCCAAACGTCACCCACATCCTGATTAAACTGGGAACAAACGACAGGGGAATGGCGACTGGGCCTGGTTACATGGCTGGCGCGCAGGGAACGTTCGTCAACCTCAACGTCATTGTTAACTCCCTCCGGACTACCTACCCCGGTGTGCGGATCATCCTCATCGCGCCGCCGTATGCACCGACTGACAGCGCGTATGGTTCCAGCGACGAGATAGCTCGCGCAGTTCGACGGGCGGCTAGGGTTCTGGAGTGTGGTTTTATCGATCTGTACTCTCCAACACTAGAGCTGGAGCTGCAGGGTGAGACCTGGCTGAGTGATGGATTGCATCCTAATGACTATGGCTACCGCACCATGTTTAAAGCTGTTCAGGCTGCAATTGTGTCTGCCGGCAGTAAATAAATTATGAAGATAAATCTCTCGAAGTAAAAAGGTTCCCCCCGACTCAAACCGGGGGGATTTCACTACTCAGCAAGGGACGAATATCATGGAAGCGCCCATGGACTGATAGCTAGTCTACCAGTTTCTGGAGAGCAGTAAGCCGATCGATTATCAGTGAGGAAATACGCGCTGGCCCCGCGTCTGCATTGAGATGAATGCGAGAAGGGTTGGTATCACCTTCCGTTAACAAAAAACTGGTGCTGTTGAATTTCGTCCAGCCGCAATCGGCGTTCAGATCAATCAGCGGGAAACCGTATCGCAACGCCACGGCGCGTATCGCTGCCGCATAGTCAGAAACCCGCCCATACTGGTTAGTTTCCCCATCCACCCAAGCTGAGTACCGTGGAGAATCATAGTCACCATTAAATGGAGTGCACCAGAAGATCGGTTTTGTTGGCGCGCGTGCACGCAACTTCTGAGCGATGATGTTCAGCGCACCGTAAACAGTTGTGTTCACTGTGTCGGTGATACTTCCAATCGGAATATTTTGCGCCCAGTCATTAGTCCCCCAGGGGCCGCAAATCCAGGCATCCGATGACGTATTGAGTGCATTGATTCGAACGTCATCACACATGCTGATTTGCGTTGACGCGCTGTCAGGCTTGGCAATTTTCGAACCTCCTACACCATGATTCAGGAATGAACATCCCAGCTCTGCAGCGACAAGGGGTTGCCAGCGATTATATGCAACGTTACTGTCTCCCATCACGTCAATAACTTTTCCAGACCATTTTGACTTTATATTAGCCTCGACCATTTCCAGTCTGTCTTTAATGCTGGATGTTCCAATCATTTGAAATTTTTCGACTGAAATCGGTACGGCAGTACGACTGGTAATACCTATTTTTCTCGTTCCCACAGGCACCGTTAGTTCATACCGTTCCAGATTAACTACACTTGAATTTCCATCATACTCCTTCCCAATAACTTCATCGTTCTCATCGTAATAAATAGCGAGAGAGACGCCTGAGCCATTAACCCTTGCAGTAACTCGCCATCTTTCTCCTGCCTCGTGTTGTAAAAAAACGACTTCAGAAACTGACTGCTCAACCAGTAATCCTGTATTACGACTGATGTAGTAGCCGGTCAAAACATCTACCGGGTAATCGGCAAAATCCAGTGGCATTAAAGATTCAAGTTTTGATACACGCTCTTCTAAACTCATATGTTTTCCCTTTCATTTCTCTACAAAAAAACACTGTTTAAATATACAGTACTATCATTCGTAGTGCAGATCAACAACAGACTGTTTAAAGCAGCTTCAGTACAGATGAAACAATTGGCAAGCCGCCACCCGTCGCCGGGTCGGGATGGATGCCATCAGCATTGAACCAGTTGCGCGGTGACGTTGACGCATAGTCTGAAGGTTTATCGCCATAGTCAATCTGGAGGTCATGATAGGCAACCCTGTTCAGTGCACAGATATCCCTGACAACAGACGCATAAGCCGCCATTGCCACATTGTTATTCCTCTGGTTTTCACAGGGCATGAGCACCAGGACATCAGCCAACGGACAGGCAGTGCGAACCGCTGTGATTATCGTCTGAATATCGGCAGCAAACGCGGATGGATCACGGGATGATGTCTGGTCATTGGTCCCATGCAGAATGGTCACCAGATTGGGGGCCAGCGCGGTGAATGCTGCTTTCCATGTTGCGCTGGTAACCTGCGCCGCCCATTGTTGAGCAGAACTTCCCGTCGCACCCAGCTTGTGAGACCGGACACCATCTGTCGCGGTCTGCACATCCAGACCGTACAGCTCAACGGTTCCTGATACCGGACTGAACCAGATATTGAAAGCTGTTGCCGGTACCGTGAGGCTGACGACCGCAAGGTCAGTGAACGTGCTCAGGTCGATAGTTGTCCAGTTAACCCCACCATCTGTGCTGTATTTAACACTCCCCTGCGGTTTAGCAAAAAGGCGGACTGACGATGCATTTGCCGGTATACCGTTCGCCCTGAAAGTAGCGGTGGTATCAGAAGACGAGACGCTACAAATATCTGCGCTCTGTGCTGCCGCATATGTCGGAGTCCATGTTCCTGTTTTGGTCAAAGTTATCTGACCAAGTATATTGCCGTTGTACTGCCCGAAACCCGCCTCAGACGGATAGCCAAAGCCGATATATCCAATACCAGCACTTCCGTAGTCAGCCTGCATTTTCCCGGCAAATATACCACTCCAGCGGTTCCACAGGTGGGTCCAGCTATCGCCAATGTGCGCTGTTACCAGTGTTGCTGACTGAGACAGTTTCCGGTTCATCAGGCGCTTATGCGTCTCCCTGAGTGAATCCTGATTCAGCGTGAACGTTCTGGAGGTGGTGAAGTCTGCATCCTGCCGGTACGTATCATCGCTCAGTACAGGTGAGCCGTTACCGACAAACAAACCCCGCGATACGACATACACTCCGGCAGCCCCTACCGTTTGCCCGTTCATTAAGCGGATTTGCAGATATCCGGCCGTATCCACAATTTCCTGCGTAATGGCAATTGTCCTGACCAGCGTCTGATACTGCTGCGACGGAAACTGAAATGGCTGCGAGGAAGAGTTGCTGATAACGGTGCCGCCTGCCGTCCGGAAATATGCTGCGAGATTAATAGCCTGAGATGAAATAACTCCCAGGGCTACTGTCAGTGAATCTCCGGCACGCAGTCCAAGCCGCTTTGCTGAAATGTTAATATCCGTCTGACCACCACCTGCTGGGATAATCAGGGATTTTTTCCTAAGAAACGGGCTGCCAGAATAATCCGCAACATATGCTGGTAGTGAAACCCCTGCAACTTGAGCAGGACCCCAACCATCAATACACGTTTCCCCGCACTCGTAGCGGCGATACCACGGATCTGGCCACAGGTTAATCTGCTGGCGCTGGTACCCTGAATACTCTGCTGGAAGGCTACCGTAAATAAACTCAGGGCGAGATCGTCCGAAAGCTACACCTATGGCAACCAGCTCCTTGACCATAGCCCCTGATGCGCGAAGCGTAAGGTATGTCGTTGATGCTGGTATTGTCAGCGTGGTACTTCCATCATTAAAGCCGGATGCTGATGCGGCAATAGTTGCCGAAGAAAGTGCTCCGGATGCATTACGACAGAAAACCTGAAACGTGCCACCCGTTGATGCGAACCATGCAGCCAGGCGGACAGTGATTGTGTCTCCCGGCTTAACCCCCATCGAACTGAGAGAAATAATACGATCAGCACCAACTCCTGACGCGTTTTGGATCCCGGTCTTACCCCATGGTGAATTTGCGCTGTTCTGAATCAATGTTCCAGCGTAACTCATGGCGTCAACCACGCCTGCTGGAAGTCCTTGCTTAGGACGAACGGAAAGCATCTCGCCAAAAGGGTCGTACACGAGGTTATCAGGGGTACCCAATGCCTCCTGGTACGCTTTTGAAGGGAAAGACCTTGTGAATTCAGGATTAACATCACCAATAGCTGCGGCATAGGCGCCGATTTTGAACGCCCCTGACACAGTGTTTTGCACCCGAATTCGTATGGATGATGCGCCAGATGGCACAGCAATGACCACAACCGGAGAGGATATGCCAGCAACCAGAGGAGAGGCCTCCCCTGTAGTGATGGTTGCTCCCGCTGAATCAAGCCAATAAATCTGTAACTTGCCTCCAGCGTTCTCGAACCATACCAAAACAGAGAAAGCTAAAGTATCTCCTGGTTTTACCTGTAGTTTTGACACATCGTAATATTTATCAAACGATGTTACGCCAGAAGCTTGAATAACAGGTGTTGGAAGCGGCAAATTAACATCAGTAGTAGAAAAAGCTGGCGTAGCGCCTTTATACCAATCCCAGTTAGCAAATGTTAAAAGGCTTGAGGAATATTCATTAAATGCGTCGAATAAAATGTTGCCTCTGCGCAAAGAGGAATACGCTGGAATTTTTCTTCCGGTTGCTGTCAGCGTACCAGCGGTATTGATTACCTCTATCGCAAGAGCGCTGTCATCCGGGCTGCGGTAATACGTGGTCGATCCTACCGGAATATTAGCGATGTCCGCCTGTGCCGCCGCCAGCGTCGCGTACTGTTTACTGAGCGGGATCAGGTTCTGCCTGACCTCATCGTTTTTCGCCATCATCTGGCGCCACGAATAGAGTGGATCGCCGCCACGGTCAGGAACATCAGCGGCTGGCCCATTGACCAGCTTATCCAGACGCTCAGCGTTATCAAGCAGCACAGCGGGAGACGTGCTCCCCAGCTCCGGGTTAAAGGCCATGTTTTTTGCTCCAAAAAAGTCGTTCGCCCAAACGAGGGTTTGAGCGAAAGATAAAGTTGAAAGGGATTTTTTTGGTATTAAGCAGCGTCGCCGGGGTATGTGGCGTCGTCGTACTGGTAGAAAATTTCTTTATATTCAGGTGCAGTAATCTGACAGTTGCTGTCACCCGATGGGGCAACCTCCTGGACTATCCCATGCCGCGCACCCTTTTCACTGTCGCAGAACAATAACTTCGGCGGATCAATATCTGGGTCGTCCATAATCCAGTCTTCCGGATGCAGGTCGTCGTTGTACGGCACCGTCAGCGTGAAATCATCTACCCGTTGCGGCGTGAGCATTCGCGATGATGGTCGACCGTCCTGAAACTGTATCCAGCAGCGAGGATTCGCGTAGCTCCAGTCCAGTGGCTCCGTGACGTGCAGCGTAATTTCCTGGAAGTCGTAAATCATCGCGTCAATCAGGCAACTTTGGGTTTTCCCGGTTGGAATGTCGTCGGACAAAATGATGTGATCACCGAAGTCATGACACCATCCCAGCATTGAAGTCGTAGCCGTATAGGTTCGACGTTGGTGGAGATATTTCATTAACCGACGCATCCCGATACGCCAGGCGCGATCTGCAGTCATGGCAACATCAATGGTATATGCCTCCGTTTTGCGCGGAAAAGGATTTTCCGGCGTCCGGCACTGTACGGTTTCCTCCGCCCAGGTCACAGGGTTGATATATTTCACATCCACGCCATCAAAATCATCCTCCGACGGGACCCTGAATGACGTCTGCATTTCCTCCACGGTATCCTGAGGAGTAATGATCCCGGTCCAGCTTTTGACGCCCTCTCTCCCGACAGAAAGCAACCCGTCAGACAGCAGAAAATACCCCATGCCAGCCTCTGCAATTTTGTCGAAAATATCCTTTGCTGACGTGCTGTCACTGCTTGCCTGGTGATCAAAATATTCTCCCCTTGGCGTCCAGTAGGTGTCCTCCAGCGTACTGAGCCCCGCAATGTCGATCTGGTCGTCGCGATATCCCAGACTGCGGGCAAGATGCAGGAACGCACCGCTGATTGTCCTGTCACCACCGCCATCATAGTTTCGCGTGGCGACAACACTCACACGCTTGTCTGACTGCGCCGCCAGCTGGCCGCCGGTTTCAACCGTGATCCCTATTGTTGATATCCCTGCGTAGGAGGTTGGACGGGAAAGCAAACGACCTCTGAGCGCCTGCCAGAACATGCTGTCTCTCGCGTTGTTGCTCCCCTGCTCGTTACGGCGGCGACAGCGAACTTCCACCAGTCCCGGAGAACTGAGGGTGATCCGCTCAGTGAATCCAAGCCCGTTGACGTTTTTAAGCGCATACTCGCCCTGGTGACTCACCCACCCAGATCCGGAACCGTAGACGCGATACTGAATCTCCCACTCAACATGCCGAAGCCGCTTTTTCCCCTTGCTGTCAAAGCCACAGATGCCGTTCGGGAATGAGAAATTCACCTCGAACGCATCCACAACTTCATTTTGCGGGCAGGCCAGAAAGGGGCCGAGCCAGGTTTCATTATCGTTAATACCAGACGCGGCAAAATCCACGACGGTACGGGTCATAAAGCCTGACCAGGTGCTATCAACGACACCGTTAACCACACGCTGTACGGTCGCAGAGGGACCATCAGTAGACGCTATCTGGTATTCGTTGCCACGGTGCGCCAGGGAAATCCGCTGGGTGCCTTCCGGCAATCCGGAAAAGGCAGTGCCAGAATCGTATGCCAGCGTGACGCTGGCTGTTACCGCAGGGCTTCCGCCGCTGGAGGCTGCACCAGCAGTAAATACCGGGCTGTCACCAAATACTGACGCAGGCAGGAAAGATGACGTAATGGAACCGCCACGCCAGGGGCTGGAGATCTCGACGATACGTATCACGCCGCCATCATCCTGAGCAATGAGCCCCGAACCATTCAACCCGCCATTAATCGCTGTGAGCAAGCCAGACATTGTGCCGTAGTTGGCGACCAGAGATATGGTATAGGTGATACCCTGCCAGGTCAGAGCAAAGGTCTGGCTGGTTGTCGTAAAGTCATACGTTGACGGCGACGCACTGGCGCGTAATACCACAGTCGCTCCCCCTGTTCCCGGAACGGCGTCCTGGTGAGGGGTATACGTGGAGATCTGCAGATCATAGTCAGTACCGTTAAACGTTAGGGTGACAGGCATTCCGCTGAATGGCGCAATCTCTGACACGACGTCGCCTGTCAGCACGTTAAAACCGCCCTCGATGGATACCTGATAATTCACTGGCGCTTTCAGGGTGACAATTGCACCGGCGATCCAGCCAGGAGGAAGTTTGTTCTCATCCTCGTCTTCATCATTATCATCATCGACATCAAGGCCAGAAAACGAGACAGAGGCACCGCTGACGGTCATGGCATCAGCAACGATATCACTGGCTTCAGGGGCAGTCTGAGCCATATCGAGGCCGCTGCCGCTCGACGTTCCCCCAACTTCCGTTGAGTTGAACCATATCTCACTGCGACGATCCCCGGCCACATTATCGCCAGGCCCATAGGTGGTATATGAAAAGCCCTCGCCTAAGGTCAGCGCCGGAGTTTCTCCTACCCGAAAATCCCCACCGGTATAGGAGAAACGCCCATATCCAAGGCAGACAAACATTTCGACCGTCATTCTGGTGGGATCAGCGGGGTCGAATCGCGTTACCGGCTGCACCAGGTAATCCGGGTAGATCCGGTTTCGCCCGAAAGCCTCCCTTACGGGATCGCCAAGCTTCGCTGTGTTGGCTTTAGCCGGATTCAGATCCAGCGATGAAGCGTTACTGGATGAAAAGCCGCCCAGCTCTGGTTTAGGGGCAAAGAATAATGCATAGGCCGTAGACGCAATGGATACGGCCACCGAAACCCACACGGCAATTTCAAGACCCGTGCCATAAGGAATGGGATATATCCGCACGTCACTGTCTGGCCGCAACAAACATAACGGCCATTCCGCCGGGGGGACTGTCTGGCCGTTCAGCTCGATCACGACAGGATGAGTTTTATCCTGTGAATAGCTCGGGACATTTCTGCTCATCCACTCATGCAGCGTCAGCACACCATGCTCGTGCGTTTCAAGGGGTTCACCCGGTAGCCGGGACGGGTAAAACTTTATCGTCATTGCCAGAACTCCACGCGGTTAAAGCGACGGATAAATCGCGACAGTGGCAGAAACGTAACCCCCGAGCCTGGATTGCATTCCGCGACCTGCAGCTGGTTATCGAGCATCACAACAATCCCGACATGGGAAACTGTTGAGCCCGAATAGCAAGCCACTCCGGCACCTTCAAAGGGTTCACAACGTTTCAGCGAAAGCATCAGCTTTCTCGCTTCCCGGTCGAGGCCCCCGCCGTCTTTGGTCACACCTGCAAAATCCGGCCATTCAGGTAGCCCCAGGTCGCGACGTATCTCATTTACAATGCCGAAGCAGTCGAGCTGCGGAAACACGCGCCCGCCCTTCAGCCAGGTGACTGAAAGGTATTTATCAGGGTTAAACATATTTGCCTCAGATTAGTAACGTAAGCCCGGATGCTCGGCGAGGTTGTAACGTTTACGGGGCCAGGCTGTTTTGAGGACATTCATATAGCCTGCCGTGACCTGAACTGCTGTCGGGGTCCAGGAGCCGGATTTGATATCGAGCGTATACGGTGATGATGCCGGAGCAGACAGATCGGATGAAACGTACCGCCGGAATGTCAGCGTAGCTGATTTCATTTCATCCAGAATTTTATCGATCGCCTCTGAAACCCGTCCGTCAATATTGCTGATAGCAAACTTTAAATCCTGTGTCCCGTCGGCGTTCCTGGCTGGTAAGGCGATATCTATCGCGCTGGCTTCAAACGTCGCCGGCTGACCATTTTCCAGCATCACGGAAACGTCATCCCAGCCACTGGTTAGCCAGTAGTTATCATCGCCTGCCGATATCTGCAGCGTGTCGTGAATAACCTCCGATCCGCTGCTGGCATATAGTCGCTCAAGAATTGTCATGCTTCGGCCACTCTCTGTTTAGCGCAATATCCAGTAACGACTGGCCCGCCAGCCATTCCGGGTAGTTTCCCCAGCCCGAAGGCGGTAACGGGCGCTCCCATAATTCCAGCGTTGCGCTGTACTGCCAGTATTTTGGCGCGACCAGCGTCGGTCCCTCGTAAATATCCACGAACCTGGCTTTATAGGGCTTTACCCCTATTGGGGTTTGGAGTTTCAGATAGAACCATGACTGGCCATCTTTAAGCGCATCCCTGAAAAACGCCTCAAACACCTGTGCCAGAGCATCAGTTTTAAAAATCCATTTAACCGATGCCTGGGTGGGTGTTGAGGTATATCGCCTTCGTTGTTGAGCGCGACCGGACGTCATCTCCGTTCGCAGTAAAGGTGATATGGTCTTAAACCCGTACCCGTTTCCCTTTTCGTACATCTTAGCTTTGCTTTTGCCC
>ENA-UEQJ01003417-UEQJ01003417.1-human-gut-metagenome-genome-assembly--contig:-NODE-3417-length-10184-cov-4.037796_pt1 | contig 10184 bp, 9 predicted proteins | sample MGYA00242937_ERZ507938 | MGnify/ENA primary metagenome ERZ507938 (study PRJEB26167, sample SAMN06115437) | human gut metagenome | host: Homo sapiens | place: China:Gansu | collected 2015-07-03 | study...
TACCGTTATAGGTCTGACAAGTGTTCATGCACAGTTCGACAATGGTCGCCAGGTAATCGACGAAAACGGCTATGACCAATACGGCAACCAGGTAGACCCTGCCATGATTCCGGACAAACTGGACAGTGCAAATGTTGAGATACAGGGATTGCCTCCTAAATTATATATGTGGCGTATCAAAAACCAGTTGGGCGACCGGACTATGATTCCGGCGGATACTGCATATCATCATTTCCAGAACACGAACCTGACTGACGGGCTGACCGGACATTACAATTATCTGGCCAATATGGGTTCTCCCCGTATGTCACGTATTTTCTTCGACCGTCGTGACCCTGAGCCAACTATTTTCATGGAGCCTTTCTCCAGTTTCTTTATCCGTCCTACGGAATTCAACTTTACGAACAGTAACGTACCTTATACCAACCTGACATATCACAAAGCCGGTAACAAGGTGAACGGGGAAGAACGTTTCAAATCATACTTCTCTGTCAATGTAAACAAACGTCTGGCTTTCGGCTTCAACATAGACTATCTGTACGGACGGGGATATTACAATAATCAAAGCACATCACATTTCAATGCAGCTTTTTTCGGTAGTTATATCGGCGACCGCTACCAAATGCAAGCCATATACAGCAATAACTATCTGAAAACAAACGAGAACGGAGGTATTACCGATGACAGATTTATCACTGCCCCAGAAGAAATGTCACAAGGAGGAAGGGAATATGAATCAACCAATATGGAAACGGTATTAAATGCCACAACCAATCGAAATCATGACTTTTACGTATTCCTGACCCAACGTTACAATCTGGGATTCAGACGCAACATACCACAGGCCGAAAATGACACTACTCCCGCCAAACAAGAATTCGTTCCGGTCACCAGTTTTATACATACCGTTCAAGTGGAACGTGCACGGCATAGTTTCCATTCTGAAGATGACGTGAAAGATTACTATCAGAACACTTATTTAGAACCTGATAATCCATTAGTAAAAGACAGTACGACCTATATAGGAATCAAAAACACCGTAGGTATTGCTCTGTTGGAAGGGTTCAATAAATATGCCAAAGCCGGACTGACGGCATTTGCCTCCTATAAAATCAGCAAATATACACTGATGAACCTGGAAGGCATAGGTAATGACAAATACAATGAGAATGAGATATTCGTAGGAGGCGAATTGTCCAAACGTGAAGGTAATGTACTCCATTATCATGCCATCGGTGAAGTGGGACTGGGAGGAAAAGCAATCGGACAGTTTAATGTAAAAGGCGATATAGACCTGAACTTTCCTCTGTGGAAAGATACGGTCAGTCTTATAGCCCGTGGAGAGGTCAGCAATAAACTGGCTCCGTTCTATATGCGCCACTATCACTCCAAGCATTTCTGGTGGGACAATGATATGGACAAGGAGTTTCGCACCCGCATTGAAGGAGAGTTGAGCATTGCCCGCTGGAGGACAAAATTGAAAGCAGGAGTCGAGAATATAAAGAACTATACTTATTTCAATCAACAAGCATTGCCCGAACAAAAAAGCGGAAGTCTGCAAGTGTTGTCAGCAAGTCTTAATCAGGACTTCAAATTGGGTATCTTCCACTTGGACAATGAGGTGACCTGGCAGAAGTCCAGCGACCAGACCGTGCTTCCCTTGCCGGACCTCTCGCTATATCATAACTTTTATATGCAGTTCAAACTGGCAAAAAAAGTGCTCAGCGTACAATTAGGTGCCGATTTGAGATACTTTACCAAATACAATGCCCCTGCATATATGCCCGCCATTCAGAACTTCCATCTGCAACCGACAGACGACCAGGTAGAGATAGGCGGCTATCCTATTGTAAATGTTTACGCGAACTTACATTTAAAGCGTACACGTTTCTATGTGATGATGTATCACGTGAATCAAGGAATGAGCAGACCGAATTATTTCCTGTCTCCTCATTACCCTATCAACCCACGTGTGCTGAAATTCGGCCTTTCATGGAACTTCTATGATTGATAAAACTTCTGCAGCTTATGGTGACACGCCCCAAAATAAGATTGCTCAGATATCTGATACCTGTAATTATCGTACTGGCACTACTCTTCTGTTTCCGTCGATGCGACAATCAGCAAAAACAACCGCTTCCCCCACGCGACTATGCAGATATTATCAGAGAAGGTGTATTACGTGTAGCGACAGAGTATAATTCCATCAGTTTTTATGTAGACGGGGATACGGTTGCAGGGTTTAATTATGAACTGATACAGGCATTCGGCCGAGATAAAGGACTAAGAGTTGACATCAGCCCTTATATGAGTTTTGAGGATCGTCTGAGAGGATTGAGCGAGGACCGTTATGACGTAATAGCATACGGTATATTAGCAACCAGCAAATTGAAGGATTCCTTACTGCTCACCTCTCCCATCGTGCTCAACAAACAAGTGCTGGTACAACGGAAAGCAACCGTAGAAAACGATTCCCTTTACATACGCAGTCAATTGGATTTAGCGCAAAAAACACTCCATGTCATAAAGGGTTCCCCGTCAATCTTGCGTATTCAGAACTTGGGAAATGAGATTGGAGATACCATTTATATAAAGGAAATAGAAAAATACGGCCCGGAACAATTGATTTCGCTTGTGGCACATGGAGACATCGACTATGCCGTATGTGATGAAAGTATCGCACAGGCTGCCGCTGATTCTTTGCCGCAAATAGATATCAATACGGCAATCAGTTTCACACAATTCTACTCATGGGCAGTCAGCAAACAATCACCTGTCTTACTCGACAGTTTGAATGCATGGCTGGATAGATTCCAGAAGGAAGAAGAATATCAAAAGATTTACAAGAAATACTATGATAAAAAATAACCTTATCAATCTACTTACTAAACGAAAACAATCCTATACTTTTTTCCCCATTGGCATATTGTCCTTCATCCCCGGGCTTATCTCTACTCACCTGCCTTTATACTGCAAATAGGATATGCTTTCACAAGAGCAAAGGTCCTATCCACCCGAAACGGAAAATCTATTCCATACAAACAACATCTCCATTTTAGCAAAATAGAGGCTTTATTTTCCAAATTCCTCCACTAAGTTAATAATCAATAAAGTTGCTCTTGACAAAAAATTGCTTTATCTTTGGAGTTTATTAGAATAAGCAAATAGGTAATTGTATTATGAGTGAAAAGATAATCAAGTGGGGATTCATCGGTTGCGGAGAAGTGACGAAAACTAAAAGCGGCCCTGCTTTCCAAAAAGTAGAACATTCGGAAGTAGTAGCCGTGATGAGCCGTGACGGTGCGAAAGCAAAAGCATACGCCAAAGAGAGAGGTATCAAGAGATGGTATGACGATGCACAAGAACTTATAGATGATCCGGAAGTGAATGCTATCTATATCGCTACTCCTCCCTCATCCCATGCTACATACGCCATCATGTCGATGAAAGCAGGTAAGCCTGCCTATATTGAGAAACCGATGGCCGTCACATACGAAGAATGTACGCGCATTAACCGCATATCCAAAGAAACGGGAGTTCCCTGTTTCGTTGCATACTACCGCCGTTATCTTCCCTACTTCCAGAAAGTAAAAGAATTGGTAGAAAACGGAACTATCGGTAACGTAATCAATGTACAGATCCGTTTTGCCCAACCGCCACGTGACTTGGATTATAACCGTGAAAATCTTCCCTGGCGTGTACAGGCTGACATTGCAGGCGGTGGTTATTTCTACGACCTTGCTCCGCATCAGATTGATTTATTACAGGATATGTTCGGATGTATCCTCGAAGCAAACGGCTACAAGAGCAATCGCGGCGGGCTTTATCCTGCCGAAGATACGTTGAGCGCTTGTTTCCAGTTCGATAACGGATTGGTAGGCAGTGGTTCCTGGTGCTTTGTAGCTCATGATTCAGCTCGCGAAGACCGTATAGAGATTATTGGGGACAAAGGAATGATTTGTTTTTCTGTCTTCACTTACGAACCTATCGGCCTGCACACAGAAAAAGGAAGGGAAGAAATCTGTATCGGCAACCCGGAACATGTACAGCAACCTCTTATCCAAGCGGTAGTAGACCATTTATTGGGCAAATCTATCTGTTCTTGCGACGGTGAAAGTGCGACACTGACCAACTGGGTAATGGATAAGATTCTTGGAAAGATATAATCCTCATATTAAACTAACAATCTATTTTATACCATGACTAAAGAAGAATTGATGCGGAAAGCCATCGAGCTTTCAAAGGAGAATGTCGAGAACGGTGGAGGTCCTTTCGGTGCTGTGATTGCCACTAAAGAGGGAGAGATAGTTGCCACCGGAGTAAATCGTGTCACCGCTTCCTGCGATCCTACCGCTCATGCCGAAGTAAGCGCCATACGCGCTGCCGCTGCAAAGCTTGGTACATTCAATCTTAGCGGCTATGAGATATATACTTCTTGCGAACCTTGCCCCATGTGTTTAGGTGCCATTTACTGGGCACGGTTGGACAAAATGTACTATGGCAACAATAAAACCGACGCAAAAAATATTGGCTTCGATGATTCCTTCATCTATGATGAACTGGAACTGAAACCGGAAGAGAGAAAACTTCCTTCTGAGATTTTATTGCACGAGGAAGCTATTTCCGCTTTCAAAGCATGGATGAACAAGGAGGATAAAATAGAGTATTAGACGGACAACCGTTCATACCGGACGACTAATAGAAATCCCCGGAAGTGCTTGAGACACTCAGCATTCCAGGGATTCTTTACACACAAAAGTTATTATTGAAATTGAAAACTGGTCTGGTTTAGAAACGCATACCGACTGTAAAAAGGACTTGGCTACGGGTGTTGGTTACTTTCGTAGCGTCCGGTGAAGCTATTGAAACACCTTCATCATCCACAGTTCCATTAATGAATGGATAAAAATCTTCCTTATAAGTAGAGAATTTATATGCCAGGTCAGCATAAAATGTAGAACCCCGATACCCAATACCTAACGTATAGTTACTCAGTGATTTACTATTAGCGAAATCCGTATCCGTTTGAATAGAATTTATTGCCAAGTCCTTATAAGCGTCTTTCTTAAATGCCGCCGAACTGTAGTTATAACCTGCACGAAAAGCAAACTGAGGTACCACTTTATATTCCAAACCCAGTCGAGCTGTATGCACACCTTTCAACATAGGTGTCGTACTATTCTCCCATTCGAAAGCGGAAGCATATCCATCAGGATCTCTAAATTTTATTGAAGAGTAGTCTTGATACTCATATTCCGCTCCTAAAGCTAAACTGTTACCTACCGTATATCCCAAACTTACATTATAAGTCCACGGAGTCTGAAAACGAAAGCGCTGAACCATATCATCTTTACCAGGCAAATAATCACGAGAATCTATATCACGATAGGTAATCTCATTGGCTACCGGATCCCAAATATCTGATTGCATAAAAACACTTGTCTTATAATCCAGACTATAAAAAACAGGTGTATGAATAGCCAAACCTATACGGAAAGGTGAATACTCGAAAGGACGAAGAATCGCTCCGAATTTAAAATCAAAACCTGATCCGGTAATTTTATTCCAACCTTGCAGTTTATATCCTGTTTCATTACCATAATCTTCATCATACGAGGTGTACTTATTATAATCAATGGAATAAGCCCCAATTGTTAGCCCCAGATAAAAACGGTCACTGAAATTAAAAGCGATATTAAAATCATATTGATCTATGCCACCACGTTCTTCCGAATGAAAGCGTGCATATGGACTTACTCCATCCGGAACGATTGTATTATAATAATCATAATCATAAAACAGAGGCTTTCCCTCATTATCTACTACCTGATTACCTTCCTTATCTTTATACGGAAATTCATTCTGCGTAGTTGTAAGGCTCGGACTGATTACATATCCCTCATATCCCACAGCAGAAAGCCAACCTATATCATTAGTATCAAACGGATTTCCCCAATTTGATATTCCGTCAGCCTGAGAAGCCATCACGAAGGCCTGTGACTAATCTACAAGATCACCGCTCATTTCCATATTCTTATAGAAAGACTTTGCTTTATGATAGTTAAATCCAAAATTCACATAGCGTAAGGGAGTAGTGTTTCCGATCTTTGATGAAAATACAAATCCGATATTATCAAATGAAGCCCTGTTTTTATCCGAATTCCACTTACTGCCTAAATACTTGCTTTCACTTCCATAAGATGAGAAACCGAAAGAAGTCATTATATCACTGCTACGATAGAGCCCAATACCGGCCGGATTGGTCCCTATGGTAGAAATATCTCCACCAAGTGCCCCCATAGCACCTCCCATTCCGACAAACCGGGCAGTTCCATTTAAATCTTTTCCTGTCAGTTTAGCACCATCATAAACAGTCTGTGCTAATCCCGAAGCTGCAGAAACAAATAGTCCCAATACAGCTACCATAACTATTTTTTTCATACCTTTCATTCCATTTAATTAATACCCTTCGTTTTATCTTCTACCACCGCTACGAGAAGAACCTCCTCCGCCAGAAGATCTGCCGATTCCCCCACCGGAAGAATAGCTGCCGCGCGAACTACCACCTGAAGAGGCAGGTGAATAACTGCGGGAAGATGATGAACGAGAAGTTCCATAAGATGATGAACGACGGCTACTATTACCGTTAGAATAGTTGCTGCGTGGAGTGGAAGAACTACCGCGATTGTAAGTAGATGTTCTCGTTCCACTACTGCCACTTCTCACTCCAGAAGAACGGGAATAAGAAGAACCGGTTCCTGTTCCACTAGTCCGAGTACTACTTGGCCGAGAATAAATACTGCCACGACGTGATGAATTTCCCGTACGAGTACTTGAGCCATAACGCTCATCCGAAGAACGCGTACCTACCACGCGTCTTGTTGTGCTTGTTCCCCTGCCATAAGCTGATCCGGAGGTACGAGACGAGCTACCAGTTGACCGAATAGCAGAACCACTAGAACGAGTGGCGCTTGAACCATATCGACGTACAGTAGAAGAATTTCTGTAACTGCTTTGTCCATACGAACGACGGTTTGCATAAGTCGGACCAGTCCAACGGCCTCCACCGCCCCAGCCCCAGCTAGGACCACCGTGCCAATGATGATGATGTCCCCAATATCCACCACCATACCAGCCACCCCAGTAGCCGCCATGCCAGCCGCCCCAATAGCCCGGATAATATCCCCAAGCATAATAAGGACGACTCCAGCCCCAACCATAGTTCCAGCCCCAGCCGTATGAGCCATAACGCCAATCCCACCAAAGTGGATTACTGAATGTCGGGAATGCGTAAGCATACATACCATCGGTATATATATTCCAATCCCAAGAATTCGGTCCGTAGACTACATCCCAATATAACGGACTGCTGATACTGATAGCGAAACGCGGATTACGGAAACGGATGATGCGTTCGGCATATTCATAGTCGTCCTGCGTACCATTGAATTCGCCGGTCACCCATTCCCCGTCCAAGTCCGGAGTAGATTTTTCCTTTATATATAAGGTATCATTATCCATTACGAATTCATTATCACGTGCATCGTAACGGCGGTTATATTCATCCACATCCCGTGTTCTCCCCCTACGGTCCTGAACCACAACTGTAGTTCCCGGTGAAGTATAGATGTTTGTCACCTGTTTCTTCGGTTCCTTCCTCACCGGAGTTTCTTTTTTCTCCTTTTTGTCTTTGGAAGGTACGAAGTAAAGGTCGTCATCAACGCTTTGTGCCATCAAGCCTATCGGGAGACACAAGGCAACTAGCAAGAAGTAAACAATCTTTTTCATATCATCTGGGTTTATGTAATTACTTAAACTTATTCACGTTACAAAGATAAGGAAGAGATTTATCGCCTTGGGGAGATTTTCCCCAAAGGATAGTAGGGATTTCCCTAAAATTGTGATTATCTTTGCACATTATTCACCAGCATTAGAAACAACTATGAAGTATTTTGAGTTCACTTTTCATACGAATCCGTCCACAGAGATTGTAAATGATGTATTAGCTGCCGTATTAGGCGAAACCGGTTTCGAGAGTTTTGTTGAAAATGAGAACGGATTAACCGCATATATCCAACAAACTTTATGTGACGAAACCTCCATAAAGAATGCAATCGCCGGATTTCCCCTATCCGATACGGAAATCACCTATACATATGCAGAAGCAGAAGACAAGGACTGGAACGAGGAATGGGAAAAAAATTTCTTTCAACCGATTATCATCGGTAACCGTTGTGTAATCCACAGTACATTTCATCAGGATATTCCTAAAGCAGAATACGATATCGTAATCAATCCGCAAATGGCTTTCGGCACAGGACATCACGAGACTACCAGCCTTATTATCGAAGAACTGTTGGATAGCGAGCTGAAAGATAAATCATTGCTGGATATGGGTTGTGGAACTTCTATTCTCGCCATCCTTGCACGAATGAAAGGCGCACATCCATGTACCGCTATCGACATAGACGAATGGTGTGTACGAAACTCTATCGAAAACATCGAATTGAACCACGTAGATAATATTGCCGTTTCTCAAGGAGATGCCTCTTCACTTTCCGGAAAAGGGCCGTTTGATGTGGTTATAGCTAATATTAACCGCAATATCCTACTGAATGACATGAAACAATATGTCACTTGTATGCATCCCGGAGCGGAACTATACATGAGCGGATTTTATGTGGATGACATCCCTGTTATCCGCGAAGAAGCGGAAAAGAACGGACTGACTTACATCCATCACAAAGAAAAGAATCGCTGGGCGGCAGTGAAATTCATTTATAAAGTTTAATACTATTACTCTGCCAACAGAAACAAAGAATACAGGGATAAAAATAGAGAGTGTCAAAACGCAGATTATTCATTATGACACCCTCATAATATATAATAGCTTATAAAAGGAGTTACGCAAACTCCTTTTTTACTTGTTCACACCAATCCTTGATTTTCTTTTTTGCCTGGTCCGACTGATTATCCAAGTCGATAACCAACCCACAACACTGATTGCCACGCAATGCTCTGGAACGCTCAAAAGTATATCCTTCCGAAGAAGTAAAGCCCACCAATGCCGCCCCGTCTTCTTCGAATACTTCTGCCAATAGCCCGATACCATCAGCAAAGTTTTCCGGATAGCGTACCTGATCTCCCAATCCAAAGATAGCGACCTTCTTTCCTTTCAAATCCATCGTTCTAAGCTCCGGCAACAGCTCGTCCCAATAAGTAGGCAACTCTCCGTCAAACCAAGTGGAGGCTCCGACAATAAAACAATCATAAGCAGCAAAATCGTTCTGCCAAGCCTGTTCTATCGGTACCACTTCTATATGACTTTCACCGAATTCTTTCTGTATTCTTTCCGCCACCCAACTCGTTTTTTCAGCTTTGGCAACATAAAACAAACCTATCTTCTTCATAATCCATACTGTTTAATATTCTAATAACTTCCTGGCTGCTTCATAGATCTTAGCTTCATCCGGCAAAATCTCCTTTTCCAAAATAGGATTGAAACCGACGGGTGTAAAGGTAGAGCCGTCACGTTGCACAGGTCCGTCCAAATAGCGAAACATCTCTCCACCTATCATTGCGGCAAGCTCCGCCCCAAAGCCGGAGAAAACTTTATCTTCATGTACAACCAACGCCTTACTCGTCTTTTTCACCGATTCGAATATCGTTTCCTTGTCCAAAGGAACCAAAGAACGGATATCTATAACCTCTACTTTCCACCCCTTTTCTTTCTCCAACCGTTCCGCAGCATTCAGACAGAAATGCGTTGTATTTCCATACGTAATGATACTTAGATCTCTCCCTTCACGACGAATACGTGCCTTTCCGAAAGGAACTTCAAAATCTTCCGGTACGACTGCAGCAGCCTCAACGGAATTATATAATGCTTTCGGCTCAAGGAATAAAGTAAAGCCTTTGGAACGCATACTGGTACGGAGTAGCCCGGCTGCATCATCCGCAAAAGACGGACAGACAATACGTGCTCCGGGCAAAGTGGTCAAAGCGCCTTCTATGTTTTGAGAATGATAAAGTCCTACGCCAATATTCATGCGTACATTCCACATATTGTTCGACAGCAGGCCAAAAATAATCGGCAAACTCCGCTCATTCTATCACAACATGAATCTTTGGATCAAAGCGGCTCATTCCATCAATAATAGCTATATCAAAGTTCATAATCGTAT
>ENA-UEQJ01003423-UEQJ01003423.1-human-gut-metagenome-genome-assembly--contig:-NODE-3423-length-10176-cov-7.878008_pt1 | contig 10176 bp, 7 predicted proteins | sample MGYA00242937_ERZ507938 | MGnify/ENA primary metagenome ERZ507938 (study PRJEB26167, sample SAMN06115437) | human gut metagenome | host: Homo sapiens | place: China:Gansu | collected 2015-07-03 | study...
GCATTCCGGCTGACCGCCTCCCGACCGGGCAGCGGCCGTCTCTTGCAGACTCTGCAGGGATCCGCTTTCAATGTTCAAAGCTTTAATCTACGTCAGCAATCTCTTTCTTATCCTGATTCTTTCCGCTCATGATCACATAAAATACCGGAAGAACAAGAAGTGCCATCGCCGTGGAGACGATCAGTCCGCCGACATCAACGAGTGCAAGTCCCTGCATCGTCTTACCTGCATTTCCGTAAGCCGCCGCCATCGGGATCATTGCCACGATCGTTGTAAGCGTTGTCATGAACATCGGGCGCATACGTGTCGCGCCGGCTTCAATGACCGCTTCCTTAAAGTCCATCGTTGCCCGGTACTGGTTCGCCGTATCGACGTACAAAATACCGTTGTTTACTACTGTTCCGACTAACATTAAGAAGCCTAACAGGGAAGTCATGCTGATCGGGCAGTCCACTAACCATAAGAACAGGAAGGAACCGATCAGAGCGAACGGGATCGTCGTCATCACCATGATGGAGAACTTCGGTGACTCGAACTGTGCAGCCATTACAACAAATACGAGGAATACGGCTGTGGCGATCGCCTGTCCCAGGGATGCAAATTCTTCGTTCATCATCTTTGTGGATGTGTTTTCCTGCATGGAGATCGTGCCGGATAAGTGCTTATCGATCACATCCTTCTGAATCTTCTGTTTTGTCGTGCTGTCCGCGCCCTCTGTCAGCGTACCGGTGATGGTCACCTGATACTGCTTATCGCTCTTTGTGATACTCTGCGGGCTGTCCTTAAAGCCGATATCCGCGATATCCATAAGAGCTACGGATCCGCCGGTCGCTGTCGGAAGAACGATCCCCTGGAGCTTATCGATCGTATCGTACTCATCATCCGCGTACTCAACCTTTACATCGATATCATTTCCGTCAACATTCAGGGTCGTTGCCGTCGTTCCGCTGACCATCATGTATACCTGGGAAGCAACGGCGGTCGGGGAAAGTCCCTCCGCTGCCGCCTTGACCGGATCAACATTGATCTTTACAAGGGGAGCGCTGTTTTCAAGGGAAGAGTGGATGTTTGTCGAATCCGGGCGTTTCTGAAGCTCGGAAACGATCTCATCCGATGCTTTCTTTAAGTCATCGTACTGTGTGCTGACAAGAATATATTCGAGATCCTCCGCATTTCCCATGGACATCCCACTGCCCAGAGAGCTCTGGCTTTCCAGACTGACCGAACAATCCGACCATTTCTGCATATCGCGTTTCCATTCCTTGAGCACCTGATCCGTCTTTCTGCTTTTGTCATCCTTTAAATATGCCGTCAGGGTCGCTCCGCTTCCGCCCATATTCATGGAAAGTCCGGAACTTCCGTAGGAGAGCATGTAGGAATCAAGATCCGGATCCTGAGTCACATAGTCTTCTGCTCTCTGGAGGATCTTATCGACCTCCCCGATCTTAAGACCCGGCTGGGTCTCGATCGTCACCGCGATCGTTCCCTGATCATCTGCCGGCATAAGCTCTGTCTTTAGCTTTGTCGCAAGGAACAGGGAGAAGATCACAAGCACAACGGCGGTTCCCATGACCATCGCTTTTTTCTTTAAAAGCTTCTCCATCAGGGAACGGTATCCGTTCTGCAGAGCTCTCATGATGCCGGAGGCCGGGGTATTTTCCTTCTCCTTCGGACGATAGTACACGTAGCAGAGCGGTACAAGCGTCATCGCGGAGATCAGGGACGCGATCATACAAAATACGATCGTAAAGCCCAACGGCTTGAACATCTGTCCGCTCATTCCGGAGATCAGGGCTAACGGGATAAATACGACACAGGTCGTAACGGTACCGCCGATAATGGATTCCAGAACGGCTGCCGTACCATCGATCGCGGCTTTTCTCGTTTCAACAAAGCCGCCGCCCTTATCCGTAAAGCGGAAGCAGCTTTCCAGTACTACGATCGAGTTATCGACCATCATTCCGACGCCGAGAACAAGGCTCGACAGGGTGATAACGTTTAGCGTAAAGCCCATGACCTTCATGAGGATGAGGGCCGCTAAAATTGATACCGGGATGGAGGTTCCAACGATCAGGGATGCCTTGATATCCCCAAAGAACAGCCAGATGATGAACATCGCGATAATGACTGCCATGATCATGGTCTGGAATACGCTTTTTAAGGAATCGCTGATCTGATCACTGTAATCGTTGACAACAACATACTCCAGAGACGGATCCTGTGCTTTTAACGTTTGCATTGTCTCCTGGACTGCCCTGGAAACGGTAATGTGGTCGCTGTCCTGATTTTTCTTGACGCCGATCGTCATCGTGTCCTTGCCATCATAACGTCCGATACTGTCCTTTGCCTCAACTGTATTGTAGATATTGGCAACATCTTCCATATAGATGATATTTCCGTTACCCAGTGTGATCGGGATCTTCTTTAAAAGCTCCATCGTGTCAAAGGATGTTCCGGATGTCACGGAAAGCTCCTTGTTTCCAACGGAGGTACTTCCGATCGGCATGGAAAAGTCCGCAGACTTTAAAGCCGCAACAATCGTATTCATGTTCACATGATACTGGCTTAATTTTTCCGGGATCAGCTCCGCCTTGATGTAAGCCTCCTGGCCACCGGATACATCGACACTGGCTACGGAGGTCAGCTTTTCGATCTCCGGAACGATATCGCCATTTACGTAGTTATAGAGGTTATCCACGCTGTCATTGTTGACTGCGAGGGTGATGGACGGTGTACTGTTGATATCCATCTCGATGATCGTCGGGGTATCGACATCATCCGGGAGATCCGACTTGATCCCGTCCAGCTTTTTCTTTAAGTCATCGTAGGCTTTATCGATATCCTGGTCATAGTCATACTGGACCAGGACCATTCCGAAATTTTCCGAAGACATGCTGGTGACAGAATCGACACCGGAAAGCGTTCCGATCTCATCCTCTATCTTACTGATCACAAGCTGATCCACGTCATCCGGGCTCGCTCCCGGGTAGACTGCGCTGATGATAAGCATCGGCATCTCCATTTCCGGGATCAGCTCAAGCTGGGATGAAAAGATCGAGCTGAGACCGAATACGATCAGGCAGAGCACAACAAGAACAGTTGTGACCGGCCGTTTTAAGACCTTTTTGGTAAGTCCCATGTTCCTTGTGCCTCCTTATTTTGCTGCCGTTTCTGCGGCTTCTGTAGTCTCTTCTGCTGTTGTCTCACTGCTGTCGGCTGTCGTTTCCGCACTGTCATCACTGCCCTGAATATTCACAGCGGCGCCGTCATAAAGCTCCTTGGACCAGCTTGTGATGACCTCGTCATCATAGGAAAGTCCGGAAACGATCTGGATCTTGTCGGAATCGATGAGCCCGTCTTCCACCGGAGTCTTTTTCGCTGTTGCTGTCGCAGCATCATATGTATAGACGTAGGCGTCTCCGTTGCTGTAGTTGACACAATCCGCCGGAACGACCATGACGTTGTCCGCCTTCTCCGCTGTCACATAAACCTTTACCATCGTTCCGCTGGCAAGTCCGTCCGCGTCCCCCAAGGTCGCTTTCACCTTGAAAAGTCCTGTGGACGCGTCCACCATGCTGCCGATCTCGGAGATCGCGCCGCTGTAATCCGTTCCGTTCTTCTCCACCGTCACAGGATCACCGATATTTAATCCCTTCATGACACGCTCCGACACGTTGAAGGTCAGTGTTTTTCCGCCTGCACCGGATACAACGCCTGCGACAGAACCGCCCGCAGACATATCATGCGCCTGCACGCCGAACTGCTCTAAGACACCGGCGATCGGCGCGGTAACGACCGTGTTCTCGCTCTGGGTATCATAGTTTAATTTTGCGGAATCATACTGGAGCTTCGCCATGGACAGACCGCTTACCGCCTGCTCGTAGGCCTGGGCGGAAATATCTCCGCTCTCGTAGAGCGCCTTCATCCTGTTTACAGATGTCTGGGCATCGTTTAAGGATACCTGAGTCGTATTTAACGTGATCCTTGCCGCGTCTAACTGCTTGTTGTCGATGCGGAACAGCTTCTGTCCCTTCTGTACGGTATCTCCCTGATTTACATAAACCTCCAGAACTTCTCCGCTTCCCTTCGGGATGATGTATACCTGATCTGCCGGTTCCACGGTACCTGTCAGTCCTGTGGAAAGTTCAATATTTCCTGTCTCCGGTGTCTGGACGACGACGGTTGGGTTCGGAACAGCCTCAATCGGCTCTTCTTTTTTCGTAAATCTTGTGAACATCAGGGCTCCAAATGCACCGACGCATACAAGCCCGATTACGATCTTACCTGCTTTTTTCATGGTTCCTCCTCATTTTCTGTAACATGCTGCTGTGGTACGACTCCGGTTGTTCTGTTTTTATGAACGTCCCTCGTCTGTTTTCTTCCTGCTGCCCTCTGTTTTATATCCACATATGCCATAATGGAGCATATGGATATGACGTTTGTAATATTCGGAAGCTTCCGTTCTCGACTCACCGTCCCGGAAAAAACGTTTGAGTGACATGATGAATACGATCATGTGCATCTCGATCAGCTCGAAAAACTCCTGATGATCCAGATCACATTTCTCTTTGTTGACATGTTCATACAACAGTTTTAAAAATTTCCGGTTTGCCTCCATCGCCTCCGGGTTCGAATCCGGTCCGCCTTTGAATAGTTCTACCAGTCTTGCGCTGTTGACCAGGTTGTGAAAGATCGCAGACAACCCTGAATCCTCAAGCCGGTCCATCCCGAGATCAAAGATCTGCTCCAGGACCTCCCATAGGTCTCCGCCGTTTTCGTCCAGCATCGTGATGTACGATGTGAAATGCTGTTCCGCCTGGTTGCAGATCAGCCATTTTAACAGATCCTGTTTATCTTCAAAATATGTGTAAAAGCTTCCTCTCGATATATCCGCGTCGTGAACGATCCGGTTGATCGACACTTCCTCCGGAGTTACCCTCATAAATTCCTTTGCCGCCGCAGCCCGAATTGCTTCGATCTTTTCCTTCGGAAGCCGCATAAACCGTTCGGTCGGCATAATTCCATCTCCCCTCTTCTATAAAAACCGATTCAAAAAGTGACAACCCGTCACCATTATAGTGACACCCTGTCATTCTGTCAATATCTGTTTTTCCAGTTTATAATGATTTTATATTTTCGTAAGGTTTGCAAAATTTCTGCATAGAACCTCCTGCCTCCGGTCCGATCCCGTCTGTGATTTCCGCTGTTTTGCTCAGCCTACCATGCCCATGTTTCAGAATTGTTTTCCGATTGTTGCAGTTTCATGAATCCTGCAGATTTTCCCGGAAATATCGGATTGTACAGGAATAAATACCAATTCATAGCATGTTTGTAGGAATTGCTTCTTGCATATTTTTCTCAATACAGGTATAATATCATTGCATCACCTAGTAAGTGACTAGGTTTAGTCCCGGCAGACGGAACGTATCCCGGAGATCAGCTCCGGTGCCGGTTCATATCTGTCCGGAAATTGCTGAAACCTACATTTTTATCTTATATAAAATACATGGAGGAATCCGATATGTCAGAACCATTATTAAATGTAAAAAATCTCTCCGTGGATGTGGAAGACAAATCCATTCTTCACGGGATCAACTTAACGATCAACAAAGGCGAGACCCACGTACTCATGGGACCGAACGGTGCCGGAAAATCCACACTCGGCTGCACCCTGATGGGGAACCCGAACTATCATGTGACAGACGGTGAGATCTTCTTCGGAGGAGAGAACATCACGAAAGAAGCCGCTGACAAGCGTGCAAAGCTCGGCATGTTCCTCTCCTTCCAGAACCCGCTGGAGGTTCCGGGGATCTCCCTCTCCAACTTCATCCGCAGCGCCCTCTCCGCGAGGACCGGAAAGAATGTCCGCATCTGGGATTTCAATAAAGAACTCCAGAAAGCGATGGAGGTTCTCGATATGGATCCGTCCTATGGTTTCCGTGATCTGAACGTCGGCTTCTCCGGCGGTGAGAAAAAGAAAGCGGAGATCCTGCAGCTTCTCCTCTTAAATCCGTCCCTGGCGATCCTCGATGAGACAGACTCCGGTCTCGATGTCGACGCGGTCCGCACCGTTTCCAAGGGAATCGAGGAGTACCAGAAGAGCAAGGACGGCGCGCTCCTCATCATCACCCACAGCACAAGGATCCTGGAGTCTCTCCATGTGGACAAGACCCATGTTCTCGTAGACGGCCGCCTGGTTGCCGAGGGCGATGGTTCTCTCGTCGATGAGATCAATGAGAACGGCTTCGAGCAGTTTATCGCTTCCGCAAATGAGAAGGGAGAGAACGATTAATGAAGGAAAAGACGTATGTTGAGGACGTCGACCGCAACATGTACGACTTCCGCAATGACGAGAAGGACGCTTACCGTATTAAAAACGGTCTCACCGAGGACATTGTGGAAAAGATCTCCGAAGAGAAACATGATCCGGAGTGGATGCATGATTTCCGGTTGAACTCCTTAAAAATATATCATGAAATGAAGGTTCCGGACTGGGGCCCGTCCATCGAAGGGTTGAACATGGACAACATCGCCACCTATGTCCGCGCAAATACAAAGATGAAGGGGAACTGGTCCGAGGTTCCGGAGGAGATCAAGGACACCTTCGAAAAGCTTGGGATCCCGCAGGCGGAGCGCACCTCCCTCGCAGGTGTGGGTGCCCAGTACGACTCCGAGCTCGTCTACCACAATGTCCGCAAGGAGGTTGCGGAGCAGGGCGTTATCTACACCGATATGGAAAGTGCCCTGACCGGCAAATATGCCGATATGGTAAAGGACCACTTTATGAAGCTCGTGACACCCCATGATCATAAATTCGCAGCCCTGCACGGCGCTGTCTGGTCCGGCGGTTCCTTCGTCTATGTTCCGAAGGGAGTTTCCGTCGAGATCCCGCTGCAGTCCTACTTCCGTTTAAACGCCGCAGGTGCCGGACAGTTTGAGCACACTCTGATCATCGTCGATGAGGGCGCGTCCTTACACTTCATCGAAGGATGTTCCGCTCCGAAGTACAATGTGGCCAATCTTCACGCCGGATGCGTTGAGCTTTACGTCGGAAAGAACGCAAAGCTCCGCTACTCCACGATCGAGAACTGGTCGAAAAATATGTACAATTTAAACACAAAGCGTGCGAAGGTCGAGGAAGGCGGAGTCATCGAGTGGGTATCCGGTTCCTTCGGTTCCCATGTTTCTTACCTCTACCCGATGAGCGTGTTAAACGGCGAGGGTGCAAGATCAGAATTCACCGGGATCACATTCGCCGGTAAGGGACAGAACCTCGATACCGGATGTAAGGTGGTCCATAACGCACCGAAGACTTCTTCCTATGTAAATACAAGATCGATCTCCAAGGACGGCGGGATCAGCACCTTCCGGAGCTCCGTTGTCGTATCCGCAAAGGCAAAGGGCAGCAAATCCGCTGTCTCCTGCCAGTCCCTGATGCTCGACGACATCTCCCGTTCCGACACCATCCCGGCGATGGATATCCGCACGAAGGACGCCGATGTCGGACACGAGGCAAAGATCGGCCGTATCAGCGATGACGCCGTCTTCTATCTGATGTCCCGCGGTATCTCCGAGGAGGACGCGAGAGCCCTGATCGTCAGCGGCTTCGCCGATAATGTCTCGAAGGAGCTTCCGCTTGAATACGCGGTGGAAATGAACAATCTGATCCATCTGGAAATGAAAGGAAGTATTGGATGATGGAGAACATGAAGATCAACCAGCTCCCTTCAAAGACATGGAACTGGCTGAAAATGAATGAGACTGCGGTCTCCGGGATTTCTGTCTCCGGAGCGCATGAAGGAAACCTTGAGATCCCGGAAGGGATCAAAAAAACTGTCTGCCCGGCCGGGCTTCCGGACCGTTTTAAGGATGTCGCTGGCGGCATGGGATCCGATATGGATATGCTGGTAAAGGAAAGTTCCGCGGGTGCAGTACTGCTCTCTGCTGACAGCGATGTCTCCGGGGAACCGGCGCGGATCAGATTTGCCTACGGTGCTTTTGAGCACAGCCTGAACACCTTTGGAATTCTGGCAAAAGAAGGAAGCAATATGACCGTTATCATGGATATGGCGGCTGAACGAAGCGTCGATCCTGAACGGACCGGAAGTCCCAGCCCGGTCGGAGAAAATCCTGCTGCCGTCTCCCAGTCTGAACACACCGGGCTTTCCGCCGTGCAGACAAAATTAATTCTGGAAAAAGACGCGAAGGTGACTCTCGTCCAGATCATCCGCAACAAAAACGCGAAGACCGTTTTGAACGATATCGGGGCAAAGGTTGCTGACGGTGCGAAACTCTCCGTCATCCACTTATTCCTTGGCGGTGACCGGGTCTACAACGGCTGTAAGGCTGAACTTATCGGCAAAAAGAGTAATTTTACAGCAGACATCGCCTACACAGTTGCCGATGACTGCGTGCTCGATATGAACTACGTGGCACTCCACGAGGGAAAGAAATCCGTCAGTGAGATCAGGACCGACGGCGTACTCCATGAAAACGCGAGAAAGCTGTTCCGCGGGACCATCGACTTTAAGAAGGGCGCTGCGGGGGCTGTCGGGAACGAGAAAGAGGACGTTCTTCTTCTCGACGATGATGTGGTCAACCAGACGATCCCGCTGATCCTCTGCGCCGAGGAGGATGTGGAAGGAAACCATGGTGCCACCATCGGAAAGCTGGATGAGGACCTTGTATTCTATCTGGAAAGCCGCGGCATGGCTCTCGCCGAGATCTACAAAATGATGGCGAAAGCAAGGATCGACGCGGTTCTCCGTTTCGTACCTGATGAGAAGACGAAGGCAGACGTTGCCTCCTACTTAGAAAGCGAGGGTTCCAATGGATGTAAATAAGATCCGGGAAGATTTCCCGCTGTTAAAAAACCGTGATATCATCTATCTGGACAATGCGGCGACTTCCCAGAAGCCCGCATGTGTTCTGGATGCGGAAAAGCGGTTTTATGAGAAATATAACGCAAACCCGTTCCGCGGTCTCTACGAGTTAAGTGAAGAGGCAACGGAATGTTATGAGGACGCGAGAAAGACGGTCGCTGACTTCCTTCACGCGTCATGTCCGGAGGAGATCGTGTTTACGAGAAACGCCACAGAGAGCCTGAATCTTGCGGCCTGCACCCTCTCTGAGTACCTGTTAAAGCCGGGCGATGAGATCATTGTCAGCATCATGGAGCATCACAGCAACATTCTTCCGTGGCAGCAGGCCGCAAAGCGTTACGGCGTGACGGTAAAATATTTAGAATGCGACATGGACGGAACGATCCCGGCTGAGCGTCTGGAGAGCATGATCAACGACCGCACGAAGATCGCCGCGATCACGCAGATCTCCAATGTTCTCGGATGCAGGAATGATTTAAAGACATTCGCTGAGATCTGCCACCGCCACGGTGTGATCCTGGTCGGTGATGGTGCCCAGAGCGTTCCGCATATCGCTGTTGACGTGCAGGATCTGGGTGTGGATTTCCTTTCTTTCTCCGGTCACAAAATGCTGGCTCCAATGGGAATCGGCGCTCTTTACGGAAAGAAAGAGCTTCTTGAGAAGCTTCCACCCTTCCTCACCGGCGGCGAGATGATCGAATCTGTCACAAGAGAGGGCGCTGTCTGGGCAGAGGTTCCGCATAAGTTCGAGGCGGGAACCGTCAATGCCGGAGGCGCTTACGCGCTGGCTGAGGCAGTCCGCTACATGAAAAATATCGGTTTCGACGCAATCGAGGCACAGGAGAACAGGCTCACGAGAATCGCCTACGAGGGCATGATGAATATTCCCGGAATCCGTGTTCTCGGGAGCAGCGATCCGGACAACCATCACGGAATCCTGTCCTTCGCTGTGGATGGCGTCCACCCCCATGATGTGGCAGAGATCTTAAACGCTGACAATATCTGTGTCCGCGCCGGTCACCACTGCGCACAGCCGCTGTTACAGTACCTTGGAACCGCCTCCACGACGCGTGTGAGCCTCGCGTTCTACAATACAGAGGAGGAGATCCGTGCGTTCCTTGAGAGTCTTGGCGGATTAAGGAGAAAAATGGGATATGAGTAATACATTTTATAATGAAATTTTAATTGAACACAATCTTCATCCGACTCACAAGCATGAGCTTCCGGACGCAAACCTCGTCTTAGAGGGCGTAAACCCGAGCTGCGGTGATGATATCTGGCTGAAATTAAAGGT
>ENA-UEQJ01003426-UEQJ01003426.1-human-gut-metagenome-genome-assembly--contig:-NODE-3426-length-10174-cov-3.855601_pt1 | contig 10174 bp, 10 predicted proteins | sample MGYA00242937_ERZ507938 | MGnify/ENA primary metagenome ERZ507938 (study PRJEB26167, sample SAMN06115437) | human gut metagenome | host: Homo sapiens | place: China:Gansu | collected 2015-07-03...
TAACTTAGTGTTAGTAGAAAATGACTTTTTATCGGTAGGCTATAACCCTGAGTTAACTGTTCATGAAACTGCGTCATCTGGAAATCTTCTATGCCGTCATGACCTGCGGCTCTTTATCGCGGGCGGCGGAAGCGCTCAATATTTCCCAGCCCGCGGCCAGCAAAGCGTTAAAAAGCGCCGAAATGAGGCTGGGTTTTACCCTGTTTCAGCGGGTGCGCGGCAAGCTGCTGCCGACCAGCGAGGCGATCACACTTTTCGAAAAAGCGCAGAGCATTTATCAGGACCTGGACAACCTGCGCCTGCTGGCCGACAACCTGGCTCGCGATCCGCGCGCCAAGATCACTTTAGGCTGTCTGCCAAGCCTGGGGTTAAGCCTGGTGCCGGAGCTGGTGACCGACTTTTATCAGCAAAACAGCAACCTGGTGATGACGCTCACTACCGAGCACACCGAGACGCTGGTCAAAAAACTGGATTTGCGCGAGATAGATTTGGCGCTGACGCTACAGCCGGTGCAGCAGGGGGAGATCCTGACCACCCTGATTGCCGAAGTACCGCTGGTGTACATCGACCGTCATTATCGTCAGGGGGCGGTGGAGATCGATCAGATCGACCAGCAGCGCTGGATCTCGCCGGGACCGCACTCGCTCTCTGCCGCCATCGCCACCCGTCGCGACTTTTCCACCACCCGGCTAAACGTCCAGACCTACTATATGGCCACCGAGTTCGTGAAGCGCGGCATGGGCTGCAGCATCACTGATATCTTTTCCGCCCAGCACAACCTGGCCCCGGAGATGATCCATCCCATTACGCCGCCGATGGCGATTAACCTCTGTCTGTTACGCCGGGCCGACGTTTCCCTGAGCCCGATGGCGCAAAAGTTCGTCGATTTTCTCTGCCAGCGTCTGCGCCAGCAGCTCAAGGAGATTAACCTGCGGTTATACCCTGACCATAAAAAGTCAATTGCGCCGCTGGGGTAAATGCTTTGACATAACCCGATAAATTTATCAGCGGTGGATATATCGGGTTATGAACAAACGCATTGTCATTATCGGCGGCGGCGTGGTCGGTCTGGCCACGGCCTGGGAACTGATCAAGCGCGGCCATCAGGTGCAAATACTGGAGCGCAATGCCGAACCGGGCAGCGCCACCAGTTTTGCCAACGGCGGACAATTAAGTTACCGCTACGTCGCCCCCCTTGCCGACAGCGGCGTTCCTCTGCAGGGAATGAAATGGATGGGCAAAGCCGATTCGCCGCTGAATATGCGTCTCAGGATGTCTCTCCAGCAGTGGCGCTGGCTGCTGCAGTTTCTGCGCGCCTGTAATAACCAGACCAATAAAATGAATGGCGACCATATTTTACGCCTGTCGCTGCTCAGCCGTCAGGTCATGCAGGCGTGGCGGGATGAGGATAATCTTGCCGATTTCCACTGGCGGCGCAGCGGAAAATTAATTATCCATCGTCGCGAATATGATTTTAATAAAGCAGCAAAAGGGATTGATCCTCAGTATCAGCAGGCGCTGAATGCTGAAGCCTGCCTGCAGCTGGAGCCGGCGCTCAAACATATTAGTCCTTCTCTGCAGGGCGGAATCTATTCGCCAGGCGATGAAACGGCAGATTGTCATCAGTTCTGCCTTGCCCTGCTCGACAAGCTCAATGCCAGCAGCGACTTTAGCCTGCTGACCCAGTGTGAGGTGCGGCGACTCAATAAGCGCGGGGGACGCATCAGCAGCCTGGAGACCAGTCAGGGGACCCTCACCGGCGATGAGTATGTCGTCGCCGCCGGTAACGGCAGTGGTTCTCTGCTTGGGCATCTGGGGGTTCGCGTGCCGCTGTGCGCCCTGAAGGGGTACAGCCTGACCCTGCCCTATCCTGAAAAAGCAGGTATTGCCCCTGACATCAGCGTCACCGACTACGGGCACAAAATCGTTTATGCCCGCCTTGGCCAACAGCTGCGCATCGCGGCGATGGTGGACATCGGCTACGACGGCGACGAACTGCGCGAATGCCGCATTCAGGCGCTGAAGAACATCGTCGCCCGCAGCTTTCCTGAACTGGAGGGGCTGGACGAGGCCGAAGTCTGGACCGGCATGCGCCCGTCAACGCCAGCCGGCCCGCCGATGCTGGGGCGCGCCGGCTACCCCAACCTGTGGATGAACCTCGGCCAGGGTAGCCTCGGCTTTACTCTCGCCGCCGGCAGCGCGGTGGTGCTGGGCGCGTTAATCGATAATCAGATGCCAGACATTTCTTTAGAAGGTCTCACATGGAAACAAACCGCATGACAATTATTCGCAATAATCCACAACCTCGTCTTGCCGCCAGCGTTGCGTATGGCGATCTGCTGTTCCTCTCCGGGCAGACGCCAAAAAGCAATGAAGACGATATCGTTTTACAAACCCGTGAAGTACTGGAGAAGATCGACGCGCTGCTGGCCGCAGCCGGGAGCGATAAGCAGCACATTCTCTCCGCGCAGATCTGGTTGAAAAATATCGAGCGTGACTTTGCCGCATTCAATGAGGTGTGGGTGCAATGGATGCCGGAAGGCTATAGCCCGGCACGAGCGGCCGTGCAGGCGGAGATGGCGCGACCAGAAATCCTGGTGGAGATCATGCTCACCGCCGTCAAAGCGTAAAGATTGACAGAAAAGAAAAAGGCCGCAATGCGGCCTTTTTAATTAGTGCAGATTATTTGTCTTTCGGCGACGCGTTTTCGACACGGCTTTTCAGCTTCTGACCGGGTCTGAAGGTCACCACGCGCCGGGCTGTAATGGGAATATCCTCCCCCGTCTTCGGGTTACGTCCCGGGCGTTGGTTTTTATCCCGCAAATCGAAGTTGCCGAACCCGGAGAGTTTGACCTGTTCTCCGTTTTCCAGAGCACGACGGATCTCTTCGAAAAACAACTCGACCAGTTCTTTGGCATCCCGCTTGCTAAGCCCAAGCTTATCAAACAGATATTCTGACATTTCAGCTTTTGTAAGCGCCATAGGTTCAATCCCTCAATGATGCCTGGAATCGCTCTTTTAATGCCTCTACACATCTGGCAACGGTAGCGGCAATCTCCTCTTCTTCGAGTGTACGGCTGGTATCCTGCAGGATCAGGCTAATCGCAAGGCTCTTATACCCTTCCGCCACACCCTTACCACGGTACACGTCAAATAAGTTTACGCCAACTACCTGATTTACGCCAACTTTCTTACATTCGGCTAAAACATCGGCGGCAGCCACGTTTTCCGCGACCAGCACCGCGATGTCGCGACGGTTCGCCGGGAAACGGGAAATATCGCGCGCCTGAGGCACCACGCGGTCTGCGAGCTTGTTCCACTCCAGTTCGAACACCAGAGTGCGACCGTTCAGATCCAGTTTACGTTCCAGCTCAGGATGAACAACCCCAATGAAACCAATGCGTTCACCTTTAAGATAAATCGCTGCGGATTGTCCCGGGTGCAGCGCGGTGGTCGCTTCAGCACGGAATTCGATATCCGCTAATTTTCCGGTTAAATCCAGAACGGCTTCCAGATCGCCTTTCAGATCATAGAAATCGACCGTCTCTTTCGCCAGTGTCCAGTGCTCTTCGTAGCGGTTGCCGCAGATCGCCCCGGCCAGCATCACATCCTGACGAATGCCCAGCGGCGCATTGGTGTCCGGCACAAAGCGCAGGCCGCTCTCAAAGATGCGCACCCGGCTCTGCTGACGGTTCTGGTTGTAGACCACGGTGCCCAGCAGGCCAGTCCACAGCGACAGGCGCATAGCCGACATTTCGCTGGAGATCGGGCTTGGCAGGATAAGCGCCTCTTCCCCGGCGTGGATCAGCTGCTGGACTTTCGGGTCGACGAAGCTGTAGGTGATCACTTCCTGATAGCCTTTGTCGTTCAGCAGCGTTTTCACGCGCTTCAGCGACAGGTCCGCTTCGCGGTGGGTTCCCATGATCAGACCCGCCTGCACCGGCTCGTCAGGAATGTTGTTGTAGCCGTAAACGCGAGCCACTTCTTCAACCAGATCTTCTTCGATCTCCATGTCGAAACGCCAGCTCGGCGCAACCGCCTGCCATTCGCCCTCGCCAACCGTCACTTCGCAGCCGAGGCGCTGCAGAATGTCGGTGACCTGCGCGTCGTCGATATGGTGGCCAATCAGGCGATCCAGCTTGCTGCGACGCAGCGTAATGGTGGCGCGTGTTGGTAGATTCTCTTTGCTGGTAACGTCAATGACCGGGCCGGCTTCACCGCCGCAGAGGTCGATCAGCAGACGGGTGGCACGCTCCAGCGCTTTATACTGCAGGGCCGGATCGACGCCGCGCTCATAGCGGTGAGAGGCATCGGTGTGCAGGCCATGACGGCGCGCGCGGCCGGTAATGGACAGCGGGCTGAAGAACGCGCATTCCAGCAGCACGTTTTGGGTTTCGTCGTTAACGCCGGAGTGTTCCCCGCCGAAGATCCCCCCCATCGCCAGCGCTTTGTTATGGTCTGCAATGACCAGCGTGTCGCTGTCGAGCTTTGCTTCAGAGCCATCGAGCAGGACCAGGGTTTCCCCTTCTTTCGCCATGCGCACCACGATCCCGCCTTCAATACGGTCGCGGTCAAAGGCGTGCATCGGCTGGCCCAGCTCAAGCAGCACATAGTTGGTCACGTCAACCACCGCGTCGATGGAGCGGATCCCGCAGCGGCGCAGCTTCTCTTTCATCCACAGCGGCGTCGGCGCTTTGACGTTGATACCTTTCACCACGCGCCCCAGATAGCGCGGGCAAGCCTGCGGCGCGTCAACCTGAATCGGCAGCACGTCGTCAATCGTCGCGGCAACCGGCGTGATTTCCGGCGCGTTCAGCGGCGCTTTGTTCAGGACAGCGACATCGCGCGCCACGCCAATGATGCCCAGGCAGTCGGCGCGGTTTGGCGTGACGCTGATTTCGATGGTGTTATCGTCAAGCTTGAGGTATTCGCGAATATCGGTGCCGATGGGCGCATCTGCCGGCAGCTCGATGATACCGCTATGGTCGTCGGAAATACCCAGCTCGGAGAAGGAGCACAGCATCCCCTCAGACGGCTCGCCGCGCAGCTTCGCGGCCTTGATTTTGAAATCGCCCGGCAGCACGGCGCCGATGGTGGCTACCGCGACCTTTAGCCCCTGACGGCAGTTTGGCGCGCCGCAGACGATATCCAGCAGGCGTTCGCCGCCGACGTTGACTTTGGTGACGCGCAGTTTGTCGGCGTTCGGGTGCTGACCGCACTCCACCACTTCCCCGACTACGACGCCGTTGAAGCTGCCGGCGACCGGCTCAACGCCATCTACTTCGAGGCCCGCCATGGTGATCTGATCGGAAAGCGCTTCGCTGTCGATCGCCGGGTTAACCCATTCGCGTAACCACAGTTCACTGAATTTCATTGTTCTGTCCTGCCCTTATTTAAACTGTTTGAGGAAACGCAGATCGTTTTCGAAGAACGCGCGCAGATCGGTGACGCCATAGCGCAGCATGGTCAGACGCTCCATGCCCATGCCGAAGGCGAAGCCGGAGTAGACTTCCGGATCGATACCCACGTTACGCAGCACGTTCGGGTGCACCATCCCGCAGCCCAGCACTTCCAGCCATTTACCGTTTTTACCCATGACGTCCACTTCTGCAGAAGGTTCGGTAAACGGGAAGTAGGAAGGACGGAAGCGAATCTGCAAATCTTCCTCAAAGAAGTTACGCAGGAAGTCGTGCAGCGTGCCTTTCAGGTTGGTAAAGCTGATGTTGGTATCAACAATCAGACCTTCCATCTGATGGAACATCGGCGTGTGAGTCTGGTCGTAGTCGTTACGATAAACGCGGCCAGGCGCGATGATACGAATCGGTGGCTGCTGGGCTTTCATGGTGCGGATCTGTACGCCAGAGGTCTGGGTACGCAGCAGGCGGGTAGTGTCAAACCAGAAAGTGTCGTGGTCAGCGCGCGCCGGGTGGTGACCAGGAATGTTCAGAGCATCGAAGTTATGATAATCGTCTTCGATTTCCGGCCCGGTTGCCACGGTAAAGCCAAGCTCACCGAAGAAACTTTCGATACGGTCGATGGTACGGGTAACCGGATGCAGACCGCCGTTTTCAATGCGACGACCTGGCAGAGAGACATCAATCGTTTCCGCCGCCAGACGCGCATTCAGTGCAGCGCTTTCCAGTTCCGCTTTACGCGCATTCAGCGCCTGCTGAACCTGCTCTTTCGCTTCGTTGATAACCGCACCAGCTGCCGGACGCTCTTCTGGCGGCAGCTCACGCAGGGTCGTCATCTGAAGGGTTAAGTGCCCTTTTTTACCCAAATATTCGACGCGCACATTATCTAACGCGGCAACATCTGACGCCTGGCTAATGGCCGCCTTCGCACTGGCAACCAGTTCTGCGAGATGTGACATGGTTTTCCTCATTGTGTCAGTGGTGACACTGGTTCGTTGGACTTAGAGCCTATCCCATCAGGCTATTTTACTTGCCATTTTGGTCCCGGGCTGTGCTCGAAATTCTCACGTACTTAAATACGCTCCGGTTTCTCCGCGCTGGCCGTGTCCAGACTGGCTGCGACAATTACGCCTGATAGACTGGCTTTTTATTTTTCAAAACGCGCATACAAAAAAAGCCTCCACTGGGAGGCTTTCAGGCGCTGTTTTCCGTTTCTCTTCTCACGCGCTAGCCTCCTGGATTCAGGTGCTAAAGTAAAAAAAGAAGCGGAAAATAGCAGCATTCATTGCTTGCGTTACCTTTTGGTACTCTTCAAAAGACCTTTATTGAAAAGGCTACGGCGATAAAAGTCAATGTTTTGATGGCGTTGAAACGAAAAGAGGGAGACTAGCTCCCTCTTTCAACTGGCTTATGCCAGAGCTGCTTTCGCTTTTTCGACCAGAGCGGTGAACGCTACTTTGTCGAATACAGCGATGTCAGCCAGGATCTTACGGTCGATTTCAACAGAGGCTTTTTTCAGGCCATTGATGAATTTGCTGTAAGAAATACCGTTCTGACGTGCTGCTGCGTTGATACGCGCAATCCACAGTTGACGGAACTGACGCTTACGTTGACGACGGTCACGGTAAGCATACTGACCAGCTTTGATAACAGCCTGGAAGGCAACGCGGTATACGCGAGAACGCGCACCGTAGTAGCCTTTAGCTTGTTTCAAAATTTTCTTGTGACGTGCGCGTGCAATAACACCACGTTTTACGCGAGCCATGTGTGCTCTCCTGTATCTATTCTAAGTTAAAAAAGTTAAACGTTAACGACTTATGCGTACGGCAGGCACGCGATTACCAGGCCCAGATCGCCTTTGGAAACCATGGCTTTTGGACGCAGGTGACGTTTACGTTTGGTCGCTTTTTTGGTCAGAATGTGACGCAGGTTAGCGTGCTTGTGCTTAAAACCACCTTTACCGGTTTTTTTGAAGCGCTTAGCAGCACCGCGTACGGTCTTAATTTTTGGCATTTTAATAACTTCCACTTCGCATTGTTAATAAACGAAACAAAGGCGAACAAAGCCTGTGAAGCCCGAAGGCTCCACAGACAGTGCTACTTGAAGGCCTTACTGTTTCTTCTTAGGAGCGAGCACCATGATCATCTGGCGGCCTTCGATCTTCGTTGGGAAGGATTCGACCACTGCCAGTTCTTGCAAATCGTCTTTCACGCGATTAAGCACTTCCATACCGATTTGCTGGTGCGCCATCTCACGACCGCGGAAACGCAGCGTGATCTTGGCCTTATCGCCATCTTCGAGAAAGCGAATCAGGCTGCGGAGTTTTACCTGATAGTCGCCTTCATCTGTACCAGGACGGAATTTAATTTCCTTAACCTGGATAACTTTTTGCTTTTTCTTCTGTTCCTTAGAAGACTTGCTCTTTTCATAGAGGAATTTGCCGTAATCCATTATACGACAAACCGGCGGCTCGGCGTTAGGGCTGATCTCGACTAAGTCTACTCCGGCTTCTTCTGCTTTCTCCAGAGCTTCTCTCAGACTCACAATACCAAGCTGCTCGCCTTCCAGACCTGTTAAGCGAACTTCCTGGGCGCGAATCTCGCCATTAATACGATTCGGACGTGCCGTTTGAACTCGTTTTCCGCCTTTAATACCTTATTCCTCCAATTGTTTAAGACTGCGGCTGCGAATCTCTTGTTGCAGCTTCTCGATCACTTCATTTACGTCCATGCTTCCCAGGTCTTTACCACGGCGGGTGCGAACGGCAACTTTGCCTGATTCCACCTCTTTATCACCACAGACCAGCATATATGGGACGCGACGCAAAGTGTGCTCGCGGATTTTAAAGCCAATCTTCTCATTTCTCAAGTCTGCTTTAACACGAATGCCCGCATTTGATAGTTTTTGCGTCAATTCGTTAACGTAATCAGACTGTGAATCGGTAATATTCATGATAACAACCTGAACCGGCGCAAGCCAGGTCGGGAAGAAACCAGCGAATTCTTCGGTCAGGATACCGATGAAACGTTCCATCGACCCCAGAATTGCGCGGTGAATCATTACCGGTACCTTACGCTCGTTGTCTTCGCCCACATAGGAGGCGCTCAGACGAGACGGCAAGGAGAAGTCCAGCTGTACTGTACCGCACTGCCATGCACGATCGAGGCAGTCATACAGGGTAAATTCAATTTTCGGACCGTAGAAAGCGCCTTCACCCAGTTGATATTCAAACGGGATGTTGTTTTCTTCCAGCGCAACCGCCAGGTCCGCCTCAGCACGATCCCACATTTCGTCGCTGCCAATACGTTTTTCAGGACGAGTGGAGAGTTTGACGACGATCTTCTCGAAGCCAAAAGTGCTGTACATATCATAGACTAAACGGATACATCCGTTAACTTCATCGCGAATTTGTTCTTCAGTACAGAAGATATGCGCGTCATCCTGGGTAAATCCACGCACGCGCATCAGGCCATGCAGCGAACCTGACGGCTCATTACGGTGGCAGCTACCAAACTCGGCCATACGCAGCGGCAGATCGCGATAAGACTTCAGCCCCTGGTTGAAAATTTGTACGTGACCCGGGCAGTTCATCGGCTTAATGCAGTATTCACGGTTCTCAGAAGACGTGGTGAACATTGCATCTTTGTAGTTGTCCCAGTGACCGGTTTTTTCCCACAGGACACGGTCCATCATGAACGGACCTTTAACTTCCTGATACTGGTACTCTTTCAGTTTAGAACGAACAAACACTTCCAGTTCACGGAAGATGGTCCAGCCGTCGTTGTGCCAGAATACCATACCCGGCGCTTCTTCCTGCATATGGTACAGGTCGAGCTGTTTACCGATTTTACGGTGGTCGCGTTTCGCGGCTTCTTCCAGGCGCTGCAGGTAAGCGTTAAGCGCTTTTTTGTCTGCCCACGCCGTACCGTAAATACGTTGCAACATTTTGTTGTTGCTGTCGCCACGCCAGTAAGCCCCTGCCGTTTTCATTAGTTTGAAATGATGGCAGAAACGCATGTTCGGTACGTGCGGACCGCGGCACATATCGACATATTCTTCATGGAAGTACAGACCTGGCTTGTCATCATGGGCGATGTTTTCGTCAAGAATGGAGACTTTGTAGCTCTCCCCACGGTTGGCGAAAGTTTCACGCGCTTCGTGCCAGCTGACTTTCTTCTTAATGACGTCGTAGTTTTTCTCAGCAAGCTCATGCATCCGCTTCTCGAGTGCTTCGACATCTTCCTGGGTTAACGTGCGGTCAAGATCAACGTCGTAATAAAAACCGTTGTCAATAACCGGGCCGATTGCCATTTTGGTATGCGGCCAAAGTTGTTTAATCGCGTGCCCTAACAGGTGCGCACAGGAGTGACGAATGATCTCCAGACCGTCTTCGTCTTTGGCGGTAATGATGGACAGTTGTGCGTCGTTTTCAATCAGATCGCAAGCATCAACCAGTTCGCCATTAACGCGCCCTGCGATACAGGCTTTCGCCAGACCTGGACCAATGTCCAGCGCAACATCCATGGGGCTTACAGCGTGGTCGTAATGGCGTTGGCTGCCATCAGGAAGAGTTATAACAGGCATTTTATATCCTTATTTGCAGTGGTGACCCACACGAAAGATCACATACAAAGAAAAATTTGTTTATTAACAGTTCATTGCGAAACCATCTAGCCAACAAATGCTAAATTGGTTCGCAATCAGGTACACAAATGAAAGACATTAACCTCTCACCTTCCACCCGGTTGAGCGATGTTAAC
>ENA-UEQJ01003429-UEQJ01003429.1-human-gut-metagenome-genome-assembly--contig:-NODE-3429-length-10169-cov-8.035672_pt1 | contig 10169 bp, 9 predicted proteins | sample MGYA00242937_ERZ507938 | MGnify/ENA primary metagenome ERZ507938 (study PRJEB26167, sample SAMN06115437) | human gut metagenome | host: Homo sapiens | place: China:Gansu | collected 2015-07-03 | study...
GGCCGTTTTCGGGTTTTTTATACCTATATATAAAGAGAACCCTCCTTCCGCCATCGTCCCACGATGTCAAAAGGAGGGTTTCCTTACTTTTTCTTCAGCTGTTCGGCCAGACCGTCCCGCGGGGTGATGTACACGGTGGTGTACACCTCATACAGCACCATGCCGGGCTTGGCGCCGTTGGCCTTCCAGATGTTCTTCACCTCGGTAGTATCCACGGCCACCTTGGCACCGGTGCCCGCCTTGTAGGCGCTGGAGTGGATGACTGCCAGCTCCGCCGCCTCCTGCTTGGTGGTGTCCGGGATATCCTCGCCGCGGCTCATGACCACCACGTGGCTGCCGGGGGCCTTCTGCACATGGAACCACAGGTCCTTGCCCCGGGCGGTGTGCAGGGTGAGCTTATCGTTCTGGGCGTTGTTGCGCCCTACCAAGATCTCAAAGCCGTCGCTGGAGGTGAACCGCAGGAAATCCGCAGGCTTCTGGCGCTTGTCGCGCTGCTTGTAGTACTTCAGATAGCCCTGGCTCTTGAGCTCTGCCCGGATCTCGTTGAGAGCAGCTTCGCCGGAAGCCGTTTCCACCTCGTAAAGCACCGTTTCCAGATAGGCGATCTCTTTTTCGCCCTCGGCCAGCAGATCCACCAGCATCCGGGCAGCGGTCTGCTTCTTCTTGTAGTTCTTGAAGAAGTTCTGGGCGTTCTGGCTGGGAGTGAACCGCAGGTCCAGCGGGATGGTCACCTCGTTGCCCTCATCGTACCAGTTGGGCACCGTGATGCTCTTCATGCCCTTCTGGGCCAGATAGAGGTTGGCGGAGAGCAGCTCGCCGTACAGGCGCAGCTTTTCGCTTTTGCCGCTGGCGGCCAGCTCTTCCTGCCGGGCAGCCTGCTTGCGGACGGCACGCTCGTACATGTTGTGCACGGCCTTGTGCAGTTCCTTGCTCTTGGTACGCAGGCGCTCGGCACGGTCCTTCTCGGCGTAGTAGCCCTCCAGCATCGCGTTGAAGGACGGCCATTCCTTCACCGCGTAGTTTTCGCCGTACTGCTGCGGACGGAAGAAGGTGAACTCCACCGGCTTGCCGTCCGGGTCGGTCACGCTGCAGGGGCAGCCGCCCTTGTCGTGCAGCTCCTTCAGCTGGTCGATGGCCGCCATCAGACTGCACTTTTGCTCCTCGGTCAGCTCGTTGGCCAGCAGGTGTTCCCCGTCAAAGGCGCGCCAGACGGCTTCGCGGCAGACCACCGGGCCGACCCCGGCCACCGTTTTATTCAGGGCATCCGCCACCGGCAGGTCCCGCTGGCAGGCTGCTGCCACGATGGATGCAGAGCTTACCTGCAGAAAATCCGGCCGGGCCGGTTTGGGCGGCGTGGTGTAGGTCAGGCCCGGCAGCAGCTGCCGGATGTCGCTGTCCTCAAAATCCACCCGTTTGAGGGCGTCGATGATCTTGCCGTTCTGCACCAGCACCAGATTGGAGTAGCGGCCCATGAGCTCGGCGCAGAGGGTGTTGCGCACCAGGTCGCCCATTTCGTTGGTGCACTGGAAGTCGAAGTAGACGATGCGGTCTCCCGGCTCCATGTGCACATCCAGCAGCTTGCCGCCGGTGAGGTGCTTGCGCATCAGCATGCAGAAGGAGGGCGGCGTCTCCGGGTTTTCAAAAGTCTCTTCGGTCAGGCAGACCCGGGCGGAACCGCTGCGGGCTGACAGCAGCAGCGCGTAGGTGTCCGTGCGGGTGCGCAGGGTAATGACCAGCTCATCGCGGGTCGGTTCAAACAGTTTTGCGATCTTGGCGTCGGCCAGAACGGTTTTCAGTTCCCGGGCCGTCAGTTCCAGTGTCGCGGCATCCAATGCCATGTGTGTTACCTCGTTCTTATCATTAAAATGGCCTCCGCGTTCGCTTTGGCCATATTCAGCGGAATGTTCTTTTTTAATTACAATCGGAGCAGCCTGCGGGCTGCTCCGATTGCTTTTTCACGAAAGGGGCCGTTGCGGAAAGCTACAGCCCTCCCTTATTATAAATAAGTATACGGGTCCTTGTTGACTGTGCTCACCAGCACTTCCACGCCGGGCAGAGCGGCACGCAGCTTCTCTGCCACGGCAGCGGTCACCGGGAACTCCGTGGCGTAGTGCCCCGCCGCGATCAGCGACAGCCCCAGCCGCTTTGCATCGCAGGCATGGTGGTGATTTGCCTCGCCGGTCAGCAGGCAGTCCGCACCCATGGCAAGAGCCTCTTCAAACAGGCTGCCGCCTGCACCGCTGATGACGGCCAGCCGCTGCACCGGTTTGCCGGTGTCGGCAAATTTGACCTGCACCGCCGGGCCTGCGTCCGGTGCATTGCAGCGGGCGGCCAGCTCCTGCTGTGCCTTGCGGGCCAGCTGCGGCACCGTGATGGGTTCAATGCTGCCCACCCGGCCGCAGCCCCCGGCAAAGGGCTCCGGGTCCTGCATGCCAAAAATGTCGGCCAGCACCTCGTTGACGCCGTCGGCAGCCGCATCCAGATTGGTGTGCATGCAGATGGCCGAGATGCCCGCCCGCACCAGCCGGAACGGCACATCCTGCGGCCCCAGCTTTTTGAGCGGGTCAAAGATGACCGGGTGGTGGGCCACGATGGCTTCGCAGTGCTTCGCGGCGGCCTCTGCCACCACCTCCTGGGTGATGTCCAGCGTGACCAGCACCCGGGTCACTTCCCCGCCGCAGTCCACCAGAAGGCCGGGATTGTCCCAGCTTTCTGCCAGTTCCAGTGGTGCGATGCGCTGCATAGCTTCATAGAGCTGCTGTACGGTCGTCATAGTCCGGTCTCCTCTTTCAAAAGTCGGTCGATCTCGTCTGCCAGCGGGGTGCCGTCCGGCACACCAAGGCGCATGCGGGGGAGCTTGGCCTTCTGCCAGGCCGCATAGCCCGCGCCCTCCGGCCAGCTGCCGGTGCCGCCCAGCAGACACTCGGGAAAAGTCGGCTCGTGCCGCTCCCCGGTGTACTCGGCTACCATCACGGCATACCAGCGGCCTGCCGCCTGCACGGGGCGGTCGGCCACAAACGCAAAGCCATGGGCCCACAGCCAGCGGCGCAGCTCGCTGTGACGGGTAGCCGGGATCATGATGATCCGCGGCCCACCCACCGTGAACACCCACGGAGCCTTTTCCAGGATCTCCCAGGTGGTCTGGGCCGAGACGCCCGCCAGCACGATGCTGCCCACCTCACCGGCCGACAACACAGAAAGACCGTCGCCGAGCCTCAGCTCAGCGCGGTCTTGACAATTGGCATGTTCCAGCGTCTGCCGGGCTTTGGACAGCGGGCCGGGGCGCAGGTCGGCCCCGATGACCTTGGGGTACCGGCCCGAAGCAGCCAGCACCGCCGTCAGCTTGCCGTGGTCGCAGCCGATGTCCGCCACCGGCTGCCCGGGGCGCACCAGCTCTGCCGCCGCCGCCAGACGCGCATCCAGTGTGGGCAGCACTCAGGCCTTCTTTGCGCCCAGGTGCTCGTTGAGCTTTGCGATCAGCTCATCGCAGTCCACACCGTGCACCGCGCAGGCCTCTTCGATGCTCTCGCCGCGGGATGCAGGGCAGCCCAGGCAGTGCATGCCGATCTCCATGAAGTAGGGAGCGGTGCTCTGGTCCATGTCCAGAATGTCGCCGATGATGGTGTCACGGGTGACCTGCTTGGGGGCAGCGTTCTCTTCTTTTTTGAGCATATTGAAAATATCAAACATGATGGATTTCCTTTCTTGATCGGGTAATGTACGGCAAAACCTACCGTTCTTCTATACTATACCCCAACTGACCTGTATTTTGCAAGTATCTGCGGGCAAAATCAGTCCTCTTCCTTGTAATCCTTTTCCAGCGAGAAGCCGCGGCCGCTTACTTCGGTCACATGGCTCACGATCATGAAGCAGGTGGGGTCGATCAGGTGGGCGATTTTTTCCAGCTTGGGCAGCTGCCGGTTGCTGACAACACTCAGCAGCACCTGTTCGCTGTTCCGGCTATAGCCGCCCTCACCGTGCAGGATGGTCACGCCGCGGTCCAGCTGGGAGAAAATGGCTTCCCGGATCTCGTCCGCATGCTGACTGATGATCTTGACCTCGGTACGGGTGGAACCGAAAATGAGCACTTTGTCCAGCACAACGGTGTACACGATGACCATCACGATGCCGTACAGGCACTGCTGCAGCGGGCTGAACGCCGCCTGCACCGCCAGAATGATCAGGTCGAACACCATCATGGTCGCCGACACCGGCAGGTGGAACCACTTGTTGAGCACCAGCGGAGGGATGTCCATGCCGCCGGTGGAGGCACCGGCACGGATGGTGATGCCCAGCGAGATGCCCACGCCCAGACCGGCAAAGATGGTGTTGAGCACCAGATCATCGGTGAGCACAAAATCTGCAAACACCCGCTCCCACAGGGCCAGAAACAGCGGGCTGAGGATGGTGCTGGCAATGGTGGTAAGGGCAAAGCGGCTGCCCAGTACCATCCAGCCCAGCACCAGCATGCTGATGTTGATGGCAAACAGCACCCCGGACACCGGCAGGCCCAGCACACGGTTGGCCCCCAGCGCGATGCCGGTGGCGCCGCCGGTGATCAGCCCGGACGGCACCAGAAACAGCACGACCGTCAGCGCGTACAGTGCGTTGCCCGCAATGATGGACAGCGAGTTGAAGGCGATCTGCTGCTTATATGAAAGTTGAATCATCTTTCCACCTCTGTTCTTGAATCACTTTCTTTTATCATAACGAAAAACTCCACGTTTATCAAGCTTTTGCCGACAAACGTGGAGAATATTCATCCTTTTTTGATTATTTTGCAGCCGGTTCTTCCTCTTCCAGCAGGCGCAGACCGGCGGTGTCGGTGACCGGCAGCGAGAACACGATGGCCCCCGCCCTGCGGTCGGCCCCGTCCATGATGGCTTTCATGATCCGGTTCTTCTGCGCGGTGCGGCTCACGATGAGCACCAGCTCCTTCTCGTTCACCAGTTCCATGCCCAGAAAGGGAGCTGCCCCTTCCATGCCGGTGCCCTTTGCGTGGATCACGGTGCCGCCGCCGGCACCGGCTGCGCGGGCCGCGTCCATGATGGAGCCGGTGTAGCCCTGGTTTGCGATCACCAGCAGCAGTTCATAGCGGGTATCCTTCAAGGTACTCTCCTCCTTCCAGGTCAGGGTCTGGTGCTCCGTGAGGAACCCAAGGGCCCGTTTTCCGCCGATGCTGCTCAGCGGCACGGTGAATGCAATGCCGGTGCCCGGCACGTCGATGCGCATTTTGCGGCGCAGGTCCCGCTGCACCTCCTGCCAGGTCTGGGCTGTGACCACCGCCAGCAGCACAGCTTTTTCGGTCTTTTCCAGCCCCAGGGTGGAAAGGGTCTCCTGCACCGCCGTGCCGGTGCCCACCGTGCGCAGGGTCACGTTCACACCGTGGGCCTCATACAACTGCAGAAAGGCGTCGGCAGTGCGGCGGTCGGTGATGGTGCTCATCAGAAACAGCGAACTCACAGCGCTTGCCCTCCTTACAGTTCAATGATGTCGTCATCCGGCCAGTCGGCATAGGCTGCCACCCCGGCCAGCGCGGGTTCGGCGGCACGGGCAGCCCTGCGCCGTCCGGTTTTGAGCTGAGCGGCAAGGCCCATCAGCTGCACCGTGATGAGCGGCGTCATGGCCACCATGGCCACCACGCCAAAGGCATCCGTAACGATGTTGCCGCCCACGGCCACGCAGGCTCCCTGTGCCAGCGGCAGCAGGAAGGTGGCCGTCATGGGGCCAGAGGCCACGCCGCCGGCGTCAAAGGCAATGGCGGTGAACAGCTTGGGCACCACAAAGGAGATGCCGATGGCCACCGCATAGCCCGGGATGAGGAACCACAGGATGGAAATGCCGGTGAGCACCCGCACCATAGCCAGCCCCACCGAGATGGACACACCCGCCGAGAGCGCCATGCCCATGGCCTGGGCCGAGATGGCACCATCGGTCACCTCTTCCACCTGTTTGTTCAGCACATACACCGCCGGCTCTGCCTTGACGATAAAGTAGCCGATGAGCATGCCGATGGGGATGATCACCCAGGGCATCCCACAGCCTGCCAACACCTGGCCCAGGTAATTACCGGCAGGCATAAAGCCCACATTTGCTCCGGTGAGGAACAGCACCAGCCCCACATAGGTATAGGCAAGGCCCACCGCAATGCGGCCCAGCGTGCGTTTGTCCAGCCGCAGGGCCACGGCCTGGAACACCCCGAACATGACCACGATGGGCAGCAGCGAGGAAGCAATTTCCTTGATGTACTCCGGCAGCCCCTCATGGAACAGCTGCCACAGCTCCACCGAATCGCTCACCTCCGGCAGCACCGGCGGGATGTAGGTGCTGTCGGACGCGCGAAATGCGATGCCGAGGATCAGCACCGCCAGAATGGGGCCCACTGAGCACAGTGCCACCAGACCAAAGCTGTCGTCCGCCGCATGGCGGTCGCCGCGGATCGCCGACACGCCCACGCCCAACGCCATGATAAAAGGTACCGTCATGGGGCCGGTGGTCACACCGCCGGAGTCAAAGGCCACGGCCAGAAACTCCCGGGGCACAAAGGCAGCCAGCACGAACACAAGGCCGTAAAATGCCACCAGCAGCGGCGGCAGCGCCACGCCCAGCAGCATGCGCAGGAACGCGACGGTGAGGAACAGGCCCACGCCCGCCGCCACCGAGAAGATCAGGGTCTGGTTGGGGATGGAGGGCACCTGATTGGCCAGCACCTGCAGGTCCGGCTCCGAGATCGTGATGAGGAACCCCAGCAGAAAGCCGACGCCCAGGATCACCGGCAGTTTGCGGCTCCGGGTGAGCACAGCACCCACACGCTCGCCCATGGGGGTCATGCTCATTTCTGCGCCCAGTGTAAAGAACATGATGCCCACCACGATGAGCACCGCACCCAGCAGAAAGCACAGCAGGATGCTGGGCGACACCGGCGCAATGGTAAAGCACAGCACCAGCACAATGGCCACAATGGGCAGCACGGCTTGCAGGGCTTCCAGCAGTTTTTCCCGCAGTTTGGGGAGAGATGCTTTTAAAATCGCGTCCACCGCCTTTCCGTTCTGTACATTTTTGTGCAACGTATATAAAAAGTATACAAAGCAACTGCCGCCCCGTCAACCGACGGGGCGGCAAAGATACAGATAATTTACAATTCCTGCTTGGCCAGCACGTCGGAGGTGGGGGTCTGGAACACCGGGATGTCTGCATAGGGGTCGGCGGCATCATCGACCGGCAGGCTCTTCATGTAGGCGTCCATGGACTCGGCCACCTTCTTGGCCACAGCCACAGCCTCGACCACGGTGCGGGCACCCATCACGGCGTCGCCGCCGGCAAACACGCCCTCGCGGGTGGTGCTGCCGTCCTCACTGACGGTGAGCAGGCCCTTCTGGTTGGTCTCGATGCCGGTGGTGGTCTTGACAAGGTTGCTCTCGGAGCCCTGGCTCACCGACACGATAACGCCGGTGTGGGGGTAGAAGATCTCGCTGCCCTCCACCTGGGTAAACTTGCCGTCCTCGCCCTTGACGGTGTCGCGGCAGATGAGGCCGTTTTCCCGGATCTCCACAGGAGCCTTGCAGAAGCGGAAGCCCACGCCTTCCAGCTTGGCATAGCTCACCTCATATTCGGAGGCGCTGATGCAGCTCTCGTCGCGGCGGGCGTAGCAGGTCACATGACGGGCGCCGTTGCGGATGGCGGTGCGGGCGCAGTCCATGGCCGAGTTGCCCACGCCGATGACCGCAATGTCATCGCCCAGACGGAAGGCCTTGGAGTTGGCCAGATAGTCGATGCCAAAGGCCACGTTGCCCAGGCTCTCGCCCTTGATGTGCATGGCGTTGGCCTTCCACAGACCGGCACCGATGAATACGCTCTTGTAGCCGTCGCGGAACAGGTCGTCGATGGTGATGGTCTTGCCGATGGTGGTGTTGGGCCGCACCTTGATGCCCTTGAGCTCCAGATGGCGGTACTGGAAATCGTCCAGCACACTGTCCGGCAGGCGGTAGTTGGGGATGCCGTAGCGCATCACGCCGCCGATCTTGTCGCGGGCGTCAAAAATAGTCACATCGTAGCCCCAGCGTGCCAGCAGCACCGCAATGGTCAGGCCCGCCGGGCCGGAACCCACCACAGCCGCCTTCATGCCGTTCTTGGGGGCCGGGCCGGCGGTCATCTTGTTGGCGTAGGTAGTGGAGATGTAGTCCTCGATGATGGAAAAGTGCACCGGGTCGTGGCTGGGCATCCGGTTGCGCACGCAGTGGCCCTCGCACTGGTTCTCGTGGTTGCACACCAGACTGCACACGGTGGTGAGCGGGTTGTTTTCAAACAGCATCTGGCCTGCGGCGTCCATCTGGTTTGCCTTGAGCAGACGGATCACCTCGGGGATGTTGGTGTGGATGGGGCAGCCCTGCTGACACAGCGGCTTTTTGCAGCCGAGGCAGCGGTTGGCTTCGTCCAGAACATGAAGTGCCATGCGTTCCTCCTTGGATCGGCGGGGCCGATCTTCCTTCTTCTTCTCATATGTTGTATCCAACATTGCATTGCTTTAATGATACACCCAATCCGGCGCGGTTACAAGAGCGGAATTGCTGATTTTTTGCCAGAATTTTTTGTCAATTCGTCAAAAAGATATTTTTTTGACGATATATTCCGCCCATCGGGGCCGGGTTTGCCCGGCACAGGGCCCCAAAGTCGCTGGCCGCTGCCTGTGCCGCCGCCATCCGGGCACCGTCGGGGCCGGTCTGGGCCAGCTTTGCCAACGAGTGAGACACCGGAAGGGACACCTGCCCCAGCAGCGGCAGGGCGTCCTTCCGTGCTCCCAGCAGGTGCAGCGCCGGCGGCAGAGCCGGCACCGTGTCGGCCGTATAGCCCAATGCAGCATCCATGGCAAGGCGGCGCATCCGGGCCCGGGGGTAGCGCACCGTGGTCAGGGCATCCAGCAGCTGCGGCAGACTGGTGCTCTGTCGCACCGCGTGTTCCAACCGGTGTTCCAGCCCCTCGGACACTCCGCGCACCGCTGCAAAAGGCTCCGGCTTTGCGCAGGCTGCCCGCAGCAGTGTCAGCTCACACCGGCCTGCCGCGTCAAAATCCGTATACGCGCCGTCATTTTCCGCCGTTTTATACAGTTCAAACGCCTTTTCCGGCACAAACGGGGCCACGGCCTCGGCTCCGCCCTCGGCCCAGAGAGCCCGCAGAGCACTGGCACTGGCAAATTGCGCGCGGCCGCTCTCCTCCAGCGTCTGCCCGTGGTTGGCCCCCCTGCGGGGCAGCGGCACCGGGGTCATGCCTGCCCGCTGCTCCAGGATGGCGCGGCAGTATTCCACAGCCAGGTTGTTGTTCGGCTGGCTCAGCAGCGCCGCCATGGCAGGGTCGGCCCCCACGGCCTGCACTGCCGCCTGCCGGGCTGCCGCAAAGCTGCGCGCCCCGGCGGCCAGCTGCTGCTTCAGTGCCGCGCGGTAGGCCGCACTGTTCAGCACCCGGGCGGTTTCCAGCAGCAGGGCAGCGTCCGGGGTCTCGGCCCCGAACACCAGGGCGTCGCACCCGGTGGCCGCCAGCAGATGCACCCCGGCCCGTGCAAAGGCCTCCGCCCCCGCGCAGGCCCAGGGGGCCGGCAAGGCAAACACGAGGTCGGCCCCGCACTCCAGCGCGGCGCGCACCCGCACGCTTTCCGGCAGCAGCGGCAGTGCTCCCCGCTGGGTCAGCCCGCAGCTCATGGCCACCGCCACACGCTGCGCCCCCAGCGCCCGCGCCTGCGCCAGCTGCCAGGCGTGGCCGTTGTGGAAGGGGTCGTACTCGGCAATGATGCCTGCAAATCTCATGACAATGCTCCTTTCCGGGCAAAAAGGGCCTCTCTCCGCCCCGGAAGATTGTTAAATTTATATCGTATATACAGAAAACCTACGGGTTTTTCTGCATTTGTAGGCAGGGTGTACAAAAGCCTTGTACACAAGTTTTACCGCTTTGCCCGGATTGTGCCTTGAAAAGGCGTTGTTCCTATTATATAATAAACACAGGAATCTGTAAAATTCTGTCCGCAGATTTCCCAAAAACGGCGGGCAGAGCAAAAACATACAGGAGGCAACACAGATGAAAGTTCTGGTTATTAACTGCGGTTCTTCTTCCCTGAAGTATCAGCTGATCGATATGGACGGCGAGAAGGTGCTGTGCAAGGGCCTGTGCGAGCGCATTGG
>ENA-UEQJ01003431-UEQJ01003431.1-human-gut-metagenome-genome-assembly--contig:-NODE-3431-length-10159-cov-32.618925_pt1 | contig 10159 bp, 8 predicted proteins | sample MGYA00242937_ERZ507938 | MGnify/ENA primary metagenome ERZ507938 (study PRJEB26167, sample SAMN06115437) | human gut metagenome | host: Homo sapiens | place: China:Gansu | collected 2015-07-03...
AATTTTTCAGCATGTCGTTTCAGTTACCTGAGCCCTCTCTCCCGAAAGCGGTTGCAAAGGTATAGCCTTTTCCCTTTTCTGCAAATTCTATGAAACACTTTTTTCAAACATTTTTCAATTATTTTTGTAAACAACTGTAAATCAATTATGTTTTAAAGCATGATTTTCGATACTTCTTTAGAGTATAACTAATAATACACATTATTATATAAATAACACTCAAATCTTATCCTCAAAGTAACCAAAAACAATGATATAAACACATTGTTATTTACTAAGCTCTAACATTCTTCGAATAGGTTTGATAGCCTGACGGGCAATTTCAGCATCAACCTGAACCTCTGGCCATTCATATTTTAAAGTGTTATATAACTTTTCAAGTGTATTTAAACGCATGAAATTACACTCATTACAAGCACAAGTACTATCTTCAGGAGGAGCAGGAATAAAATTCTTATCCGGACATTTGCGACGCATTTCATAAAGAATTCCACTTTCTGTCGCTACAATAAAGTTTTTACTGGTACTGTTTATTGCATAATTCAACAAACCAGCTGTAGATCCAATCTTATCAGCTAATTTAGCAACCGCTCCTTTACATTCAGGATGAACCAAAATTTCAGCATCAGGGTATTGTTGTTTCAGTTCTATGATCTTTTCTACAGAAAATTTTTCATGCACATGACAAGCACCATTCCATAACAACATATTTCTTCCCGTTACAGAATTTATATAATTACCTAAATTCTTATCCGGACCAAAAATCAACTGCTGATCTTTAGGAAAACTATCTACAATCTGACGTGCATTAGTGGAAGTTACGACAACATCAGTCACAGCTTTTACAGCTGCACTGGTATTAACATATGAAATAACCTTATAACCAGGATGTTCTTTCACAAACTGAGCAAAACTATCAGCAGGGCAACTATCAGCGAGTGAACAACCAGCATTCAAATCAGGTATCAATACTTTTTTATCCGGACAAAGTATCTTTGCTGTTTCTCCCATAAAGTGTACTCCGCACATTACTATAATTTCTGCATCCGTTTTAGCAGCCCATTGAGCCAAGGCCAAACTATCTCCTATAAAATCCGCTATTTCCTGAATCTCATCAGCTTGGTAAAAATGTCCCAAGATAACAGCTTTCTTTTCCTTGCATAAATTACGGATTTCAGCTTTTAAATCCAGCATCTTGTCTACAGGCTCTGACACATAGCCCTTTTTCAACCATTCTTCTTTCATCACTTATTAAATTATAGTTTTTCTTCTTTTTAAAAGGAAATCTATGATACTTATAATAGTTCGTTAATAGTGTTAGTAAAAATAAGACCGTTTCCTTTGTTCGTTTCGTTATTAAATAGAGAGAATAGGATATTAGTAATACATCAACAAGCTTATATATTGATAATTCCTTATTTATCTCTTCTATTAACACTTTGTTGATAATAAGCAAAGTTAAAAACTTTCCATTTATAAACCTGCTCTTTTCTACTAAAAATATGTTTAAAGATCAGATGAAATTTTTATGCTAAGTTTTTTGGATTGTTTGCTGAGAGGGATTATTAAAGCTTTCTTTGAATAATGCAAATAATAGTTTTCATTTTCTTTTCTTTCTTTTTTTACAGCTTTTCCACCGTTTTCAACAGGGTTATGAAGATAGTTTTTATCTTTGTTGTCAAATAAAGCTAGAAATTATGACGGAGTTGAGAAAATTAAAGATTACAGAAATGAACCGCAAGACGGTGGAGGAATTCAAAGAAGCTAGAAAGATTCCTTTGGTAGTAGTACTCGATCAAGTACGCAGTTTGCATAATATAGGGGCTGTATTTCGTACGGCTGATGCTTTTTTGGTTGATAAGATCTATTTATGTGGTATTACAGCGACTCCTCCTCATCCGGAATTACACAAAACAGCTTTAGGTGCTGAATTTACAGTTGACTGGAAATATTTTAAGAATACTCAAGATGCTGTAAATGATCTTCATAAAGACGGATATGTTGTTTTAGCCATAGAGCAATGTGAGGGAAGTACAATGCTTGATGATTTGATACTGGAGAAAGATAAAAAATATGCTATTGTTTTTGGTAATGAAGTAAAAGGAGTCCAGCAAGAAGTCGTTAACTCATGTGATGGTTGCATTGAGATACCTCAATATGGTACTAAACATTCTCTGAATGTTTCTGTTACTGCAGGAATTGTTTTGTGGGAATGTGCTCGAAGATTAATAAGATATCTTTCGTTATAATTGTCCGTTTTCTACTAAAATAATAACCCTTTCTACCAGTTTATCTTCGTCTTCTGGGTGATATTCTTTTTTTAAGCTAGCTCCAAATAAAGCTGCAAATGTTTGGTAAAAACCAGCTTTAAATGGCCCCATAAAAGCTTTGACCAACTGGTAGGAAGATTGGTTGCATTCGCGGTTTATTAACTTTATCAACAGTTTTCCCTGTGAAAATGTCAATTTCTTCATTCTGGGAGTATATTGTTCCTTTAATCCCTTCTCAACCAGCTTAATATGTCTTTCCCGAGATTTTTTGTCGGGAAGTGTTTCCAGATATTCATATGTTTCTATAACTGCTCTTTTAACCTCTTTGGCAATGGGAAGAGTTTTTTTCACATCACGAACAATCTTCCAATAATATCTTTCCTGCTTTTTGTTTTTAAATTTCATTTTAGGGTATACATATACTGTTCTTAACGTTATTGAGGGTATAGTATCTCCTTCATATACACAAACTGGTACCATATAGCCTTTTTGACCAGGCTGTTGTTGGTGCTGTGAGTATACTGGACGGATACAAAAACAGCATAGTAATATCAGAAGTATGAATTCATTTTTCTTCATGTTTACAAAAATAGAAATAATAATGAATCCAGTATTCTTCTAAAGTGAAAATTAACGTATATAAGTTGTGAATAAAGGTTGGTATATGATGTTAAAGAAGTATGTTTTATCCTGTTTATTAGCTTGTTGTATTGTTAATATATCGGCACAGTCGGACTGGATGGAATGGGAGGAAAATGCATTGGAAGTTGAAGACCTCACTTATTGGCAAGAGAAATATGAAGAATTGAGCGAATTGGCTGAACATCCTTTTAATATTAATACAATAACGAAAGAACAATTAGAGCAGCTTCCATTTCTCTCTGATAAATTAATAGAGAATATTCTTTATTATTTATATAAATATGGTCCGATGGTAAGTAAAAACGAATTGTTAGGAATTGAGGGGATGGATTGGCAGACACGACATTTTTTGAAAGACTTTATTTATATTGGACCTGCTGATAATAAGAAAGATAAGTTCTCTATTAACCATATGTTGAAATATAATAAACAGGAGTTAATAACTCGGTTAGATATTCCATTAAATGTAAAAGCTGGATATGCAGAATATTCTCCAGAGATTTTAAAAGAAAAGCCTAATAAAAAATACCAAGGCAATGCTTTATATCATAATCTTCGTTACCGTTTCCAATACCGTAATCAAGTGTTTGCCGGATTGACAGCTGAAAAAGATGCAGGAGAACCTTTTTTTACTAAATATAATCGGAAAGGATATGACAGTTATACTGGATATCTTTTTCTTCAAAATCTGGGGCGCTTGAAGACACTGGCTTTAGGACATTATCGGGCAAGCTTTGGATACGGTTTAGTTATGAATATGGGATTCAGCATGGGAAAATCAATGACTCTTTCAAGTATGAACAGAAAAGGTAAAGGTTTTATCAAACATACCTCTGTAGACGAAGGATCTTATCTACAAGGAGTAGGAGCTACTTATACTTTGGGAAAACGATGGGATTTATCTGCCTGTTATTCTTTTCGAGAAATGGATGGTAATGTAGAAGATCAGTTCATAAAATCGTTGAAAACGGATGGATATCATCGGTTAACTAAAGATCTGGAAAAGAAGAATAGTTTTAATAATCATTTGATAGGGTGTAATTTAAGTTATAACGGGAAGTATGTCGAATATGGATTAACTGCTGTTTATAATCATTTTAACAAGATGTTGAATCCGGATTATCGAGATTATAATCGTTATTATCCTCGAAAAAACTTTTATAATGCTGGAGTACATTATAAAGTATATATGAAGCGGTTTATCTTTTCAGGAGAAACAGCTATTGATAAACAAGGAGCAGTATCTACCTTGAATATGTTGACTTATTCACCAGATGTTAATACTACTTTTACTTTTATCAACAGGTATTATGATAAGCGTTATCAAAGTTTATATGCAAGCTCTTTTAGTGAGAATTCTCGTCTGCAAAATGAAGCAGGTATTTATATTGGCCTGGAAAGCAGTTTGTTCAGCCCTTTAAAGATTTTATGTTATGGTGATTTCTTTTATTTTCCCTGGAAAAGATATCAGGTAGATCGGCGTCGGACTACAGGAGTAGAGGGAGTTTGTCAATTAGGTTATTCACATAATAATTCACTGTCTATGTTAGTAAAGTATAGCTATAAACATTATGCAAAGAATTATACTTCTTCTAATGAACAAAAATATGTATTGCCTTATATTCGACAGCGATTACATTATCAACTTTCTTATGTTCCTATTGAGAATACATTGTTGAAAACAACTGTTGAATATATCCGTGCAGGTTTTTGGAAACAACGGATGGGGCAGGGGGTGTTGGTTGGAGAAACTTTAAAGGGAGAATTACCGGCTTTTCCCATTCAGGCATCTCTTGCAGGGGCCTGGTTTTATACAGATAATTATGATTCCAGGGTTTATTTTTATGAACCGAGTGTCTTGTATGCTTTTTCTATGTTCTCTTTTTATGGAAAAGGAACACGGCTGGCTGTTAATTTAAAATATACTTATCATCGTTGGTTAACGATACAGGCCAAATGGGGATGGACACATTACATGGACAGAAATCGTATCAGTTCAGGCACAGAAGAGATTATGGGCAGTAATAAGGCTGATCTTCAGTTTCAGGTACGTGTCAAATGGTGAATCCATAAATTATTCGTATTTTTGTGTTGATTAATCAAAAAGAACGTATTTATGTCAACAGTGATTTATCCTTCTCCGGTATTCGGACCAATTCATAGCCGGCGTCTGGGAGTTTCGTTGGGAATTAATTTGCTTCCGGCCGATGGTAAGTTTTGTACTTTTGATTGTATTTATTGTGAATGTGGATATAACAAAGATCATCGTCCTCATCAGAAATTACCTACACGTGAAGAAGTAAGGGAAACATTGGAAAATCGTCTGAAAGATATGCAGATTAATGGACCTGCACCTGATGTTCTTACTTTTGCCGGTAATGGAGAACCTACTGCTCATCCTGAGTTTGCAGGAATTATAGAAGATACTTTGGCTTTGCGTAATCAATATTTTCCTGCTGCCAAAGTCAGTGTTTTGAGCAATTCTACTTTTATTCATAAAAAAGAAGTGTTTGATGCGCTTAATAAAATAGATAATAACATTCTGAAACTTGATACGGTAGATTTGGATTACATTCATAGAGTAGATCGTCCAACCGGACATTATGATTTAAACCGGTTAATTGAAAGGATGAAAGACTTTAAGGGAAATCTGATTATCCAGACCATGTTTATGAAAGGGACAACAGACGAAGGCGTGGATGTAGATAATACTTCCGATCAGTATGTATTGCCTTGGTTGGAAGTGGTGAAACAAATAGCGCCTAAGCAAGTGATGATTTATACGATTGACAGAGAAACCCCGGATCTCTCTTTGAGAAAAGCCACTCACGAAGAGTTGGATCGTATTGTGAATTTAATCAGGCAAGCCGGAATTCAGGCTAGTGCCTCCTATTGATGGAATAAGATATAAAAAAAATAACATGTACAGATGGTGAATCTTTCATCTGCACATGTTATTATTATAAAGAAAGGATTTTGATTAGAGTTCTTTTACTTCCTTTGCAGCCACTTCCAGTGCTTCATTGATATTGCTGCAGATATTTTCTTTACCTAATAATTCATAGAATCCGGATTTTTCCAGTACGGCATGTACCTGATCATTGACACCAGACAGAATGATGTGAATATTTTCTTTCTGTGACATTTTACAAAGGGTTGTCAGGTTATGAATGCCGGTTGAATCAATGAAGGGAACTTTACGCATACGGATAATACGGATTTTAGGACGATCGCCTAAGCGAGCCATAATTTCTTCAAATTTGGTAGCTATACCAAAGAAATAAGGACCGTTGATTTCATATACTTCTACGCCTTCAGGAACGATCAGATGCTCTTCGTGTACTTCTAAGTCTGATTCCTTATTCGGGTCAATTTCATCGGTGATAACAGAAATCTGAGTTGTTTCCATGACGCGTTTCATAAACAATACACAAGCAATAACCAATCCAACTTCGATTGCTACTGTCAGATCAAAGATAACGGTCAGGAAGAAAGTAATGAGCAATACGGTAACATCTGATTTCGGATTTTTCAGCAAACCTTTAAATACTCTCCATCCGCTCATGTTGTAGGAAACAATAACCAGAACACCTGCCAGACATGCCATCGGGATGTATTGTGCCAGTGGCATCAGAAATAATAAGATAAGCAACAGGACAACAGCATGTACGATACCTGCAACAGGAGATTTACCTCCATTATTGATATTCGTCATTGTACGTGCAATAGCTCCGGTAGCCGGAATACCTCCAAATATCGGTGATACAAAGTTGGCGATACCTTGGGCTATCAATTCTGTATTTGAATCATGACGGTCACCGATAACACCGTCAGCGACGGCTGCTGAAAGTAATGACTCGATTGCTCCCAATACAGCAATCGTAATAGCTACCGGGAAAAGATTTTTTATGGCTTCCCAGTCCAGTGAAGGTACGGCTGCTTCCGGTAACTGGGCTTTGATACTGAAACGGTCTCCAATGGTATCAATGCATTGGATTCCTCCATACATTTTCATCAAATAGACTGCAACAGTTACCAGAACGATGGCTACTAACGATCCGGGAATTTTTTTTGAGAATTTAGGAGTAATAGCGATGATGAAGATACTGGCAACACTGACAACAACATTCCACCAGTTAACAGTATCGAAATGATGGAAGTAAAGGATCCATTTACCAATAAAATCTCCGGGTACTTTTTCTCCGTTAAAATTTAATCCGAATATATCAGCAATCTGAGTTGTAAAGATTGTAACGGCGATACCGCTGGTGAATCCGATAATGATAGGATAGGGGATAAACTTAATAATTGTTCCCAGTTTAAAAATACCTAACAGTACGAGTATAATACCTGCCATCATGGTAGCAACCATCAGTCCTTCGATACCGTACTCCTGAATGATACCATAAATGATAACAATAAAGGCGCCGGTCGGTCCTCCGATCTGTACTTTGCTTCCTCCTAAAAAGGAAATTATAAAACCAGCTACGATAGCTGTGATGATACCTTTTTCAGGAGTAACTCCAGACGCAATACCAAAGGCAATGGCTAGAGGAAGTGCTACAATACCTACAATAATACCCGCCATCAGGTCTGTCATAAAGTTTTCGCGGGTATAATTTTTTAGGGTTGTGAATAATTTGGGTTTAAATTCAAAAGCTTTCATTTGCCTAAAATGTTATAGTTTATAAAAATAAGTGCAAAAGTATATAATAATGCGAACATAAACTATATTATTAAGGTTAATATTCATAGTAAGAGATTGAATTTCTTAATAGATTATAAATAAAAGTTGTAATAATTACAATTTTGAATAAAATTACTACCTTTGCAGTGTGATTAATGAAAATATAAAGATTCAACGAATAATAACTAACGATTATGGAAAAGAGTATTAAAGGTACAAGAACAGAGAAGAATTTGGCAATTTCATTTGCAGGTGAATCACAGGCAAGAATGCGTTATACTTATTTCGCAAGTGCTGCCAAGAAAGAAGGTTTTGAACAGATTTCAGCTATTTTCACTGAAACTGCAGACCAGGAAAAGGAACATGCAAAGCGTATGTTTAAATGGCTGGAAGGCGGAATGGTTGAAATTACAGCAAGCTACCCTGCCGGCGTAATCGGTACGACTCTTGAAAATCTGAAAGCTGCTGCTGCCGGAGAGAATGAAGAATGGTCACTCGATTATCCTAAATTTGCTGATATTGCTGAAGAAGAAGGATTCCCGGCTATTGCAAAGATGTATCGTGAAATCGCAGTTGCTGAAAAAGGACATGAAGAAAGATACCTGGCTTTGGCTAAAAATGTAGAAGAAGGTAAAGTATTCAAGAAAGATACAGAAACTGTATGGCAATGCCGTAACTGTGGTTACTTATATGTAGGTACAGAAGCTCCTGAAATCTGCCCGGCATGTCTGCATCCTCAGGCTTATTTTGAAGTGAAGAAAAACAACTACTAATCAATCTCAATATCCCTTTTAGGGAAATGTAGTGGCGGAGAATCCAGAAAGACATTTTATATGTCGGAAGGATCTCCGCCATTACTTTTTCAACAGGTGTGGAAAAATACCTAATTTAAGGTATTGTGCTGTTTATCAGAACTTGTCATCTTTGTAACAGAAATAAGAAGTAACTTTATAAACAGATATTAATATGAAGATTAAAGCTATTATAGGTCGTGAAATACTCGATTCGCGAGGTAATCCTACCGTAGAGGTTGAAGTCAGACTGGAGTCTGGAATCATAGGAAGAGCTTCGGTACCTTCCGGAGCTTCAACCGGAGAGCATGAAGCATTGGAATTGCGCGATCAGGACTCAAAACGTTATGGTGGTAAAGGAGTCTTGAAAGCGGTAGACAATGTGAATAAAGTAATTGCACCGGCACTTCAGGGATGGTCAGTTTTAGAACAACGCGCCATCGATCATAAGATGCTGGAACTGGATGGAACAAAGACCAAATCCAATTTGGGAGCCAATGCCATTCTGGGAGTTTCGTTAGCTGTAGCTAAGGCAGCAGCCAATTATTTGAATATTCCTTTGTATCGTTATATCGGAGGGGTAAATACCTTTGTCATGCCGGTTCCGATGATGAACATTATTAATGGAGGTTCACACAGTGATGCACCTGTTGCTTTTCAGGAATTTATGATTCGTCCGGTAGGAGCACCTTCTTTCCGGGAAGGTTTGCGTATGGGGGCTGAAGTGTTCCATGCCTTGAAGAAAGTGTTGCATGACCGCGGACTAAGCACTGCTGTCGGTGATGAAGGAGGCTTTGCTCCTGCTTTGAATGGTACTGAAGATGCTCTGGAATCTATTTTGGCTGCAATTAAGCTGGCGGGATATGAACCTGGAAAAGATGTGATGATCGGTATGGACTGTGCCTCTTCTGAATTCTATAAAGAAGGAGTGTACGATTACACAATTTTTGAAGGAGAACACGGGAAAAAGCGGACATCTGATGAACAGGTTGCTTATCTGGAAGAACTGATCAGTAAATATCCGATTGATTCCATAGAAGACGGTATGAGTGAAAACGACTGGGCAGGCTGGAAAAAACTGACAGACCGTATCGGTTCCCGCTGTCAGCTTGTTGGTGATGATTTGTTTGTTACCAATGTGGAATTCCTGGCTAAAGGCATTGAGCAGGGATGTGCCAACTCGATTCTGATCAAGGTCAACCAGATTGGTTCGCTGAGCGAAACGTTAGACGCCATTGAAATGGCCCATCGGCACGGTTATACCACAGTGACTTCACACCGTTCAGGAGAAACGGAAGATGCAACGATAGCTGATATTGCCGTGGCTACCAACAGCGGACAGATCAAGACAGGTTCTTTGAGCCGTTCCGACCGTATGGCAAAATATAACCAGCTTCTTCGTATTGAGGAAGAATTGGGTAGTTTGGCTGTTTATGGTTATCAGCGTATCAAACAGTAGTATTGGGTAAATAAGTCATATTTGGTGTTTCTGCAAGTACGGATAAGAATAATCTCAATTTTGAGAGATTTTATCCGTACTTTTTTATTATTGATAATAAGGTATTTAGCTTTCTGATGAAAAATAATTGCGAAAAAAGAATGAAAAAAGTTCGCAGAATGTTTGCAGATTTGAAAAATAGTCGTACCTTTGCAACCGCAATCGAGAGAGAAAGCAACAAAACAAAAACTTAATGGTGCGTTAGTTCAGTTGGTTAGAATACATGCCTGTCACGCATGGGGTCACGGGTTCGAGTCCCGTACGCACCGCA
>ENA-UEQJ01003435-UEQJ01003435.1-human-gut-metagenome-genome-assembly--contig:-NODE-3435-length-10148-cov-344.650978_pt1 | contig 10148 bp, 6 predicted proteins | sample MGYA00242937_ERZ507938 | MGnify/ENA primary metagenome ERZ507938 (study PRJEB26167, sample SAMN06115437) | human gut metagenome | host: Homo sapiens | place: China:Gansu | collected 2015-07-03...
CTGGTCTGTATCCTGCCATACAGCGGCTTGGGATTTGCCAAGGCTATGTACAACGCTTCCATGGAGAACTTCTTCGGCGGTATATCCGATGCCTTCTCTTACTTCGGCGGAACAACTCGCATAGCCAAGAGTGACAACATGAAGCAGTGGGTGAAGAAATACGACCGCTACGAGCCAGCGTTCAATGATGCAGCCGTGGAATGGGCCGCCTACTACGATACAACCCTCCAAACCTGCAGGGTTCGCACTCCCAGGGACAAAGGTCCAGTCGAGGGACTCGTCCAAAAGACCTACAATGCCGTCTACGCTCTGCTACATGACGAGGTGTTTTACAATCTACCGAGTATGAATGCCCGTATCTATGAGTTGATGGACGGCTTCAATGAAAAGCCGTCCAGAACGACAGGGAGAAGCAGACGTGACATCTTCGAGGCGGAAGAGCAACCTACGTTGGGCAAACTGCCCATGGCTCCATACCGCTTCAGATATCGCAAGGAGGTGAAACTGTCCGGTACCTATCACGTCATGGTTGACAAGCACAACTATAGCGTGCCATACCAGTATGTCGGGCAAAAGGTGAGCGTACTGTGGGACTTGGATACCGTGGAGGTTTACTCCGGGAGTTCTCGCATAGCCATCCATCAGCGTCGCCAAGGATCTGGATACAGCACGCTTGACGAGCATATGCCAGACAAACATCTTGCCTACAAGCACGGACAGGGATATAATGCCGCCTATTTCCTGGAGGAGGCGGCATTGGTCGGCAGCAACACCACTGCCGCAGTTCAATCCATCCTCAATCGCACGAAGCATGTCGAGCAGTCGTACAAGTCCTGCCAAGGAGTCCTGTCTCTCAAGCGCAAGTATGGCAAGGAACGTCTGGAGAAGGCCTGCAAGCGTCTGGCAGGTTGTACATCCATCACCTACACGACCATCCGCAATGTGTTGGAGAAGAACCTTGACCAAGTTGACGGGGAAGAAACAGTCTCAAATGTGCCACAGAACGACTATGTGAGAGGCGCGGAGGCATTTATGAACATTTAAACATATATATAGTAACATGAACTTACAAGAAACCATCATACAACTCAACGAGTTGAAGCTCAGAGGTATGTCATCCTCCTTCGAGGCCATGACCAGCCTTCCTGTACAGAACCGCCCATCCCTGGAAGTCGCCATCTCCAAGATGGTGGATGCAGAGGTGCAGGACAGACGAGATCGAAAGACCGCCATGTATCTAAAAATCAGCAAGCTTAGATATACGGCACTCTTAGAGGATGTCATCTGTGGAACAGACCGCAACTTCACCAAGGATGACCTTGCCGCCATTGCCGACTGTGCCTTTATACGCAGGCATGAGAACTTGCTCATACAAGGAAAGTGCGGCTGCGGAAAATCCTTCCTTGCCTGTGCCCTTGGAAGACAGGCTTGCATGCTAGGCTACAGAACCCTCTATCTCAATATGAACAGCTTTGTGGAGAAAGTTGCACTCAGCAAGCTGGATGGGTCGTACCTGAGGATGATAACCAATCTGGAAAAGTATGACTTGCTCATATGGGATGACTTCGGGTTGCAGCCAATGGATGACAAGACCAGACTCGCAATGCTCCAAATCCTAGAAGAGAGATACGAGAGAAAGTCCGTCATTATCGCCTCACAGCTTCCCATTGCCAAATGGTATGATTACATAGGTGATCCTACCTTGGCAGATGCCATTATGGACCGTTTGGTGGCAAATGCAAGTAAAATAGAGTTAAAAGGCGATTCTATGCGCCAGAAATTGAAAAAATAAATTACCTTTGCAAATTGAAAAGCAGAACTGAAATCTTGGTACCGCTTGCAGCGATACAAGCGGTACCGATTGCAGTGATAGCATGGTACCGATTACACCGCTACGCGTGGTACCGATACAGCGCTATCGTCACATAATTCTGATTTTCAAGAATTCGGAGGCAAAGATTAATACTTAATTAAATGATATATGAGTCATTTTCATAGTTGCATATCTCGTCTATAACCTCAAATAAATCCTTGAAGAAAGCAAAAGTTTGTGGAGTATTAATTTTGCATATATCCTTTGCAAATCCCACTTTCTTAGAATCTTTAATCTCATAGATTCCCTCTATCTCCGTTTCCCTTATCATATCATGACTCTTCAAGAAATCATAGCCAAAATAATGCTCTATTTCAAATTTATTTAGGGCTTGTTCCTTCTTTAAATATTTATCCATTTCACCAGGAACAGGAATACACAAACAATAGATATTTACATTCTTATGCTTTTTGACAATTCCAGATTTTAATTCTATATAATCTCTGTTCAAATAGCCATAACAATTTAAGCCTGCAGAATCATGATCAACAATTCCGATTATAGCTTCATAATCCTTACTATAAGGCAAAGAAGTTAAAAGGGCTTTTTTGACTTCTTCCGCAGAACCTGTCTCACCATTTTCTGTTGCCATTTGCACTTTCCAATAAGGAACACAACCATCTGTGAGTACCATATAAGCATGTTCTAATATGACAGCATCAGTTTTGCCCTCAACCAATAATTTAACCTTTCGGTTTGGAGTAACTTGGTCAAGCAAAGAAAAACGGGTTTTAAAAATAGGAGATTCTATGAGGTTCTTCCAAATAGGATTCATAGAGTGATACTTCTTCTTCAGGGTATTGCGAAGTTCCGAATAGTTTTCCTTATTTAGGAAATCCAAACTCAGTAATGCCAAAAAGTTTAATAATGGAATTTTGCCTATTGTAGGATTAAATATTACTTCTTCCAAAGGTTCTTGCTCTTGTATTCGTTTTGAATCAAGAGTAAAAGCCAATTGCAATAATTTATAACCTTCTATTGGTATTAAGTCATCCTTTCCAACATTATTGTTTGCTTTATTGGATATTTTTTCCGGGGCAGTTCGATTATTAAAATCATTTAATAACCTGTCAAAAGATATACGTAAGGGTGACTTCAATGTTATGGAATTAAACATATCATAGAAATGGATGAAGTTAATCAAAAACAAGATAGGCATTTTGTAATTGCGAAACATGCTCGTCTCATCAGAAGCGATCTTCTTCAGCATTTCATTTACTTCCATTGTTAAGTCTAAAGCTTTGTCTATTGTCTCGGAACGTAGATTGTCGTCTGTTTGATACAAAGCTTGCAAAATATAGCCAGCACCTTGGACTGCAGAAAGATACTGCCACAACTGCTCACAAGATGATAGTTTTTCATTTATTTTGCCCAAGAAAACAGGCATGTCCTTAGCCTTACCAGCATAAAAGATTGCTGTATTTTGCCAATGTGGATCATAAAAATTATCACGAAGTTTATCTTCCAAATCTCGATTAAATTTGAATATTTCTACAGCGGCATAATACTCCATATAAGAATCATGGGTAAAAGCAACCCATTTGTTATCCTTGAGATATAAGATGCCTGTATTATGTATCATATATTCCAAAGCATCCTCTATGGCTCCTTTTATAGGGGGTGTTTTGTGTGCATAATAATCCTTGAAATAATTGATGAATGCTTCACGTGTCAGCGGAGCATGAGTTTCCGTTTGAAGCAACTTTAATGCATAGAGCGACAAGATTCTTTCCTTAAAGGAAACGTCTATCAGTTCTATTTTATGAGAAACAACAGCCTTTCCTATTATTAGTCCATTGAAATTGTCATAGACATCTGTTATCGTTGCAGGTACTTCATAATCATTTTCATCATATAGCAATGATATTAATGATAAAGTCAATGGCGTAATAGGCAACTTCTCTATTATTTTATTCTCTCGCAATGCTTCCAGCAAGTTATTGGCCTTGTTGTCATCACGGAAGAAAGCAGATACAAACTTTTTAATCTGATCTAAATTAAACTTTCGTATCTCGTATGACGTTACGCCATTCAAAGGAGTTAAACTTTTGATTTTATCCTCTTCACGAGTCCCTATAAAAAAGCGAATGTCTTTGTTGTTGTAAAGATTGGCAAGTTGTTGTAGTATGCGTTCCTGCTCTTTCGAGTCAAATTCATCAATACTATCTACAAAAACCGTTATTCTATATTTGAGATATAAGTCCTGGAATTTGGAATTCGGAAAGAAACCTGAAAGTTTGTCTTCCAACAAATTCTTAATGTTTCGGTTATGTTCCAAAATATCAATGGCAGTCAATACAACTGGTAAATTTTTCTTTTCAACTATCTGGGAGTTCTTATCAATTAATAACTGTCCTATATGTTTAAACAGAGAAGACTTGCCCGTACCAGACTGACCAGATATTATTACAGGAGTCGTTTTTTCGAGCAATTCCTTTATTTCAATTCTTTTTCTTTTGAACGTTTTGGTTTTAGAATCTTCTTCGTATGAAGTTATTCGAGGACTAATATAAATATCAAGCAGCCTTTGGCATTTTTCTGATGGTAATTTTAATTTTCTAAGTTGACTGTCATTAGAAACACTTTTCTTAAACTCATTTTCGTAGTTCAAGAGTTCTACATCCTCATGTTTCCATAAATCGGGAAAATGCTGATCCACTAACTTTGCCAGTTCATCACGTCCTATGAAACTTATTTCGAAATTAGTAATGATTTCTCTAATAGTCCTTTGAAATCCATTAGAAATATGCCATTGCGAAACGATTGTTATCAAATTAGCATTTTCTACATTTCTTTGCTTAGTGATTTCTTGGGCTATATATGCAACATCTATATTGCCACTTAGTTGAAAAGGAAATGTAATATACAAGCATTTTATAGGAACTAATATACTGTCCGAATTTGCTGTTATACAGTTTACCTTTACAGAAATTCCAGAGAACTTTTCTTTTTTAAGAATTTCAACCCAAACTTCCTGCAATTTGTCTTGAGAAAGGGATTCTATTTTAGTTAATTTATCCATATCTTTCTTTTGAATAATACCAATAAAGCGTCCCCACTATAATACAAGTAGTTACACCTAACAGTTTTTAAAAAGTTATATAGTATAGTTTTGTGGATGAATGATTTCTAAACACACTCCTTCACCTCAATTTTTCCACATGATATCATGTAGATGTTAATCTTTTTCATTAAAATTTTGTTTTCACCCAAGCTGTCTTCATTTCAATATGTTGCTTTGTGAAAATAATTCTTTTGAAGAAAGCTATTAATGCCATATCCTCCAGAAAAAGTGCCAAGTTCTGAAGATAGGCTCGCTCAGTGCCTCTGCAGGATAATATCGAACGAAGTGCATATTTCTCCAAATCTTCAGGAAATACTTCTTCCCCATACTCTGATGCGTAAACCCAGCATACATCGTAAAGTGCCTTCCGAAGTTACCACCATCCAGAATCTCTGCCAACAGCAACCTCCCACGCTTCTCATCCATTGGCACAATCATCTTATCCTCAGACAATCCAAGCACCTCTTTCAGAACATACATCACCGCCCCTGCGAACTTCCACAATCCCAAATACTTCAGTTCTCTCTGTACCACAACTAAAGCAGTAGAGGCAGAAGAATCTGTAGTGAAAGCAGAAATGACAGAAGCATCAGAAGCTATATCCCCACTAACACCCCGGCGGTCCCATCCCGCACAATCTGGCGAGACCTTTGATGGTCCGCCATCCTTAGAGCGTAGCGGTTCCGAGCACCGAGAAGGTGCGGTTACATCCCCTGTCCCCTGAGGGGAAAGGGGCTTGGGGAAAGCGGTGGAGCCCTCTTTAAGGGTAAAGAGGGACGGGGTGATTTTCGAAGATTTATTATCCAAAAATACATTTTTTGAGAAATCATTGACTACAAGGAAATAGTCAATGATTTGCCTCATTCCAATCCCTTCATCAAAGAAATGGTGATACAGATGCGTCAGCTGATAAACAACATTGAATGCCGTCGTTGGTATAGCAATATCCCCTGCCCCATCGGGCAGCCCCACAATATGCGAGCATTGCAGATCCGCATACCTTCGAAACCATTTCTGCAACCTGGCATGATAGATAGGATTATTCATGGAGCAAGGAAAGAAATGCAACTCTACAGGCACACCATCCAAGGAAGTCTCCAGATGCTGCAGTCTGATATCATCCCCCAGTTCAAACTTCTTTTGAGTATACTTCATAATCCTCTCCCTACTAGCATTTATCCAAACATCAATATCTCCAGGAGTACGTGAATAAGGATTCGGATACATCAAGGCATTTCCTTGCCCTTTTAAAACACAACACCTCATCCCATCCACTCTCAGCATAGCGAAGAGCTTACCTGCCACAGCATTCACCTTCATGTTCTGCCTGCGAATCTGTTGCGCCTTACCCATCCAAGTCATCAGCAGCTCCCTCCCTATCGGGTTCTGCTTCAACTCCTCAGGATACTCCTCCCCCAATCTCTCAATACCCTCAAAGCAAAGCCCCAGCAGAGCTTGCTTAGAAGCAAAGGAATATAGCTCCTGCCAGTCCATACCAGTAATCACCCTACTCATATTCTCCTTACTTCCAAGGCAATACTTCAAGAAAGCGAAAAAAGCAGTTATATCATTCATCAATTTATAAATCAATACTATGGTCTAAATTAAAATTTTAGATTCTCTTGCAAAATAGCCCTATCCATATCAAAAATCTCTTTATATTTCAAACTTATCTCATTACCATAATTTACCAAAGTTTGAGTTTCATTTTCTTCTAGAAGTTCATTATGCTCTAGATATATATTATGAAATCCGATTTTTACCCTTGACAAGTATGCTTTGTTATACGGCAAATTAAAATCAGAATTTGATTCTTTAAATTTTTCCTCAAAAAATCCATTGCCACATGTAAATCCAGAATTCTTTGATCGCACTTCTGAAATATATTGAAAGCATCCATCAATATAGACATATGAAAGTTTCAAATTCAACAAGAATAATTTTACAGCTATTTGATCATATAAAGACAAAACATTCCATTGGTCAAAATATTCCTGCTTCATCTTACGATCAACACATTGATAATGGATAAGCAAATATACAGATTCATTCTGCTTTGGTTGAGACGATAGCCATGATACAACATCCTTATAGATTTGTAATTGCTTATATTTCTCAACAACATCATCGCCAATATATTTTGAAATGAAGTCTGAGGAAAAAGCTTCTGTAATTAAATCAGGCGCACGTAACGCTAAATCCTCATCAGCCAATGCTATCGGAAAAGCATCAAGAGATAATCTATACATAGCAACAGCCCCTATACAATCACATAAAATACGTTCATAATCAGTTTGAATCATGTTTTTCCACTCTGATAATTCCGTATCATTCCTCATTTTTAAATAAAAAGATTGATAACCTTGCTTATGAACATATTTATTCATTATAAGTTGGTCCTTTCTAATTCTATCGAAGAAAGAAGCCAACTGTTCTTTCATATTGGCAAATGTATCTTCATTAGCAACTAACCATTTAACCATACGACCATTTTCAAAACCTTTCTCTAAACTCTTCCATCGTTCCATCTCCACAGGGTGAGAAGTTAGATATAGAGTACCTATAGAAATCTCTAGTGATTGTCTCATTTGGTAAAATGCACAATCAAAATAGCCTTGTAGAAAAAGATTAATAGAATTTTTCAAACATTGGCAAGCTTCATTGAAAAACAAATTTGAACCCAAAGCTCGGAAAAAGCCAGTTGAAGCAAATTCAATTTGATTAATAGCAAAAAGATACTCGTCAACATCACTCAACTGCATTTCCACTAGGTTCGTTGGGTATTTATCAAACTCCATATATTTTCAAATTTATAGGAACACTATCATCGATAGTTCTACTATTGATACAACTTCACCTGTTTTAGTTCAGTATACCCCTTACAACGCTATCAATTATTGCCGCTCCACTTTGTTTAACAATTCAGAATCAATTGAGAAGCCTGCTGCATAGACTCCAAATCATGATTAGCAGCATTGGCAGTTATATCCGCCATGTACTCAACAACGATGCGTTCCTTATCTTCTGGTATCAACTTCTCTGAATTTGCAGAAAAAAGTTGATCAATTTTTGGATATTCTTTCATATTTACCATTTTATAAGTTTTTTATTTCAAATTGCCTGGAAATGCCTCAAAACAATGAGGAATATCCGTCACCAGATTTCCTACCATCTGATGATTCTGAGGATCATACGTATAGAAATAACGATTAGATATCAAAAATATTATATTTCCTAGTACATTTACCTGTGAATTTCCAGTTGCGTCAATCAAGAGAAGCGAATTGACCTGATCATTCTCAAATTCATCTATGGTACTTAATTCAGTAACCCAGACAAACTTTGGCAAGTCTATTTGCAGCAAAGCAATTCTTGCATTATTTGAAATACTATGCAATTTTGCAATGTGCTCCCTTAAAGTTCTGCCAGAAGTAAGAAAAGTTCTTTTTACCTGATCTTTCAGTTGAATATAAGTATCTAGTACAATTGTAGATAATTCCATAGCAGCTTCTGCATCCATGTATATCTTATTATATAAAGGCGCAATAAACTGCGTTATCTCTACATGTTCCCAATTAGAATTTGGCCCTAAAAGTTGACTATAATAATTACAAGGCTGAGATAGGCTTCCCAACTGGTAATTTGGCAAATTATCATCATTTAGAACAATCCTTTTCGAGGCAACAGCATCATTCCAATCATAATAGATTTTACCAGATGGAGAAGTTGTTTGATGATTTCTTACCTCACTTTTATCTATACCCTCCCTACCGATACATACCACAGCATGTCCAATACCAGAACCTTGCAAAGCAAGAACTATTGGTATTCCACTTTCTACATAGCAAGCTAACAAACGATTAAAACGCTCTACATTCGTACCTTTTGTATAAACTTTAGAACCAAATCCCAAACTACGAAGAGCAACAGATATTTGGTTATAAGTCAAACCAGAGGAAGGTAATTGTCTTTCATAAGAAAAACTTTCCAGAATTCTCTTAATTTCAGATGGAGTTGTTGGGCGATAGATATTATACTTATTGCCATAATACTCCAGTAAAGCCCAAATTGTAGTTTGGGCACATGTCATAGTTTCAGTATCTTGACTGGAATGAGGAAAACCAACCGCATTAAGTTTGATTCCAAAACATGACGATTCTATAGCAGCTCTACAAATTTTTGCGTGCTGTAGAGAAGTATCAGCCTTTGCTTTTGGATCGATAACATTTCTACCAATACAATATCGAAGAGGACGCAATACAACAAAGCCTAGATAGTTGTTCTTTATATTCTCTGCATCATCCAAATCAACATCTTTATTAAACTCAGAGTCAAAAAACGACAATCTAACGCAATATCTATTATAAGGAAGCCTTTTAGTATCATAATAAGAATAATAGCTGTCCCTATATACCTTATCCACATACCTTTCTTCCACCTCTACTCCCAAATCACTCCTAAGAGACTTCATGAAGAGGATTAGCGAAATCTTCATATCATCAAACTCTGCAGAAGATGTCGATAATGGCTGAAGGAGATTTAAAATTTCACCAACTTCAGGCGTATTCGCCTGTAATTTACTAATAGGATAATATTTCATGCTATAACATATTTAGAAAACATACTATTTAAACATATCCCAGGCGGTCCCAGCCCGCATAACTATGGCGAAGACCTTTGATGGTCCGCCAACCTTATAGCGTAGCGGTTCCGAGCACCGAGTAGGGCGGTTTCCCTCTTCTTCCCTGAGGGGAGAAGACCGAGATGAGAGGTGGAGCCTTCTTTAATGGTAAAGAAAGACGGGATGATTTTAGGAAAAAGATATTATCTATCTTTATACATATTATCATAATACTTCTGATAATCCCCAGAAGTAACATGATCCATCCATTCCTGGTTATCGAGATACCATTTCACGGTTTCTTCGATACCCTCCTCAAACTGGAGAGATGGCTCCCAACCGAGTTCCTTCTGCAGCTTTCTAGAGTCAATAGCATAACGCATATCGTGACCCTTTCTGTCTGTTACATAAGTAATCAAATCCAAGTCAGCACCCTCAGGACGACCGAGCAATCTATCAACAGTCTTGATAACCACCTTGATGATGTCGATATTCTTCCACTCGTTAAAACCGCCGATGTTGTAAGTCTCGGCAATCTTACCCTTGTGGAAAATCATATCGATGGCACGGGCATGATCTACTACATACAA
>ENA-UEQJ01003436-UEQJ01003436.1-human-gut-metagenome-genome-assembly--contig:-NODE-3436-length-10147-cov-3.812910_pt1 | contig 10147 bp, 6 predicted proteins | sample MGYA00242937_ERZ507938 | MGnify/ENA primary metagenome ERZ507938 (study PRJEB26167, sample SAMN06115437) | human gut metagenome | host: Homo sapiens | place: China:Gansu | collected 2015-07-03 | study...
CAACGTGACTGGGAAGTGCGTGATTTTCACGGCACGGAATATAAAACGCTGCGCGGCAGCAGCTACAACAGCTACCTCATCCGCGAAGAAAAAAACGTGCTGATCGACACCGTCGACCATAAATTCAGCCGCGAATTTGTGCAGAACCTGCGTAATGAAATCGATCTGGCGGATATCGATTACATCGTGATTAACCATGCAGAAGAGGACCACGCTGGGGCGCTGACCGAACTGATGGCACAAATTCCCGATACGCCGATCTACTGTACTGCCAACGCTATCGACTCGATAAATGGTCATCACCATCATCCGGAGTGGAATTTTAATGTGGTGAAAACTGGCGACACGCTGGATATCGGCAACGGCAAACAGCTCATTTTTGTCGAAACACCAATGCTGCACTGGCCGGACAGCATGATGACTTACCTGACAGGCGACGCGGTGCTGTTCAGTAACGATGCTTTCGGTCAGCACTACTGCGACGAGCATCTGTTCAACGATGAAGTGGATCAGACGGAGCTTTTCGAGCAGTGCCAGCGTTACTACGCCAATATCCTGACGCCGTTCAGCCGCCTGGTAACGCCGAAAATTACCGAGATCCTAGGCTTTAACTTACCAGTCGATATGATAGCGACCTCCCACGGCGTGGTCTGGCGCGATAACCCGACGCAAATTGTCGAGCTGTACCTGAAGTGGGCCGCTGATTATCAGGAAGACAGAATCACCATTTTCTACGACACCATGTCGAATAACACCCGCATGATGGCTGACGCTATCGCCCAGGGAATTGCGGAAACCGACCCACGCGTGGCGGTGAAAATTTTCAACGTCGCCCGAAGCGATAAAAACGAAATCCTGACCAATGTCTTCCGCTCAAAAGGCGTGCTGGTCGGCACTTCGACGATGAATAACGTGATGATGCCGAAAATCGCCGGGCTGGTGGAGGAGATGACTGGTTTACGCTTCCGTAACAAACGCGCCAGTGCTTTCGGCTCTCACGGCTGGAGCGGCGGTGCGGTGGATCGTCTTTCCACGCGCCTGCAGGATGCGGGTTTCGAAATGTCGCTCAGCCTGAAAGCCAAATGGCGACCAGACCAGGACGCTCTGGAGTTATGCCGTGAACACGGTCGCGAAATCGCCCGTCAGTGGGCGCTCGCGCCGCTGCCGCAGAGCACGGTGAATACGGTGGTTAAAGAAGAAACCTCTGCCACCACGACGGCTGACCTCGGCCCACGGATGCAGTGCAGCGTCTGCCAGTGGATTTACGATCCGGCAAAAGGCGAGCCAATGCAGGACGTTGCGCCAGGAACGCCGTGGAGTGAAGTCCCGGATAACTTCCTCTGCCCGGAATGCTCCCTCGGCAAAGACGTCTTTGAAGAACTGGCATCGGAGGCAAAATGAGTAACGGCATTGTGATCATCGGTTCGGGCTTCGCCGCCCGCCAACTGGTGAAAAATATTCGCAAACAGGACGCCACTATTCCATTAACCCTGATTGCCGCCGACAGCATGGATGAGTACAACAAACCTGACCTCAGCCATGTTATCAGTCAGGGGCAACGTGCCGATGACCTTACCCGCCAGACGGCGGGTGAATTTGCCGAGCAGTTTAATCTGCACCTGTTTCCACAAACCTGGGTGACGGATATCGATGCCGAAGCCCGTGTGGTGAAAAGCCAGAATAATCAGTGGCAATACGACAAGCTAGTACTGGCAACCGGTGCCAGTGCCTTTGTCCCGCCTGTGCCTGGGCGTGAGTTAATGCTGACGTTAAATAGTCAGCAAGAGTATCGCGCCTGTGAAACGCAACTGCGGGATGCCCGACGCGTGTTGATTGTTGGCGGTGGTTTGATTGGTAGCGAACTGGCGATGGATTTTTGTCGTGCAGGCAAAGCGGTCACGCTAATCGACAACGCTGCCAGTATTCTGGCGTCATTAATGCCACCGGAAGTAAGCAGCCGCTTGCAGCATCGGTTGACGGAGATGGGCGTTCATCTGCTGTTGAAATCTCAGTTACAGGGGCTGGAAAAAACGGATTCTGGCATTCTGGCAACGCTGGACCGCCAGCGTAGCATCGAAGTGGATGCGGTAATTGCCGCCACCGGACTGCGCCCGGAAACCGCCCTGGCACGACGCGCCGGGCTGACGATTAATCGCGGCGTTTGCGTCGATAGTTATCTGCAAACCAGTAATGCCGATATTTACGCGCTGGGCGATTGCGCGGAAATTAACGGTCAGGTATTGCCGTTCCTCCAGCCGATTCAACTTAGCGCGATGGTGCTGGCAAAAAATCTTCTCGGCAATAACACGCCACTGAAACTACCGGCGATGCTGGTGAAAATCAAAACGCCGGAATTACCGCTGCATCTGGCAGGCGAAACCCAGCGTCAGGATTTACGCTGGCAAATTAATACCGAACGCCAGGGAATGGTGGCGCGCGGCGTTGACGATGCTGACCAGCTTCGCGCCTTTGTGGTCAGTGAGGATCGGATGAAAGAGGCATTTGGATTGTTGAAAACATTGCCGATGTAGGTGGGCTACTGTGCCTAAAATGTCGGATGCGACGCTGGCGCGTCTTATCCGACCTACGGGGACGCATGTGTAGGCCGGATAAGGCGTTTACGCCGCATCCGGCAATGGTGTCCAAATGCAACACGTTTTATCCGTTCTGGACTTCACCCGCTAACCAACGCGCCGCAGCAATAACCCCCTGCCCCAGAGACAAACCGCCATCACCCGCCGGTAAACTCTGTGGAAAGAGCAATGTGAAATCAGCGAGATAATGCGCCAGACGTGCACGCAGCAAACGGTTATGAATAACCCCGCCGCTAAATACCAGCGTAGTGATACCACGCATCGTGGCCTGCTCACGCATCAACGCGGCAAAACCCTGCGCCAGCGCATCATGAAACGCCCACGCGCGTTGATTAACCGGTGCCTGCCAGTTCAGCCACTGCTGCCAGAAAGTGGCGAGATCCAGTTGATTGTCCACCAGCGGCATTGTCACCGGATGCGTCACTCCGTGGCACGAAGCTGCGAGTGCCTCCAGAGCACAAGCCGCTTCACCTTCATAACTTAACGTGGCTGGCGCACAGCCCAGTGCCGCCGCCACGGCATCGAACAACCGCCCACACGATGACGCCAGCGGCGCGTTAATTCCACGCTCAATGGCCCGCGCCAGCACGCTCCAGTTTTGCTGTTGCACACTTGCTGTTTCAGAATAATTCTGCCACTCCGGCACAAAGCGCAGGCACTGCGCCAGCAGGTTTCGCCACGGCTGCTTCGCCGCCAAATCGCCACCAGCAAGCGCCACTGCAGGCAAGCCGCCCAGGTGCTCACATTCGCGATAGTTCACCCGCAGGCACTCGCCGCCCCACAAAGCGCCGTTCTCCCCCATACCGATACCATCGAGCGTCAAAGCAATGACATCACCGCCATCCAGCGGCCACTGATGCTCTGCCAGACACGCCGCTGCGTGGGCATGATGATGCAGCACCGTTTGCGTCGGCAGATTCATTTCGCGCGCCCACTGGCTGGAGACATAGCCCGGATGCGCGTCATGCACAACGTATTGCGGAGTGAAATCGTAGATGTTTTGCATCAGGCGTAACGCTTCGCGCCACTGCATCTGGATGCCATCGTCACTTAAATCGCCCAGATGCTGACTCAACACCGCTTGTTCACCGCGCACCAGGCAGAAGGTATTTTTCAGATCCGCGCCGAGACACAGCACAGGCGGAACATTTTTAAAGCCCGGAGGCAAAGCCAGCGCATCCGGTACATACCCCCGTGAACGGCGCAGCATTTCGCCGCTTTCGCGCACCACCGAATCATCCATCCGCTGCACGATGTCGCGGTTATGTATCAAGAATCCGTCGGCAATGCCCTGCAAATCCGCCAGCGCCTGTTCGTTGCTGATAGCTGGTGGTTTACCGCTCAGGTTGCCGGAGGTCATCACCAGCGGGCATTGCAGTTCCTGTAACAGCAAATGCTGGAGCGGGTTCGCAGGCAACATTACCCCGACTTCGTTAAGGTCAGGGGCGATATCATCACAAAGCTCAGGAACGTATTTTTTATCCACCAGCACAATCGGCGCGGCGGGCGTGGTAAGCAACTGGCGCGCAGCGTCTGGTAAACCGTCAGCCACTGGCAACATGACCGCCAGCGGTTTCGCCGGGCGATGTTTGCGCGCCCGCAGTGTCGCCACCGCGTTACTGTTACGTGCATCGCAGGCAAGATGAAATCCGCCAATCCCTTTGATGGCGACAATGTTGCCCATTTTTAACTGTGCGATAGCCGCCTGTAATGCCGCCTCTTGTTCTGCATGTTCACCATGACTTACCCATTCAAGATGTGGGCCACACTCCGGGCAGGCCACCGGCTGGGCGTGGAAGCGACGATCGAGCGGGTCACGGTACTCTTTGTCACAGGCCGGACATAGCGGAAACGCCGCCATCACGGTAAACGGGCGGTCGTAAGGCATGGCGCGAATAATGGTGAAACGCGGGCCGCAGTGGGTACAGTTGATAAACGGATAACGATAACGCCGTTCGCCTGGGGTATTCATTTCGGCAAGGCAAGCAGGGCAAGTAGCGGCATCGGGAACAATTTGCGTATTCATGGTGCCGCCTGTGCTCTGGCGTATAGTGAACTCGGTGGGCAGTTGTGACCAGATAAACGGCTCACGCTCGACGCTATCAATACGCGCCAGCGGCGGGCAGTGCTGATGCAATTGAACAAGAAACGTTTCCGGGTCTTCCAGCAGCCGGACTTCTACGCCATCGCCGTCATTACAGACATCGCCGTGAAGATTTAATTGCTGTGCCAGCTGCCAGACAAACGGACGAAAACCGACGCCCTGCACTTTGCCACGAATACGCAGTTGGACACCGCAAGATGTGTTTTTTGCCATTGAGTTATTCCCGCCATCATGAATTGCGTAACCCGCCCTGCCGGACACGACTGCGTCGTATCCGGCAGTCTCAGGTCGGCGATACCGCCAGCTCCGTATTCTACGAATATTTCCGGGAATTCCTTTGATGCCAGAACAGTTCTATAAGATTTTTAGAACATCAGCGCCGTACGGCGACGTTTTTCTGCGCTCAGTTGTTCAAGTTTATTACGATCGACACAAATCAGCGCATGGGTCGGGCAAGCCGCCATACACGCCGGGCCGTCTTCGCGATGGTTGCACAGGTCGCATTTATTGGCTTCGGCTTTGTCAGCCCGTACATTCAGACCCGCGCCGCTGTTGCGGATCACCGGACGTACCACCACTTCCATCGCGCCATACGGGCAAGCCACCACGCAGGTTTTGCAACCAATGCAACGTTCCTGCATCACATGAACAAACCCTTTATCACGGCTGATAGCACCATTCGGGCAGACGTTAGCGCACGGTGCATCTTCACACTGACGGCAAACTGTCGCCGTGGAAATGTTCACACCTTTAATGACATGGATACGCGGTAAAAAAGTTTCCGGGGTCAGCGATGCACAGTCCTGATTTTCCTGATGAGAAACCACGCACGCCACTTCACAGGTACGGCAACCAATACATTTACTCGCGTCAGCAATGATGAAACAGTTCATCAAATTCTCCAGCAATGACAGTTAATACGCCGATACATTCACAAATCATGCCAGTTTTTAAGTTGCTGTTATTTAAGGAAATTAATTTCTGTAATGCAGGAAAAAAGATGTCATCGACACTAGTGACGATGACATGTGATGACAATGTTTATCGCGAAAGGGCAATGAGTGAGTCGCGGCGGATCAGTTTTCCGCTGAAGGTTTTCGGCGGTGAGAAATCCCCGCCATCGAGCATAAAAATCAGCCGTCCAATAATTTCCTGAATCATCTCAGTCACCGGAATTTTTACGCTGGAGAGCGCCGGAACGGTGTAGGGGGCAATAGCGATATCATCGAATCCGATAACTGACACCTGCTCTGGCACCGCTACGCCGCGCTCGTGCAACGCTTTCATCGCACCTATCGCCATATCGTCGTTACTGGCAACTAACGCGCTAAATTTAGCCCCACGTTCGAGCAACGTTTCTACCCCTTCGGCCCCGCTGGCGGGCGTCCATTTACCGTTAGCGATAAGTTTTTCATTGAGCGCAATACCATGCTGCGCCAGCGCGTCTTTATACCCAGCAAGACGTTCAATGCTGGTGGGGGAATCCATCGAGCCGGTAAGGAAAGCAATCTCCTGATGCCCGGCGTTTATCAACTCTGCCACGGCGTTAAAACTGGTCTGTTTATGATCGCACCAGACGCTATGGCTGCTGTTTTTGCGCAGGCGGCGATTAAGCACCATTATCGGCTGACTGTGCGCGTCAATGATGTCATCAATCTCATCCACGCTTAAAAAACGCGGGTAAATCATAATGGCGTCGCAGCGCAAATCCAGCAGATACTGAATCGCCTGGCGCTCTTCTTCGGCGCTGTGTTTACCATCTGCCAATAGCAACTGCCGCCCTTTCTCTTCCGCCATTCGCGCGGCATGAAAGAGTAATTCACTAAAATAAATGCCGTGGTAAAGCGTGTTGGTCACTACCAGCCCCAGCGTCTGAGTACTCTTCGCCGACAGATTGCGCGCCAGCAAGTTTGGACGGTAACCGCTCTCTTCTACCGCCTGAAACACGCGATCTTTAGTCTCCTGGCTGACGTAGCCATTACCTGAAAGCACGCGGGAAACGGTCGCTTTTGAAACCCCGGCGCGCTTCGCCACTTCCAGCATCGTCGTCATCATTTTCATCCCTTTACACGCAATCAACGCAGTGTACTGCACCGTTTGCCGATTGTCCTTGCACAATCGGCGGGAAAAATATTCAGGTGACCGGTTTCACAAATATAAAAAATGAACAATTCACTCTCTTGCTTATTTAGTGACAACTATTCATGATTTTGTGAAACCGGTTTCTTAATTCCGTTTCAGCATCGGCATTTTTCCGTTACGTCGACTGATAACAACTACATCTACCCTACTGATAACAGGATAAAATCCGATGGCCAAAAATTATGCGGCGCTGGCACGCTCGGTGATAGCGGCACTGGGCGGCGTTGATAACATCTCGGCGGTCACGCACTGTATGACGCGGTTGCGCTTTGTTATCAAAGATGACCAGCTTATCGACAGCCCGACGTTAAAAACCATCCCCGGCGTGCTCGGCGTGGTACGTAGTGACAACCAGTGTCAGGTGATTATCGGCAATACCGTTTCACAAGCCTTTCAGGAAGTCGTCAGCCTGCTGCCGGGAGATATGCAGCCCGCACAGCCCGTGGGTAAACCCAAACTCACGCTGCGTCGCATTGGTGCGGGGATCCTCGATGCGCTGATCGGCACCATGTCACCGCTGATCCCGGCGATTATCGGCGGATCGATGGTCAAACTGCTGGCGATGATCCTCGAGATGAGCGGCGTGCTGACAAAAGGATCGCCGACCTTAACCATTCTGAATGTGATTGGTGACGGTGCTTTCTTCTTCCTGCCGCTGATGGTCGCGGCATCTGCCGCCATCAAATTTAAAACCAATATGTCGCTGGCGATTGCCATCGCGGGTGTGCTGGTACATCCGAGTTTTATTGAACTGATGGCGAAAGCGGCCCAGGGTGAACATGTCGAATTTGCCCTGATCCCGGTCACCGCGGTGAAATACACCTACACGGTGATCCCGGCGCTGGTGATGACCTGGTGCCTGTCATATATCGAACGCTGGGTGGATCGCATTACACCGGCTGTGACCAAAAACTTCCTCAAGCCAATGCTGATTGTGTTGATTGCCGCACCGCTGGCAATCCTGCTGATTGGCCCGATTGGTATCTGGATCGGTAGCGCCATTTCGGCGCTGGTTTACACCATTCATGGTTATCTGGGCTGGCTTTCAGTCGCCATTATGGGCGCGCTGTGGCCTCTGCTGGTAATGACCGGGATGCACCGCGTCTTTACGCCAACCATCATTCAGACCATTGCCGAAACCGGCAAAGAAGGGATGGTCATGCCGTCAGAGATCGGCGCTAACCTGTCGCTGGGCGGTTCATCACTGGCGGTGGCGTGGAAAACGAAAAACCCGGAACTGCGCCAGACGGCGCTGGCTGCGGCGGCATCAGCCATTATGGCGGGGATTTCCGAACCGGCGTTATACGGCGTGGCGATCCGCCTGAAACGTCCGCTTATCGCCAGTCTTATCAGCGGTTTTATTTGCGGCGCGGTTGCCGGTATGGCGGGGCTTGCCAGCCACTCAATGGCAGCGCCGGGGCTATTTACCAGCGTGCAGTTCTTCGATCCGGCGAATCCAATGAGCATCGTCTGGGTGTTCGCGGTCATGGCGCTGGCGGTCGTGCTGTCGTTTATCCTCACACTGTTGCTCGGCTTTGAGGATATTCCTGTTGAGGAAGCGACTGCCGAGGCGCGAAAGCATCAGAGCGTACAACCGACCGTCGCCAAAGAAGTAAGTCTTAATTGAGGATGAAAATGTCAGTATTTCCAGAAGGTTTTTTATGGGGCGGCGCGCTTGCCGCCAACCAGTCTGAAGGTGCGTTCCGTGAAGGTGACAAAGGTCTGACCACTGTCGATATGATCCCACACGGCGAGCATCGAATGGCGGTGAAACTGGGGCTGGAAAAACGTTTTCAGTTGCGAGATGACGAGTTTTATCCCAGCCATGAGGCGACGGATTTTTATCATCGTTATAAAGAAGATATCGCCCTGATGGCAGAGATGGGATTCAAGGTTTTCCGTACCTCAATTGCCTGGAGCCGTCTCTTTCCGCAGGGCGATGAAATCACGCCCAATCAGCAGGGCATTGCTTTTTATCGTTCTGTCTTTGAAGAGTGTAAAAAGTACGGTATCGAACCGCTGGTCACGTTGTGCCACTTCGATGTGCCGATGCATCTGGTCACCGAATATGGCTCCTGGCGTAACCGCAAGCTGGTGGAGTTTTTCAGCCGCTACGCCCGGACCTGCTTTGAAGCATTTGATGGTCTGGTGAAATACTGGCTTACCTTCAATGAAATCAACATTATGTTGCATAGCCCGTTCTCCGGCGCGGGTCTGGTGTTTGAAGAAGGTGAAAATCAGGATCAGGTGAAATATCAGGCCGCGCATCACCAGCTGGTTGCCAGTGCGCTAGCCACCAAAATCGCCCATGAGGTTAACCCGCAAAATCAGGTGGGCTGTATGCTGGCGGGCGGTAACTTCTACCCTTACAGTTGCAAGCCGGAAGATGTCTGGGCGGCGCTGGAGAAAGACCGGGAAAACCTGTTTTTTATCGATGTGCAGGCGCGGGGCACGTATCCGGCTTACTCTGCCCGCGTATTCCGCGAAAAAGGGGTAACCATCAACAAAGCACCGGGCGATGATGAAATCCTGAAAAACACCGTCGATTTTGTCTCTTTCAGCTATTACGCCTCGCGCTGCGCCTCGGCGGAGATGAACGCCAACAATAGCAGTGCGGCGAACGTAGTGAAATCGCTGCGTAACCCGTATCTGCAAGTGAGCGACTGGGGCTGGGGTATTGATCCACTCGGTCTGCGTATCACCATGAACATGATGTACGACCGTTATCAGAAGCCGCTGTTTCTGGTGGAAAACGGCCTCGGCGCAAAAGATGAACTTGCTGCCAATGGCGAGATTAACGATGACTATCGCATCAGCTATTTACGCGAACATATCCGCGCAATGGGCGAAGCGATTGCAGATGGCATTCCGCTGATGGGCTACACCACATGGGGCTGTATTGATTTAGTTTCCGCCTCTACGGGTGAAATGAGCAAACGCTACGGTTTTGTCTACGTAGACCGTGACGACGCAGGCAACGGCACGCTGACGCGCACACGTAAGAAATCGTTCTGGTGGTATAAAAAAGTGATTGCCAGTAATGGTGAAGATTTAGAGTAAGCAACAGTGCCGGATGCGGCGTGAACGCCTTATCCGGCCTACATGTCGCACGAACCAGGAAGGCCCGATAAGCGCAGCGCATCGGGCAATTTAGCATTTGGCATCAGAGCTGGTTCACCCCATCAAGAACATCCCTGTCCTGATTCCTTAATGAAAAACTACTCTTCTTCCACCGCTAACTGCGCGAAGCCGCCATTTCCTTCCCAGCCTTCCAGTCGTTGATAAACGGTTTCTACCGCATCTTTAA
>ENA-UEQJ01003444-UEQJ01003444.1-human-gut-metagenome-genome-assembly--contig:-NODE-3444-length-10129-cov-3.071329_pt1 | contig 10129 bp, 8 predicted proteins | sample MGYA00242937_ERZ507938 | MGnify/ENA primary metagenome ERZ507938 (study PRJEB26167, sample SAMN06115437) | human gut metagenome | host: Homo sapiens | place: China:Gansu | collected 2015-07-03 | study...
AGCGTCGGCATTCTTGATGAGGCCGGCGTCGGTCCACTTTTTGATGAAGGCATGCTCGGGGCTGATGACCATGTAGGTGCAGCCGAAGAGCGTATCGGCGCGGGTGGTGTAGACGGTCAGGGTGTCGCCGGCGGTGGTGTCGAAGTTGATCTCGGCACCATGGCTGCGGCCGATCCAGTTACGCTGCTGGGTCTTGACGCGGTCGATGTAGTCCACATCGTCCAGGTCGTCGATCAAGCGGTCCGCGTAAGCGGTGATCTTCAGCATCCACTGGCTCTTGTTCTTCTGGACAACGGGGCTGCCGCAGCGCTCGCAAACGCCGTTGACGACTTCCTCGTTGGCCAGAACGACCTTGCAGCCGGTGCAGTAGTTGACGGTGGTCTCTTTCTTATAAGCCAGGCCCTTTTTGAAGAGCTGGATGAAGATCCACTGGGTCCACTTGTAGTACTCAGGGTCAGTGGTGTTGATCTCACGATCCCAATCGAAGGACAGGCCCAAGGCTTTCAGCTGGCTCTTGAAGCGGGCCACGTTCTTGGCGGTCACGATTTCCGGGTTGATGTGGTTTTTCAGGGCATAGTTCTCGGTCGGCAGACCAAAAGCATCCCAGCCCATAGGGTACAGGACATTATAGCCGCACTGACGCTTTTTGCGTGCCACAATATCCAGCGCGGTATAGCTGCGGGGGTGGCCAACATGCAGGCCGGCCGCAGACGGGTACGGGAATTCTACCAGTGCATAGAACTTGGGTTTGGAATGGTCGATTTCAGCATGGAAGGTGTGTTCATCCTGCCATACCTTTTGCCATTTGGCCTCAACAGCCTTGAAATCATATTTCATAAAGCTTCTCTCCCCACAGAAATTTGTGCGTACTGTGCTTTTGCGCTCCGCATCGGCTCCCCTGAAGGGGAGCTCCGGCGCAACCGGTGAGGGGTGGTTCGGCATCACGCACCCCTGTATTTTATGTTCTTTCGGGGTTCCACCCCTCAGGCACCTGCGGTGCCGGCTCCCCTCAAGGGGAGCCATCCAACATCCATGTTTACGCCTGCTCTTCCGGCTTTTCTTCCCATTCTTTGGCGGGCAGCTCCTTGGCGTCAGCCCACAGGTGCTCCAGGTCATAGAAGTCATGGGCTTCCGGCGTAAATACATGCACAATCACGCTGCCGTAATCCAGCAGCACCCAGCGGTTGCCGTCATGGCCTTCGGTGCGCAGCACGTTCACGCCTGCGCGGCCCAGCTGGAAGTCTGCCTCGTCTGCCAGCGCGCCCACATGGGTGGTGGAATTGCCGGTTGCGATCACGAAATAATCCGTTACCGTGGTCAGGTTTTCCACATGCAGGATGCGGATATTATAGCCTTTTTTCGCGTCCAGCGCGCGGGCCAGACGGATGGCAAGTTCTTTGCTTTCCATTCAATTCTCCTTTGTTGCAGGATCTATCATTCTGACGGGGTGCTGTCACCATCGGTACTGTCCCCGTCCGTGCTGTCATCCGGCGCCGGGGTTGCGGTATCGTAAACATCCGTTGTGGCCGAACCGTCAATGTTGTTTGTCTGCTGTGCGTTGGAAATTTCCTCGTTCAGGGTTCCCATAAACTGCACGCTGGGGTCAGATGCCGTCAGGCCGCTCAAATCAAACAGGCCGTCATCCCCTGCAATGTTCAGCTGGCTGGCATCCACCGGGCCGGTATTCTCGCGGAAATACTCGTTCAACAGGTCTGCCGTTTCCTGCCTTGCCACCACAACGGTACTGTTGCCGTTATAGCTGATGGCCTGACCCATATATACGGGAGCCTGGCAGAACATAATGTTGGAGCTGGAAATTTTCAGCATACTGACCGCCACGCTGACAAGCTCGGTTGCGCTCAGGTCGGTTTCCATCTGGCTGGTGATGACCGGCAGCAGCTTGGCGATATCCCATACCGTCATGCTGCGCATACGGGCGAACAGCGCCGCATAGAAGTACCGCTGCATCCGCAGGCGGCCCAGGTCAGAGTCCGCATAAATGTGGCGGGTGCGCAGGAAGAACTCTGCCGCCGCGCCGTCCATGGTCTGGTAGCCCTGGCTCAGGTGGCTGCCGCCGTAATCCATATCCTGCGGCACATATACCTGAATGCCGCCGAAGGTATCAATGATCTGGGTCAGCGCTTCCAGCCGGACGGACAGGTAGCCGTCCACGTGCAGGCCAAAAATGTTATAGATCTCATCGGCCAGCGCGCTGATGTTGTTGCTGCCGTTGGAGCCCTGCGTTTTGGCAATGGCGTTGATCTGATAATTGCCGGAGAAGCTGGCGTCCGTGGTAACAAAGATGTTGCGCGGGATCTGCAGCATCTTGACCTGGCCGGTCTCATTGTTGAAGTGCAGGTACAAAATCATGTCGGTCATGCCGTCATCTACCTGCGAATCGGTTTCCTGCCCGGTCTCGGTGGAGCGGTCAATGCCCACCACCAGCAGGTTGAACTCTTTGCCCGCATACTCTTTGGGGGTGTTGATCAGCTGGTTCAGGCTGATGGACCCCGCCGACGGTGCAATGGCGTGCATGATAAAGACGACCGTGCCAAAAAAGATCACAGCGATGGCCAGCAGGGTGCCCAGTAACACCTTCCACCAGCCGCCTTTTTTCTTTTTCTTGCCATTCGGGCCATAGGGGCCTGCGCCGCCTTTGCCTTTGCGGCTGCCGCCCTTGGGCGGTTTGCCACCGCCGCCTGCGGCAGATTTGCTGCCGCTCTTGCCTGCGGCGGATTTTCCGCTTCCGGCTGCCGGTTTCCCGGCGCTGCGTGAAGCCTGCATAACGGTGTCCTCCTGCTGCGGCGCGGCCTGGGGTGCAGCGGGCTGGGCTGCCGTTTGGGCAGCGCGGCGGGCCACACGCGCCTGATACTCTGCATCCGCGTTCATATCATAATGTGCGCGGCTGCCTTTGGTTTCGTTCAGATCCAGCCGGCGCACCTGGGTGCGGGTGGCCCCCTGTGCGCTCTGGCTGCGGGCGCGGCGCTGCAGCTCCAACGCCTGGCGCTGGGCGCGGGTCAGGGGCTGCTCGCTCTGGGCAGCGGCCTGGGTCTGCTGGCGCGCGGCAGCTTCGCGGGCAGCGTGGGCTTCCTGGGCCTGCTGCTGGGCAGCAGCGGCGCGGGCTTCCTGCTCTTTCTGCTGGGCGGCGCGGTAGCGGTCAACATCGGTTTGCTGCACACGGTTAAAGCTGCGGGTGCGGCGGGTGTTATTGGCGGCAAGCTGCTGTGCACGACGGCGGGCAGCTTCGTACTCATCCTGATTCAACGCACTGCCTGTTTTCACAGTACGCCCGGTGTTCACCGTGCGCGGCGCGTCACCAGCATGGTAGACATTGCGCGGCGCATCGCCGGTGTTTACCCTGCGGATCTCGCTCATAACGTTCCTCCCTTTTATTCAAACGATGGGAACTGGTCTTTCATCTTATTCGGTTACGGCACACCCGCAAAAGGCAGTGCCTGCCCCTTTATCGGGTGCAGGCCGCGCGGGCATCATCCAGTGCGGCAACGGTATCGGGGTCCAGTGGGTTGCCTTTTTCGCGCACAAAGGCAATGCTTTGTTCCAGTGCATGGCACAGCGCCAGGTCCAGGTTCTGCATTTCCTCGGCACGCAGCGCCTCCACACCGGGGTAATCCCGTTCGGCACTGGTCATATCCGCCATGTAAATAATCTTGTCCAACAGGCTCATGTTCTGTTTGCCGGTGGTATGGCACTCAATGGCAGATAAAATTTCCGGGTCCGTCACACCCCACTGTGTCTGGCACAAAACCGAGGCTGCGTACCCATGCCACACCGGCGCAGGGCGCTTGGCGGCATTTTTAGCTATTATAGCATTGTCAGCAAAAATCTGCAACATCTCTGCCTTGGGCAGTTCTTTCGCGCTGTCGTGCAAAAGTGCCGCTAATGCGGCCTTTTCCTCATCCGCGCCATAGCGTTTTGCCAGCTTGACTGCCATTTTTTTTACATTTATGGTGTGCTTGTAGCGCTTTTCGCTCAAACGGCTTTTTACCAGCGCTTTTGCTTCGTCCACTGTCATCAAGATCCGCATCCTTTCCCTATTTTATTGTACCCTATCTATGGCTTCAAATCAGCTTGCCGTACAGCCCGTTCCGGTGTATCACATCCGCCACCGGCGGGGGCAGCAGCTCCTTCAGCCGGGCAGGGGGATACTTTCCTGCGCGGATATCGCTGGAGGCACACTCCAGCACCGGGGCATCCGCAAACATGATCTTCCCGCCTGCTTCTTCCAGCTTTTGGGCTGCTGCACGCAGAGCGTCGCCATCGCCGGATTCCCGGCTTTGCACCACCAAGGTGACCATAGCCAAAATTTCCCGCCAGCGGTGCCATTCATCAAATGTTTCCAGCATATCGCTGCCAATTGTCATATACAGCTGAGCGCCGGGATACTTTTCCTGCAGCATGCTGACGGTATTATAGGTATAGCTGCGGCCCGCGCGGTCCACTTCCCACTGGCTCACCTGCACCTGGGGGCCAAGCGCCTTAAAGCATTCGCACATGGCAAGGCGCAGTTCGCCCGGCGTTGCGCTGGCGTGCTTGTGGGGTGGGATGCCCGCCGGCATAACCAGCACCACATCCGGCTGCACCGCCTGCATGGCGGCCCGCAGGTTGTTCATGTGCCCGGCGTGGGGCGGGTCAAATGTGCCGCCAAATAGCAGTGCTTTCATCTTACTTTTTCAGCAGTTCCGCATAAGCAGATTCCTTCGGCTTTTTGCGGAACAGCACAAACTTGCGGCCAATCACCTGCACGCACTCTGCATGGATGGCTTCGCACAGGATGTCGGCAGCCTCGCGGGCATCATACTCGCTGTTTTCCAGCACCTTCAGCTTGATCAGCTCGCGGGCCTTGATGCAATCATCCACGCCCTTGATCAGCGTTTCATCAATTTCGCCCTTGCCGATCTGGAAAACCGGCTCCATGGTGTTGGCCATGCCGCGCAGTGCGGCGCGCTGTTTGCTTGTCAAAGACATTGTTCGCTCCTTATTGTTCAGTCAAAATCAAATCGTTCTATTCAGTTTTTCTCTGCGGCTCATTCGCCTAAAAATGCGGCGAGCTCAGCTTCCAGCTTTTCCATGGCGCGGCCGCGGTGGCTGATGGCGTCTTTTTCGGCATCGGCCAGCTCGGCATAGGTGCGGTGTGCAGTGTTGGGTACCGTGCCGCCGCCGGGCAGGCCGACGGCATCGGGGACAAACAGCGGGTCATACCCAAAACCGTTATCGCCCGCCGGGGTCAGGGCCACACTGCCAGGGCATTCGCCGGTCACAACCAGCTCCCGCCCATCCGGCAGGATCAGGCAGACCGCCGAAACGAACTTGGCGGCGCGCTGTCCCACCGGCACATTCTGCATCTCTGCCATCAGCTTTTCGTTGTTGGCGGCATCGTTGCCGTGCTCACCCGCATAGCGTGCGCTGTACACGCCGGGTGCCCCGTTCAGGGCATCCACGCACAGGCCGGAATCATCCGCCACGGTGGGCAGGCCGGTTGCCTTGCAAAAGGCTTCGGCCTTAATCTTTGCGTTTTCCGCAAAGGTGGTTCCGGTCTCCTCCGGGTCCAGGGTTACACCCAGTTCCCGCAGGCTTTTTACCTCGTGGCCGCAGCGGGTCAGGATGCGGCGCAGCTCTTTCAGCTTGCCCGCATTGTTGGTGGCTGCACAAACGATCATGCCTGTTCCTCCCCTGCCTGCTCCGTTTCCTCTTTTTTATGCTGCGGAACCTCCGGCAGCAGGGCTTCGGCAAAATCGGTGGCGGAGAAGAAGATCAGGTCGTCGATCTTTTCCCCCACACCCACAAAGCGGATGGGCAGGCCCAGCTTTTCATGCACACCGATGATGCAGCCACCCTTGGGGGTGCCGTCCAGCTTGGTCAGCACAACGCCGGTGGCACCGGCGGCGCGGCAGAACTCCTGCGCCTGGCTGATGGCGTTCTGGCCGGTAATGGCATCCAGCACCAGCAGCACTTCCAGACTGGCATCCGGGCTGGCCTTTTTCACGCTGCGGCTGATCTTTGCCAGTTCGTCCATCAGGCCCTTTTTGTTGTGCAGGCGGCCTGCGGTATCGGCAATGACCATGTCGTAGCCCTTGGCGGTGGCGCTCTTGACCGCGTCAAAGATGACGGCGGCGGGGTCGGCACCCTGACCGGCCTGCACCAGCGGCACACCGGCGCGGTCGGCCCACAGTTCCAGCTGCTCGCTGGCAGCGGCGCGGAAGGTATCGCCCGCGGCCAGCATCACACGCTTGCCTTTCTCCTTATACAGATGAGCCAGCTTGGCGATGGTGGTGGTCTTGCCCACGCCGTTGACGCCGATGACCAAAATCACGGCAGGTTTACCGTCCAGCTCCATCGGGTAGCGGGGGGTCAATTCCTGGCAGATGATCTGGCGCAGTTCGTCCAATGCCTGCTGGCCGTTCTTGAGGTGCTTTTCCTCCACGGCATCCCGCAGCTCGTCCACCAGGCGCACAGCGCACATGGGGCCGACATCGGCCAAAATCAGCTGTTCTTCCAGTGTGTCATACAGGTCGTCGTCGATCTGGGCATGGGTCAACGTGTTGACAATGTTCTGGAAAAAGCCCGTGCGGGTCTTTTCCAGGCCGTACTTCATTTTCTGCTGCTCCTGGAACTCCTGCTCCGAGATGTTGCGCTTGAAAAAGTTGAAAAATCCCATGGGAAGCCTCCCTTATATATCAGGTAATGAGGTCTGCGCTGACCTTATCCAGGTCAAGGCGCAGGATCTTGGAAACGCCGTCCTCCTGCATGGTGACGCCGTACAGCACGTCGGCGGCCTCCATTGTGCCGCGGCGGTGGGTGATGACGATGAACTGGGTGTGGTCGGTCATGCGGCGCAGATATTGCGCATAGCGGGCCACGTTGACGTCGTCCAGCGCAGCTTCGATCTCATCCAGGAAGCAGAAGGGCGCGGGATTGACGTTGAGGATGGCGAAGTAGATCGAGATGGCGACCAGCGCCTGCTCGCCGCCGGAAAGGGCGCTCAGGTTCTTGATGACCTTGCCCGGGGGCGAGACCTCGATCTCGATGCCGGATTCCAGCACATTGCTTTCGTCGGAGAGGTACAGGCGTGCGTGGCCGCCGCCGAACAGCTCTTTGAAAATCTGCTGGAAGTGGGTGTTGATCTGCTTGAAGCTCGTCGTAAACAGCTCTTCCATCTCGCTGCACAGCTCGGCGATCATACGGGTCAGCTCGCTCTTGGCCTTTTCCACGTCGGTGACCTGGGCTTTCAGGAAGTCGTAGCGTTCCTTGACTTCCTTATATTCCTCGATGGCGCCGACGTTGACGTTGCCCAAGCCGCGAATTTTGCCGCGCACCTCGGCCACGCTGCGGCGCAGCTCGGTCAGGGACTCAAACTCAACGCAGAGCTCCTTTGCCTCGCCGGCGGTGAGCTGGTACTCCTCCCACAGTTTGGTGTTGGTGTCGTTCAGCTCGTTTTCGGCGGCAGTGCGGCGTTCGGCCAGGCGGGCCATCTCGCCGCTCATCCGCTCGCGCTCATCGGTCAGGGCGCGGTTTTCCTGTCCTAAGCGGGCCACGGCGGCTTCCTTTTCCATGCGGGCGGCGTTGGCCGTGCGGATGGTCTCCTCGGCTGCGGCGATCTTCTCTTTGTTCTCGCCGCGGGTGCGCTCGATCTCGGCGATCTTTAAGGCATTGGCTTCGATCTTAGCCTTGGCGGCCTCGATGGCGGCGTTCAGCTCGCGGGCGCGGGCTTCGGCCTCGCCGGTGCGGCTTTGCAGGCCTTCCAAAGCGGCCTCATGCAGGCCGATGTCCTTCTCGTTGGCCAGGCGCTGCATCTGGTTTTCGCTCAATTCGTTGGTGATGCGCTCCCGCTCGGCGGTCAGACTGCCTGTGCTCTCGCCCAGTTCGGCCAGTTCGGCATTGTAGGTGTTCAGCTCGGCCTCGGCCTTGCCCTGGGCGGCTTCGGCTTCGGCGCAGGCGGTCTCGTTCTGGGTCACGGCGGCCTGCTGGGCCTCAATTTCGGCGGCCAGACTGCGGGTATTTTCCTCATGCTGGGCTACGGCGGCGGTCAGTCGATCAAGCTCCAGCGAGGCGCGCAGCCGTTCGGAGGAAGCATTCATGCCCTCGGCCTCGGCGCCGGAGAGCTGGGCGCTAAGGTTATCCACCTCGGCCTTGCGGGCTTCCAGCTCTTTTTCAGCATCGGCACGCTTTTTCTCCAGCTTGACCAGACGGGTGCGCAGTTCATCCAGCTCCTGCTTGCGGCTGAATACACCCACACTGCGGGCGGTGGAGCCGCCGGTAAACGAACCGCCGGCGTTGATGACCTGGCCGTCCAACGTGACGATGCGGTTGCGGTAGCCCAGGTTTTTGGCCACAGTGGAGGCTTCGGACAGATCCTCGACCACGATGATGCGGCCGAGCAGGTTATCGATGATGTGCTGGTAGCGCGGGTCGCACTTGACCAGATCGGCGGCGACCTCAGCGGTGCCGGTGAGGCGGCCGGTGAAGCGGGAGCCCTGCACGGTATCCAGCGGCAGGAAGGTGGCGCGGCCTGCGCGCTCGTCCTTCAAAAAGCCGATGGCCGCACGGGCGCAGCCCTGGTCCTCGACCACGATGTTCTGCAAAGCAAAGCCGAGGGCCGTCTCGATGGCGGTCTCATAGCCTTTTTCGACGGTGAGGATGCCCGCCACAGGGCCGATGATGCCCCGCAGACGACGGCCCGCAGCGGCGCGCATGACAGCCTTGACGCTTTGCTGGTAGCCGTCCATGTTGCGCTCCAGATCTTCCAGAATGTGGATGCGCTGGGAGGTGTTGGACCGCTCTTTGTCGGCCTTTTGCAGCGCGTCGGCAGCTTCAGCCTGCTGGCGGCGGCGGCTTTCCAGTTTCAGCTTTAGGCCCGCCTTGATGTTATCGTTGCGGGTGACGGCCTCCTCGGCATCCTTCAGGCGGCGCTCGGCGCGGCGCTTTTCTTCCTCGGCAGCGGCGGCGGAGTTTTCCAGCTCTACGGCCTGCTGCTTTGCTTCATCCAAACGCTGGGCGGCGGCTTCTTTTGCCGATTGGGCCGAGGCGGCGCGCACTTTCGCGGCAGTGGCGGTGTCCTGCAGGCGGGCAATAGCGGCGTCGATAACGTCCCGGCGCTGGCCGCTGGCGGCAGCTTTTTCTTCCAGCGCACGGAGTTCGGCGCGCAGTTCTGCCACGCGGGCGTCCAGCGCAGCGACCTCGCCGTGCAGTTTTTCGATGGCGGCTTTGTGGCCGGCGGCCTCGGTCTCGATGGACTGGCGGCCCTGCCCGGCGCGCTCCAACTCGCCGGTGGCTTCGTCGATGCGGAAGCGGCTGTGCTCGCTCTCGTTTTTCAAAACGGCGATCTCACTCTCACTGCCCGCGTTGGCCTCAGTCACGGCGCGGATGTCGGCGTTGGCCTGCTCGACCTGCAGGACAAGCTGCTGGGCTTCCTCCCGCAGGGCGGCGCTTTTTTCGTCGAACTCGTCCAGCTGGCGGCTCAGGCGTTCGTAATCTGCCTGGGCGGCTTCAAACTTGCGCTGCTGGTCGCGCACGGTATCGTTGGCGCGGCGGATGGCATCGACCCAGAGAGTGACTTCCAGGCTCTTGCGGCGCTCGGAGAGTTCCAAAAACTGCTGGGCCTTTTCACTGTCCCGCTTCAGGGGGCCGACACGCTTTTCCAGTTCGCCCAAAATATCCCGCAGGCGTTCGAGGTTTCCCTCGGCGGCTTCGAGACGGCGTTCCGCCTCGTTTTTGCGGTAGCGGTACTTGGCGATGCCGCAGGCTTCCTCGAAAATTTCGCGGCGCTCGGCAGACTTGGCGCCGACGATCTCGGCAATGCGGCCCTGGCCGACGATGGCATAACCGTCGCGGCCGATGCTTCAAACGGACGTTCTGGCCGTTGATAGAGTACTCGCTCTCACCGCTGCGGTAGTAGCGGCGGCCGATGGTGACCTCGTCGGCATCCATGTCCAAGCCGTGGTCGCTATTATCGATGGTCAGCGCGACCGAGGCAAAGCCCATGGCGCCGCGGCTTTGGGTGCCGCCGAAGATAACGTCCTCCATCTTGCCGGAGCCGCGCAGCTGCTTGGAGCTGGTCTCGCCCAAAACCCAGCGGATCGAGTCCGAAATATTCGATTTGCCGGAGCCGTTC
>ENA-UEQJ01003454-UEQJ01003454.1-human-gut-metagenome-genome-assembly--contig:-NODE-3454-length-10088-cov-9.363300_pt1 | contig 10088 bp, 7 predicted proteins | sample MGYA00242937_ERZ507938 | MGnify/ENA primary metagenome ERZ507938 (study PRJEB26167, sample SAMN06115437) | human gut metagenome | host: Homo sapiens | place: China:Gansu | collected 2015-07-03 | study...
TTCATATGTATAATGATTTGATTTAATATGCCGGAGCAATATATCGCTGTCATATAAACAGTTTCTGATTACCACTGTTCGTTATCACAAAAATACCATATTAATAAACATCATACAAGGAAAAGAGGGTGAAAAGAGGTAGACATCGACAAAGAACCAATGTATTGATAATCAAAACAATAAAATAATTTTTCAAAGAAAAAGGTAGACACAATGAAAAGAACGAGTGCGCGTGCTGCTTTTTAAGGTATATTTTAAGCAATTTTCAAGCAATTCACCGACAAAACAATCAAATTATTTATATTTGTAATAGTCTTACAAACATTCAGTATGAAAAATAAAACACTCATCATCATTGTCATCATAACAGCAACCGCAGCCGCCCTTTCACTCGGCATTTACCAGAAAAGGACACACCAGATAAATGCTTCACTGTTGCAAATTGAGCAACTGATGTATGAAAGACCCGACAGTGCCTGGAAGATACTACAACACATGCCATCCATTTCGCAATTACGTAAAGAGGAACAGGCACTCCATGCACTGCTATTCACACAGGCACAATATAAAAACTACATTCCGGTGAAAAGCGATTCACTGCTCCAGATAGCGGAAGCATACTACCGGACAAGCAGCGACTCCCTGCACAAGGCATGGACACTTTTCTATCTGGCACAGTATTACAGGGATTCGGATGAAAAGGAAAAAGCACTCTCGTATTTTCAGCAGGCGAATATAGCAAGCCGGAATATAGAAAACAATCAATTCAAGTTCCTGCTCAATTTGCACTGGGCTAATTTACTAAGCGATGAAGATGCTGAGAATAAAGGAATCGAAAAATATCAAACGGCAAATAAATATGCTATTTTACTGAAAGATACCTTAAAACAAATTGATTTATATGGACAATGGGGATGGTGCTGTCTGTTAACAGGAAAATATGATTGCGCAGACAGTCTGTTTAATATGGGATTAAAATTATCTACATCTTCAAAAATGACATATTATAACTACCTATTAAATTGTTTATCTTTAACGGCAAGAGAAAAAAAAGATTACAAACGGGCACTGGAACTGGTAAACCGCAGTTTATCGCTCGCAAAGGATTCCACCGAGCTATATCCGTTATGGAATAACAAGGGAGAAATCTTGCTGGAGATGAACCAATACGATTCGGCACACTTCTATTTAAGCAAGGATACGAGAGATTATGATCCATATTTCAAAGCGACTCATTATTTAAACTGGAGTATATACGAAGAAAAAATAAAAAATCTTCCCAAAGCGCTGGAATACAGCAAGCGGTATGCCGAACTGCTGGATACCATCTATCAAAAAAGGCTGGAGTCTAAAGTAGTAAACCTCCAGCACAAATACGACTACTCCTTGATTCAAAGTGAAAACAAGCTGCTGAAAATCAAACGGCAAAGACTGTATATATCACTGACAGCCATCTGCATGGCGGTACTGACCGTAGCTGTCATATTCTTCTATAAACGCAGGGAAGAGAAGCGTAAACTGGCAGAACAGATGCGGTCAAAAGACGACCTGATGAAGGAAATGAGGCTGCAACTGCAAGAAAAGACCATCGACCTGCATGCTGCACAGGAAAAAATCATCGAAAAGGAAACAGCTCTGGACAAAGAACTTTCACAAAGGGAAAAGATGAGAAGCGAATACTCTTCAAAGGAGGCTGCCATGAGAAAGGAAATCCTGCGCCACAGCGAAATCATCAGAAAAATGGAACAGCTCAATAAAATGAGCCAGCAGGATAAAATACAAAGCCGGTCGGTAGTGCTCTCCGACGAGGAACAGGACAATCTGGTGGAAGTTATAAACATCTGCTACAACAACTTTACAGACCGGCTTTGGAAAAAGTTCCCGACACTGACAAAGGCGGACATCTCGCTTTGCTGCCTTATCAAAATCGGCATCTCAAACAGCAACATGCTTTACCTGCTCGACACCAATAAGGTCGCCTTGAAGAAACGGAAAAACCGCCTCAAACACGACAAGATGGGTATGGACGAAAACGATTCGCTGGATGAGTTTATCATGGAATTCTGACAAGCATTATGCTCACTCTTTCACCCATACATGTTCTATCTCTACGACATACATTTTATGGAATCCGCCATGTCCTTCGCCGTACCAGCGGCTTACCAGTGAGGCATCGATAAACTGCTCGGGCTTTATCATATCGGCATACAGTTTTCTGCATTCCAGTACCATACGTGCCTGCTCGTAGGCAATGTTTCCTTCGGGAGTGGCAAAAGGTTTCAGTCCGGTAGCCGCTACCTTATCAATGTCGCGCCCAGATTTGGAACCACAGATTTTATGTATATCTTTATGCTCTTCGCCCAGGAAAGACAGGGTAAGCGTTTCTCCCTCTTCAATAAACTGGTAGGTATAACGCTCGGGACGGATGAAAATAAAGGCTACGGGCTTTGCCCACAAAACACCGGTTCCGCCCCAGCTTGCCGTCATCATGTTAAACTTTTCCTGTGTTCCGGCCGTTACCAGCATCCATTCCTTACTGATAGCGTCGAACATGTTATTTTTCAGTTCGGATACATTTATTTCTTTCATACATGCATATATTTAATGGTTCATCAAGGCAAAACTACTAAAATTATCGGTATTCTCCGACAAAAGAGTTCTTAATACAAAAACATTTTCAAAACAAAAAAACTGTATTAAAATTCAGAAAAATAAATTATCTTTGCCATCGATTGGTTCCGGAAGGTTGTTTCGACCCGACGGATTAAAAGGGAATCGGGTGAAAGTCCCGAACAGTCCCGCTGCTGTGAAGCTCATCAAGCACGTTGACAATTACTCATTGCCACTGGATAAAACCGGGAAGGTGTCAAAGCGTGTGAGTCAGTCAGAAGACCTGCCATCGTTTTTATTAATTAACCGAACTCGTGGGATAGGACGGTTGAACGTTTTACATAATGCTTAATAAACTTTGCTATTCAGTAATGTTTACCCTGCTGGTGTGGGGTATAAACATGTGTGCACCCGTACATGCACAAAATAAGTTAGATAGTCTTCAACATCTGAACGAGGTTGTTGTGACGGCGCGTGCCGTACAGAAAGAGATTTTTCCGGTACAAGAGTTATCGGGCAGGCAGCTTCATCAGCTCAGTTCGCACAACGTGGCCGACGCATTGCGCTACTTTTCCGGTATACAGATTAAGGATTACGGAGGAGTAGGGGGACTGAAAACAGTGAATATCCGGAGCATGGGAACCAACCATGTAGGTGTGTTCTACGACGGCATCGAGCTGGGAAACGCACAAAACGGTACGGTCGATCTGGGAAGATTCTCGCTCGACAACATGGAGTCTGTCACGCTGTACAACGGGCAAAAGAGTGCCATCTTCCAGCCGGCAAAGGATTTCGGCTCGTCGGGTTCCATCTATTTACAGACACGGACGCCTCAGTTCGAAGAAGGAAAGAAGTATAACGTAAAAGCTTCGTTCAAGACAGGTTCGTTTGGTGTGGCAAATCCATCCATACTGTGGGAGCAAAAGCTTGGAGAACAGATAAGCAGTTCGTTCAGTGCCGAGTATCTTCACTCGTCGGGCAAGTACAAGTTTACTTACCGCATGCAGGAGGGATATGATACGACAGCGGTACGGCAGAACGGTGACCTGAATGCTTTGCGCGTGGAAGGAGGGCTGTTCGGACGAATTAATCAGGGATACTGGAAAGCGAAAGCTTATCTGTACAACTCGGAACGGGGATATCCGGGAGCTATCGTCCGCAACAAGTTCTCGCACGAGGACCGCCAGTGGGATACGAATTTCTTTACTCAGGGTACATTCAAGAAGGACTTTACACAGTGGTACAGCCTGCTTGCCAATGCAAAATATGCATACGACTACCTGCATTACCTGGCCGATCCTAACAAAGACGAGTCGCTGATGTATGTCAACAATCATTATTACCAGCAGGAAGTGTACACATCGGTAGCCAACCGCTTTAATCTGTTTCCGTGGTGGGAGGCAAGCTTTTCGGCAGATTATCAGTTCAATCTGCTGAATGCCGACTTGCGTGACTTTGTGTATCCGCGCCGGCATACACTGCTGGCGTCCATCGCTACGGCCTTGCGCTTCAAGCAAGTAGAACTTCAGGCCAGTCTGCTCGAAACGTACGTACACGATACGAGTTCGGGGACACCTGCTCCCGACAAGCAGAAGCTTACTCCTTCATTTTTCGTATCGTGGCGGCCTTTCCCGCAAAGCGGACTCAACCTGAGAGGTTTCTATAAACGTATCTTCCGGATGCCTACGCTGAACGACCTGTATTATACGTTTGTAGGAAATATCAATCTGGAACCGGAGTTCACTACACAGTACGACTTAGGATTTACGTACAGCCGTACTTTCAACGGTACGTGGCTACGCGCGCTGGAAGTCCAGACGGACGTATATTACAATGAGGTGGAGAATAAAATCGTAGCCACTCCTACGTCGAATTTCTTCCGCTGGACGATGGTCAATCTGGGAAATGTGGAAATCAGAGGGGTAGATGTTGCGCTTCAGACCGGCTGGAAGATCGGACGTGAGCTGACGGTAAGCAACCGGATCAATTATACCTACCAGCGGGCACAGGACTTTACCGACCCTAAAAGTGAGTTTTACGGAGGGCAGATTCCGTATATCCCCTGGCACAGCGGTTCGGCTGTGGTAAACCTGCAATGGCGCTCATGGGAAGCCAGCTACAGCTTTATCTATACCGGAGAGCGTTATTCTTCGCAGGCGAATATTCCTTATAACTATCAGTTGCCGTGGTACACCAGCGACTTCTCGGTTTCCAAAGGACTGAAGGTATGGAAGGGTGACCTGAAACTGACGCTGGAAGTAAACAACTTATTGAATCAGCAATATGAGGTAGTGACCTGCTATCCGATGCCCGGAACCAACTTCAAGCTGATTGCCCAATATAACTTTTAATCATTCGGACCATGAACAACTATCGTTTTTACCTGACCGTTTGCCTGATTTTATGCTTCCTGAGCGGATGCCGTCAGGAACTTCCGATGATTCGTTCGGAAGTGGAATATGTCACCATGCCTTCGGACCCGCAGTCTGTAGAAGGATTCTTTCTTGTCAACGAAGGGAATATGGGAAGCAACAAGTGTACAATCGATCATTTTGACGCACGTACAGGAAGTTATTTCCGCAATATTTATCCGGAACGGAACCCTGATGTGGTGAAGGAGCTTGGGGATGTGGGCAACGATATCGGCATTTACGGCAACCGGCTGTATGTTGTAGTGAACTGTTCCAACTTTGTGGAGGTGATGAATGTGCACACGGCAGAGCATATCGGCAGCGTGACTATTCCTAACTGCCGCTACATTGTTTTCAACGGCGACAAGGCATATGTCAGTTCGTATGCCGGTCCGGTACAGATAGATCCGAACGCACGCCCGGGAAAAGTAGTGGAAATAGACCTCGAAACACTTCAGATTACACGGGAAGTAGTGGTTGGCTATCAACCGGAAGAGATGGTTATCAACAACGGACGGCTGTATGTGGCAAATTCCGGTGGATATCGTTTCCCCAATTACGACCGTACGGTTTCGGTAGTCGATCTACAATCGTTTCAGGTAGTCAACACGATTGATGTAGCTATCAATCTGCACCGAATGGAAATAGACAAGCAGGGACGGATTTATGTCAGCTCACGCGGAGATTATTACGGTGTAGGATCTGACATCTATGTCATCGACTCTCATACGGAAAAAGTAACCGGCAAGCTGGGTATCGCCGCCAGCGAAATGTGCATGGACGATAACCGGCTGTACACCATCAGCACCGAATGGAACTACAACACAGGGAAGAACCAGATTTCGTATGCTGTCTACGATACGGAAAAACAGGAAATCGTATCACGCAGCTTCATAACTGACGGAACGGAAAAGAATATCACCATTCCTTACGGGCTTGCCATCAATCCGGAAACCAAGGAAATATATGTATGCGATGCCACGAACTATGTCACTCCGGGATATCTCTACTGTTTTTCGCCGGCAGGTAAGTTCCAGTGGAAAGTCCGTACCGGCGACATTCCTGCACACATCGCTTTTTCGACAGAAAAATTCTATTAATCAATAAATAACTTCAACGTTTTTAAAGATGAAAAAATTCACATTACAATCCATGTGGGCGATAAGCTTCTCGCTTATCATGTTTTCCGGAGTTTTTACATCTTGTAGTAATACAGATGATCCGGAAACTCCACCGACAACAGGTGAAAAATCACCTTACATAACCCGTGTACTCGATTTCCGTCCGGCTGTCGGACAGTTTGTCAACCAGCTTCCTGAATACAAGGAAGGAGATACTCAGGAGGATATGAACCGTAAAGTCCTCGAAGCTATCGGAAATAACAAGATGGGTATGGTTTCACTGGGAGGCTTCGGCGGATATATCGTTGTAGGATTCGACCATACCATTGAAAACAAGTCCGGTTTATGCGACTTCCGTGTATTGGGAAACGCGTTTTATGCCAACGGAGCATCGGATTATGGAAGTAGTGAACCCGGAGTCATTCAGGTATGCTATGATGCAAACGGAAACGGACTTCCCGACGACGGATGGTACGAAATTGCCGGAAGTTCTTACCCTGACGGAAAAGAAACCTGGATTGATCTGGCAACTCAGGCAGGAAACGATACCCAGACGATACTGGATTATGAAATAACTTACTACCGTCCGTCAGCAGAACCCGGAGCTCCTACCGAGCAGTATATCCGCTGGGAAGATAATCAGGGGGGAAGTGGCTACAAGGCTATGAACGCTACTCACTTGCAGTCTTATTTTCCACAATGGATAAAAGAAGACAAGATTACGTTTGCCGGAACACGTCTTCCTCAAAACGGAATAGACCAGAGTGGAAAAGGTACGTACTTCGCTCTTTACCGCTTTGGTTACGGCTATGCGGACAATGAACTGAACGACAAGGATGCATCGGCTATTGACATCGACTGGGCGGTAGACTCGAAAGGACAGCCGGCAAACCTTCCGGGAGTTGACTTCATCCGCATACATACAGGAGTGAATCAGGAAAACGGATGGCTGGGCGAATGTTCGACTGAAATCATGGGAGTAACCGACCTGCACCTGACCAATGTAAGCATAAAAAGCCAGACTATAAAGAATTAATAATCAACTTACTAAAAACTTTTGAAAAATGAAAAGAACTAAATTTATGAAGACCAATATCTTATTCGGGATATTGCTGCTGACTCTATGTCTTTTTACCGGCAGTTGTAGTAATGATGACAAAGCAGTCATCGAGCCGGCTCCGGAATTTGAACTGGTAACAGAAATCAGCGAAACAGAACCTCTGTTTATCGTACCCGATCAAACCTTCAAATTAGAGTATACGGCAAAAAACATCAAGTCTATCGCTACCAATACGCTGCCAGAAGGATGGACTGCGGAGGTAAAGGAAAGCGAAAACAGCATCAATATAAAAGCTACTTCTGAAGCTGCATCGAAAGCAACTCTTATCATTACCGCAACCAATGCAAGCGCACAAGAAGTATCGAAGGAAATAACTCTCCAATGCTTGAATTTCTTCGATGACACAAAAGGTACATTCATTCTGAATGAAGGTAACATGACAACCGAAAATGGCTCACTGACCTACATTACTGCGGATGGATATGTTTTCGACGATGCTTATAAGACAGTCAATGGCACAGAACTGGGTAATGTAGCTCAAGACATGGCTTTCTGTGACGGCAAAATTTATATAATCACTCAAAACGGTGACGAAAATGCCGTAGGTACAAAATTCGAAAACGACGGTATGCTTATTGTCGTAAATGCCAAGACACTTAAAAAGGAAATGGCTTTCAGCAGAAGTGATCTTTCTACTCTCGACTGGCCTACACATATTGCCGCACTCGATGCGGAACATGTATATATCCGCGACAACAAAGGAGTTTACCGCCTTAACACAAACACGAAAGAACTAACTTTCGTCAGCGGAACCGACAATGCTCCCAAAAGTCGTTTTGTAACAATGAACGGTAAAGTATACACATACAAAGCAGGTACGTTAAACGGTATTATAGAAATTTCTCCGGAAAACGACAATGCGACCAAAATAAATTTCCCATATAGAGTAGAGATCTCCATCAATGAAGTTTTGGGCATCCAGGCTGCCGAAAACGGAGATATCTGGGTAATGTCTTTTGGATTCGGAAAATCGGCCATGAACAAATTCAATGTTGAAAGCAAAAAAATAATACAGCGCCAGATCAATGTAAAACCGAGTGTAGGAAGCTCTGGAGTAGCATTTGCAAGTTATGACAACAACATTTATTATGCAGATGGCACAACAATTTACCGCCTTAAATTCGATGAAGACGAATCACTTAATGCAGCATCAGGTCTTGATGCAGAAGAAACTTTAACCGACTTGTCTGCCATCGACAACAATGCAGGATTGCTTTATAATGGACTGGGAGTTCATCCTGTAACAGGAAATGTATATATCAACACGATCAAATCGTTTGCCCAGTATACTCAGAATACGATCTGGTCTTTCGATTTTAACAATAGCGCAGAAAATCCTGCTGCCAAATATGAGAACTATACGAACTTCCCTGCCGGATTCTTTTTTGCACCTGGCAAATAAAAACAGTAAATTTAAAAACATTGAATTATGAAACTCTTGAATAACCTCATCGTTCCGGCATTTTGCGGACTGCTGATTTTCTCAGGATGCTCGGACAACCCGGAAGATCCGGGTACACAACCACCTTCGACCAATCCCGAACCTCCTGCATATCTGGGAGGATATGCTGATCCTGACGGAGTACTGATTCTCAATCAGGGAGCTGCAATAGAAAACAGTTCACTGACTTACATTACTCCCGAAGGAAATATCGAACAGAACGTATATCAGAAAGTCAACGGATCGGCTTTCGGTCATGGGGGACAAGACCTCTATATGCATAACGGGAAACTTTATATTCTCAGCACCAATAAGGATGTATATCAGAAACACGAAGGTGACGGCACACTGGTAATAGCCGATGCCGTGACACTGAAACGGGAGAAAGTATTTAAATTCGACGAACTAAAATACCCTCGTCCAGAAGGTTCATTAGACGAAAATGAATTTCTTCCACTAGTTACTCCACTAAGAAATATTGTAGTCATCGACGAAAAAAACATATTTTTCTCAGACCAGAAAGCACTTTTCCGATTTGACAGTACGACCGGAGAACTAAATATAGTAGAAGATTCCTACCATTTCGGTAATCAGGGAAATACAATTGAAGCTGTTGCCGGCACTCAAGGTATGGTTGTCATTGGCGACTATATATATACCGGTGGAGGAGGATTCTGGGCCAGTACAAGACTGCTGGAGTTTAAAAAAGGAGAAAACAAGGCAACCCGTATCTTGCCAGATCTCAAAGGAGAATTCATCAGTGGTGTATGCCAGACAAGAGAGCGTGAAATCATGATTGCCACATGCGGACGTTCGGGATCTACTAAGAGCTATTTTATATTTGTAAATCTTGATACCTGGGAAATCGTAAAGGAAAAACAAGTTTCGGCCGACATATCAGCCGAGTTCTTTGATACTCCGGGCATTGCTCTTGCGGGAGATTATGTTTATTTCTGTGCCGGAAAAACCAGCGTCAGCCGTATTTCACTCAAGACATGGAAAGTGGAGGAAAATATCATAGACCTGACAAAGGATGCTCCGAATGCCAAATATTTAAACTGCAATGCTATAGCCGATCCGATAAAGAAATATCTTTATGTTGCCGTTTCGGATGAATATTATGAAACAACTATTTCAAACGGAAACCTGCTGGTATACGACTGTAGCGGAGAAACTCCTGTACTAGTAAAAAACATCGAAAACAAGACAAGCTATCCTGTCGGAATTTATCCGATGTCGAAATTCTATAAATAACGGCTGAATAGAACCTAAGACATAGCTTATATTCACCACAGATTGATTCTGCTATTAATGAAGTACTCAATCTGTGGTGATTTTTCTTTTTATATATCATGATGCAGTTTTAAATTATTCCATTCCTAGAT
>ENA-UEQJ01003457-UEQJ01003457.1-human-gut-metagenome-genome-assembly--contig:-NODE-3457-length-10072-cov-18.116358_pt1 | contig 10072 bp, 7 predicted proteins | sample MGYA00242937_ERZ507938 | MGnify/ENA primary metagenome ERZ507938 (study PRJEB26167, sample SAMN06115437) | human gut metagenome | host: Homo sapiens | place: China:Gansu | collected 2015-07-03...
AAGAAAGCCCATCTCCCTCATCATCCCCTGCCACCGCGTCATTGGGGCGGGCGGTTCCCTTGTGGGCTACGGCGGCGGACTGGGCATGAAACAGGCCCTGCTGGAGCTGGAAAAGGCCAACAGCAGGCAGATTCCATAAAACTGCATTGCCCATGCCGGAACTCACTGCGGAAGCTGCCCTTTCAGGAATTCCGTTACGGTCCCGGCCACCGCAAGCCGGTAGTCGGCAAAGAAGTGGTCCGTGGGATAGGTGACCTCCCGGAACAAGGTCCCGCCTGCGCGCCGCACCGCCTGGGCCAGAGGCCCGCCGTGCAGCTGCGGCGGCGTGTATAGGTCCAGCGTTCCGCCGATGCACAGGACCGGCTTTTCTTTCAGTGCTTGGGCCTGGTTTTCCAGGGCAAACGCCCCGCTATGGTCCAATGCTTCCCGCAGAAGAGCTTCGCCGCTGGTGCCGGTGAGCCAGTCTGCACTGTCATCCAGCACGTCACAGATGATCCGGTACGCCGCCGGGTCCTCCTGCGCAATTTGGGGCAGCCGGCCGATGTTGCAGGGCATCAGCAGGGCCGCGCCCCGGATCTCCGTGCGTCTTGCGGTCAGCTGTCCGCACACAAAACCCCCCAGGCTGTGGCCCACCGCGTAAATATGTTCCTTATCGAACCCATAGCTTTCATTCTGTAGGATAAAGTCCAGGACCGTGTCGGCATCCTCCGGGTCGTGTGTGAGAGAATAGTCTCCGTCGCTGCCCCAGTTGCCGCTGTAATGAAAGGTCATCACGTGGAAGCCCGCCCGGCGCAGCGCCTGGGCCAGGTCCAAGTTCCGCTCGCAGCCGGGAATGCCGTGAAGCAGAATAACGGTGGGATGGGTTCCCTCTCCCCCGGCGGTATACAGCACGGAGAGAATTCGTCCCCGTTTTCCGGGAATGAGGATGCCGTGCATATCCGGGCGGCAGGTACAGTCCCCGTAATGGGTCTCATCCCATAGCAGTTGTTTTTCCATGTACAAGGTCACTCTTTTCTTCTGTCCGATCTCTGCGTGCTCCCGTTCGTTCAGGCCCTTTTTGAACCAGTCCTTCCCGTAGAGCACCCGGGTCACCAGCATAGATGCCACCGTATCTCCGCAGGAGTTGATCAGCGTGCAGCCTGCGTCAAAAAGCTGGGTCATCATCAACAGGACCAGCAAAACAAACAGCAGGTTCAGCCAGATCTGGCCGATGGGATACAGGACGGACGCCTTTTCTCCCAATACAATGCCCAGGATCGCACCGAGGATAACGGTGTCGATGGCATCCACCACATAGTCGTACTGGGTGAAGTCGAACTGATCCTGCGTTTCCGGGGTGAAGAAGGTCTTGTAGGTGGTGACCTTGATGTTGGGGTCGATCTCGTGGATACGCTGTTCGGCCACATCTACCTTGTACTGGCCCACGGTCTTGTGGGTGGCCACGATCTGACGGTTCAGGTTGGTCAGGCAGACCTTGTCATCATCAATGAGGTCCAGCGCGCCCACACCGCTGCGTGCCAGCGCTTCCACCGTGTAGCCGCCCACGCCGCCAATGCCAAACACCGCCACACGGGAATTGTGCAGCTTTTCCATTGCTTCCTTGCCCAGCAGCAGCTGGGTGCGGGAATATTGATCCTGCATAGATACTTGCTCCTCCATCTTACACTACGCCTATTGTTTTATCAGTTCGACGCAGTTGCTTCTGTTTTACTTTATCACTTTCCTGCAAAGCGCCTGATTGGTTTATTCGACTGCAACGATGGTGCCGCCCCCCAGCACAACATCCCCCTGATACAGCACCACGGCCTGACCGGGCGTGGGGGCACGCTGGGGCTGGTCAAATTCCAGCCGGAACCGCCCCTCTCCCGCCGGGTAGACGGTGGCAGCCTGCTCGGTCTGGTGATAGCGGGTGCGGGCCGTGACCCGCAAGGGCGCGGTCAGCTCCGGGATGGCGATCCAGTTCACCTCGTCGGCATAGACGATGCGGTCAAACAGGTTCTCCTCCGGGCCCACCGTGACGGTGTTGGCCTGCATATCCTTGGCGCAGACATACACCGGCGCACCCATGGCAAGGCCCAGGCCCTTGCGCTGGCCGATGGTATACCGCACCGCGCCGTTGTGGGTGCCCACCTTTTTGCCGTTCTCGTCCAGAAAATCACCCGCCGGATAATGCCTGCCGGTGAAGTCCTCCATAAAACGGGCGTAGTCGCCGTCCGGCACAAAGCAGATATCCTGGCTGTCGTGCTTGCGGGCGTTGATAAAATGCTGCTTTTCCGCGATCTCACGCACTTCGGCCTTGTGCAGTCCCCCCAGCGGCAGGCGCACATGGGCCAGCTGCTCCTGGGTCAGGTTATAGAGCACATAGCTCTGATCCTTGCCCTCGTCCAGCCCCTTTTTCAGCAGCCAGCGGCCGGTGGCCTCGTCCTGCTCCACCCGGGCGTAATGGCCCGTGACCACATACTCCATGCCATGGCTCTCAGCCCAGCGGAGCAGGTGGTCGAACTTCATATACCGGTTGCAGTCGATGCAGGGGTTGGGCGTGCCGCCCATTTCGTACACCCGGATGAATTTTTCGATGATCTTCTCCCGGAAGTCGGCGGTGAAATCCAGCACCTCATAGGGGATATCCATCGCAAAGGCCACCTCGGCGGCATCCTCGATATCCTTTTCGGAGCAGCAGGTGTGGAAACCGGACTGCCCCAGCGTCTCGTTGCGGGTGAGCCGCATGGTGATGCCGGTGCAGTCGTACCCTGCCTGCTGCATCAGCCATGCCGCCACCGAGCTGTCCACACCGCCGCTCATGGCGATGAGTGCCCCGGGACGCTTCGTGTTCTGTGCTTCTGTCATATCGTTCCTCATTCAATAACACACTAAAACAGTAGTATAATACTACCGCAGCTTCTTTCTCTTGTCAAGACGCAGAAAATTGAGCCGCCGCTGCCAGCAGCGCGTCTTTTTCATTGGGTGTCTGCCCGGTGATGACAGCCTCCAGCAGGGCGTTCAGCACCTGTCGCAGACCCGGGCCGGGTCTGACCCCCGCCGCCATCAGGTCACGGCCATTCACGGCCAGCTGGCTCACCCGGCAGCAGGCATTTTCTGCTGTCAGCCGCTCCGCCTCGGCCCGCAGGGCAGCAAAGGCCCTGGTCTGTTCTGGATGCCGGGCACTGCAAAGGGCGGTCAGGCGCTGGATCGTCGGCAGCTCATAGCGGCCCAAAAGACGTTTGGCTGTAAGCTGCATCTCGGAGCCGGGCGTACCGGGAGCTTCCTCTTCGGACACGGTTCGGGCCATTCCATCGCCCGCCCTACTGCCTGCGGCAGCAGGGTCCCACCCCAGCGGACGGTCCTCAGAGGAACTCCCGGCCCACCTGTCTCGGCTCCGGGGCAGGAGAAAGCTCCCGGCACCCCCTCCAGCTTCCCTTTCCAACACTGTCACCTCATCTGTGAGCGCGTTGGAGCATTTCAGTTTGCGCAGAGCCTTGCGGGCACCGGCTTCACCCAGCGGGCAGAGAAGGGCCGCCAGCCGGGCGGGCACGTTCTCCGCTGTTGGTTCGATCCGGTCGATGGTACGGCAGAGTTCCGCAAACCGTTCCGGCTGTTCTTCCGGTTCCAGCTCCGGCAGGACAACGGCCAGAACGGCGGGTTCCAGATAGCTTCCGGGCCGGGGTGCCGCCAGCAGCTTGAGCAGTTCCTCCTGGACGCGCTCCGCCGAGACGCAGTCCAGATGCGGCCCCAGTGCCCGGGCAGCAGCACCGGTGGCGGGGTCGATGGCAAAGCCGAACCGGGCCGCGAACCGATAGAGCCGCAGGATGCGCAGCGCGTCCTCCTCAAAGCGGCGTTCCGGCTCCCCCACCGCCCGCACGAGATGGGCGGCAAGGTCGTCCCGCCCGCCAAAGGGGTCGATGAGCCCTTCCTCGGCGTTGTATGCCATAGCGTTGATGGTGAAATCCCGCCGGGCAAGATCCTCCCGCACATCCGGCACAAAGCAGACGGCATCCGGGTGGCGGCCATCGGAATAGGCCCCCTCGGTACGGAAGGTCGTTGTCTCATAGAGCCTGCCGCCCTGCTTCACCGTCACGGTGCCGTGCTGCAGGCCGGTGGGGATACACTTTTCCTCCCCGAACAGCGCCATCACCTGCTCCGGGCGGGCGCTGGTACAGAGGTCCCAATCGTGGGGGTCCAGCCCCAGCAGGCTGTCCCGGACACAGCCGCCCACAGCGTAGGCCGCATGGCCCGCCCCATGGAGCGCATCCAGCAGCAGGGCTGCACCCGGGTCAAGTTTGATCGTTGTCATGTTGCTTCCTCGTCATATTGCAGGATGATCTGTTTGCCGTCAAAGCCGCACTCCGCCGCCGGGAATACCGCCTGCGCATTGGGCAGGGCGGCTTCCGGTTCAAGGATCATGGGCGAATAATGCATCAGCCAGAACCGGCGCACGTCAGCCTTTTTTGCAATGGCCGCACCCTGCGCAAAAGTGCTGTGCCCCCACTGCTTTGCCTGCGCCTCCTGCTCGTTGTCGGGGTAGGTGGCATCGCAGAGGAAAAGGTCGGCGTTCTGCGCGGCCTGTTCCAGTGCCGGGCAGGGAGCGGTGTCCCCCGAAAACACGAACCGCAGGCCCCGGCGTGCCGGGCCCAGCACATCCGCGGGGGCGACCACCGCCCCGTTTTCCAGCGGGATGCTCTGGCCCCGTTGGAGCAGCTTCCATGCAGGCACCGGAACGTTCAGTGCCCGGGCCTTTGCAGGGTCAAAGCGGCCCGCCCGGGGCAGGTCGAGCCGGTAGCCTCGGCTGGGCACCCGGTGCCGGGTGCGGAAAGGCGTAAGCTGCGCCCCCGCAGGCCAGCCGGAGGAGAGGGTGGTCAGGTCGATGGGATCTGTGTCCAGCTGCACAGCCCTGACCGGGTACGGCAGCGGCCCGGCCAGGGTGCGCAGGGCGGGCCAGATTTCCCCCAGTCCCTCCGGGCCGTAAAGGGTCAGCGGGCGCTCCCGGCCCTGACAGCCCAGTGTCTGCATCAGGCCCGGCAGGCCGAAGATATGGTCGCCGTGATAGTGGGTCAGGCAGATGGCATCCAGCTTCATCAGGTTGACCCCGGCGCGGCGGGCCGCCGCCTGCGTACCCTCGCCGCAGTCAAACAGCAGGGCGTGGCCCCCGCATTCGGCCAGCGCGGCGGTCAGGGCACGGTCCGGCAGGGGCATGGTGGCCGCCGTACCCAGCAGTGTAATGGTCAGCATAACAGTTCCTCCGTGATTTGTCGGTAACAGTGTACCACATTTTGCGCTCGCACACAATCGGCACAGCCCGGCATAGGATGGCGCAGAGCTCTGATACAAAGGGAGGTTTGACCATGCAGCGCAAAAAAGTCCCCGCCGGGCACCACCGCTTCGGGCTGGCCCGGCTTGTTTTGGTCCTGGCACTGCTGTTTCTCGTTGTGGCGCTCACCGCCGGGCTGGCGGGCTGCCTGTTCCAGCCCGTACTGGCCGCCCGGGGCACGCTGCTGTTTCTGCCGGGGTAATAGAAAGAAAAAGCGGAATCGTTCCATCCTTGCCTGAGAGAACGATTCCGCTTTGTGCTATTTTATTCTGCCGTTTTCAGCTGCTGTGCTTTTTTCCATGCGCGAATGGCTTCTCCATAGGAGATTTGCTCATCCGGCTTGAACTGTCCTATATGCTCTTCATCAGGCAGCTCCATCAGCTCGTTTTCCACGGCCCACTGTGCAGCCTGCTGTGCCGCTTCATCATTCAGATCGATGTCCTCATACGCTGCATTTCCATCCGGTACAGGCTCTCCTGCATTTTTCCAGAGCAGTTCCGCCAGCTGGATCCTGTTTTGGGGAAGTGCCGCCCCACTGGGCAGCAGATATTTCAGATAGAGCTCTGTTCCCAGCTGATGCGCCTGATAGGCCAGTACAACAGCCGAAATTCCCACTGCGCCGATCATTGCAGCACTGCCCAGCAGTTCGGTTTCTCTGGCATTTTCTGCGCTTTCGTACATTGCCTCTACGGTCACATCTGCCGTCGGCATGGGAAATGTCATGGTCTGGCTGGTGTGTGCTACATCAGGGTTCCCCATCAGTGCCGGATCACTGATGTTCCACTGCGCAAAGACCATTCCTTCCGGTGCCGCATTTGCCGCAACCGTAACCATTGCGCCCGCAGGGATCTTTCCGATCTGGGTCGTACCCTCTTTTTTCAGCTCCACATTCTTCGTGATATCCACAGTCGTTCCATTTTTCTCAACCGTCACACACACAAGAGTACCATCTTTTTCCGTCAGAGTATACTCTTTGGCCGTATCAGTATCATGGTCAGGGGTAGGGGTAGGGGTAGGAGTAGGGTCAGGGGTAGGAGTAGGGTTAGGCTCAGGGTCAGGATTAGGGTTAGGATTAGGATTAGGGTTAGGGTTAGGCTCAGGGTTAGGCTCAGGGTCAGGATTAGGGTTAGGATTAGGGTTAGGCTCAGGGTTAGGCTCAGGGTCAGGATTAGGGTTAGGGTTAGGCTCAGGGTTAGGCTCAGGGTTAGGATTAGGGTCAGGATTAGGGTCAGGGGTAGGAGTAGGCTTCACGCTCCAATGTGCGTAAACCGTTACATCTTCCTTAATTGGCAGGGTGAAATCAAACAATTCACCGTCATTTTCTTGCGTATACCAACCTTTAAACTGGTAACCGTCCGCTGTTGGATCATCGGGCGGGGTGACAGTTCCTTCATACAGCACCACTTTGCTGGTTTTCCCTGCCTGACTGCCGCAGTCAAAGCTCACAGTGTGAGCGCAATAAAAATTCTTCTGGTCAATCCCAGTCAACATGGGGTTCATCTTTCCAATCTCGCCCACGTAATCATGTCCATCGTCCGCATGCGAGATTTCTTTCTTCATCAATTCTTCCCATTGTGCCTTCGTTCCCGTATAATGCAGTTCCTCTAATTTTTTAGTTGATCCGTATCCATAGTCAAAGGCCCCATATTTAATCACTTGGATGCTTTGCGGAATCGTGACACTCACCAGACCAGTACAGTAAGCAAAAGCACTTTGTCCTATCGTTTCCAGCCCTTCCGGAAGCGCAATACTCGTTAAACCTGTACAAAGCGCAAATGCCATAAATCCAATCGACTTAATGGGTGCTTCAAATTGAACGCTTTGCAGCGCTGTGCATTCGTAAAATGCACCAGTTCCAATCGAAGTCACCGAATAATCCTTCCCGTTCAAAGTCACGGTCGAAGGAATCACTACATCCGCTACCGAAACTCCGGGCAAAAAACCCGTCAGTTCCACGGTGCCATCATCAAGCAACTTGTAGGCATAAGTATTCTCACCGCCGTTATCCGGCTTTGTTACTGTAAAGGTTGTTTCCGCTGTGTCCTCCGGCTCTGCCGCAAATGCAGATAGGGGCATCCGCCCTAAAACTAATCCCAGAACCAACAAAACGCTGGTAAGCCTTTTCAATTGTTTCATCCCAAAAAACCTTTCTCTGCATTTTCCACAAAAATCGCACAAAAAAACGGATATATATATATATATATATATATATCAGATGGGTATGTCAATGCTTCAGTCTCATTTTTAGCATATCAGTACAGTATTTTGTTTAATATTTTTCATTTTTTGTGCTGTTTTCCAAAATCAAAAACATAGCTCTTCAAAAACAGTGAAAATTGAAATCTCCCTCTTGACTTCAGGACAGTGACGCGATAAACCCCCGCCAAACCAGCGAGAGGGCATCCTGCCCGCCCCCGAGAGCAGCCACGCCATCCTCTGCAAACAGAAAACCGCCAGCGTATCTCTACACTGACGGTCTTTTTATGGGCGCGGGTGGACTACGCAAGTCGCGCATCTAAAAAAGCCCCGCAGGGGCTTTTTTCCACGCCGGACTGTTCGGCGGGTCGATGCTGTTCGAATCCACCCGCCTAGCCTCCGGGAAGATTATTACAAAACAGAAACTCCAGTACCCGGTTCGGATACTGGAGTTCTTGGTGGGCGCGGGTGGATCACGCAAGCCGCGCTGCTAAAAACAGCCCACCGGGCTGTTTTTGCGCTGTCTTCTGCGACAGCGCCGCAGCTGTTCGAATCCACCCGCATGAAAATCCAAACCTTCTGCAAACAGAAAACCGCCAGCGTATCTCTACGCTGGCGGTCTTTTTATGGGCGCGGGTGGATTCGAACCACCGAAGCTGAAAAGCAGCAGATTTACAGTCTGTCCCCATTGGCCACTCGGGAACACGCCCAGATTCTGTTCACGTCCGTTGCCGGACGACTTGTTTATTTTATCAGACTGCGGGCGATTTGTCAACTACTTTTTTCGGATTTTTGCAGCTTTTCTGCGGAAGCTGTCGGCAGGGTCAGTTTTGGGTCAGATGTTTCCGGCGCTCGTAATCCCGCAAGGCGGCAATGGCTTCGCCGGACATGGGGTATAGGGCAATGAGATTGAATATGGTCATCAGGCCGATGCCCACGTCGCCCAGGTCCCACACCACGGTATAAGCTTCCAGGCCGCCCACCATCAGCATGACAAGGGCCAGCACCTTATAGGCTGTCTGCCAGCCCCAGCGGTCGCCAAAGAGGTACGCCACATTGGAGCGGGCATAGAACAGGATGCCGATGAAGGTGGAGAAGCTGAACAGCGCCAGCGTGACGGCAATGAACACCACGCCAAAGCTGCCCAGATGGTACTGCACCGCTGCCTGCAGCAGGTCCATGCCGGTCAGCCCAGTGGTGACATTTGCGGGAGCCAGCAGCATCATAAAGGCAGTGCAGCTGCAGATGACCACCGTATCGATCAGGACACCCAGTGCCTGCACAAAGCCCATCTTCACAGGATCATCGCAGGAGGCAGCCGCTGCCGCACAGGGGGCTGAACCGCTGCCCGCTTCATTGGAGAACAGGCCGCGCTTGACACCGTTCATCAGCACCGCGCCAAAGCCGCCCGCGGCCACCTGCCGCAGGCCGAAGGCTTCCGAGAAGATGCGGCCCAGCACAGCGGGCAGCTGGCGGAAATTTACCGCAATGATGATGACCGTCATCACGAAATAGCAGACCGCCATGATCGGCACGATAACATCCAGGCTTTTCACGGTGGCATCCTTGCGCAGGACAATGACCGCCGAGAGCACCACCAGCACCACCGTGGTCACAATGGGCGGGATGGAGAACGCATTGGCAAAGGCAGAGCTGACCGAGTTGCTGATGACCTGGCTGATGCCGCACCAGCAGATGAGGCCTGAAATGGCAAACAGCACCGCGATGATAGAATGACGCAGCTTTTTGCCCCGCTTGCGCTCGGCCAGCACATGGATGTAGTAGGCCGGGCCGCCGCGCTGCCCGCCATAGAGTGGGTCAGGCTGCCGGTACTTCTGGGCCAGTGTGGATTCTACAAAGGAGGTGGAGGCCCCCAACAGGGCCGTGACCCACATCCAGAACACCGCACCGGCACCACCGGCAGACACTGCCGCCACCACGCCCACCAGATTGCCCATGCCTACCCGGGTGGCCGTGGAGACGATGAGCGTCTGAAAAGAGGAAAGGCTGTCCATGCTCTGGTTCTTCTCGCAGACAGCGGCGATCATATCCCGGAACAGCCGCACGGGCAGCAGCCGGGTGCGCAGGGTGAAGAACACGCCCGCCGTGAGCAGCAGCACCGCCATCAGCGAAATGCCGATGCCGCCGCCCACCGGCAGGGTGAACAAATCACCCCAGAGCAAGTTGTATACCGTTTCGATCAAATGGGACATTCTGAGGAGCCTCCTGTTGTGTGATTACTTTATTATAATACAGCACTTCAGGTTTGTAAATCAGAAAATCCCAGCGCAAGGAAAACAAAAAATCCGAACCCTTCTCTTTCGAGAAAAGGTTCGGATTTTCATTGTTTGGTGCGAGTAGTGATACAGAACTTTTCAAAAACCATCGTATTACAATTTGTTTTTGAGGCTGTCGGATAGCAATTTGCTTGTATCGCACACCGATGAGCAGCTGTGTTTGAAACCCAGTTGCCTTTTATATACCACACAACCTGAAAATTATCAAGTACGCGCAGCGTTCACTTCTCCCATCACCGGGAGCAAATGGACGCTGCTTTTTTTGTTTGCAACG
>ENA-UEQJ01003462-UEQJ01003462.1-human-gut-metagenome-genome-assembly--contig:-NODE-3462-length-10069-cov-3.888911_pt1 | contig 10069 bp, 7 predicted proteins | sample MGYA00242937_ERZ507938 | MGnify/ENA primary metagenome ERZ507938 (study PRJEB26167, sample SAMN06115437) | human gut metagenome | host: Homo sapiens | place: China:Gansu | collected 2015-07-03 | study...
GATATTTTGCTTTTCGCCCCTCTGTACGGCTTCGTTGGTTGCCGCTTCTCTGTTTCTGGCGCCGCAGGGGATGGCGGCTGACGCTCAGAACGGGATTGTGGTTTACAACGCCCAGCACGAAAATCTGGTGAAGTCGTGGGTGGATGGATTCACCAAAGAGACCGGTATTAAGGTCACGCTGCGCAATGGCGATGACAGTGAACTGGGTAATCAGCTGGTTCAGGAAGGCTCCGCGTCGCCGGCCGATGTGTTTCTGACCGAGAACTCGCCGTCGATGGTGCTGGTCGATAATGCCAAACTTTTCGCCCCGCTGGATGCCGCCACCCTGCAGCAGGTTCCGGCGCAGTACCGTCCGCAGCATGGGCGCTGGATCGGCATTGCCGCGCGCAGCACCGTTTTTGTCTACAACCCGGCGAAAATCAGCGAGGCGCAGCTGCCGCATTCCCTGATGGATCTGGCAAAACCGGAGTGGAAAGGGCGCTGGGCGGCTTCGCCATCGGGGGCTGATTTCCAGGCTATCGTCAGCGCGATGCTGGCGCTGAAGGGTGAGCAGGCGACTCTCGACTGGCTGAAGGCGATGAAAACCAACTTTGTCGCTTACAAAGGCAATAGCACGGTGATGAAAGCGGTCAACGCCGGGCAGATCGACGGCGGGGTGATCTACCACTATTACCGCTTCGTCGATCAGTCAAAAACCGGCGAAAACAGCAAAAACACCCAACTGTATTACTTCAAACACCAGGATCCGGGCGCCTTCGTCAGCATTTCCGGTGGCGGTGTGCTGGCTTCCAGCAAACATAAAGCGCAGGCGCAGGCCTTTATTAAATGGATCACCGGCAAGCAGGGGCAGGATGCACTGCGCACCAATAACGCCTTCGAATATGCCGTGGGGGTAGATGCGGCCTCTAACCCGAAACTGACCCCGCTGAAAGATCTGGATGCACCGAAGGTAGAACCTTCCTCGCTGAACAGTAAAAAGGTCATTGAGCTGATGACGCAGGCTGGCCTGCTCTGATCCTGAGGAAGTGATGTTGCTATGTCTGTTCTGAGTTTGTCGCTCGGAAAGAAAACAGGACGCCTGCCCGAGCGCAGGCGTCCTGCATTTCCGATGGTGGCGTTAGCGCTGCTGTTTTCATTGCTGGCGCTGTTGCCGTTAGGGTTTGTGGTGGCGGTTGGGTTCGACACCGGCTGGCCGACCATTAAAGCGCTGGTCTTTCGTCCGCGGGTAGGGGAGCTGCTCAGCAATACCCTGTGGCTGACGGTGCTGGCGGTCCCCATCAGTATTGTGCTCGGCGTGACGCTGGCCTGGCTGACGGAACGTACTGCCCTTGCCGGTCGGCAGCTGTGGTCGGCGCTGGCGGTAGCCCCGCTGGCGATCCCGGCCTTTGTCCAGAGCTACGCCTGGGTCAGTGCCGTGCCTTCGCTGCATGGCCTCTCCGCCGGGGTGTTTCTCTCGGTGCTCGCCTACTATCCGTTTATTTATATGCCGGTGGTGGCCGTGCTGCGCCGCCTCGATCCCACCCTTGAAGATGTCGCCGCGTCGCTGGGCACGCCGGCGTGGAAAGTGTTCTTCCGGGTGGTGCTCCCGCAGCTGCGTCTGGCAATCTGCGGCGGTGCGCTGCTGGTGGCCCTGCATCTGCTGGCGGAATATGGCCTGTATGTGATGATCCGCTTCGATACCTTCACGACCGCTATTTACGATCAGTTCCAGTCGACCTTCAGCGGTCCGGCCGCCAATATGCTGGCAGGCGTGCTGGCCTTGTGCTGCCTGGCGATCCTGCTGCTGGAGAGCGCCTCACGCGGTAAAGCGCGTTACGCGCGTATCGGCGCCGGGGCGGCCCGCGAGCAGAAGCGGCTTGTGCTGGGTAAAGGGGCCGCTTTTGGCGCGCAGCTACTGCTTCTGCTGCTGGTGATGCTGGCGATGGGGGTTCCCTTACTGGTCCTGTGCCGCTGGCTATGGCTGGGCGGCATCGACAACTGGCTGCATGCCGATCTCTGGCATTCTCTGCGCCAGACCCTGCTCCTGGGGGCGGGCGGGGCGCTGCTGACAACGGTTTGCGCGATCCCCATTGCGTGGCTCGGCGTGCGCTATCCGCGCCCGCTGTTCCGCCTGCTGGAGGGGTGTAATTACATCACCAGCTCGCTGCCCGGTATTGTCACCGCGCTGGCGCTGGTGACGGTCACCATCCACTACGCCCGTCCGGTGTACCAGACCGAAGTGACGCTGTTTCTGGCCTATCTGTTGATGTTTATGCCGCGTGCGCTGATTAACCTGCGCGCCGGTATCGCGCAGGCGCCGGTGGAGCTGGAAAACGTTGCCCGTAGTCTCGGACGCAGTCCGGCCCGCGCCCTGTGGAGTATCACTATGCGGCTTGCCGCGCCGGGCGCGGCCGCAGGTGCCGCGCTGGTGTTCCTTGGCGTCAGCAATGAGCTCACCGCCACGCTACTGCTTTCGCCGTTAGGCACCCGCACCTTGTCGACCGGTTTCTGGGCGTTAACCAGTGAGATCGACTACGTAGCGGCGGCACCGTACGCGCTGTTGATGATCGTCATTTCGCTGCCGCTGACCGCGGTTCTTTATATGCAGTCGAAAAAAATGGCAGGGTTGTAACATGCTGGAATTGTCTTCTATTTCGAAATCCTTCGCTGATGCGCTGGTCCTCGATAATCTCAATCTGACCGTAGCGCCGGGGAGCCGGACGGCCATTGTTGGTCCGTCCGGCTCGGGGAAGACCACGTTGCTGCGCATTCTCGCCGGTTTTGAAACGCCCGATCGCGGGCGGATCGTCATGCACGGTAAGTCTCTGTTTGCCGACGGTGTGTTTGTCCCCGCCCACCAGCGACGGATCGGCTATGTTCCGCAGGAAGGGGCGCTGTTTCCTCATCTTAATGTTGCGGACAATATCGCCTGGGGGCTCGACGCCAGCCGTGAGGAGAAGCGTCGCCGCGTGGGGGCGCTAATGGAGATGGTCGCCCTCGACGCTGGTCTGGCGAGTCACTGGCCACACGAAATTTCCGGTGGCCAGCAGCAGCGTGTTGCCCTGGCCCGCGCGCTGGCTCAGCAGCCGGCGCTGATGCTGCTGGATGAGCCGTTTTCTGCACTGGATACCGGGCTGCGCGCCAGCACACGCAAAGCGACGGCGGACCTGCTGGCCGAGACGGGGATCGCCTCGATTCTGGTGACTCATGACCAGAACGAGGCGTTGTCGTTCGCTACGCAGGTGGCGGTAATGCGTCAGGGGCGCTTCGCCCAGGTTGGCACCCCGCTGACGGTTTACTCGCAGCCGGTGGATGAAGAGACGGCGTTATTTCTTGGCGATGCCCTGATCCTCCCCGCACGCCTGAGCCCCGGCCGGGCAAGCTGCGCGCTGGGGGACCTGGCGACGGACGCACTGCATCCTGCTGGCGAAGGTAGGGTGATGCTGCGTCCGGAACAGCTGAGCGTCAGTGTGAGCGGGCCGCAGGAAAGTACCGCCATTATCCGCGATGTCGATTTCTCAGGCCAGCTTTCCACGTTGACGCTGTCGATGGCTGGGCACGAGCGGCCGATTGTCCTGCGAACCGTGAGCCAGCCGGCGTGGCAGCCCGGCGCGATGGTGCGACTGACGGTCAGCGGCAAGGCGCGAGTGTTTAGCGGCTAATCCCTGAGCAGGCGGCGCCGGCTATCGACGGCGCCGCACGGAAAGCTAATTAGATGGCGAATGAAGCCGTTAGTATCCGCGCCACTGACCTCGTCGCCATGGAGTGGTAGTACGTTGGAACAATTCCGCGGGGTCAGTCCAGTTCCCGCCATTTTACCGAACCGTCGCTTTTGCATTCGTCCCGCTACGCTTAACTGTTATCCTGTCTCGCGATCGGCCCTGTTGTTACCATGAGACACCGCTATGCCTGAACTCCATACTCCTGCGAATCGCCCCGGCCCGGCCGCTGTGGCCCGGGTGACGCTCCTGCCTGCGCTGCTGGTTATCGTCGCTGTTGCTGTCGGCTGCGCCCTGGTGTCGCCTCCGGTCGGTACACGACACGAGATCCTGACTAACCCCGGCCTCTATATCGATCTGCTGGCGTTGTTGTTTCTGGTGTTTATGCTGTGGAGCTCGGCGAAGGTGCGGATGAGCCATATTGCCGTCAACTGGGTACGCTATGGGCTGCTGTTGTGGATTGCCGGCGGCACCTTTGACGTGATGGATGAGATCGTGGTTCAGCCGCGCTGGATGGGCTACTACTGCGAAGATCTGCTGCGCCTCTCCGGAATGCTGCTGACCGTGGTGGGGGTCTACAAAATTATTGAGCGAATCAATTTGCTGTACGTCGATGCGCGCTCGCAATCCCTGAAGGATGAACTGACCCAGTTACCCAACCGGCGTTTTTTCATTGATACCATTCGCGAGAAGTCCGGGCATGCGCTGGGACTCATGATTCTGGATATCGATTTTTTTAAGAAAATCAACGATAGCTGGGGTCACCTGGTGGGGGATGAAGTGTTATTTTCACTGGGGAAACAGCTGGCGAAACTAACCAGCGAGCAGGTCCAGCCGGCGCGGATCGGTGGGGAAGAGTTTGCCATTATCGTCGATGGCCTGTCGGAGCCCGAGCTGCACGCTCTGGCGCAGGCGATCCTTGCTAACGCCCGCACCATCCTGATCAATCATCAGACGCCGCTGTCGATCAGCATTGGCGTCGGAACCTGGCGGCCAGGCGAAGCGCAGGAGACGTTTATCCGTAAAGTCGACGAGGCGCTGTACAAGGCCAAGCATAACGGCCAGGTTAGGCCTGCTGCGCGCTACGGCAGTGTCGCCGATACTCCGATGGCGAGCGTTCTGTGTAGCGTTTAAAAAACCGACAAAAATAGTTGCTGTCGACAAAGCCGCAATTATGCGCAATCTCTTTCACCTTCAGGTCATAGCCGCGCAATAGCTGCTTCGCCTTTTCCAGACGGACACGGGTCAGATATTCATTAAATCCCACCGAGCCTGATTTCTGAAAAATATGCGAAAGATAGTTGGGCGTGATGTGAAAACGTTTGGCTACCGATTCCCGCGTCAGCGGTAGACTGAGATTTTCCTCAAGGTAGTCCTGGACGGCGAGAAACAGATCCCGGCTGCGGCTGACGCGCATCTCCAGCCCGACCAGCTGTTCACGACAATGACTCAGCAGCGCGGCAACCACCAGTCGCGCGGTCAGCGGATCGGGCTGCAGGCTGACTTCATTCAGGCTCAGCAACAGGTAGGAACCCACGCGCGGCCCAAGCCGGGAAACGCTCTGTTTTTCCGTGTGCAGGCTTTTTCCGTCCCAGCGCTGAATACTGAATCCCAGTTTCTGCCGACCAAACAGAATGCTCAGGGTAGTGGCCGGGCCGGTCCACTGCGGCAGCGTCCACTTCCCCGCCTGCACGTACAGTACCTGCAGCGTGGTTAACGTCGAGGCGGCCAGCGGCAGTCCCTGTTCATTCAGTTGGCCCTCCAGCACAATTTCCAGACGCGGAAACGGCACGTTGAAGGCGAGGGCAGGCACGGAGATATCCGGCTCAGGAAATCTCACCTGTAGGTGATCTTTTTGACCGATTAACCGATGCAGTATATCCGGCAGATCTTCAATCATTCTTTGCCCTCAGCATGCGCATTATCCTGTTGATGGTAATCTATTTTTTCCTTCCCGGCAGCGTTAGTTTAGCCATTTTGCGCAGCGGATTGCCGGCCAGCTGCAGCGCATGCATCGCCGGAAAAGAGATTGTTGATGTCCATCACACTTTGTGGGCTCGCGTACGTATGTCCAGTTTTTTGTAGCGCTCGCCTCGTGTCATGCCGCGGAGGGACCAGTAGAGTTTGTTTGTGTTATCGGAACGTTAAAAAGGAACGTAAAATGAACTCATCATCGGCTAACTTTCTCGATGCGTTAGGCGCCAGCCAGACGCTCAGCGCGCAAATGAAACACGAGCTCGACACCCTCGGCTACACCGTCGTGCATAACGTCGTTGACGCCCAGTGGCTGAGCGAAATGCGCCTGCTTATTGACACCCTGGTTGAACGCGAAGGCGATAATCTGGCGATGGAGCACCATCAGGAGGCGACGGCGACGCGGATCGCTAACCTGATTAATAAGGGGGTTATCTGGGAGAAAGTCTGGTCACACCCGCTGATCCTCTCCGCTTGTCGCTATATCTTCAACGGGGATTTTAAAGTCTCCAGCCTGAACGCCCGCGAGGCGCTGTATAACGGCGGCCACCAGCCGCTGCACGCCGACTGGAAAAAGCCGCGCCCGGATTTTCCCAAAGTCCACCTGGTGAATACCATCTGGGCGATAGACGATTTGAGCGCCGCCAACGGTGCACCGCGGATCATTCCTGGTACCCACCTCCGCCCCGAGTTACCGGAGGAGGTGCTGGCCGACCCGGAACAGGCCCATCCCGATGAGATTGTGTTTGCCGCGCCGGCCGGCAGCGTGATGATCTACAACGCCCACGCCTGGCACGGCGGCACCCGTAATCGTGAAGGCAGCAGACGACGCGTACTGCATGGGTTATATATCGATCGTGCGGATACGCCGCAGCAGGACCAGCGGCGCTGGCTCACGCCGGAGACGGCAAGTCGCCTGACGCCGGCGCAAAAGTGGCTGCTGGATGTAGAATAAGGCCTGTCGCCGGTCAGGGAAGTTCTACATAGACGACCGGCTTTTTCATGATGCTTTTCACGGCCTCGACGATCTGCTGCGGCTGCAGCAGGAAGCTCTTGATACTGGTTTTAATCGTCCGCAGGCCGCGAAAGCGATGAGGGTCGTCGATTTCGATATCCGTCACCAGCAGCACCACTTCGGCGCGGGCGATATCTTCCGCGGTGATCCGATTTTCTACGCCGAGCGCCCCCTGGGTTTCCACCTTCAGGTGCCATTTTTCATGATGACCGACCTTTTCCAGTCGTTCGGCGGCCATGTAGGTATGCGCCACGCCGCTGACGCAGGCGGTGACGGCGACAATATTGAAGTCCATAACATCCTCCTGGCGTTAACCGCCGATAGTGACGTGGAAACCGGCCGCTTCGGCCATCACCCGATATGGTTGAATTTCCGCTTCGTCAGGCGCTTTCACGCTGGCCAGCGTCCAGGGTTTGCCCAGCAGACGGTATTTGGGCTCGCCATATTGATGAAACGGCAACAGGTGCATTTCTTTTAGCGCGAAAGGGGCGAGGAACGCCAGAATCTGGCGAAAATTATCGGTATTCAGGGTGTAGCCGGGGATCAGCGGCACCCGCGGGATCAGGTTGATTTTTCTCGCCGCCAGCTGGCGAAAATTGTCCAGCACCCGTGGCTGATTCATTCGCAGCAGCGACCGCGCCCGCTCAGGTTCCATGATTTTAAAATCAAACAGCACTTCATTACAGGCTTCGGCCACCGGCAGAAAGCGGTCAAAAGCGCTGTCGCCCGCGGTTTCGATGGCGGTGCGGATCCCCCACTGGCGCAGGCGCTGGAGAAAGCGGGCGGCAAACCCGGCCTGCATGAGCACTTCGCCCCCGGAGAGGGTGACTCCGCCGCCGGAGGCGCGAAAGAAGACCTCATCCTTCAGCACCTCCTGCAACAGGTTATCCAGCGTCACATCGCGGCCAATCTGTTCCCACGCTCCGGATGGACATTCGGCAACGTCCTGCTGGCAACGGGTGCAGCGCAGGCATTTGCTCTCCCGGCGCAGGGTCTGAATCCTGGGTGAAATTGATTCGGGATTGGCGCACCACGGACAGGTATGAGGGCAGCCTTTAAAAAAGACCACCGTGCGGATCCCTTGTCCGTCATTGAGCGAGTAGCGCTGGAGGTTAAAAATACGCGCCCGGTCGGCGCGCGTGTCGATGACCTCACAGCTGATGCGCGGTGCGGCGGATAATGTCATCCTGAATCTCCTTCGACAGCTCAACAAAGAAGGCGCTGTAGCCCGCGACCCTTACCACCAGACCGGCAAAGTCCTGCGGCCGCTGCTGCGCTTCACGCAGGGTGTCGGCATTGACCACGTTGAACTGAATATGCTGCAGCTTGAGCTTGCAGAAGGCCTGTAAAAAATCGGCCAGTTTGTTCAGGCCGCCGTCGCCGGCCAGCGTTGCCGGAGTGAATTTGACGTTCAGCAGCGTACCGTTCGACAGCAGATAGTTATCCAGCTTGCTGACCGATTTCAGCACTGCCGTCGGCCCCTGGGAATCCTGACCAACCATCGGCGACAGGCCGCCGTCCGCCAGCTGTTCTCCGGCCAGCCGCCCGTCCGGGGTGGCGCCCACCACCGAACCCAGCGGCACGTGCGCGGAGACGGTGTAGGAGCCGGGGGTAAAATGACCGCCGCGCGGGTTCAAATACTGCTCGACTTCTTTGCAGTAAAAACGCAGCAGATCGGCGCTAATATTGTCGACATCGTCGATATCGTTGCCGTACTTGTCAAAACGGTTAATCAGCCGGGCGCGGATCTTTTTCCCTTCCGGCGTCTGGAAATTGGCTTTCAGCACGGCCATCAGTTGGTCAAAGCTGAGACGCTGCTGGTCGAAGACCATACCCTTCAGGGCGTACAGCGAATCGCTCAGGTTAGCGATTCCGATACCCTGAACGCCGGAGAAGTTATAGCGCGCGCCGCCGGCGGTGATATCTTTGCCGTGCTGCACGCAATCTTCAATGAACGAGGAGAGCAGCGGGACCGGCGCCCAGTCGCGGTGGCCGATATCGCAAATGTTGCTGCCCTCGACCATCAGCTTGATGTAATGGCGGATTTTGTCGCGGATCTGGCAGATAAGGCCGTCCCAGCTGACGTCAGGCTGATGTTCATTTTCCTGAAGCACAATTTCCATCACCTTCAGCAGATTAAACATGGCGATATCATGCAGGCCGTAGGTGCGCCCTGGAATAGAGAGCTCCACGCAGCCGACCACCGCGTAATCTCTGGCATCTTCCAGCGACACGCCGCGGTTAAGGAAGGCCGGCACGACCACCTCATCGTTGAAAATCTGCGGGATGCCGGTGCCCAGGCGGATGGTTTCGGCAGTTTTGCGCAGGAACGGGCGATCAATCAGCTCGTTGACCCGCACGCCCAGATTCGGCTGCGGCAGCTGAACGTTTTGATAGGCGTCGAGGCATAAAAATGACAGCACGTTGACCGCGCTGCGCCCGGTGTCCGTCAGCCCGCCGAGCAGGGCGGTATAGCCGGTGGGAAAACCCGCGAAATAGCGCGCGCTGCTGGAGGAGCGTAGCAGGACGATATCGTTGCATTTCACCCAGAGCGACTCCAGCAACTCCTTGAGATATGCGGGATCCTGACCCTGATTCAGCGATGCCTGATAAAACGGCAGCATGTACTGGTCAAAGCGTCCGAGTGAAATCGAGCTGGCGTTGGATTCGTATTGCAGAATGATATTCATATACCAGAACAGCTGGCAGGCCTGGGGGAAGTCCGTTGGCTGATGCTGCGCGTTGTGGCGCGAAATAGCGGCGATGGTTAACAGCTCCTGCTGACGCTGCGGGTCCTGACAGTGCCCTGCCATCTCCTCGGCCAGCGCGGCGTAGCGCAGAATATGGCGCTGGGAAGCTTCCAGCAGGATCAGTACCGCCTGATAAAAGGGGTTCTCCGGTTGCCGGGCGCAGTGCGTTTTGAGCTCGGAGACCAGGGCGCCAAGGCCATGATTCAGCAGCCGTGGATAGTCGATGATGATATGGCCCTGGCCTTTATCGGTCTGGTTCACGCTAAATATCTGGGTGTTGACGGCGGCCTTGACCTCTTCGGTCATCTGGCCGTTGATGAAATCTTTCATTGAACGCTTTTCCCAGTAGGGGTACAGCGTTTCGCGGTAGATTTGCTTATCTTCTTCGCTTATCGCGAAGCGGTCCTGTGGGCGGGTCGGGAAGGCGTCGAGCTCGTTGAGCAGCCAGTAGGGGTCCATCTCGGGCGACATAATCCCTGCCCGCGGTTTGACGGTGCGGTTGCCGGCGATCAGTTCATCCTCACGAATCGAAATCATCACCTTATCGAGGATCCACGCGGTGGCTTTCGCCCGGCGGATAATCACCGGCTCGCCCTCCGTCTGCCGATGGCTGGCAGTGTAGAGTAATGCGC
>ENA-UEQJ01003465-UEQJ01003465.1-human-gut-metagenome-genome-assembly--contig:-NODE-3465-length-10056-cov-8.162541_pt1 | contig 10056 bp, 9 predicted proteins | sample MGYA00242937_ERZ507938 | MGnify/ENA primary metagenome ERZ507938 (study PRJEB26167, sample SAMN06115437) | human gut metagenome | host: Homo sapiens | place: China:Gansu | collected 2015-07-03 | study...
TGGTAATAGCTTTCTCGTAACCTTTCGGGTATGCTTGCGTTACAAAAAACGAGGAGGTATCCGAGAATGGCAACCACCAAAAACTTGTGCGCTCAGATCCTCATCGACCTGCATGAGCGGGTCAGCGAAGAACGGGAACGGCTGGGCCAGACCACCAGCGAGTACATCGCCAACCTCATCCAAGACTATTACAACATGATGGAAAATCAGAAAGGCGGCATTCAAATGACTGAAAAAAGCAGAACCATGGCATTCCAGATCCCCGAAGAACTCTTCCAGCGCATCAAGCGTCACTTGGAGCGCGAGACGCTCCGAACCGGCAAAAAGCTCACCCAGCGAGACTTCGTGCTGAACCTGATCACGCAGGCACTGGACGAAGCGGACGCTGAGAACGCCACGGAGCAGAACACCCCCACTGAGGCCCCTGTCGCGCCCAGTGTGGCCGACGTGACCGCTCCAGCGGACACAGACACCCCCCACGAAGATAACGCTGTGTAGGCCCACGTTAAAGCCCAAACAAAAGAACACGATTTAGGGAAAAGCCACTCAGGGCATCCGAACCTCGGATGCCCTGGGTGGCTTTTTGCGTTTCGCCAGAAAGGAGGTCATCACTATGGCAAGCGAGATCAAAAGACGCTTCACAGACACAGAAATGCAGATCGCCAAGGAAACGGATCTGCCGGAGCTGCTGACCCATTTGGGCTATCAGGTGCGGCGGATCGGCAGATACCACACCACAGTGGAGATGGACAGCCTGCGGATCAAGGACCGCCGCAAGTGGTTTCGGTACTCGCAGAATACCGGCGGGGATGCCATTACCTTCCTGCAGCAATTCTGCGGCAAGAGCTTTCCAGAGGCTGTGGAGTACCTACTGGCCTTTCACGGCAGGGCCAGAGACTCCCCCGCCAAAGCGGCGTCTTCCGTCAAGCGGGACGAGGTGCAAAAACCCTTTACCCTGCCGCCCCGGAATACGGATGACCGCAGGGTGTTTGCCTACCTGCGCAAGCGCGGCATCGCTCCACAGGTGATCCGTCAGTTTTTGAACAGCGGCCTGGTGTATGAGGACGCCGAGCATCACAACTGCGTTTTTGTTGGCAGAGATCACACCGGACAAGCCAGATATGCAGGTCTGCGCGGCACCTATGACCGCGACGGGAAAGGGTTTCGCGGAGATGTGACAGGCAGCGATAAACACGTTGGCTTCGCGCTCCCGTATGACCGCAGCTCAGATCAGGTTTTCATATTCGAGGCGCCCATCGACCTGATGAGCTATCTCACACTCCACCGGAACACACCGAACGCGCTGGCCCTCTGCGGCCTTTATGACGGTGCGCTGCAAGCCTATCTGGCAGATCATCCGCAGATCAAACGGATCGAATTGTGCCTGGACGCAGATGGGCCGGGACGGGAGGCGGCTCGGCAATTTCAGAACAAATACACAGCCATGGGCTATGCCGTGACCGTGGAGGAACCCCGCAGCGGCAAGGACTGGAATGAGTATCTGCAAAAAAGAAAAACACCTGAGAGGGGGCGGTAACCAAGTAATCAACACGAAAGATCCAAAGAAACCTATTCAGAAAATATAAGGAGGAAGTTCGCATTTGAATAAAAAATATTTCTTTTATCACCGTGTACTGGCCATGCTTCTGACACTGACCCTGTGCCTTGGCATGATCCCCACGGCATCAGCCGCCCAGCAGAACAGCTACCATGATCCCGTCGAGCATTGGCAGCAGGCCAGCAACCGAACCAATGAACTGGATGTCAACGCCATCGTCACCCATGAGACCTTCTACTGCGCCACCTGCCGGGAAAACACGGATTTCACCGTCTGGCGTGTTCCGGAGTATACCCGCTCCGGTGAGACGGCCCTGAACCGCAACGTCAAGTATTCCAACGGGATGTGTATTGACGAAGTAACGGTGGGCAATCTGGATGCCGGTGTCCTCGGCGAGAACGCCTATTACACAGGCTACCACTGGACCAAATCCGTATGCAGCCGCTGTGGAGACTGGAACAGTAACGAGACCAACGGCGCCCCCTACGCATGGGACAAGAACATCTACGTTCTGCATGACTGCGCCGCCAAATTTTATCTGGATCTGCCGGAGACCGTTACTCATGAATATGTAGACAGCAAGTACCACCGCACCGTCACCAAGGGCGGCACCTACTGCTGCTTCTGTTACGGTACGAATTACGAGAAATCCTCTGTGCTGGAACGCCATGACATGGCGGCGGAGACCCTGCCCCAGCCCGCTCATGGCCGTTTCGCTGCCGTGGAGAAGTGCCGCCTGTGCGACTATACCTGCTATGACTACACGGCGGCCAAGGCCGTTGTTGCCAGCTACTACGGCGTGGCAGACGGACAGCCCCATACCATCAGCGTTACGGACTTGTCTGAAGCCGGTGTCCGCACCGCCATCCGCTACGGCAACAGCGCGGATAGCTGCACCATGACCACCGCACCCAACTATACGGACGAGGGTCAGTACACTGTCTATTACGAGATCACCTACACCTGTGACGGTGTGGATATGACGGAAAACGGTGTGGCCTATGTCTGGCTGCGGGATGATACCACAGATGAAAACGGCAACTGCGGCTGTGGCTGCTCTAACCCCAACTGTGGCTGTCAGAACAAGCACTGCAACGGAAATTGCTGCACCGACAAGGGCTGCGGTGAAAACCACAAGTATATTCTGCTGGACAGCACCAAGGCCGGCTGCACCACCCTCGGCTATGACCGCTACCTCTGTACGGAGTGCGGCAAAATCGAAAAGCGCGACTATGTGGATTCTCTGGGCCACGCATGGCAGGGCATCGTCGTCCGTGACGCCACCTGCGAAACCGATGGCAAGCTGCTGGAGCTTTGCTCCCGCTGCGGACAGCTGAAGCAGACAGCTACCCCCAAGGGCGAACACAGCTATGAGGTCTATACCGTGGCCGCAACCTGTACCAGCCCCGGCTATACCGTCCGGGAATGCTCCGTTTGCGGAGACCGCCATATCGAGGACATCACTTCTGTTCTGCCCCATGACTACGAATCCCATGTGATTTCCGCCACCTGCGAGAACGGCGGTAAGACCATCCATCGCTGCGATGGCTGCGGTAGTTCTTTTGTCACGGACTATACGGAAGCCTTGGGCCACAGCTGGGACAAGGGCACCCTTGTCACCAACGCCACCTGCACTGGCGAGGGGGTCATGGAATACCGCTGCACCCGTTGCGGCTGCCACCGTCTGGATGCCGACCCCGCGGATGGCCACATCCCCGGCGCTTCTGCTACCTGCACGGAACCTCAGCTCTGCACCCGCTGCGGCGCTGTACTGGAAAAGGCCCTGGGACATGATTACAAGTCCGAAGTGACTGCTCCCACCTGCACGGAGATGGGCTATACCACTAACACCTGTGTTCGCTGCGGCGATACCAACAAGAGCGACTACACCGAGCCTGCTGGTCATAAGCCCAGCGACTGGATCATCGACAAGGAGCCTACCACTGATTCCGAGGGCAGCAAGCACAAGGAGTGTACCGTGTGTGGCGAAAAGCTGGAGACACAGCCCATTGAAAAGATCTACAACAGCGCCACCACGGACAGTAAGGGTGAGGCCATTGTGGGCGGCTACCTTGTGACCGTCACCGATACCGACACCAAGAATCCCGTAGCAAACGCCGCCGTGGCGCTCCACAAGGATAATTCGATCTCCATCCGCCTGCCCAATAGCCGCCTGTTGGACTACGCAGATCAGACCACCGTCACCGTGCAGCTCGTCAAGGACAAGAGCGCTGTACCGGGCATGAGCATTTCTGTCACGGATAAGAATGACAACTATGCCGCGGGCAAGACCGACAAGGCGGGGCAGGTCACCGTTCCCACCGGCAGCGGCAAGACCAATGAGGACGGCAAGGTCACTGCTGGCTATGAGGATGCGGACGGCGACCGTTGGACGCTGACCATCAAAGTGGAGCACACCGATACCGGACGCCCCATCCCCAACGCGGAGGTCGCCATCGGCAAGACCGGCAATATTACGGTCAAACTGCCGGATGGCACGGATCTGGATAAAAACCACCGTGTGACGGTTACCGTCACCGACCACAAGAAAAATCCGCAGGAGAATAAAAACATCATTGTTAAGGGCGACCTGAGCCAAACGGCCAAGGGCAAGACGGATCAGGACGGCAAGCTGACCGTTCCGGAAATCGAGGAAAGAGAGCGTCACGGCACCTATATCCTGGGCTACACAGACGGGACCTTCGGCCCCAGCCGCAGCATGACCCGCGCGGAGGCCGCCGCTATCTTCGCCCGTCTGCTGGCGGAGAAGAACGGCGATACCATTTCCACCGTGGCCAACACCAGATTTACGGATATTCCCGCCCATGCCTGGTACTCCGGTTATGCCAAATACCTCAATAACAACGGTGTCACCTACGGTAAGAGCAAGACTATCTTTGCCCCCAACGACGCCATTACCCGTGCCGAGTTCACCACGCTGGCCGTCCGATTCTTTGATGTGTACGGCGATGGCGATGCTGAGATCATGGAGCAGTATAGGGACTTCAACGATGTGAGCGACGGCTATTGGGCCGCCGCGTACATCAAGGCTGCCGCCAAGCATGGCTGGATCAACGGCTATGGCGACGGCTCCTTCCGCGCTGACGACGAGATCAACCGTGCGGAGGTCGTGACCATCGTCAACCGCCTGCTGGGCCGTGAGGCGGACGCGGACTACATTGCGGACAATCTCCGCAAGCTGAACACCTTCCCGGATGTCAGCCGCAAGCATTGGGCGTACTACGCAGTCATGGAGGCCGCCAACACCCATACCGCCATTCTTGGTGACAGCGAAAGCTGGAGCAAGTAAACACCCTGCCGCCCTCCCGATGCCGGGAGGACGGCTTTTCCAACATCAAACATCATAATATAAAAAGGAGAACTGAACAATGCTGAAGATCACTGCCATTGGCAACCTGACCAACGATGTGGAACTGAAAATGAATGAGACCACCGGCAAGCCCTACGCCATCCTGCGAATCGCCTCGGACCGCCGCTACAAGGATAAGGACGGCAACAAGCTCACCGACTTTATCTCCATTAAGGTGCGCGGCCCTCTGGCCGAGCGCTGCGCCGAGTTTGCCTGGAAGGGCTGCAAACTGGCGGCCTCCGGCGATTTTGAGACCATTACCTTTGAGGACGAGCCGGAGCGTCAGCCCGGTTTCCTCATCAAAGCCAGCGAGGTGGAGTTCCTCTCGCCCCGCAAGGTGGAGGAAACGGCGCAGGAATTGGAAGATGAGTCTGTCCGCGAGGTCGCTGCCTGATGAAAAATACCGGGATCACATATACCAGCGCTGAACGCAGCCCTGTGATCCTGCCGGAGATGGCCGAGCTACTCCCGCCTTTGAGCGCGGAGCAGCTCGACGCTCTGGAAGCAGATCTCATCAAAAACGGCTGCTACGCGCCCATCATCGTCAATGAGGACATGGTCATCATCGACGGGCACAACCGTCAGGCGCTGTGCGAAAAGAATGATCTGCCGTACACGATGGCCGTTTTCTCGTTTGAGGATCTGTTGGAGGCCAAGCAGTGGGCACTGGATACCCAGAAGGGACGCCGTAATCTGGAAAAGTGGGAGCTTGGCAAAATTGCCCTGAAGCTGAAACCCGAGATTGAAGCCAAGGCCAAAGCCAACATGGCTGCTGGCGGACAGAATTTTCGCCCCAGCGAGGCCGAGGAAGGTTCGGCAACATTGCCAAACCTTCCTTCTGTTGAAAAAGCGGTAGATACCCGCAAGGAGCTGGCCGAAGCGGTCGGCTTGGGCGAGCGCACGATGGGCAAGGTCATGCAGATCGACGAGAATGCCCCGGACGCCATCAAGGAGGCGCTGGACAAAAAGGAACTGTCCATCAACAAGGGTTATGACCTGACCCGGCAGCTTCAGGACCTTCCGGAAGAGCAGCGGGAGCAGGCGGCCGCCGAAGCGCTGGAATACGAAAAAGCGAAAAAAGAACTGAAAAAGCAGGATGCCGAGATCGACCGGAAAGGAAAAATCGCGGCGCTTTTCTGCAAAGCGTATGAAAAAGCCGTCCTGCTGACGCCGTCCGAAGAAAATATCCGCTGCTGGACGGACGGGACGCGGATGACCCCGGAGGAAATGCGGGATACCGTGAAGGAATCCCGTGAGATCGCCCAGGTGTTCGCCGCCATTGCCGATATCATCGAGCAGAAGATCCTGCCTGCAGACTGGCGAAACACCGGCCCCGCGGAGGATATTCCCTGTGAGGTGGCGTCATGAGCGAGATGCTTTCTGTTCGCCAGTGGCAGGACCTGTTCCGCAGTGGGGCGTTTCAGGATAGATCCCGTGAGACGCAGATCCGCGCCGGGTGGTATGACTGGTTTTGCAGCGATACGGCTCTTGCCGGCAGACTGCAGAGGATCGGCAGGGTGGTCATGGGGATCACGGAGCCTGCCATTCTGGACAATTACTATGTCTGGTTTAAAAACAACTGCCCTCTGGACGGCCCCCTCTATGATGACGTGCGCTTTGAGCCGTTGGAGGGAGACCGCTGCGGACGGTACTTTGTGGTGTCTCAGGATTGCCCTTATGAAAAGCAGAAATGGACGCTGTATACGGAGCGGAGCGGCTTTGAGACCCCGGAGTTCAGTTGCGATAAGGTCCGCGAGATGGAAAAATACCTGAACAGTCAGGGCAAAAATCTTGCACAGGCTATGCAGCTGTCCGCTGTCGTGAAAAAACCGAAAAAGGAGGAACCGACGCGATGAAAGAGAAGAAAAGTCCTTCACCGCCCAGCCTCCCTCCTGATGCCCAAAGGGAAATCCTGAACAGGCTGTCCGCGGAGACTCGGATCAGTTCTCAGGAGATCGCCGCCATTTTGAAGCGGCACGGCGTCTGCGGCGATATGGACGCCTTGCAGGATGCCTATCGGAAACGGCTGGGCCAGCGCCTTATGTCCACCATTCGGGATGAGACCGGCAAGCGTGAGGTGCTGGCCGCCAGTGGCGGTGAGTATGTCATCGTGGACTGCTGCAACGATCCGCAGAAGCTGAAAGCCATTCGGCACCGCATCCAGGCGCAGATGAACGGACTGGATGTGTCTGCCGGAAAGGTGCGCAAGCGTGTTCGCTTCTTGGAACGCTTCGCTTCTTGGGTGAGAAAGGAGACCTCGGATGGAGCGGCGTGAACTGTCAGCGGCGGACATCTACCATAAATTCGCGGCGCAGCTGGACAAGGATGGCTTTCGGTTGTACCGCGCCGCGCAGCGGAGCACCGGCTTCCAGCCCTATGACGCCTTCCCTTATGAAGATAACCGGGGCGCGTTTGAGGCAGCGGACGGACATACCCTTCTGCGCTATCTGGAAGCAACTCATTTCGATGCAGTCACATGGGAGATCGTCCCCGGAACCACCTATGAACGGGCCATTCTCGGCAAGGTGGACACCACCACGCCGGAATACCGCGCGTTTCGTGAAGCGATCTGCGCGGATGCGCTGGGGCGCATGGGGTTGGCACATCTCCTGAAAACAAAGGAAAAAGAAGCGAAAGAGGTAGGATATGAACGATAACATCACCGAGATCAACAAAGATTCCTTCTGGAAGTTGATCCAGAGTGGAAAGGAGACCTGCGGACAGGATATGGACGCTATGATGGACTTCCTGAAAGACCGTCTGGTATCTATGGGACCGGAGCAGGCTCAGAACTTCCACGACATCCTACACGCCTATGAGGATCTTGCGGACAAGTTTGGACTGTGGGACGCCGCCGGGGTCATGAAGGGATATGGCTGCAGCGATGACGGCTTTATCGACTTTCGCGCCTGGCTCATTGCCCAGGGAAGGGATACCTATCTGTCCGCGCTGGCAGACCCGGATTCTCTTGCGGAGGTCATCCCCTACGGGGACTGCTGCTTTGAGACGCTCAGTTATGTGGGAGATTATGCCTATGAGCAGCTCACAGGCAAAAGCGCCTATGACCAGACGGATATTGATGATCACCTTGTCTACCTCCTTTTTCTCCTGCGACAGAATACCGTCGATCACATCACCGTTGAGCTTGCCGTCCTTGTCCAGCTCCCGCATTTTCTGCGCCTGCGACAGCGAGGGCGAGGACTGCTGCCCCTCAATGGAAACGGCGATATATTTCTGATGCTTCGGACGGATGAATGAGATCTCTACCGCCGGGGTAAATGCCAGCTTTTTCTCGTCTACCATTGCCTGCAAGTCCGGCACAAGCTCGGTCAGACGGATATACCGCTGCACCTGTTTATAGTTCATGCCGTTGCGATCTCCCACGACCTGCGTGGAGCGTTTTCCTGCGTCCTTGTCCTCTTCACCGGGACGGGAGCCTTGGTGCTTGATGGCCTCTACCTGCATTTTGAGCGACTGCGCCTTTTCCGTGGGCAAAATGCGCTCACGGTGGCGAAGATTGTCATCCGTCATAGCGAGAATGGCCTCATCGTCCGTCATGTTGCGGACGATACACGGCATATTCGCAAATCCGGCAAGCTCGCTTGCCCGCTGGCGGCGGTGACCTGCGATGATCTCATAGCCGCCATCCTCACGGGGACGCACCAGCGCGGGCTGATTGACGCCCGCCGCCTTAACCGACTCCACAAGCCCCTGCATCTCCGCATCGTCCCGAACGCCAAAGGGATGATTTTTGAACGGGTGCAGGTCAGACAGGTTGAGATAGACGATCTCCTCTTTTTCGGCACGGGTGGCGTCACGGGGCGCAGACGGCTCCGGCGTGATCTCCGCACCAGCGGGAGCGCTGCCCTTATCCACGGCAGGCTTCTCCGGGGCGGGCTTGCTTTGGGACTTTTTGTCCCGAGGTTTGGGCGGCTTTGCCTTATCGGGAGCGGCCTTGCCATCCTTGGGCGGACGACCTCTGCCGGGCTTGGCAGCCTTGTCTTTTTCCGTGGGCGGCTTCTGCTTGACCACCTTTTTCTCGTCCTTGGTCGCCTCATCACGGGCGGCGGCAAAATCCACCACCTTGCTGGAATGTGCCGGGGCAGGATCGTCCTTGCCGGGAGTGAGCGGCTGCTCCTGTTCCTTTTCAGCCTTGGGGACTTCGGGCGCGGCAGGCTCCTCCACCTCGGCGTGGGTAACAGCGTCGGCGGGATCAGGCACGGCCTCGCCCATTTCAAAGAGTGCCGCCTGCCCCTCATGCTCCAGCATGACCGCCTCTGCGTCGGTCAGCGCAGGCCCGGGAGAGGGCTGCTCCGGCACAACGGCATTTTCTACCGTGGGAGCGGGAGCCTCGGCGGGCGGGACTGCCTCGGGAATGTTTTTCTTATCATCTGCCATTTGCAAACCTCCTTTTCGTGGCATGAAAAAAGCCAGTCCGCAGACTGGCCGGGTGGAAGTGACCTCCCTTCATGGTTTTATATATGAAAACGCCGCCCGTTGTCCTGTTGGGCAGCGTAATGCGAAAAGATTGCTTGATTTTTCCTTAATGATTGCTACAATTATATTGTGGTATTTTGATATACTCAGTCGATTTTTTGTGGATTTTCTCCAAACGACCTTGTGGATGCAAAATATGCAAAACTGAATTGGGGAGCTAACCGTATGAAAAATAAAGAGCTTCATTCGGAATTTACTTTTCAAATTGAACCCAAACATTATTTTAAGCACAACTATTTGACATACTGTAATGATGTTTTGGTAAGTATGTTAAAATATGCAGATGAAGAAAAAATGGCAAGCGTCAGTATTGATCTTGGTAATGGTGAAAATATAGAATTTGAACAAGATGAAAAATTGCAAGAGTGGCTCATAACACATGGGCACCGTGAAGAAATGTACGAAGTATATTATAGGCACACTTTCTTTTCACTTGTTGCGGATTTTTGTAGCTATATGCTTGAGTCGATAAACTGTGCCGCAAAAATGAAAGTTGCTGTTTCCTATGCGTTATTACGAAAGCCCCTCAAAGATACACTCGGCTATATTGAATGGCTGCGTGTTGATAGAAATGGTATGCTTGATTTGCTTGCAAGCGGAAAACCAGAGGACTTGGTTATCACAAAAGAGA
>ENA-UEQJ01003474-UEQJ01003474.1-human-gut-metagenome-genome-assembly--contig:-NODE-3474-length-10039-cov-4.355451_pt1 | contig 10039 bp, 9 predicted proteins | sample MGYA00242937_ERZ507938 | MGnify/ENA primary metagenome ERZ507938 (study PRJEB26167, sample SAMN06115437) | human gut metagenome | host: Homo sapiens | place: China:Gansu | collected 2015-07-03 | study...
ATAATCAATTTTTCCATTGATTATTCCTTTTTCTTTCCTGATAATCCGCATAGGCTTTTTCCAGAATCTGCTTTTCATTGGCAAATTTCAGAAGATGGTATGCTTCATGATATTTGTAAAAGCCGGAATCCACAAAATACTCTTCTCTCTGGGGCTTGCTGTAATAGCTGTCCGTTCCCATCAGATACCAGTGGACTTCCTTCTCCACCACATCTTCCGGTACGGTAAAAGAATACTCGCTTCTGCCGATATAATCTACAATGTATGCCTTGGAACCGCTTTCCTCCAGCACTTCCCTGAGTGCGGTCTCCTCATGGGTCTCCCCGGCTTCGACGGTACCCTTCGGCAATACCCAGCCTTCATATTTATTCTTAATGTTCTTATACAGCAGCAGGATCTTCCCACGGAAGATCACAACGCCACCGCAACTGGTAGCCTCTATCATGATTCTTTTGACTCCTCCGATCACTCTTTCTGGTTGAAGTAAGCATCAAACAGACGTCTTGCAATGGGAACTGCGTAATCACCGCCACTTCCTGCACCCTCTACGATAATGGTGACACAGACTTCCGGGTCTTCTGCGGGAGCAAAACCGGTAAACCAGGCATGGCTGTCACCCTTGATATTATTGTATTCCGCAGAACCTGTCTTACCGGCAGCCGTATAGTTTAAACCTCTTAACTTGGAAGCAGTTCCCTCTTCCACAACATCGGTCATCAACTGTTTCAGAATCGCAGATTCGTCCTCTGTCATCAGACGGCCGTATTCCGATGCCTTAAAGCTTTTTACCACAGTACCTTCATCATTTTCCACATGATCAATGACATAGGGTTTCATCAGAACACCATCGTTGGCAATGGCACAGGTGATCATATTCAGATGCATCGGTGTGATCTGGGTCTTACCCTGACCGATGGAGGTCTGCATCATTTCTGCGGAAGGTGTACTTTCGGAAACGATAGCCGAGCTTTTGGCATAATTCAGCGTAAGTGGCAGATCTTTATTGAACAAAAGGTCATTCAGTGTCTCCTGAAAAGCCTCTCTGTCCAGGCTCATTCCAATATTGGCAAAGGACGAGTTACAGGATTTTGCAAAGGACTTCTGAAAGCTGACCTGTCCGTGACTGGAACCGTGATAACAACTGATTTTGCTGTCTCCCACCCGGAAAGAACCATTGCAGTTATAAGAATAATTCTGATACGTGATGGGATTCTCCCGGATATATTCCAATGCCGTTACGATCTTGAAGGTGGATCCGGGCGGATAAAGTCCCTGGGTGGCGCGGTTCAACAGTACTGTACTGGAATCATTGTCGATCAGATCATCCCAGATCTCCGGAATGGTATTCGGATCAAAATCGGGATGTGACACCATTGCCAGAATCTTGCCGGTAGACACTTCCGTTACAATGATGGCACCACGGTAAATATCCAGCTGGTCGTTGGCCACCTGCTGGATATGGACATCCAGTGTGGTATATACATTATCTCCGGGATTCTTTTTCCCGGCAGTATCGTTTTTCACTTTATTGCTCAGGGAGGTATTGGTGTTGATCAGATAGTAATTGGCCAGAGCCTCCACTCCCATGCGTCCCTGGGTGGAATAACCTACGATATGAGAAAACAGATTCTTATACGGATAGTTTCGAGTCTCCTCTTCATCCGCATCCAGTATCGTCTCTGCCAGAACATCCCCATCCCTGGAATAAATGGATCCGCGGTAATTGCGGGACAGCAGAATCTGCTGACGGGAATTATAACTGTTGTTGATCATATCCTGTTCGCTGGTTGCCACAAAATGACCCAGATAGACCAACAGGCACAAGAACAGGACACCGATGCTTCCGGCAGAAAGCCAGATTTCCCGCTGGTTGCCCATACGTTTTCTGTTCCGGGCGTCCTTTTTGCGGTCGGCATCTTTTTTCTGTGTATTTTTCTGCGTATTCTGCGCCTTATTTTCTGCCACCTCTGCGCTCTCCTTCCTTCTGCAGGCGAATATAGATTCCCTGTATAATGAAAAACATGATCATGGTCGTCATGACGGAACTTCCACCATAGCTGATGAAAGGAAGTGTCACTCCGGTCAGTGGAATGAACTTGGTACCGCCGCCAATGGTCAGGAATATCTGGAAAATATACATAATACCGATGCCGTATACGATCAGCTGATAGAATCTGTCATGAATGCATACTGCCACCCGCATCATTTCCAGAAAACTGCTGACACAGATCAGGATCAGACATATTCCGAAGATCACGCCCAGTTCCTCGCAGATGGAAGAAAAGATAAAGTCCGCTTCCACATAAGGAATCGCTGTGGGATTACCTTTTAACAGTCCCATGCCGAACCAGCTTCCACTGCCGATGGCAAATAATGACTGGGTGATCTGATAGCCTTTATTGTCAATATATTTCCAGGGATCCTGCCAGGCCAGTACTCTGACCCGTACATGATCAAACAGCTGATAAGCCAGATAAGAAGCCGCACCTCCGCCGACAAGTCCTGCCAGAAGATACAGATAATTTCTTGTGGCAGCAAAAACCACAAAAACAAAGCCCACGAAAAAGATCAAAGCACTTCCCAGGTCCTTGGATACTACCAGGATCACCACATGGGCTCCCGCAATGATCGCCGTCAGAACGACTCTCTGGAAGGAGACATTTTCCCACAACGCTCCCGCCAGAAAGAACAGGAACAGGATCTTGACGAATTCCGAAGGCTGGAACGTGATTCCTCCCAGGGAAAATGAAATCTTGGAACCATGGGTCACCTCTCCCAGGATCAGCACCGTACTGAGCAGCGCAATTCCCAACGTGGCATACAGCCAGGTGATCTTCTTAAAAAAGTGGATCTTTCCCAGCAGATACGGAACCAGCAGGGAAAAGATCAGAGATACCAGTACGATCACATATTGCCGGATGGCCTTGTCAAAAGATAATCTCGATACGATGCAAAGACCGATTCCCAGAAGCATACACATATTATTCAGCAAAAGCCTGTTAATATTCTCGTAGATCAGCGATACCATCGTGATCGTAGCAAACAGAAAGATCAGTATAAATGCAAAGAAAAACAAGTACTGAAAATCTCCGCTGACAAGGGACAGGTTCAGAAAACAGAGGACCTGCACCAGAAACATCAAAAGATCCTGTAAAATAAATACTCCACGATGCTTCTCTCCCACCGGATACCGAAAGGTATAAAAACAGCTTGCCGTATATAACACCATAAAAAAGGCGATAAAATATTTGGATAATTCAATCACATATTCCTGCATGGATCCAAAACCTTTCTGTCTATTCTACTCCACGTTTTTCATGACCGGTGGTATATTCCCCATAGGGCAATTCCTTACGGGTACCGGCAAAATACTCCAGGACTTCCAAAGTCTCGGTCTCATTTTCCGTGGTAAAATCCAGCCGTCCGGTCACCAGGCCGCTCCATTTACATAATTCCTTGTGCAAGGAAAGCGGAACACTGTTATAGATCACATTAAAACAGTGGGTACAATTCCGCTGAACCGGAAATCTTTTATGATAGCGGTCGATCAGATCCAATGCCTTCGGATTCTCCTGCGGCTGACACCGGTCAGTGGTCTTCTGCACGCAGTTGGCGGTGACCATCATAGGGATCCTGCCGTATATTACTTTTTCCGCAGGAAACGCAGGATCCAGAATGTCCCTTTGCTCTGCGGCATTCAGCTCCAATGGCAGACAATAGCCGTCTAAAAATGCCTTCCAGAAATCCCGGCTGGTCCGGTTCCAGAGATACAGACTATGATCCCCATAGATTTCTTTTCCGGTAAAATTCCATTGTTTTAATAACGCGATATGTTCCATATTTGCTGCCTGAAAGCCATTTATATATGCCAGATTTTCCAGCAGCAATTTCCGTAATTTTTCAAGATACTGCCCATCCCGCAGGCGCAGGATCTTCGGCAGAGCGATCACAGATTGGATCTCTTTTTCAGTAAGGCTTCTCAAAATCTTCTCCGCAGCGGACGGATCCTGTAACAGGAAATCCGCATCCAGATAGAGTCTGAGTTGTCCGGCGGTTCTGACCGGATCTTTCCAGAAGGATGAACTGCAAAAGCCCTGCCATTGTTCCGGGGTCCGTATCGTGATAGCCCATTTTTCATCGGATTTTTGAGACTTTATACTATCGTTTTTCCGAAAATCACCATCGTCAGCCAGTGTCGGAGCTTTTTCGGAAGTTCTCTCATAAAGGAAGCCGTTTGCAAGGATCACTTGTTCTTCCAGCAGGGAAAGTCCCTTTCGGCGTAACTCGTTGATAGCTTTTAACGGGTAGAAAGCATTGTCACTTACCCGGATTCCGATGGAGTCCTCCAGATGGAAGTGACTGTCGCCAAGTTTCCCCAGCTGTTTTGCTATATTTTCCTGTGTGATGGGCTGTCGGGAAGCTTCTTCTACCACATTCCCTTCTACGGTGACGGCACTCTCTCCGGTCCACAAATACAATTTTGCGGTCTCCCCGGTCAGAAATTCAGCCTGCATGGATACCGGAAGGGTCAGTCTGTGTTCCAGATGCTTCTTCCGGATATTCTGAAGCAAAGTCTCATCACTACCGCTGTAAGCCGGGCTGTCCAGAGTCACCATCTCCCCGCCGTTGTGCTTGTGATAATAACCATCCTGTCTCTCACTGCGGATATAGAGGCAGGAAAGCGTATGCATATCTGCCGCAGAAATCTTCTGAGAAGCTTTGGGATCCGCATAATACCGGTCAATATATTTGCGATAAATTGCCGTAACTCCGGCGGCATATTCCGGCTTCTTCATACGGCCTTCGATCTTAAAGGAGTCGATCCCTGCCTCCAGAAGCTCCGGAATATATTCAATGGTACACATATCTTTCAGGCTTAAAGGATAACATTCCTTCGGATGTTTTCCAGTGGTATAGGGCAGGCGACAAGGCTGGGCACAACGTCCTCTGTTGCCACTTCTGCCCCCCAGAATACTGCTGAACAGGCACTGTCCGGAATAGCAATAACACATGGCTCCATGGATAAAGCATTCGATCTCAAGCCCTGTGACTTCCTTGAGCCTGCGGATCTCCGCAAGGCTCAGCTCTCTGGCGGGAACTACACGACAGGCCCCCTGTTCCTTCAGAAAAGCTGCCCCATACTCCCCTGTAATGGTCATCTGAGTGCTTCCATGGAGTTCCATCCCTGGAAAATGTTCTCTGAGATATGCAAACACTCCCATGTCCTGGACAATCACCCCATCCAGTCCGGCCCGGTAATAGGGCAATACATATTCATACAGTCCGGAAAATTCCGATTCTTTAACCAGTGTGTTTACCGTCAGATATACTTTTCGCTGAAAAAGATGAGCATACCGGATACAGGCAACCAGTTCTTCTTCCGAAAAATTTTCCGCATAAGCTCTGGCCCCGAAACGGCTGCCACCCAGATATATAGCATCCGCACCGGCATGGATAGCCCCGTAAAAGGCTTCCGCATTTCCGGCAGGTGCCAGTAATTCTACTTTTTTTGCTGCTTTCATAGATTTCAGATTTCCTCTATTGCATTCGATTCATATAAGCAAATAGCTGCCCGAAAACGGACAGCTATCAATTTATTTGTCTTTTAATTCTGTCTCCAGACGTACAATCTTCTTGGCGTCTTCATTTAACTGCTTTTGCAGTTCCTTCCCCTGCTTTTCTGCATTTTCCAGTTTGATCTGTGCTGAAATCAGTTCATGCTTCAGATCATAAAGCTCTTTTTCCTTGCCCTGCAGTTCTTCCTCCAGAATGGAGATCTGCTTCTTGGCTTTAAAATAATCATCTGCAATATTCAACTGGAGCAGAATGTTCTGCTTATCCAGAGGTTGTCTGCGAAAGCCGTCCAGCTTCCCGTATTCGGTAATCTTTCCGTTGATGTAGGAAGCAATTTTCTGCATATAATCTTCACTTTCATAGCCGCTTAAAGTAAATACTTTTCCGCCTATGATCACTTCTGTATCTGTCTTAGGTGACATCTCAACACCCCTCTTAACACTCTTTTGAAAAACACAATATATGCCATTTACGCAAAAATATAATACAAGATTTATTATATATCAGAATGTATAGGGTGGCAAGTAAAATTTCGTAAGCTGCACATATCAATTCAGTCCCAGATGATGATAGGCAAGATCTGTGACTACACGGCCTTTGGGTGTTCTGTTCAGAAATCCGTTCTTGATCAGATAGGGTTCGTAGACATCCTCTATCGTACCGGCATCTTCACCGATGGCAGCTGCCAGGGTATCCAGACCCACGGGACCTCCGTCGAATTTCTCAATGATCGTGACCAGAATATTGCGGTCGATATGGTCCAGTCCCATCTTATCGACATCCATCAGATCCAATGCCGTTCTGGCTACCTCCTCGGTAATGATCCCGTCGTATTTAACCTGTGCAAAGTCACGGACACGTTTTAAGATCCGGTTCGCCAGTCTCGGTGTACCGCGGCTTCTTCTGGCCATTTCCTTTGCTCCGGCCGGTTCGATCTCCACGTCCAGGATCCGGGCGGAATGCATGATGATCTGCTGTAATTCCTCTATGGTATAAAATTCCAGATGATGGATCATGCCGAAACGATCCCGCAGAGGTGCAGTCAGAAGTCCGGCACGGGTGGTCGCTCCCACCAGAGTGAATTTCGGCAGCTCCAGACGCACAGATCTGGCACTGGAACCCTTTCCGATCATAATATCGATGCAGTAATCCTCCATGGCCGGGTACAGTACCTCTTCCACCTGACGGTTCAGCCGATGGATTTCATCCACGAATAACAGATCTCCCTCCTCCAGATTGTTCAGGATCGCCGCCATTTCACCGGGCTTTTCAATCGCAGGGCCACTGGTCACCTTCATATGCACACCCATTTCGTTGGCTATGATTCCTGCCAGCGTGGTCTTGCCCAGTCCGGGAGGTCCATAGAACAACACATGGTCCAGTGCATCTCCGCGCTGCTTTGCTGCGGTAATATACACCTTCAGGTTCTCTTTGATCTTGGACTGGCCGATATAGTCGTCCAGTGTCTGGGGCCGCAGAGAGCCTTCCAGTTTGATATCTTCTTCTGTGATATTTGTCTCTATCATTCTTCTAGGCATAATTTATCCGGTTCCTTAAAACAATTTTTTCAGGGCAGCTTTCAGAATCGCGCCGGAATCCATGGTCTCCACATCCTCAAGGGCATTGACAGCCTTGAGGCTCTCTGCCTGTCCGTATCCCAGTGCCACCAGTGCTTCCACGGCTTCCTTTTTCTTCTCACTGTCAATGTGCAGGCTGCCGGCAGTCAGGATTCCCTGGGCTCCGCCTGCGGCGATCTCTCTGGAGATCAGTGTATCATCAATGGAGAGCTTATCTTTTAATTCCAGAATCAGGCGCTGCGCCGTCCGGGCTCCCACTCCCGGGGCCCTGGAGATTGCCTTGGCATCCCCGGACATAATGGCAAACCGCAGAGCATCTGCATCCATGACCGATAATATTGCCAGCGCTCCCTTTGGACCGATTCCGCTGACTGTAATGCACAGCTTGAACATTTCCAGATCACTTCGGGAGAGAAAACCATATAGTAAAAAGGCATCTTCCTTCACATAGGTATAAGTGTAAAGCCGAACTTCTTCTCCGATTCCCGGCAGCCTGGAGGCTGTATCCGCAGAAATCCTTACATTGATGCCAAATCCGTTGACATCGATCACAGCGTTATCTACCGTGGCATCTTCCAAAAAGCCATTCACATATGCAAACATGTATACTAAGTCCTCGTCTTTCCTGTCCTGCAAATAGTAACCTGTAAAAATCGGCTACGATATGTTTATCATACCATAGCCGAACATATGTTTCAAGCAACTTTTCTGTTTTCTGATTTCCATCAGCTCTGAATCTGTTTCAACTGATAAAATTCTCCCTGCAGAGCCATAAGTTCTTCATAAGTGCCGTACTCTGCGCAACGACCGTCTGCAATGACCGCGATCCTGTCGGCATCCCGGATGGTGGACAGTCTGTGGGCCACGATAAAGGTGGTACGCCCTTCTGTCAGATTGTTCAGCGCCTGCTGGATCAGCTTTTCTGAAATACTGTCCAGAGCCGAGGTGGCTTCATCCAGTACGATCACCTTCGGATCCCGGATCAGTGCTCTGGCAATGGAGATACGCTGTCTCTGACCGCCAGACAGTTTGCCGCCGTGCTCTCCCACCATGGTATCCAGACCCTTAGGCAGTGATGCGATCAGATCCGACAGATTGGCAGCTTTGATCACTTTCTGCAGTTCTTCCTCCGACACGTTTTCGCAACCGTAAGTGATATTGTCACGGATCGTTCCGGAGAACAGGATCGAGGTCTGGGGAACTACCGCCAGGTGCTTTCGGTAGGTGCGTAGATCGATCTTACTGATATCCTTGCCATCGATCAGGACTTTTCCGCTTTCCGCCTGATTAAAACCGATGACCAGATTCAGGATCGTAGACTTTCCGGCGCCGGATTCTCCCACCAGTGCAATAGTCTCTCCCGATTTCACATGAAGATTCAGATGGTTCAATACATTATGTTCGTTATTTTTATAATGGAAACATACGTCCTCAAAATCAAAAGTACCGGTCACCTGTTCCAGTTTTTCCTTGCCCTCATTATCTTCGATATCTTCAGATAACAATACTTCACCGATGGAATTGACGGATTCAATACCCTTGGCAATGGTAGGCAGCAGGGTGACGATGGAGGACACCTGATTGACTACCGTGGCAAAATAACTCTGGTACAATGTGATATCGCCTGCCTGAATTTTGCCACCAATGGCCAGATATCCGGTAAATGCCAGACAGATCACCTGGAAGATCTGGAATACTGCCCAGCCCACCGAGCCAAACAATGCCTGGATCAGATCCAGTTTGTAGCCTTTTTCCGCCACAGAAAAAAGCTGGCCGCTCATTTTTGCCACTTCTTCGTCCTCCAGGGCATGTGCTCTGGTCACAGGCACAAGTTCCACCATTTCCATGACTCTGGCGGAAGTCTCTTCCATTTCCTTACGGAATTCAGTGTTCCGTTTTTTCATGATATTCCGGAAAGTGACCATGGTGATGGCTGCTACCGGTGTGGTCAAAAGGAAAAAGATAAATACGATCCGGCTCTTGCTGATGGTGACCACCAGCGCCACACCGATATTCAGCGCAATGTTCAGAATGCTTAAAAATAACTGTGTGGAAAGCCCCTCTACCGCTTCCACATCACGCATGATCTTGGACTGCAATCGCCCGGACTGAGTCTCCACATGATAGGAAATGGATAACTGCTGAAGCTTTCGGATCAATGCTTTCCTCAGTCCCGTCTCCGCATAGCGGGTGGCCAGACTCTTGTAGGAAGTATACAGATAGTTCATCGGAATGTTCAGCAGGATCAGCCCTGCTTCCAGAATACTGTAAAAAATAATGTTCCGAAAAGTATACGGGTTGTGGGATGTCACATCATTGATGATATTGGCCGTAATGATCGGCAGTACCCAGACGCAGGCATGCTTTGCAAAAAAGCAGATGACTGCCAGAACAAATTTATGATAATTTCCCTTGTACAGATGCACTAACGTCCGCAGAGGATGCCCCTGATTGTTCCGGTAACATTCGATAAACCAGCTTTCGATATCCATTTTCTGCCTGGGGGATGTTTTTGCTTCAAAATCTTTCATACCGCTTTTCATGCCTTTCCGTGATCTGCGCATTTATGTCTTTTCCTGTCCGCAGATCTGCTTCATGTTTCAATGCCACGTTTCTATTTTCCGGGCTTACTTATTCATTTTATCGCAATTAATATGTATTTTCCAGTTTGTTTTTGCGGTTTTCCTTTGAAAACAACTGATTTTTTGCCAAAAAAGGCTGTGTCAGAACTTTTACATTCTTACACAGCCCTTTTGTCATAGCATTGGATTTTTTACAGTTGATTAGTTGTTGATCAGCTTATCACTCTCGTTGTTCCAGCTGTAAAGCTTACGGATCTCTTCGCCGACCTTCTCGGAAGGATGCTCAGAAGCAAGCTTTCTCATAGC
>ENA-UEQJ01003477-UEQJ01003477.1-human-gut-metagenome-genome-assembly--contig:-NODE-3477-length-10037-cov-14.579418_pt1 | contig 10037 bp, 5 predicted proteins | sample MGYA00242937_ERZ507938 | MGnify/ENA primary metagenome ERZ507938 (study PRJEB26167, sample SAMN06115437) | human gut metagenome | host: Homo sapiens | place: China:Gansu | collected 2015-07-03...
CTTTAGCTCAGTTGGCCAGAGCACGTGATTTGTAATCTCGGGGTCGTTGGTTCGAATCCGACAAGAGGCTCAGAAAAGCGAGAAGGACGAAGAAATCTTCATTCTTCTCGCTTTTTTATTATATTTGCGCTGATATTAGTTTTAAGGTTGGTACAACCGTTATTTAAGAGTTCTTTTGTATGATAGAGTCACAGATTGCGGCAAGAGTATTGCCGTCTAAATGCCGTGAAGCGGTAAAGGTTCTTTTGCAGGAAGTGTACGGATATGAAGATTTCCGTAATTTAGAAGTTTATGATGACTTGTTCAAAGGTAAGGAAAAATTGCAATTGTCTCAAGGGCAATTAATTGAGGAAGTCATCATGGAAGCTGAAAAAGGGATCAAGGGTGATTCGTCTGTTCATAATTTGCTCCTGACTGCTCCGACCGGAGCTGGAAAATCATTGTTGTTTCAGCTCCCTGCCATTTATCTGGGTAATGAATATAAGCTTCTTACTCTTGTGGTTTCTCCGCTGAAAGCATTGATAGTGGACCAGGTTGAGGCGTTGCAGGAGTTAGGATATGAACGTGTGGCGTATGCTTCGTCCGATCTTTCACCTGAACAAAAGAACGAAGTATATCGTCGTGTCCGTGACGGGGAGGTTGATCTTTTTTATCTTTCCCCTGAATTATTGTTGGCGTATGATATTAGTTATTTCGTAGGTGAACGCCGCATTGGATTGGTAGTAGTTGACGAGGCTCATACCGTGACTACTTGGGGTAAAGAGTTCCGGGTGGATTATTGGTTTCTAGGGCGTCATCTGGAAGCTTTAAAGAATGCGTTGGGATATGTATTCCCTGTTTTTGCATTGACAGCCACTGCTGTGTGGAATCCCAAAGGTGGGAACGATATGATTTTTGATACCATCCGGTCGTTGCATCTTGCTCCGTGTGCCTTGTACGTGGGCACGGTGAAGCGTGAAAATATTGGCTTTGACATTACCGCCATGACCATAGAGGAGGGAGAGACCTACGATAAGGCCAAGCAACGTACTGTTGCCGCCCGGGTGGAGGATTTTCTGGACGGGCATAAGACTATTATTTATTATCCTTTTGCCGGAGGTATAGATATGAAACTGAAGACTTGGGTGTATCCGGCTAACTGGCATTGGGTGGCATCTTATTATGGTAAAAAGGATAAAGAGCAAAAAGCCGAAATTATACAAGCTTTTAAGGAGGGTGAGAAAAAAATAATCGTTGCTACGAAAGCTTTTGGCATGGGGGTGGATATCAGCGATATTGACCGTGTGTATCATGTGGCTCCATCCGGTACCTTTGTCGATTATATTCAGGAGATTGGCCGTGCAGCCCGTGATAAGAACGTTTCTGGTGTGGCAGCGACGGACTTTAATGAACGCGACTTTTATTATATGAAACGCCTGCATTCTGCAGGTGCCATCTCCCAGGAACAGTTGGGGATGATTCTGAAGAAAGTATGGGAAATATATCTGATGAAAGGCTGTAGTGATGAAATGCAGATGTCTTTATCCGATTTTGAATTTGCAGTGAGGCTGCCTCGTAAAAAGAACAAGCTGGAATATGAATCGGATTTGGAGCAAGTCATCAAGACGGCTTTGTTATGGATAGAAGAGGATCTGAGTTTCCGGCATGGCGGTTCTCCTGTTGAAATCAATTCACAGACTCTGTTTGCCGATGGCTATGTACAGGAAAAGACGGGTGATGCCACTTTCCGTAAAAAATACAAGCAGTATATGGTTCCCGTGGAAGGGGTTGAAGGAGTCTATAAGGTGGCTTTTGAATCTTTGTGGGAAAATTGTTTCTCGGAGATGGGGTATCGTGAGTTTAAGCGCGATTTATACAATGGAAATCTCTTTGAGGGAGTTCGTGCGGCAGCTGTGGGTAAGCATGATGTCTTGTTAAAAGAGAGTGCAGCGGATATCTGCTTTAAGCTGGCAAGTCTCTTGAAGAGTTTGAAAGACTTACTGACGGTGAGTCTGTATGGTAATAAAGGAAAGTTCGAGGAGGACGATTTGCGTAGCATTTTTGCGGCGTACGATATGGATGTTCCTTCTGCCAAGCGTTTTATCACTTCTTTACTGGAGTCCAGGGTAGAGGAGGGCAGAAGTGTGAGTTACATCACTAGTGCCAAGAAGAAAGATGAAGACAAACTGATGTTTACCGTTACCCGTGGTTTTGATTTGTTGCTTTCCCGTTACCAGAAGTTGTGCACCCAGCGTATTACAGGGAAGAAAGGAGGCCGGCTGTTGTTCTATGTCACTCCGTTCTCCGATCTCAATATGCTGCTCAACTTGCTGTCTATGCTCAATGTGGTGGACTTTACCGTAGAGGGAGGGGTTCCTTCCGTTGGAGTGCGTGTTCGTGATGCGGAGATATTGAAAAAGGAAGCTACCTCGGGGAGCTATCAGAATCGTGTGCTAGAGAATAATGAGAAAATATTCCAGGAACAGATAGAGTTGTTCCGGCTGTTCTTTGGCAATACGAAGTTAAGTGACGAGCAGCGATGGGAATTTATAGAGGATTATTTTACGGGGATGAGTTTGGAGGGATTGAAAGAAAAATATTCTTGTGTTGTGGAATGCCGGCTGTGTAAGGTCTGAAATACCGTATGATTTTCACGGCTCGATAAAGACAGCTGAGGCGGCAGAAAGCTATATTGTCAATTGCATGTGGAAAAAACTCGGGCAAGAGGAAGAGTGGACTGTATATTGGAAACAAAGGATTATGTATATATATTTGAGCTTAAACTGGATAGTACGGCTGCTGAAGCTTTACAGCAGATAGAGGACAAAGGATATGCTAAGCCTTATCTGACAGATACGTGCAAAGTTACGGGAATTGGTATCAGTTTTTCATCGGAAACCATGACGGTGGAGGAATGGGAGGAAAAACATTGTAACCCTGTTGTGATTAAATAATAGTGCAAAAATATGTCTCAAGCCGGAATCATCACGATCCGTCTTGAGGCATTCTTCGTTTATGGAATTTGGGATACAAACCGCTTACGCTTTAAAATTGCGTGCTATTTTTTTATATCCATATACGGCACGGTTGCCCAATTCTTCTTCAATGCGGAGCAACTGGTTGTATTTCGCCATACGGTCGCTACGGCTCAGTGAACCGGTTTTAATCTGTCCGCTATTGGTGGCTACGGCGATATCCGCAATGGTAGCATCTTCCGTTTCACCGGAACGGTGGCTGGTCACAGTGGTATAGCCGTTACGTTGAGCCATCTCAATAGCATCCAGAGTTTCGGTCAGCGAACCGATCTGATTTACTTTTACTAGGATAGAGTTTGCACAACCTTCACTGATTCCTTTTTCCAGGAACTTCACATTGGTAACGAACAGGTCATCACCTACCAGCTGGCAGCGATTGCCCAGACGCTCGGTCAGCATGCGCCATCCTTCCCAGTCGTTTTCTGCCATACCATCCTCTATCGAATCAATGGGGTAGTCCCAACTCAATTTTTCCAGATAAGCAACCTGTTCGGCGGCACTGCGCTTTTCCCCTTTTGGGCCTTCAAACTTGGTATAGTCATAGATGCCGTCATGATAGAATTCGGAAGAAGCACAATCCAAGCCGATGGTGATATGTTTAAACGGTTCATATCCGGCAGCTTCGATAGCGGCAAGGATACAATTCAAAGCATCTTCGGTGCCATCCAACGCAGGGGCAAAACCACCTTCGTCTCCTACGGCTGTACTTAGTCCGCGTTTTTTCAATACCTCTTTTAAAGCATGGAATACTTCTGCGCCCATCCGCAAGGCCTCACGGAATGTTTTAGCACCGACAGGACGAATCATAAATTCTTGAAAAGCGATAGGGGCATCGCTGTGTGAGCCTCCATTAATGATATTCATCATTGGAACAGGCATGATATAGGTGTTTGTTCCGCCAATATATCTGTAAAGAGGAATATCCAAATAATTGGCTGCAGCTTTTGCCACGGCTAGGGATACGCCCAAAATAGCATTTGCGCCCAGTTTTGATTTAGTTGGAGTTCCATCCAGATCAAGCATGGCTTTGTCAATACCACGTTGGTCCATAGAGTCCATTCCTTTCAATGCCGGAGCGATAAGAGTATTTATATTTTCTACAGCTTTTAATACGCCTTTGCCTCCGTAACGGGTCTTGTCGCCATCACGTAATTCCAAAGCCTCATGTTCACCGGTTGACGCACCCGATGGGACAGAGGCACGGCCCATAATCCCTGATTCCAATATAACATCCACTTCCACAGTGGGATTACCACGTGAGTCCAAAATCTCTCTTCCTTTAATCTCTGCTATTTTCATATAGTTCTAATTTTATAAGATGGTTTTATTTTAATAACAATAGAGAAGCCGGATTTGTTGAGGTACTAGGGAAAGTTTTTTCATGATATTTACTTTTTTATTTCTTTCCACAGAGTACATCCGTCTTTATTTTTCGTCTCCCTTTAATAAAAGCTAGAGATCAATATGAAAATAAAATGGATAGTGGGGGGGCTGTTATGGGCAAGTTCTTACTTGCAGGCTGCCGCACAAGAATATAAACTGTGGTATGATGAACCCGCTCAAGTTTGGACTGAAGCACTTCCGCTGGGTAACGGGCGGTTGGGAGCGATGGTATTCGGCAATCCCGGTGTGGAGCATATCCAGTTGAATGAAGAAACTATTTGGGCAGGACGTCCCAATAATAATGCTAATCCCAATGCGTTGGAATATATTCCCAAAGTGCGCCAGTTGGTGTTCGAAGGAAAATATCTTGAAGCACAAACATTGGCTACTGAGAAAATAATGGCGAAAACCAATAGTGGTATGCCCTATCAATCGTTTGGCGATCTGCATATTTCTTTTCCGGGGCATACACGTTATTCCGATTACTATAGGGAACTGAGCCTGGACTCAGCTCGTATCATTGTACGTTATAAGGTGGACGGGGTGACTTATCAGCGTGAAACATTGACTTCGTTTGCTGATCAGGTAGTTATGGTGCGTCTTACTGCCAGCCAACCCGGAAAGATTACTTGTAATGCCAATCTTACTACTCCGCATCAGGATGTGATGGTCTCGACGGAAGGGGAGGAGGTTACCCTTTCGGGCGTATCTTCTTGGCATGAGGGGCTAAAAGGGAAAGTCGAATTTCAGGGACGTATGACTGCACGTAGTCAAGGAGGGACCCAGTCTTGTCGTGATGGAGTCTTGAGTATAGAAGGGGCGGATGAGGCTGTGATTTATATTTCCATTGCTACCAACTTTACTAATTATAAGGATATAACAGGTAACCAAGTGGAGCGTGCGAAGAACTATCTGCGCCGGGCTGTAAGTAAGGATTATGTGACATCACGTAAGGCACACGTTGATTTTTTCAAGCAATATATGGACCGTGTCTCTTTGGATTTAGGTATAGACAAATATGCAGGGGTAACCACTGATATGCGTGTGCAGAATTTCAAGGAAACGAAGGATGATTTTCTGGTAGCTACTTATTTCCGTTTCGGCCGCTATCTGTTGATTTGTTCTTCACAGCCGGGTGGGCAGCCTGCTAATTTGCAAGGCATTTGGAATGATAAATTATTTCCTTCCTGGGATAGTAAATATACTTGTAATATCAATGTTGAAATGAACTATTGGCCGGCCGAAGTGACGAATCTTAGCGAATTGCACGAGCCTTTGATACAGCTGATTCGTGAAGTGAGTGAAACAGGGCGTGAGTCAGCAAAGATTATGTATGGGGCGGATGGTTGGGTATTGCATCACAATACGGATATATGGCGTGTTACCGGAGCTATAGACAAGGCTCCGTCGGGATTATGGCTTACGGGTGGAGCTTGGCTGTGCCGTCATTTGTGGGAACGTTATCTTTATACAGGCGATATGGAGTTTCTCCGTTCGGCTTACCCTATCATGAAAGAAGCCGGTAAGTTTTTTGATGAAATAATGGTGAAGGAACCGTTACATAACTGGTTGGTGGTATGCCCGAGCAATTCTCCGGAGAATACTCATGCGGGCAGTAATGGAAAAGCGACTACGGCTGCCGGGTGTACTTTGGATAACCAACTGATATTCGATTTATGGAATCAGATAATCACTACCGCCCGATTATTGGGTACGGATGCTGAATTTGCCACCCATTTGGAACAGCGTTTAAAGGAAATGGCACCCATGCAGATAGGACGTTGGGGGCAATTGCAGGAATGGATGACAGATTGGGACAATCCGCAGGATGTGCACCGTCATGTGTCACACCTTTATGGTTTGTTCCCCAGTAATCAGATTTCTCCTTACCGTACTCCCGAATTGTTTGATGCGGCACGTACTTCGCTGATCCATCGTGGCGATCCGTCTACCGGATGGAGTATGGGATGGAAGGTATGTTTGTGGGCTCGTCTGTTGGATGGTGATCATGCTTATAAACTGATAACCGATCAGTTGACTCTCGTACGTAACGAGAAGAAAAAAGGAGGAACTTATCCTAATTTGTTTGATGCCCATCCACCTTTTCAGATTGACGGTAATTTTGGTTGTACAGCGGGTATCGTAGAAATGCTGATGCAGAGCCACGATGGTTTTATTTATTTACTTCCCGCATTGCCGGCGCAATGGAAAGAAGGAAGCGTGAACGGGATTATAGCTCGTGGAGGTTTTGAATTGGATTTGAGTTGGAAGAATGGTAAAGTGAGCCGGTTGGTGGTAAAATCCCGTAATGGGGGGAACTGTCGTTTGCGTTCTTTAAATCCGCTGGCAGGCAAAGGGCTGAGAACGGCAAAAGGGGAGAATCCGAATAAATTGTATGCCATACCCGAAATCTTGCAACCGATTATAAATAAAGAAGCGAAATTGAATAAAGTTGAGTTGAAAAAAACTTATCTTTATGATCTGGAAACCAAAGCAGGTGAAGAATATATATTCTTAGGTAAGTGATGATTCTTGCACTGATTGTAAGGATGAAAAATAGTAAAAAGAAGAAATATGAAAAGAACAGGATTAAACATTATTTGCTCATTGTTGCTGGTAGGTGGAATGTGTGCATGTACTGCCACTCCTAAACAGACCGAAGAAATCAAATGGAGCGAACGTATGGCTCAGTCGGAAATGCAACGTTTCCCTGAGCCTTGGATGATAGAAAAAGCGAAAAAGCCTCGTTGGGGCTATACGCACGGACTGGTGGTGAAATCCATGTTGGAGGAATGGAAACACACCGGTGACACAGCCTATTATAATTATGCAAAAATATATGCAGACAGTCTGATAGACACTGACGGTAAGATAAAGACCATGAAATATCTTTCTTTTAATATTGATAATATCAATGCCGGAAAGATTTTATTCGATTTTTATGAAAAGACGGGAGACGGGCGTTATAAGGTGGCGATGGATACTCTTCGTAAACAACTGACCGAACAGCCCCGTACCAGTGAAGGTGGCTTCTGGCACAAACTGATATATCCGCATCAAATGTGGCTGGATGGTATATTCATGGCTTCTCCTTATTTGGCTCAATATGGTAACGTATTCAAGGATACTACGGTCAATGCCGATATTGTGAATCAAATAAAGCTGATTGCCCGTAAAACGTATGATCCTAAAACCGGTTTGTTTTATCATGGTTGGGATGAGAGCAAGACACAAAATTGGGCAAATAAGGAAACCGGATGCTCACCCAATTTCTGGAGCCGCAGTATAGGCTGGTATGCCGCTGCCGTGGTGGATGTATTGGATTATATGCCGGCGCAGTTCGAAGGACGTGACAGTATAATGACGATCATAAATATGTTGGCCGAAGGTATTGTAAAATATCAAGATCCTGAAACAGGGGTATGGTGGCAGGTGATTGACCAAAATAACCGTAAAGGAAACTATTTGGAATCTTCTGCTTCATCGCTTTTTGTGTATTTCTTGTGTAAAGCAGTGAATAAAGGATATATTTCTTCGGAATATAAGATGGCTGCAGAACGTGGTTTTAATGGCCTGATCAAACAATTCATTAAAGAAGAACCTGATGGTTCGTACACTATTACCAACTGTTGTGCTGTTGCCGGATTAGGCGGTAAAGGAAACCGGGATGGAAGTTTTGCTTATTATATAGGTGAGCCGGTAATAGAGAATGATCCGAAGTCAGTAGGTTCTTTTATTTTGGCGGCTATTGAATATGAGAAAATGAAGTAGTAGGAATAATCTGAGAAAGATGAGGACATTTGTCAAAAAAGTCTTCATCTTTTCTCATAAGATCAAGAGCTTTTTAAAAAAGATAACCGCCTTTTTTAAAAAACATAAGGACCTTTTTTTAACACCTTGTTGTTTTGATAAAAGCTCTTGTTTAGAGATTGTTAATTAATTAATAAACGAATTTGAAAATACAATGATGAACAGACACGCATTACTTTCCTTATTGGCTTTATTGCTATGTTACTCTACTTCCTTGCCGGCGCAGAAAGCGAAAACGTATATTCCCTGGAAGAATGGCAAACTGGTGGTGTCCGAGGAGGGACGCTACCTGAAGCATGAAAATGGAGTACCTTTCTTCTGGTTGGGTGAAACTGGATGGCTGATGCCGCAACGCTTGAATCGTGACGAGGTTTCTTACTATCTGAATAAGTGCAAGGATGCCGGATATAACATGGTGCAGGTGCAGGTATTGAACGGTGTGCCTTCCATGAATATTTACGGTCAGTATTCCATGATAGACGGTTTTAATTTCAAGGATATCAACCGCAAAGGGATTTATGGATATTGGGACCACATGGACTATATTATTAAAAGTGCTGCTTCACGGGGCATCTATATAGGGATGGTATGTATTTGGGGAACTCCCGTGGAACAAGGGTTGATGAATGAAAAAGAAGCCGTGGCATACGGTAAATTTCTTGCGGAACGTTACAAGGATGAGCCGAATATTATTTGGATGATAGGAGGGGATATCCGTGGTGATAATAAGACGGAGGTATGGGATGCGTTGGCAAACAGTATCCGTAGCATAGACAAAGGTCATCTGATGACTTTCCATCCGCGTGGACGTACCACGTCGGCTACTTGGTTTAATGACCGCGAATGGCTGGATTTCAATATGTTCCAGTCTGGACATCGCCGTTACGATCAGGCGTCCTTAGGAGCATGGGATGATAATGCTATAAAAGAGGGATTCTTTGGAGAAGATAACTGGAGATATGTGGATCGGGATCTTGGTTATCGGCCGAAAAAGCCGACAGTTGATGGAGAACCTTCTTATGAATGGATTTTACAGGGGTTGCATGTGGTAACAGAGCCATATTGGAGAGAATGGGACGTTCGCCGATACGCTTATTGGTCTGTATTTGAAGGTTCCATGGGACATACATATGGAGATAATGCGATTCAGCAGTTTTATAATGATTTGACAAAGAAAGGTGCTTATGGTGTGCGGGAAGTGTGGCAGGAGGCTCTTCATCACGCTGGTTCCGGTCAGATGGGAATTATGCGTCGTCTGATGGAGTCTGTGGATTACCAGAATGGACGTCCTGCGGAAGAATTGCTGCTGTCTGGACAGAAAGAACGGTATGAGAGGATTGCAGTATTTGCAGGCGCTGATTATGTATTTGCGTATGACTATCTGGGCGGTGAATTTACTTTGGATTTGAAGCCGTATTCTGGAAAGAAACTTTCAGCATGGTGGTTTGATCCGGCAGATGGAGTGTATAGCTATTTGGGAGATTTTACCGAAAAAGAGCAGGCATGTGTCAAGCCGATCAATAAACAGAGAGAAGACAACGACTGGGTATTGGTGATTAAAGCAGAATAAATGTCAGCGAAAAATACGAGGGAGGAAACAAAGGTGAAATTGTATGATCTGAAAGTCAATTATCAGAAAAATCCCATAGGAATCGATCTTCATGCTCCTGTTTTTTCCTGGAAGATAAAGGAATTTAAGGGAACATGTCAGGATTATTCCAGAGTGTAGATCTCGGTAGTCGCCGTATCATTAAAAAATTTTGGTAAGCAAAATTTCTCCCCGACCTGTTAGCAACCAATCTGCATTCAACGAATGCTATCTACGCCTTT
>ENA-UEQJ01003481-UEQJ01003481.1-human-gut-metagenome-genome-assembly--contig:-NODE-3481-length-10031-cov-45.320273_pt1 | contig 10031 bp, 9 predicted proteins | sample MGYA00242937_ERZ507938 | MGnify/ENA primary metagenome ERZ507938 (study PRJEB26167, sample SAMN06115437) | human gut metagenome | host: Homo sapiens | place: China:Gansu | collected 2015-07-03...
AAAAGATGGAAACAACAAAAGATGGGAACACTGTAAAATTGGTATTGCCTTTCCCTCATTTTTTGTGGATACTTGCCAACCAACCTGAGATCCTCAAAGGAAAAGCAAATAAAGTCAATAAAAACGGAGAGGATAATAAGTAATATTGACATACTGTGAGGCGTTGTCTTTATTCAGATCATCATGTTGCCCCCAATTAATTATTAATGACTGCATTTACATGTGGGCTCGGTGTATTCACTTCATCCTTATGTTTTCTGAAAATTATTATGAAGTGGGATAATCTTGCGTTTTATCTGGGGATAAATTACTGGAATGCAAACATTAATGGCAGCAGCAAATGGGGAAAGAATATGGCTGACAATCGGATACGGTTCGTTATTTTGATAACATAAATATTTTGGCAAAAATGCATAGTAAGAAATCAAATATTGGCATGGCGGCAAAGGCATTCCTGCTAACAGCTATAGGATTACCTATGGGGGTAAGTGCACAGGGGGTAATCGAGGAAAAGGCAGATACGATAGTTGTTTATCCGACACAGCACCTTGAGGAGGTTGTCATCGTGCATCAGATCCCGATAGTCAAACTAAAAACCGACAAGGTGACTTATCAGGTGAGTAATGATGTGGAGTCAAAGACACGCAGTGTATTGGACATACTGCGCAAGGTTCCTATGGTGACCGTGGACGGACGAAACAATATCATGGTAAACGGCTCCGCACAGTTCAAGGTTTATGTGGACGGAAGATTGAGTACTGTCATCACTCGCAATCCAAAACAGACGTTACGCAGTATGCCTGCCAGTCACGTGAAGAACATTGAAGTTATCACCAATCCAGGTGCCCAGTATGATGCAGAGGGAACTGGAGGTGTCCTTTGCATCACCACCAAGAAAGGTGGTGCCAAACAAGCATTGGCATTAGAAGATGACGGGTATGACGGAGCCACAAGTGGCTCCGTACACCTTCTGACAGGTATTCTGAGCAACGGAGTTGACGCCAGTCTCTCCGGTCAACAAGGCAAATGGTCGTATGACGTAAATTTGAACGGAGAATATATGTATTCAACGGGTATCATTGTAGAATCGGAGGTGACCGGCAACGGGACACGTCAATGGATGCGACAAAAGTCCTCATCGAAAATGCCATTCTCAATGGGCGAAGTTGGTGTGGGATACGAGATTGATTCCGTCCAATCACTCCATGTTTCCATGTCCACGACTTGGTTTGCTACAAAAGAAAAGAGCCGTCCCTCCTATCTTTACTCAGGCGGTATGTGGGGACAGGAGATGGCTTTCAGTGGTAGTCAGAAGATGAATATGAACGAGATTTCGGTAGATGGAGGCATCGATTACCAACGTCAGTGGGGTGACAGGGGCAGGCTGTTTGCGAGTTATCAGATAAGCCATGCTCCCAACCGAAATGATACAGAGAACAGATACGATGGTCTTGACACCTCCTTGCACCCCGAAATCACTTCCACTGTGAAGGACATCCGGACAGAAATTTGTGATCGCACCACACAACACCACCTATCCACCGACCTTACCATTCCGCTTACCCGGCATCAACAACTCAACACCGGTGTGAAGTTCTCCTTCGACCGTGGAGAGAGTCAGGCTACCGAAATGCGCTTTTTGAATGGCGGTTTCGTGGAACAAAAGGCGGCTGCCATGCACTACCGACAATCTCAAAACATAGCCGCCCTGTATGCCGAATGGGAGGCTCAATGGGGATGGCTGGGCTTGAAGGAGGGCCTTCGCTATGAACATACCTGGCAGAAATCACGCTATCTGAAGGGAGAAGGGAGTAAATTCTCGCTTCACTATGGCGACCTCGTACCATCCGTCTCTCTTACTGCCAAAGCTAAGGAGAACAGCACATTTGGCGTGAGCTACACCATGCGTATACGTCGGCCAAGAATCAATGAACTCGACCCATATGTCAATAAGTCCGACCCTACCCAGCTTTCGTATGGCAATCCCAACCTGAAAGCACAACATCTAAATAATCTGGCTATTGTACATACGTTGAGGGCAAATACGTTAGCAATGCGAATCAGCCTCAATCATTCATGGAGTAACGATGGTATTGTCCGGTATTCATCAATGAAGGACGGGCGTATAAATACCACCTTTGGCAATATAGCCAGAAATCGCAAGACATCGCTGAATGCTTATGCCTCATGGAATGCGACACGTTCAACCCGCTTGATGCTGAATGGAGAGGTGGGCTATAGTGACATGCGAAGCCGGGAGATTGATGCCCGTAACTATGGTTGGCATGGTAACCTGAATCTGGGGTGGCAACAGAATCTGCCTTGGCAGTTGAAATGGAGCAGTAATCTGGAATGGATGTCGCGTCGGTACTCTCTCCAAGGTTACGATTCGGGTATGATGATGATAAGCGCAACACTCGCACGCTCCTTCCTCAATGACAAACTGGATGTGGCTATCAGTGGCATGAGCGGTTTAGGTCATGGTGGTAAAATGTATTGGGAGTCGGTATCTCGCACCAAGGACTTCACGAATATATCACGATTCATTGAACCCATGCAGGACATCACCATAGGTATCACTTATACGTTTGGTGGAAAAAGTAGGAAATATACAGAAAAAACCGTATCGGATTCATTTGAAATGGGGGACAGTCGTATCGTAAAACAGCAGACAAAACGAAGAGGAAAATTATGAATCGTATTTAGCATGAATGCAACTATCCGGACTGTTTTGAGAGCAACCCAGATTAAAATAATTGATGGTGATATATTTTATCTTATGAGACAAGATATTATCGTTCTCTGTGTAGTGAAAAATAATTAGGAAGAATCGCTAAACTGAATTAGCCAATGACTGTTGGTAAACAAGAAAGGGATGTCACGGACAACAAGATGCTGTCCGTCATTCCAGTAGCAGGAATATTTTTCAAGTTTCTCCTGTTCAATGCAATATGGTGTTATTACACCACCTTTACACCTTTTTCATGCTGGGAATCGTATGCCACTGCTTTTGTGGCAACCCTTCTGTTGTCTGTCCCTTATATATTGACAAGGCATATTGCGGCAGGCGTGCTTGTCATGTCTGTGCTGGATATATGGATGGTTGCCAACCTGATGTATTACCGTACCTATTTTTCAGCCATTCCTCTGTCAAGTTATATGTTGGCGGGAAATCTTGCAGACTTCCTGCCAAGCGTGACCGCTTCGTTACGATGGTGTGATTTATTGTTCCCAATTTCGACAGTCGTCACCGTATTCCTTACATTTCGGATAGGTTGCCGGCAGAAAATCACATTGCGATTTAGCAGACGGACATATTTCGTATTGCTGATTTTTTCATGTGCCCTGTTAAGTATCAATTTATCCGTCCGGGGAGGTTTCATTGCGATATACAGGGCATTGAGGTCATCCGCACATCAACACGCCAGTGGCCCGCCACTCTACACGCTGTTCGGCACACTTTATTTTGATTATGCGGAGGAGTTGCCCGAACTTACAGAAGAACAGGAGCGTGAGATTCATATCTGGCTCTCCGGAAGACCGCCGCTTGTTCCCGTACCGGACATTGAATGCAGGGACAACTGCATCCTTATTTTGGCTGAATCACTGGAAAGTTGGGTGTTGAATCTTACGGTCGAAAATCAGGAAATCACACCTTACCTTAACAAGCTCCTCAAAGAGCCATCCACGCTGTATGCGCCCCATGTGCTTACACAAGTCAACGGAGGGCGTTCCATTGACGCCCAGTTGCTTATGCTTGCCGGTCTGTTGCCATTGCAGACCGGCGCATACAGTTGCCGTTTCCCTTTCAATACATACCACACTTTGCCCAAAGCTATGAAGGAGCTGAAAGGCGCACGTAACTATCTTCTCACGGTGGACAAGACAAAGACATGGAACCAAGGAGCAGTGGCACGGAGTTTCGGGATAGACACAATTATCTCTTATCCCGATTTCCGAATGACAGAAACATTCGGAAATCGGAAGCGACTGGGTGATAAGGCATTTTTTGCCCAATGCATGGAAAAGATTGAAAAAGGAGAAGTTTGGCACTCCGGTGAAAACGTATTTATCCAGATGGTCACTTATTCCGGTCATTCACCGTTCAAGATGCCCGAATCGCTTAAAACCGTTCATTTCTCTAATCGGGTTCCCGAAATCATGGCAGACTATATGACAGTGGCGCATTATACAGACGAAGCTATCGGGAAATTCGTGGAATATCTGAAAAACCGTCCCGAATATGAACGTACAATGGTTGTAATAACCGGTGACCACGAGGGCTTGGCAGACCACCGGAAAGAACTGTGCCATACAAAGGCTGGGAAAGGAATAATTTCCGAAGACGAGTTCACACCATTCATAGTATTGAACTCTCCTGTTCCGATGCACTATCTCAAAGTTATGGGACAGATTGACATATATCCTACTCTTCTGAATTTACTCGGTCTGGAAAAATTCCGATGGAGCGGTATTGGTCAAAGCATTCTTGACCCTCGAAAGCCGGGCATTGCCATCAGTCCGAAAAGAAAAATAGAAGGTGATACCTTGCATATATCTGCGGATGAACTTTTACGGATGCAGCAATCTCAAGTAATCTCTGACCGGATAATACGATTCGATAAATTGAAAGATCTACGATAGCCGATACTTCGGAAGTCATTTTTGTTGTTTCAGGCGTGTTTTTCTCTGTTTCGATTGTATTCCGATTGCTACGACCTCGGATACGAAATAATTTTGCACCTAAAAAATGAATAACATGATTATCGAAACGATTAAACGGCTGTCAATAGATATGTTCATTGCAATCATGGCGATTGAAGCAATTGTCATTGCGGCAATCGCTTTGTCGCTTTTGATTGGTACGTTTTGCAAATAATCCCACAGGACATGGAGCAAAAGGAAATATATATCGAAACCGAACGAATTATCATTCGAAATTTCAAGCAGAAGGATGCCGAAGGATTGTTGGAGTATCTTTCTAATCCTCGTGTGAATTGCTTTGCCGGAGACCGCCTTTGTTCCGAAGAGGCGGCATGGGCATATATGCAGGATTCCCAAAAAGATATACAACGCTATGCCGTGAGCCTGAAAAAAGATGACTTTATTATCGGTGACGTGTTCGCTTTATGTGAGAATGAAGACACTTATAATGTGGGGTGGCATTTCAACAAACGTTTTGAAGGCAAAGGATTCGCTTATGAAGCGGCTACCGGATTGTTGGATTATCTTTTTCGGAAGGCGGATGCACGGCGTATCTATGGATTTGTGGAAGATGACAATATCCGCTCCAAACGCTTATGCGAACGCCTTGGTATGCGCCGCGAAGGATGTTTCAAGGAGTTTGTGACATTCGTAAACAATCCTGACGGCTCCCCAAAATATGAAGATACCTGTGTTTATGCCATTCTCGAAAAAGAGTGGAATACCATCCGTCAGTGGTGACACACCAAACCTATTATGAATTAATACAAAACAAGAAGAAAATATGAACAAGCAATTCATTATCACGAATTTCGCCGCATTTGCTCTCATGCTGTTCCTGCCGACCGGATGCAGGCAGGCGGACGGCAAGCAGGATGCGGTGCAGAGTTATCGGGTCATAAAGGTCGCGGCAAGTCCGGTGGAAATCTCCGAGTCCTATTCCGCCGCCATACGCGGACGGCAGGATGTGGACATCCTGCCGCAAATATCCGGGCGCATTATCCGTCTGAAAGTGAAAGAGGGTGAACGGGTGAAGACCGGTCAAGTATTGGCTGTAATTGACCAAGTGCCCAATCGGGCGGCATTACGCACGGCGCAGGCCAATGTCAGCGCGGCACAGGCAAAAGTGGAAACGGCAAGAATCGAGCTGCGGGGCAAGCAGGCATTGTTTGACGAGAAGGTCATATCCGACTACGAGCTTTCTCTCGCCCGGAACCAACTGGCAGTGGCGTGTGCTGAACTCGAACAGGCAAAGGCACAAGAATCGGATGCACGCAACAATCTCTCCTATACGGAAATCAAAAGCCCGAGCAACGGAGTAGTAGGCACATTGCCCTATCGCATCGGTGCGCTTGTCGGTCCCAATATGGCACAGCCTTTCACGGTCGTGTCCGACAATGCGGAGATGTATGCCTATTTCTCCATTTCGGAGAATATGCTACGGCGATATTTGGCTCGCTATGGCTCGATTGACAGCATGATAGCCGGGATGCCGGAAGTGGGCCTGCAACTCAACGACGGCAGCCTGTACAAGGCGAAAGGACGTATTGAAACCGTAAGCGGCGTGGTGGATCCTGTTACCGGAACGGTACAAATCAAAGCCCTGTTCCCCAATCCCGACCGCGAACTGTTGAGTGGCAGCATCGGCAATGTCATCCTTCAAAACCCGAAAACGGAGGCCGTAACCATTCCCATGACCGCCACCGTGGAACTGCAGGACAAGATTATCGCTTACCGTCTGAAAAACGGACAGGCGGAAGCCGCCTATCTCACGGTGGACCGCCTGAACGACGGCAACCGGTTTATCGTAAAAGAAGGTCTTTCGGTCGGTGACACCATTGTCGCCGAAGGCGTGGGACTGGTGAGAGAAGGCATGAGCATAACCCCTAAAAACGAAACGAAATGAACCTGCGATTTTTTATAGACCGCCCGGTGTTTTCGGGCGTTATCTCGGTGGTGATTGTACTGTTGGGCATGATTTCCATGTTTTCCTTGCCGGTGGAACAATACCCCGACATCGCACCTCCGACCATCAACGTATTCGCAACTTATCCGGGAGCAAACGCTGAAACCGTGCAGAAGGCAGTGATAACCCCTCTGGAAGAAGCCATCAACGGAGTGGAAGACATGACCTATATGACTTCCACGGCATCGAATACGGGAAATGCCGGATTATATTAAGTTACAGCTCATATCTCATAGCCAACTTCAACAAGGACGGTATCCTTGACGGAGCATACGAGGAATATAAGGACAACCGTCTGTTCAAGAAGTTGACCTATGTAAAAGGTAGGGCGAAAGGAAAAGGATACGAGTACTATTATGATGGAAGTCTGTTGAAAGAGTATTCCTATAACGAGCAAGGCAAGCTGGACGGTATAATGGTAGAGTACGGTCATGCAAGAAGAACGGAACGAGACTACAAGAACGGGAAGATTGACGGGCAGGAACGGATATTCGACAGTAACGGAAATCTGATTACCTATGTCTCGTACAGTAACGATATGCGGCATGGTCCTTTCCGCATCTATGAGGAGGGAGGCGATGATATGCCGCCATTCATTAGAGAAGGATATACCTGGGGCTGGAACGGAAAGAAAGGGAAATACAAGGAAACATGGGCACAGAGCGGAAAGCCGAAATGTATAGAGCACTATACGGAGAATGGGGAGAAGGCTGGTCTGTGGCAGGAATGGGACTATAACGGGAAACTCATTAGGGAAGAAAACTATGCGGAAATGCCATACTATACAGTGATGTTTGACAGTAACGGCTATCCGATAAAGCGTTATTACTATAAGGAAGACCTGTCTACAAACAGCGTACAGTATTTCTATCCCGGAACGGACAAGGTAATGAAAGATGAATACAACATCGACTTCAGGAACTTCAAGCGTGATTACCGCCAGTTTTATGAGGATGGTATGATACAGGAAGAGGGACACATGAAAGGAGGTGAAGTGGTGTTTTCAAAAGAGTATTACAAGAACAGGCAGCTGAAATGCGTGAAAAAGATACAAAGAATATACGGATATGATATTCTTACAGTTACAGAACTGTATGATGAAGAAGGAAAACCTCTGCCTATTCCATCAGGAACATTCTAATGGAGGGAAAAAGATTGTGTTTGAATGTTTAAACAGTTATCCCTTCCATCAAAGATAAATCCCAATCCTGATTTGCCAGCCGCATTTATTTCTTTTTTCAGGAGAATTTTCCTTATGGCTTACGCCATGAAAATTCACCTGAAAAAGAATGCGGCGGCAAACGGATTGGAATTAAAGGAAAGATTACAGGGATTAACTGCGACCGACGTAACGCATAGCCGTAAACTAAAGGCGGCTATCCTTATATCTCATATCTGACCTCACGAATACTGTGAAAATGCACCTTCCCCAATAACAAAACATAACCTGCTTATCCAATCCCGAAATAAGACAGGGATTTCAGCTCCCTCCGATCTGCATAGTCCGGTGGCTTCGCTATGACATCTGATGTAATATAATGCACTTTGATGATAGTCTCTTGTGTTCCAAAGCCTTCTATTCTATTTTTGTACCAACCACTTAAACAAATGATTATGGAGATAGTGAACATAGAAGCTGGTGCATTTATGGAAATGAACGACATATTGTTCAAGATAGAAAAACAACTGAAAGGACCGGCTCCCATACCCGAAGAAGGCAAATGGGTAAAATCTAAAGAAATCGTTGATATTTCAGGTTTGACACACGGTATCGGCTGGTGCGCTCCTCAACAAGGTGCTTGTAAACTGACACTGAACGTTAAAGAAGGTATTATCCAGGAAGCTTTGGTTGAGACTATCGGATGTTCCGGTATGACTCACTCCGCTGCTATGGCTGCTGAAATTCTTCCGGGAAAAACAATCCTTGAAGCATTGAACACCGACCTTGTTTGCGATGCTATCAACACAGCTATGCGCGAACTGTTCCTGCAAATCGTTTACGGACGTACCCAATCAGCTTTCTCTGAAGGTGGTTTGATCATCGGTGCAGGTCTGGAAGACCTGGGTAAAGGTCTGCGTAGCCAGGTAGGTACTCTTTATGGTACTTTGGCTAAAGGTCCTCGTTACCTCGAAATGGCAGAAGGTTATATCAAACAAATCTTCTTGGACAAGAACGACGAAATCTGCGGATACGAATTCGTACACATGGGTAAGTTCATGGACGAAATCAAGAAAGGTACCGATGCGAACGAAGCTTTGAAAAAAGTAACCGGTACATACGGACGCGTAACAGCAGAACAGGGAGCAGTTAAACATATTGATCCACGTCACGAATAATATAAGGAGGAAAAGAAACTATGATTAGAGAAGTAAAATTTGAAAGTCAAGACCGTCGTATCAAAGGTATCATCGAAGCTTTGAACGCTAACGGCATCAAAGACATCGAAGAAGCTAACGCAATCTGCGAAGCTGCCGGACTTGATCCTTATAAGACGTGTGAAGAAACTCAGCCTATCTGTTTTGAAAACGCAAAGTGGGCTTACGTAGTAGGTGTTGCTATTGCTCTCAAAAAAGGCTGTAAGAATGCTGCTGATGCTGCCGAAGCTATCGGTATCGGTCTTCAGGCATTCTGTATTCCGGGTTCAGTAGCCGACGACCGTAAGGTTGGTATCGGTCATGGCAACCTGGCTGCAATGTTGCTGCGTGAAGAAACTAAATGTTTCGCATTCTTAGCCGGTCACGAATCATTCGCTGCTGCCGAAGGTGCTATCAAAATCGCTGCTAAAGCAGACAAAGTACGTAAAGAGCCCTTGCGTTGTATCTTGAACGGTCTTGGAAAAGACGCTGCTCAGATCATCTCACGCATCAATGGCTTTACTTATGTTCAGACTCAATTCGATTATTACACAAGTGAACTGAAAGTAGTTCGCGAAATCGCTTACTCTGACGGTGAACGTGCAAAAGTAAAATGCTATGGTGCTGATGACGTTCGCGAAGGTGTAGCTATCATGTGGAAAGAAGGTGTAGATGTTTCCATTACCGGTAACTCTACTAACCCGACTCGTTTCCAACACCCAGTTGCAGGTACATACAAGAAAGAACGCGTATTAGCTGGTAAGTCCTATTTCTCAGTAGCTTCCGGTGGTGGTACAGGTCGTACTCTTCACCCAGATAACATGGCTGCCGGACCTGCTTCATATGGTATGACGGACACGATGGGACGTATGCACTCAGATGCTCAGTTCGCCGGTTCTTCATCAGTTCCTGCTCACGTAGAAATGATGGGATTCTTGGGAATTGGTAACAACCCGATGGTAGGTTGTACAGTAGCTTGCGCAGTTGACGTTGCTACTGCTTTGAA
>ENA-UEQJ01003482-UEQJ01003482.1-human-gut-metagenome-genome-assembly--contig:-NODE-3482-length-10024-cov-28.965919_pt1 | contig 10024 bp, 5 predicted proteins | sample MGYA00242937_ERZ507938 | MGnify/ENA primary metagenome ERZ507938 (study PRJEB26167, sample SAMN06115437) | human gut metagenome | host: Homo sapiens | place: China:Gansu | collected 2015-07-03...
AAAAATCCCCTGCGCGGTCTGCCGCGACCTGATGCCTCTGGTGCAGGACGGCGTAGCCAGCCCGGAAAGTGAAGCGCTGGTACAGGCGCACATGGCAGTCTGCCCCGCCTGCCGCGCTTTGCGGCAGGGGGCAGATGCCCCCGCCGTGCCGGAACTGCCCGCCCCGGATGACGGTAAGATCCTGCAAAAACTGCGCCGCCGATACAGCACCCATTTGCTGCTGCTGGCCTTTGTGGGCATTGCGGCGGGCGTGGCCCTGGGGTATACAGGCAGCGCCAACTGGGTGATTCTCCTCCTGCCGCTCGTCTGGGGCGTTCTGACCTATCGAGATACCGGCATGGGCAAGCCACTGCTGCTGTTTACGCTGGGGCTGGCCGTGCTGGATGCTATCATAAAGCAGACGGCTTTTTTGGAATCATTCTCGCTTAGCAATTTCTTATGGAATCTGGCGTCCGGCTGTATCTTGTACGCTGTTTTGGGCGGCATGGGCTGGCTGATCGGCTGGCTGCTGCACTATGCAAAGGAGAGTACCCATGAAAACAAAGAATAAAAAGACGAAAACCATGCGCCGCCTGGCACTGGCGGCGGCCCTGCTGCTGATTCTAGCTCTGCTGCTGGCCTTTGACGCCATCAACGGTGACCCGCTCAGCCAACAGTGGGCTATACATCGGGCCATTCGATATGCGGAAAAGCTATATCCGGAGGAAACATTTCACTGGGACCAGCGCACCGCCGCTGATGGACAGTTCTTCCACTATGTGGTATACGTTCAGTCTGACCAGAGCCGTGATACAAACTTTGCAGTGCAGACGCGGTTCTGGCTGCTGACCGATGATGAAATCCGGGGTATGGAGTTTGAGCCGACCCACACGTTTTACGTTGACCACCGCTGGAACACGTGTTATCGCTTGGGAAATGAAGCCGCCCAGCAGGCAGCCGCATATTTGACCGTGCAGGCCCCGAAACTGCAATTCGCTTCGGCCTACGGCGCACAGGGAAATATCGTAGACATCAATCTTTGCTATACCGAGCAGGACGGCATGACCCCGGCTAACTATGTGGATGATCTGCCGCTGGATGCTGCCTTTGACAAAGCCCTGCTGCAAAAGGTGCCCAGCCGCCTGTGCGCACAAGTGCTGTGCGCACAAGTGCTGTGCGACGGCAAGCCTACCGAGGCGGACATGCAAACCGTCCTGCACACCCTCAAGCAGGTGCTGGAAAGCAACGACATGCCGATCACCTATTACGACATCACCCTTGTGCCCACCGGCGATTACGCTGACCACGGCGCGTTTATGGCGGATGTGTTGGAATCCGGTCTGACGTCCGCCGATACAATTGCATAAAAAATACCCGTATTGCCTTTAGTAAGACAATACGGGTATTTTGCTGTTCTGTAGGGGTCGATGCTTGTCATCGACCTGCGGGCGGATGCAAACATTCGCCCCTACAATTTACGATGCAATCAATCAGACGTTCAGCTCCACATGCTGGCCCAGGTCCTCTTTGTTGGCGTCCAGCACGGGCTGGATGACGTCGCGCAGGAACTCGGTGACCTGCTCGGCGCTGCGGCCCGTAAAGGCTTCAGGAGAGAGCTCAGCCTCGATTTCCTCGCGGGTCAGGCCGAACGCAGGGTCAGCCTCGACGCGGGCAATCATGTCGTTGGGCTTGCCCTCCTGCTTGACAACGGCAGCGGCGGCCACGGCGTGCTCACGCAGACGCTCGTGCAGCTCCTGACGGTCACCGCCCTTCTTGACGGCCTTCATCATGATGTTCTCGCTTGCCATGAACGGCAGCTCGGCCATGACGCGGGCACGGACGACCTTCGGGTAGACGACCAGCCCGTCGGAGACGTTCAGCAGGATGTTCAGGATGGCGTCAGCAGCCAGGAAGCCCTCGGCCATCGCAATGCGCTTGTTGGCGGAGTCGTCCAGCGTGCGCTCAAACCACTGGGTACCGGCAGTGATGGCGGGGTTCAGCACGTCCACCATCAGGTAGCGGCTCAGCGCACAGATGCGCTCGCAGCGCATGGGGTTGCGCTTGTAGGGCATAGCGGAGGAACCGATCTGGTTCTTCTCAAACGGCTCCTCCATCTCCTTGAAGTTCGCCAGCAGGCGGATGTCCGTCGCCATCTTCATGGCGGACTGGCCGATGCCTGCCACGGCGGACAGCACATTGTAGTCCACCTTGCGGCTGTAGGTCTGGCCGCAGACCGGCACGACCTTGGTAAAGCCCATCTGGGCGCAGACGTCGGCCTCGACGGCCTTGATCTTGGCGGAGTCGCCGTTGAACAGCTCCACAAAGCTGGCCTGGGTGCCGGTGGTGCCCTTAACGCCGCGCAGCGCCAGCTGGGAGATCTGGTGGTCAAGCTCCTCCAAATCCATGTACAGCTCGTTCATCCAGAGTGTGGCGCGCTTGCCGACGGTGGTCAGCTGCGCGGGCTGGCAGTGGGTGTAGGCCAGGCAGGGCATGGTCTTGTACTCGTCGGCGAACTTGGCCAGATTTGCCAGCACGCCGATGACCTTCTTGCGCACGAGCTGCAGGCCCTCGCGCATGATGATGACGTCGGTGTTGTCACCGACATAGCAGCTGGTCGCGCCCAGATGGATGATGCCCTTTGCCTTGGGGCACTGCAGGCCGTAGGCGTAGACGTGGCTCATCACGTCATGGCGGACGAGCTTCTCACGCGCAATGGCGTCCTCATAGTTGATGTCGTCCTTGTGCGCCTCCAACTCGGCAATCTGCTCATCGGTGATGGCCAGGCCCTGCTTCTGCTCGGCCTTAGCCAGCGCGATCCACAGCCGGCGCCAGGTGCGGAACTTGTTGTCATCAGAGAAGATGTACTGCATCTCATCCGACGCATAGCGGGTAGAGAACGGCGAAATATATTTGTCGTGTTGTGCCATTGGGTCAAATCCTCACAATCTTTTAAGCTGATAGTTCCAGTATAGCAGAAACTCCCCGAAATATCAAAGCTTGAAATAATTCACGCCGCCCTCAAAGATCGGCTGGTATTTGTCACCGGTGACGTTCTTATAGAGCTGCTCGCCGCTGCGCTCGCTGTGGCCCATCTTGCCAAAGACACGGCCATCCGGGCTCGTGATGCCCTCGATTGCCAGCACGGAGCCGTTCGGATTGTAGCGCATGTCCATCGTCGGGCGGCAAAGCAGGTCAACGTACTGGGTCGCAATCTGGCCGTTGTCGATGAGCTGGTTCAGCAGCTGCTCGTTGCAGACAAAGCGGCCCTCGCCGTGGCTGATGGCGATCAGGTGCTCGTCGTTGATGTCGCATTTGCTCAGCCAGGGGCTCTTGTTGCTGGCCACGCGGGTACGCACCAGCATGGACTGGTGGCGGTGGATCGTATTAAACGTCAGCGTCGGGTCGCTTTCGGTGATGGGACGGATCTCGCCGTAGGGGACCAGGCCCAGCTTGATGAGTGCCTGGAAGCCGTTGCAGATGCCCAGAGCCAGACCGTCGCGCTGGTTCAGCAGACGGTTGACTGCGTCGGCCACCGACGGATTGCGGAAGAATGCCGCAATGAACTTGGCGCTGCCGTCCGGCTCGTCGCCGCCGGAGAAGCCGCCCGGCAGCATCAGGATCTGCGCCTCGTCCAGCTCCTTCACCAGCGCCTCGCAGCTCTCGGCCACGTTGGCGGGGGTCAGGTTTTTCAGCACCAGAACATGCGGGTCGCCGCCTGCGCGGCGGAACGCGCGGGCCGTGTCGTACTCGCAGTTCGTGCCGGGGAATACGGGGATGACGACCCGCGGCGTCGCCAGGCGCACAGCGGGAGCCACGCGCTTGTTGGCGGGGCAGTCATGCTCCAGCGCGGGGACGAACTCACCGGCCTTGCGGTAGGGGAATACCGGCTCGAGCTTTTGCTCCCACAGCTCCTGCAGACGGGCCAGGTCAATGGCCTTGCCTTCGGCCTCCAGCGTGTAGTCCACGGTGGTGAAGCCGAGGAACTCACCGGCGGAGGCATCAAGCAGCTCCAGAATGACCGCGCCGTAGGCGGGCTTGAACAGATCGTTCAGGTCGATGTCATTGGACAGCTGCAGACCCACATGGTTGCCGACGCACATCTTGAACAGTGCCTCGGCCACACCGCCGTAGCCCGGCGTGGCGGCAGCCAGCACCTTGCCTTCGTCGATCATCTGCTCGACGGTCTTGTAAATGGCAATCAGGCTGCCGATCTCGGGCAGACCGTTCTTGTAGTTGGGGCGCAGGATGACAACGGAGCTGTTGGCCTTCTTGAACTCGGGGCTCTGCACGTCGTGGGTGTTGCCGATGGCCGTCGCAAAGCTGACGAGCGTCGGGGGCACGTCCAGTCCCTCAAAGCTGCCGGACATCGAGTCCTTGCCGCCGATGGACGCAATGCCCAGACCCATCTGGGCATCCAGCGCACCGAGCAGGGCGGCCAGCGGCTTGCCCCAGCGCTCGGGCTTATCGTTCAAATGCTCAAAATATTCCTGGAATGTCAGGTACATATCCTCATGGTGGAAGCCCGCGCAGACCAGCTTAGTCACGCTCTCGACTACGGCCATATACGCGCCGCGGTAGGGGTCAGCCTCGGTCAGGTAGGGGTTGAAGCCCCACGCCATGCCGGAGCAGGTCGTCGTCTCGCCGTCCACGGGCAGCTTGGCGGCCATGGCCATCGTCGGGGTCAGCTGGTACTTGCCGCCGTAGGGCATCAGCACGGTGGCTGCGCCGATGGTGGAGTCGAACCGCTCGCCCAGGCCCTTTTGGCTGCAGACATTCAGGTCGCTGACCATGGATTCCAGCTTCTGCTCAAACGTTGCACCGGCAAACTGGGGCTGCCAGACATGGCCCGGCAGGATGTGCGCATCAGCGTGGCGCTCGGCGCCGTTGGAGTTCAGGAACTCGCGGGAGAGGTCAACGATGGTCTTGCCGTTCCAGACCTCGCGCATCCGCTTTTCCTCGGTGACGGTGGCAACGATAGTCGCCTCAAGGTTTTCCTCGGTGGCGTACTTCATAAAGGTCTCGGCGTCCTCGGGAGCAACGGCCACGGCCATGCGCTCCTGGCTCTCCGAAATGGCCAGCTCGGTGCCGTCCAGACCCTCGTACTTGCGGGTGACCTTGTTCAGGTCGATGTGCAGCCCGTCGGCAAGCTCACCGATGGCGACAGACACACCGCCTGCGCCGAAGTCGTTGCAGCGCTTGATAAGGCGGCAGGCGTCCTCGCGGCGGAACAGGCGCTGCAGCTTGCGCTCGATGGGCGCGTTGCCCTTCTGGACCTCGGCACCGCAGGTCTCAAGGCTCGTCAGCTTATGCGCCTTGGAGGAACCGGTGGCACCGCCGACACCGTCGCGGCCCGTGCGTCCGCCCAGCAGGATGACGACATCACCCGGGGCGGGCTCCTCGCGGCGGACATGGCTGGCAGGCGTCGCGCCGACAACTGCGCCGATCTCCATGCGCTTGGCGGCGTAGCCGGGGTGGTACAGCTCTGCGACCTGACCGGTGGCAAGGCCGATCTGGTTGCCGTAGCTGGAATAGCCCGCGGCAGCCGTCGTGACCAGCTTGCGCTGGGGCAGCTTGCCGGGCATTGTCTCGGAAACAGGCTTCAGCGGGTCAGCCGCACCGGTCACGCGCATGGCCTGATAGACATAGCTGCGTCCGGACAGCGGGTCACGGATGGCACCGCCAATGCAGGTCGCCGCGCCGCCGAAGGGCTCGATCTCGGTGGGGTGGTTGTGGGTCTCGTTCTTGAACAGGAACAGCCAGTCCTGCTGCTCACCGTCCACGTCACACTTGATCTTGACGGTGCAGGCGTTGATCTCCTCGCTCTCGTCAAGGTTCTTCAGAATGCCGCGCTGCTTCAGCGCCTTGGCACCGATGGTCGCGCAGTCCATCAGGGTGCGGTTTTTCTTGTCGCGGCCCGTCTCGGCGCGCAGTGCCATGTAGCGTTCAAATGCGGCCTGCACAAGCTCGTCGTCGATCTTCACGTCGTCCAGGATCGTGCCGAACGTCGTGTGGCGGCAGTGGTCGGACCAGTAGGTGTCGATCAGACGGATCTCGGTGATGGTCGGGTCGCGGTGCTCGGATTTGAAGTAGTTCTGGCAGAATACGATGTCCGCATGGTCCATCGCCAGGCCCTTCTCATTGCGGAACGCTTCCAAAGCGTCGTCGTCCAGCGCGGTGAAGCCGGTCAGTGTCTCGACCTCCGTCGGGATGGCAAACTCCATTTTCAGGGTGCTGCGCTCGTCAAGGCTTGCCTCGCGGGCTTCGACGGGGTTGATGACGTACTTCTTGATGGCGGCCAGGTCGGCGTCGGTCAGGTCGCCGTCCAGCAGATAGACGCGGGCGGAGCGCACCGCGGGGCGCTCACCCTGGCTCAGCAGCTGGATGCACTCGCTGGCAGAGTCGGCGCGCTGGTCAAACTGGCCGGGCAGGTACTCGACGGCAAAAACGGTCTTGGCGTCGGGCAGCTTGTCGTAGGTCACGTCAACAGGCGGCTCACTGAACACGGTGGGCACAGCCTGCTGGAACAGCACTGCGTCGATGCCCTCGACGTCATAGCGGTTCAAAAGGCGCAGACCGGTCAGATTCTGGATGCCGACCAGATCGACCAGCTCATGCAGAAGCCCCTGTGCCTCGCCGTCAAAGCCGGGCTTTTTCTCAACATAAATGCGATATACCATTGTATTTCCTCCTGAGAGTTAAATTTGCAGGAAGTGACGGACGGAAAGCCTTCCCCTTGGGGGAAAAAGGTGGCCGAGGCCCCGTCCGAGGGCGGATGAGGGGAAAGTGTACCGCTGTATCCCGTTGACGGAAAGCTGCGGGAAGTTTGCCCTCATCAGTCACCTTCGGTGACAGCTTCCCCCGATGGGAAAGCCTTTTTACTGCATTGCTGCCAGCGCTCTTGCCCCAATGTCACTGCGCTTGTGCAGCTTGTCAAAATGGATGCTCTCCGTGGCAGCATACGCCTTTTTCAGCGCCTCGGGCAGGGTGTTGGCCGTGGCGGTCACGCCCAGCACGCGCCCGCCGTTCGTGACGAGCCTGCCGTCCTTGATGGCCGTGCCGGCGTGGTAGACCGTCACATCGGCGGCGTTCAGCTGGCCCGCGGTCAGGCCGGTGATCTCCTTGCCCTTCTCGTAGGCGAGGGGATAGCCGCCGCTGGCTAAGATGACACAAGCCGCCGCGCCGTCGCTGAATTTGACATCGGTCTTGTCCAGCGTGCCGTTCGTTGTGGCCTCCATCACGGTCAGCAGATCGCTTTCCAGCAGGGGCAGCACGACCTGCGTCTCGGGGTCGCCGAAGCGGCAGTTGTACTCGATGACCTTCGGGCCGTCGGGGGTCAGCATCAGGCCGAAATACAGGCAGCCCTTGAAGGGGCAGCCCTCGGCCTGCATGGCCGCAACCGTGGGCAGGAAAATCTCCTGCATGCAGCGCTCGGCGACTGCGGGCGTGTAGTAGGGGTTCGGGGCCACGGTGCCCATGCCGCCGGTGTTCAGGCCCTCGTCGTGGTCGAGAGCACGCTTGTGGTCCATGCTCGAGACCATCGGCTTGACGGTCTTGCCGTCGCAGAAGGACAGCACGCTGACCTCGGGGCCGGTCAGGAACTCCTCGACGACCACATGGTTGCCGGACGCGCCGAACTTTTTGTCCAGCATGATCTCCTTGACGCCGTCGGCAGCCTCCTGCTCATTCTGGCAGATCAGCACGCCTTTGCCCAGCGCCAGACCGTCCGCCTTGATGACGACGGGGTATTTGCCCGCGGCTTTGATGTAGTCCATGACCTTCTCGGGGTCGTCGAACGTTTCATATTTGGCCGTAGGGATGCCGTATTTCTTCATCAGGTCCTTGCTGAACACCTTGCTGGCCTCAATGCGGGCCGCGGCCTTGTCGGGACCGAATGCCGGGATGCCCACAGCGGCCAGCGCATCGACCATGCCCAGCGCCAGCGGGTCGTCCTGGGCGACGACGACATAGTCAAAGGCTTCTTCCTTGGCAAATTTGACCATGGCGTCCACGTCGGTGGCCGGGATGGCCTTGCAGTGAGCGTCATAGCTGATGCCGCCGTTGCCGGGCGCACACCAGATCTCGGAGCAGCGGGGGCTTTTTTTCAGCGCGCGGATGATGGCGTGCTCACGCCCGCCGCCGCCTACAACCAGAATTTTCATAAGCGTCCTCCTTGACAGCACAACAGCCCGCGACGAAAAATCGCCGCAGGCGAGTTGTTTTTTGCGTTTAATGATGGAACAGCCGGATGCCGCAGAACGCCATCGCAATGCCGTACTTGTTGCAGGTGTCGATCACCTGTGCGTCGCGGATGGAGCCGCCCGGCTGTACAATGGCGGTCACGCCGCTGCGGCGCGCGCGCTCGATGTTATCGCCGAACGGGAAGAAGGCATCACTGCCCAGGCTCACACCGGTCACGGCATCCAGCCAGGCGCGCTTTTCCTCGGCGGTCAGCGGGGCCGGCTGCTCGGTGAAGGTCTCGGCCCAGACATCGTCGCCGATGACATCCTCCGGCGTGTCGCCGATGTAAACATCGATCGCGTTGTCGCGGTTCGGCTTGGCAATGTCAGCGCGGAACGGCAGGTCCAGCACCTTCGGCATGTGGCGCAGCTGCCAGTTGTCGGCCTTCTGGCCCGCCAGGCGGGTGCAGTGCACGCGGCTCTGCTGGCCCGCACCGACGCCGATGGTCTGGCCGTCCTGCACGTAGCAGACGCTGTTGGACTGGGTGTATTTCAGCACGATCAGGCTGATGATGAGGTCGCGGCGCTGCTCGTCGCTGATGACCTTGTTCTCGGTCACAACGTTCTGCAGCATCGTCTCATTGGAAATGTCCAGGTCCTGACGGCCCTGCTCGAAGGTCACGCCAAAGACCGTGCGGGTCTCCAGCGGCTTCGGCTCGTAGTCGGCGTCGATCTGGACGATGGCGTAGCCGCCCTTCTTCTTGGATTTCAGCACCTCCAGCGCGTCGGCGTCGTAGCCGGGCGCAATGATGCCGTCGGAGACCTCGTGCTGAATCAGCTTCGCGGTGCTCAGGTCGCAGACATCGGACAGCGCGATCCAGTCGCCGAAGCTGGACATACGGTCCGCACCGCGGGCACGGGCGTAGGCGCAGGCCAGCGGGGAAAGCTCGGTCTCCGGCGCAATGTGGTACATGGCGCGCAGGGTCTCATCCAGTGGCAGACCGATGGCCGCACCGGCGGGGGAGACGTGCTTGAAGCTGGCGGCAGCGGGCTGGCCGAGTGCCTTCTTCAAATCGCGCACGAGCTGCCAGGAATTGAACGCATCCAGAAAGTTGATGTAGCCAGGGCGTCCGTTCAAAATCTGCACAGGCAGGTCACTGCCGTCCGCCATGTAGATGCGGGCGGGCTTCTGGTTGGGGTTCGTGCCGTATTTCAGCTGAAATTCGTTCATATTAACCCTCCACAGCGGTGTATTTATTCAGGATAATGTCCTCGTATTCGCCGGTTTCCAGCTCGATGCTGCGGACAAACAGGCTGACCTTGTTGTCCTCGTTCAGGCTCACCCACAGCTTGTCGGCAAACTTGTCCGCGTCGTTCGTGTCGATGGCGACGCGCAGCGGCTCACCCGCAAAGCTGGGGATCGGCGCACCATTCTTGACGTAAGTGCTGATGAAGTGTCCCTCACCGGCCACGGGCTGCGGGTAGTCGAAGGTCTGGCGCTGCACGCTCTCGGCGTTGCCCTCGTCGGACTTGACGATGGACAGCTTGTAGCCGCCGCGGCGCATATCGACAACGCCGGAGATGCGGGGGGTAAAGTTCGGCGCGTCGTCCTCATAGGTGCGGGTCGCCAGCGCAGCCTCAAAGCTGTAGCCGGGGAAAAGGTTGCCGTTCATGAACCGGGCAATCGTGTCGGTCTGGTCGCCGTTCGTGACCACGGTGGTCTCCCGCAGGGTCAGCACAGCGTTGTAGATGATGAGGTGCGGGTCCTCGAGCTTGGCCGGGTCAGCGGCCACCGTGCGGATGCCGCCGTCGATAGGCTCAAACACGCGGTTGCGGCTGTTGGCGCTGCGGCCCATGATCCAGTAGGC
>ENA-UEQJ01003494-UEQJ01003494.1-human-gut-metagenome-genome-assembly--contig:-NODE-3494-length-9988-cov-6.941681_pt1 | contig 9988 bp, 8 predicted proteins | sample MGYA00242937_ERZ507938 | MGnify/ENA primary metagenome ERZ507938 (study PRJEB26167, sample SAMN06115437) | human gut metagenome | host: Homo sapiens | place: China:Gansu | collected 2015-07-03 | study...
GAAACTGTGGCAAACCGTATCATCGAACTGACTCCGAACGGTATCATTGACAAGATGATGGAGTATGATGAATACATCCATATCATTCTGTCACACAAAATCAAATATTCTTAAAAACATCAGAGACTTAACTACAATAAATCCAACACTATCTCCTTCAAAACGTTGCCTTCCAGAGTAGCTGAATAGAATTAGTATCACCAAATCAAAACCACTGCCCCATAGGCCATTCAAAAGCATCAGCACTCCGACACTTTCTCAATTATCAACAACGGACATATTTGTCACAGCTCAATTTGACTTCAATATAAGAGCGCGAAGCAAGCAAAATTTCCTTTAGTTTGTTATCGAATTGAACAAAACCGTCTTTATTCGCTTGACGCTCAAAACCAAGTCATGCAAACTCGCGACTTTCGCAACCCACAAACGGAGTAACAAATGCCCCGCTTTTACCTGACCGCCGTGGCCGCAGCTGTGATGGCCGCAACGGTTAACGCCGCCGAATTTCCCGCTTTCCCTGTTATTGAGGGTAAAGACATCGTCTATCGTTCCGACGTCTCTAACGGCCCCGTGAGTTCCGGTAAGGAGTCCTGGGAGGGCAACGGAATGGTCGCATCCGGCAAAACGATCACTGGCGGCAACGCCCCCGCCTTCCTGAGCACCCGCGACCATGACAAGGTCACCAACAACGGAAACATCTGGGTTCTCGCCGATCGCATTGAAGAAACCGACCTCGGTCAGTACGCCGCCGGCATCGTCGCAAGCGGCGGCAAAACGGGCATCAATGCCAAAGATGGAATCATCTACGTCCATTCCAACAATAACGATATAGAAACCAACTACGAAGCGGCCAAAGGCATGGCAGCTGACGCCAGCACCGGCACAAAAACCTCCATCACCAACAGCGGCACGATCTACGTCGAAGGCGGCACCGGCATGCTGGCCACCTCCAATGCCAAAGACCGCAAATCCGAGATCACCAACGAAGGCACGATTCATGTCGTCAACAGCGGCTTTGGTATGTCGCTTGGCGGCAACAATGCCAGCGGCGTTGAGATGACCAACAAGGGCACTATCATCGCCAGCGGCAAGAACGCCTATGGCATCACGGCTTCCGACGCCACGGACGGTACAGTGACCAATGAAGGCACCATCATTGCCACCGACGGCGCCATCGCCATTTCCTCGGGCCGCTGGGATAAGGATGTCGAATTCAGCCTGACTCTTAAGGGCAATTCGCATGTTGAAGGTGTCATTGAGCTCGGTAAGGCATCGCATTTGATCGTACAAGACCTGGCTCGCGCTGAAACTATCGTCTTGTCTTCCGGTACCTCGGAAAAGGTAAACGCTTTAGATGGCGCTCAATGCGAAGGCTGCAATGTGGGTAGCGTCCATGTGAACAACAGCAACCTGACCATTCGCTCTTCCGATGAGTCCCAGACGCTCAAAATCGGACTCATTGAGACACAGAATAACGGTTCGACGACATTTGAATTCGATTCTGTCGGTTCCAAAGAGAAGCCTCTTCTTGATGTGGACAAAGGTGGCAAAGATGCTGCTGTCAAGTTCAACTACACCGGTACGGTCACCGATAAGCTGGCAAGCGGCTCGGTCAAGGCCGAAGAGCTCTTCAATGGCATCAGCCTGGACAACAACGCAACGCCTGAACGCATCACCACATCCGACGGTCTGTGGGCAAGCGCTTCCGTTCACGAAAAGAAAGGTAACGAAATCACGAGCACGTACTCCGGCCCGAGCAGCCTGATTATCTCCACCACCGATCTCGCCTTGATGAACGGTCTGGTGTGGCGCTCCCAGCTCACCAACCTTTCCGATCGTATGGGCACGCTGCGCACCATGCCGCAGGCTGCCGGCGCTTGGGCACGCTACAACAACGGTCGCCTTGACGGCCGCGGCCTCGAATACGACTACAGCACGATTGAAGTGGGCTTTGACGCTCCCGTGAGCAACAACTTCCTCGTCGGCGTGAGCTTTGACTACACGATCGGCGACACCGACCTCAATGCCGGTTCCGCCGACAACGACGTCTACACGCTGGGTCTTTACGGCACCTACTACGGTGACAACGGCGGCTTCGTTGACTTGATGGCCAAGATCGGCCGCATCGACAACGAATACAACGTTGCCAACTCGGCCGGGTCTGAAAAGGGCGACTACATGATGACCGGCGCCATCGTCGGTGTTGAAGCCGGCCACCGCTTTGATCTCGCTCACAACATGTTCGTCGAACCGCAGGTTCAGCTCTCCTACAGCTGGCTGCGCGCCACGGACTATGCGACCAACATCCGCAGCGTTGATTTCGAAACAATCGAAAGCTTGGTCGCTCGCGTGGGCGTCATGGGCGGCATGAAGTTTGCCGAAAACCGTGGTGCAGCCTACCTGAAGGCCTCCTACAACCATGACTTCCTGGGTAACGTGGACGCTGCAATGTACGCTGTCGGCGACTCGATCAACTCCGCCAGGATCAGTGACGAGCTCGACGACAACTGGGCCGAAGTCTCTCTGGGCGTGTCCTACAGCGTGACCGATACGCTCAACACGTTCCTTGACGTCGGCACCGGTTTCGGTGGCGACATCGACCAGAAGTGGCGCATCAACTTCGGCGCCCGCTACGCATTCTGATCAGAGCTTTAAGTCCGCGGGTTGATTGATCGCCCGCAGTGAAGCATAACAGCCGCGTTCTCGATTTGTCGGGGGCGCGGCTTTTCGTTTGATCGGCTTTCCAGTTAATGAGAAACGTCGTCTTGATTCGCTCATTTCAACGGGCTACTCACCGACGTGCTTCCACTTTATCGACAGCAGGCAATCAAAAAATCGCCGCTCCCGGATCTCCCGACAACGGCGACTTGTTCAGCAAACGACAGAAAATCCTCAGCGTTTTCTGAGTTCTTCCTTCACAGTCATGCGCACCGTGTTTTCAACGGCCTTCTGCAGGTCCGATCGAATGCGCGTGGCAGCGGTCTTAAGCGTCACGTCCACGATAATCTCAATCTGCGAATTGAGGCGTTCCAGCACCTTCGGAACGATACGGGCAACGAGCTCCTCTTCGGACAAACCGGCGGCAACGGGGCCGGAAGCTCCGGCTTGCTGCTGAGAACGGGCCTGAGGCGTCACGGGCGCAGCTTCCTGCCGGCGGATGGGTTCGGGGTTCGGCATACGAGGCTCTTCGGGCTGCGGAGCAATCGGAGGCGTCACCTGCTCTTCGGACTGTCCCGGAATCGGTCCGTTCTTGAGCTCCTGCGCCGCGCGCTTGAGCTCCTCCCAGTCGTAGGGAACACGTTCTTTCAAAAGCGGAGAATGATAGGAATTCATTTGATTAACCTGCGCTGCGGTCGTAGGCGTTGAGCGTCACGCCGGCGGATTTGTACAGCCGATAGCGGGCGCGGGAATTGAGAAGTTCCGTCTGATTGGTGGAGACGATGTCAACGACACGGTTAAACGGCGCCAGCGTATGCTGCCAGTCGGGCGGCACCGATTCGTCCAGAAGAATGATGACGTCGGACGGTTTCAACTGAGTGATGTCGCTTGCGAAAATCACGGGCGCATCGGCTTCAAAAGCCGAACCCGCCCAGGCGTGCGCGATGAAGGTCAAATCCTCAAAGCGCCACAGATCGTCGTAGGCACGCCGCAACAGCACCTCGTTGCCGCTCCAGACGGCAACGGTAAGCCCCATCTTGCGCACCTTCTTGATCAGACGGCAGGCATAGATGGTGCGTTGCGCGACATTGAAGTGAAAATCGATTTGCTGCATGCGGGCGTCTCGAGCGGTGTCTCAACCTCTGTCTGTCGGAAAAACTTACTTGGCGGCGGCCTTGCGGACGGTCTTGGCGGCAGCCTTTTTCACCGTCGCTGCAGCCGTCTTCGTCTTTGCGGCTGCCTTTGCCTTCACGGTCTTTACCTTGTTTACCTTGGGTGCCGGAGCACGGGAAAGCAACCACTCAAGAATGAGCGGCAAGGGACGCGCAGTGCCGCCGCTCTTGCCGCTTGCGGCCTGAGCGGTGCCTGCCACGTCAAGGTGGGCCCAGGGGCACTTCGGCGCGAATGCGGCAAGGAACGTAGCAGCCGTGCAGGCGCCGGCACCCGCCGTCCAGCTGATGTTGGCAAGGTCTGCAACAGAGCTCTCCAAGGCCTTCTTGTAGGTTCCGCCCATCGGCATCGGCCAGACCGGATCATGCGCGCTGTCGGCAGCGCAGGCCAGAGCAGCCGTAAGCGGTTCGTCCTCGCAGAAAAGACCGGAGACGTCGGTGCCGAGCGCCACGATGCAGGCACCGGTGAGCGTTGCCACGTCGATGCAAACCTCGGGTTCGAGTTCAGCAGCGCGGGCCAGGGCGTCAGCCAGAATCAGTCGGCCTTCGGCGTCGGTGTTGAGCACTTCAACCGTAAGACCGCTTAAGGTCGTGATGACGTCGGCCGGTTTCAGAGCGCTGCCCGAAGGCAGGTTTTCCACGGCGGGCACGAGAGCCACCACGTTTTCCTTGAGTTCCATTTCGGCGGCGGCCTTGACGGCGGCCATGACGACGGCGGCGCCCGACATGTCGAACTTCATCTGATCCATCGTGCGGCTCGGCTTGAGGGAAATGCCGCCCGCGTCAAACGTCACGCCCTTGCCGACGAGCACGACGGGAGCCTTGGAGGCATCCGCGCCCTGCCAGGCGAGTTCAATGAAGACAGGATCGGTTTGGCTGCCCTTGCTCACGCCGATCACGCCGCCCATGCCGGCCTCGTCGATGGCGTCCTTGTCGAGCACCTTGACGGTGAGCTTGCCCTTGGCGGACTTGCCTGCGGTCTTTTCGAATTCGCGCACCACGCTTTCTGCGGCCTCGGCCAGGAACTGCGGATCACAGATGTTGGGCGGCAGGTCCTGAAGTTCCTTCGCCCAGATCATGGCGCCGGCGGACACACAGCCCACCTGAAGGCTTGAGGCCACATCCGTTTCGGAAACCCAGAGAATCTTTTCAACGGCCTGCGGCCCCTTGCCCTTGGTCTTCAGCCCGCGGGACTTGTGCGAGGCAAAGAGAAGTTCACGCACGGCGCTGCGGGCGGCCCAGGCTTCGTCGCGTTCGGTCAGCGTCCATTCTGCGGAAGTCAAAGCAACGGATCCGCTCTTTGCAAAACGCGCCACCTTGCGGTGCACGTTGATGAAGGTCTTTTCGCTGAAGGCGTCCTTCATGCCCAGACCCACGACGATCACGCGCTTGAAGTCCAGTCCGGCAACGCCGTAGAAAACGGCGACTTCGGAGGGCTTGCCCTTGAAGTCGCCCGCTTCGATCTGAGCGGAAATCAAGCCGCCGGCCTTGTCAACGGCCACTGCCGAGGGCGTGAGTTCGGGCTTGCCGTTTTCGCCGCCGCACCAGACACCCACCACGAGGGTGTCGGCCTGCAATTCCGTAAGCTTGTTTTCAACTTCAATCTGCATGTCTCGTCTCTCCGAATTTATGGTCAAAGCCTTTTTTGCCAAAAAGAAGGCTTTCAAAAATGCTCAATTTTGACTCTTAATGGTAGGAAGCCTTCTTGGCTTCGTCCACGCGCAGCGGCGGGAAGCTGTCCCAACGTTCGCACCCCGGGCACTGCCAGGCGAAAGTGTGCGCCAAAAAGCCGCAATGCGTGCACTGATAACGCGCAAAGTGCTTGCTCTGCTTGGTGGTAACCTCCGCCAGAAGTTTTGCCTGTTCATCATCGGGATCGGCCTTGGCGCGCAAGTTGCACAGAACCGAGAAGGCCGACAGCGACGGACGGTTCTTGAGGGCTTCACCGGCAAATGCAGCCGCCGTAGGCGCATCGGCCCACACGGACATGCGAGCGACGGCGGCAGTCAGCACATCCACGGATCCAGACTGCGCAAACACGTCCTTGAGATACTTCATGGCGGCAGCCTTGTCGGTTTCGGCCATGACGTCGGCCTTCTTGGCGGCAATGAGGGGCGCATAGGCTGGCTTGGCCTTTTCAATTTGGCCCCAGGCGGCAAGCGCGTCCTGCGGCTTGCCCGCATCAAGCGCGAGATCGGCGGCCAAAGAAAGCGCACGCGGATTGTCGGGATTTGCCTTCAGAGCACTCGTCACGAATTCGGACGCGCGAGCCGCATCCTTGGTGCAGCGAGCGAGGTTGGCAAGTTCGCAGTAGTAATGACTGATTTCGACATGCAGATCCTTGCCGCTCTTTTGCAGGCGCTCGGCCGTCTCCACGGCCTTCTTCCATTCGCGTTCGGTGCAGTAGATGTGCATTAAAGCCTCAAGCGCCTCGACTTCGCGCCCCTTGAAGCCGGCAAGCTGTTCGTATGCCGATTCCGCGCGGTCGTACATGCCGGACTTCAGATAATCGAGCGCAAGCTCGGCCATCGCCAGAGCACGTTCCTTTTCGGGCAGCTCGGCGCGGTTGACGAGGAAGCTGTGCAGACGAATGGCGCGATCAAACTGTCCGCGACGGCGAAAGAGGTTGCCGAGGGCATGGTGCAGCTCAATCGTCTCAGGATCCAGGCGCACGACCTCGATGAAAAGATCAATCGCCTTGTCGGCCTTCACGGGATCGTCGCTCAGCAAAAGCGACAGACCCTTGGCGTAGTGCTCGTCAATGCCTTCCGTCGCCTTCTTGTGCTGTTTGAAATCCACCCCACGCAGCCACCAGCCGGCGGCAAAAAGAATCGGGACCGCAATCAGATACCAGAGTTCGAATTCCATTTGCTTCACTAGTCAGTCAAAAATCAGTTCAATCCTGCGGCACGTTTTTCTTGGCAAAAAGGATGTCGTGCCAGCCGAGTTCCTTGGCAACGGGGTTGCGCAGCAGATAGGACGGATGATAGGTAACCACCGCAGGCACCTTGCGGCCCGCAATCTGCACCTCATAAAGGTGACCTCGCATCTGCGAAATCGGCTTTGCTTCGCCCAAAAGCCGCCAGACCGCATGCTTGCCCATCAGAATCAAAAGCTTGGGCTGCAGGAGATCCAACTGTCGATCGAGGAAGGCCGCGCAAGCGGCCACTTCATCGGGCCTGGGGTCGCGGTTTCCGGGCGGACGGCACTTGAGAACGTTGCAGATGGCAACGTCCTTGCCGCGCTCGAGAGAACACGCCTTGAGAATTTCAGTTAAAAGCTTGCCGCTGTTGCCGACAAAGGGAATGCCCGAAAGGTCTTCTTCGCGGCCCGGCGCTTCACCCACCATCACGATGGGGCAGCCCGGTGCACCGTCGGCCACCACGGTGTTGGTGCGCTCAGCCGCCATCGGGCAGACACGGCACCGATCGGCAATTCCCTTGATGTCTTCCCAGCGTGCGGTGCGAAGTTCGGCAACGAGCTGAGCGTCGGCCTGCACCTGAGAGGCAGCAGCGGACTGCGGCCGGGGCGGCGCAACGGGACGCAGTGCGGGGCGCGTCGCAATCGATGCAGCTGCGGCAGGCTTGAGAGTTTGAGCGACAGCCGCAGAAGTTGCGGGATTCGCTGTCGTTGCGGCGGGAGCCGATTGGATACCGGCGGCGGCCTGCTGTCGACGCAGGCGCGTGGCCATCGGACCGCGGCGCACCATCGCGGAAGCGGCCGGTGCGGAACCTGCGGGGATCGTAGCCGAAGGCGAGACGGCCGAAGGCTTAACCTCTGCCTGCGCGGCAGAAGCTGCAGGCTTGGGTTCCGGCGCAAGCGGATCAATGCCGTCGCGCAGCACCCACTGCACGCCGACATTCATTGCCTGCCAAATTTGACTTTGTTCCCGCGTTAGCGCCATTGATGCGTTACTTTCTCAAACTTCTTAATCGTGGGGCACGGATCGGGAAAACTGCGCCGTCATCAGAATCGCATCCTCCCGCCCGTTTTCGGTCGGATAGTAGTTCCTGCGGCGTCCGGTTTCCTCAAATCCGAACGAAGTGTACATTTTACGCGCACGCGCGTTGCTCTCCCGAACTTCGAGAAACATACGCACGGCGCCGTTGCGGCGAGCCAGCGCAATGGCCTGCGCCAACAGCGCCTTGCCGTAGCCTCTTCCCTGCATGGCAGGCTGCACCGCAATTTCCAGAAGTTCCGACTCGTCGAGCACGTGCATCACGGCGGCAATGCCCGACGTCACCCCGTCTACGGTCAAAACCGTGAGCGTATTTCCCGAGGCGTGTGCGTCGGAAAAGTTTCTCAGCGTCCAGCCGAAGGGATCGGCTCGGTGCGTGAGGTCGGCCACCGCCTCGAGATCTGCGGGCGTCATCGCGCGAAACGCAACCTCGCTCAAAGCTTTTCTCCTGCTCGGCGCTGTTCAATGGTGAGAGCCACGCGATTGCGCACGTAAAGCGGTGCGGCAAGATGCGGATCGGTCACCAGCCCCGCCTTCATCATCACGGCGGCCAATTCCACGATTTGCCTGGCGCTCACCTGTTCGGTTTCGATCGCAACGACGCCTTCCGGAACAAGGATTTCCTCGGCGTACGCAGCAAGAGCCGTGCCGATAACCGCCTGCACGTTGTCTTGCCTCAGGATCTGCACGACGTCTTCGGGTTTGACAAGTTCAGGGGCACGCACTTCATCGGGCATGCCGCCTTCGGGATCACGTTCATAGCTTGCCGTATAGCACTCGTGCATGCGAGCATCGTTCACAACGCAGACCCGCTTGACTTCGGGGTGCGACTCAAACAGGGCATACGCGGCGGCGGCAAGATTGCCCACCTGCACCGTGGGCTTGCCGATCGCCCAGGCCAAGCCCTGCGCCACCCCGCAGGCCACGCGAAGCCCCGTAAACGCTCCGGGGCCCGCTCCGAACGCCACGGCGTCCATGTCGGCCACCTTGAGGTTTTTGCCGCAAAGCACTTCGTCGGCAAGAGAGATCAGGCTTTCGGTATGGCGATTTTTTTCCTTAAAAATGTTGCAGACGACTTCGCCGTCGGCCAGCAAGGCGGCGCTCGCGTAGTCGCCGCTCGTTTCAACAGCAAGAATTCGAGTCACGGCTTTTGTGTTGTGCTTGAGTTGTTTTCGATGGCTTCTTCCGAAGAGAAGTCCTGCTCGGCGTCGTTGAGCGCAAATAGCTGCGCCATCGGACGGTTCAAAGCTTCGGTTGTAGAAAATTCCTTCCACCAATCGGCCAAAATTCCGCCGGCGCCTTCTTTGCCGGCCAAGCGCTGCATCTTACTCGAAACGAGTGAATTGCCGCCGCTTACCGCAAAAAATTCGAAGGCGCGCAAAAGGGTTGTCTTCTGACTGTCGGCCACGAGCACCCACTCCTGTGTGCGCCCGCCCGCCTCCGTCGTGACGGGAGCGACGTAACCGGCATCGGCCAGGCGCGAGAGAATGCGCTCGGCCGCTTCCGGATAGGTATCGGCCGCGTCGCACAATTCCTCGACGTCGAGAATCGGACGCTTGTGGCGCAGACGCAGATGCACGAGTTCGCGCAGCATGGCCAAGGCCGTCAAAAAATCATTGCCCGGACGATAGTAGTCAAGGAAGCGCCCCGCGGTGAGTTTCGGAATCGTCGCGGCAATCGCGGCGCCTGCAAAAAAGAGGTACCAGGCCACATACACCCAGAGCACGAACACGGGAATCGCCACGAACGCGCCGTAGATGTTGGTGAGCGTTCCGGCCGTCACCCACATGCCGAAAAGCTGCTTGACGACCAAGCCGCAGACGCTTACCACAGCGCCGCCCACGAGCGCGTGGCTGAAATGCACCCGACACGACGGCACGAACTTGTAGATCACGGCAAAGCCCAATGCCTGCAGAATCACCTGTCCGACGTTGTAGAGCGTCTTTGAAAGACCGGGATCAACCCCTTCCAAAGCCATCGCCGCGTAGTGGCCGGTCATGGTGAGGCTCACGGCCACCGCCAGAGGTCCGACGGTCATCAGGGCCCAATAGATGAGCACCCTTTGAAACCACGGACGCGGCGCCGTCACCTTGAAAATGCGGTTGAGCGTCACGAAAAGCTTGTCGATCAGAAGAAAAGCCGTTACGGCCAAGCCGAGCAAACCGAAGGTTGTGAGTCCCTGATATATATCACGTTGGTTTCT
>ENA-UEQJ01003501-UEQJ01003501.1-human-gut-metagenome-genome-assembly--contig:-NODE-3501-length-9976-cov-4.695525_pt1 | contig 9976 bp, 6 predicted proteins | sample MGYA00242937_ERZ507938 | MGnify/ENA primary metagenome ERZ507938 (study PRJEB26167, sample SAMN06115437) | human gut metagenome | host: Homo sapiens | place: China:Gansu | collected 2015-07-03 | study...
AATGAAATTTCGTTAATCAACGAAGTTTTGATCGGTGACCGAAACGAACACTTGTCATTCCGGACGGGCGTTTGGGGCAGTTCCCCAGCGGGACGGGCGATCACCCATCTTAAATTCCAGTGTTCCTCCTTTCAGGATGTCTTCGTGTGAAAGATAGGTCTTATTATAATTTTTCCCATTGAGACGGGCCGATTGGATATAAATGTCTTTTTCGTTTCGCTTCGGAGCTTTCACGGTAAATTGTTTGCCATTCGGCAATTGTATACAGGTTTCTTCGAGAAGCGGGCAACCGATCACATAGATACCGTTGGCCGGATTAACCGGGTAGAATCCCATGGCACTGAAAATGTACCAGGCCGACATTTCTCCACAGTCGTCGTTTCCGGCATATCCGGAGAAAGAGTTGTTATAGAGATTGGTCAGGATATGAGCTACATATTGTTGGGTTTTCCAGGGTTGACCGGCATAGTTGTACAGATAGGCGACGTGGTGGCTGGGTTCGTTACCGTGAGCATATTGTCCTACGAAACCCGAGGCATTACTGTTTAATTCGCCGCTTTGCTGTGTGGTAGTGAAAAACTGATCCAATTTATTGGTAAAGGCTTTATCTCCCCCGGTTAAAGCAATTAATGCCGGGATATTCTGAGGAACATACCAGAAATATTGCCAGGCGTTACCTTCTGTAAAGGGATTTCCGCCATTGGCTCCGTATTGATAGGGATCGAAAGGCTCCAGCCATTTCCCGTCAGCATTTTTAGCCCGGAAAAATCCGGAAGACGGATGATACAGATTGCGGTAATATTCAGACCGTTTCATAAAATGTTCGTAATCTTCTTCCTTACCGAGTTTTTTGGCCAGTTGGGCGACACACCAGTCGTCGTAGGCTTGTTCGAGGGTAATGGATACCGACTGTGTTTGTATGTTTTCAGGCATGTATCCGTATTTTTCCCATACTTCGAAAGGTGAATTCGGGTGAGAAGTCGTGGAGCTGTTCCGTACGGCTTCATAAGCTTTGTCGGCATCGATTCCCGGGATTCCTTTCAGGATAGCGTCGGTTATCACCGGGATGGAGTGATTACCGATCATACAATAATTGTCCTGGCCCCACAATTGCCAAATCGGAAGATAACCGTAATAATCATATTGACGGATCATACTTTTGATGAAATCGACACTGCGGGTCGGTTGCAATAACGTATACAACGGATGAGCGGCCCGATAGGTATCCCATAACGAAAAAGTGGAATAATGCACCTCATTGGCTCCAACCTTTCGGGTTGAATAGTCTGCTGCCATATACTCTCCGTTTACATCCGACATTGTATTGGGCTGGATCATCGTATGGTATAAGGCGGTGTAAAAAATTTCTTTCTGGAGAGGGGTACCTTTGATCTGAATCGGACTGAGCTCTTTCTCCCATAATGCATCGGCTTGGGTCACAAATTGGTCGAAATCCCAACCAGCAGCTTCCTTTTGCATGTTTTGCCGGGCGTTATCGATGGATACCGGTGATAATGCTACTTTAGCTACCAACGGGTGTCGGTCTTTGTTGGCGAAAGTGAAGGCTGCCCGGAGATTCGTACCGTTGATCACAGTTGTATTTTCGTGTTTCCTGCCTCCGTCGGTCAGATAGGAGGAGACCATCGGTTTGGAGAATTTGATCTGGAAATAGATTTTCCGTAGTTTGGCCCAACCGGTGATAATCCGGTAGCCTTCGATGGTCTGTGGATCGACAATCCGAATCTGGGAGTTGATAATTCGTCTTCCCCAGCTGCCTTTATTGGCGGAATGGTCCAGATCGAGGATGACATGCGAATCACTACCCTCGGGATAGGTATAGCGATGAATACCCACGCGGTTGGTTGCTGTCAGTTCGGCCTGGATGCCGTAGTTTTGAAGCATGACCTGGTAATAACCCGGACGTGCCGATTCCTGATCGTGGGAGAAAGCCGACTGATAACCCGTGCCCGGTTCCGGAGAGTTTTGTGCTTCGGTGGTTGGAGTACCGGTCATCGGCATCAGTAAGATGTCGATGAAATCCGCTGCTCCTGTTCCGCTTAAACGGGTGTGGCTGAAACCGACAATGACTTGGTCGTTATGGTTGTAACCGCAGGCTTCTCCCCAATCGGGAGCAACCCGTGTATCCGGACTCAATTGGACCATTCCGAACGGGACGGTGGCTCCCGGGTAATTGTTTCCTGATAAACTCGATTCGACGGCTCCCGTTCCGATAAAGGGATTGACGTAAGTAGTCACTTTTTCCTGACCCAGGCTTGTCAAACCGGTCGATAATAATAGGCTGACAAAGATTGATTTTATTTTATACTTCATCGTTTTGATTCTTTTATACTTCTGATATGGATATTATTTACGAATTTTCGGTCCTGTAATTCCGGGATAATCGTCAGTCCGGAAAGGACTGGCGGGTAATCCGGCTTTGTTGTAAAGGTTGCTTTCTACATTATTACCCCAGCCGTAACGTACTGCTACAGGATAAGCCACTTCGGGAGAGGAAACCCGTACTTTGTCACCGATGATTTCAGCTTTTGCCCAATGAAACCGATGATCGGGGCCTGCTATGGAAAATCCTTTCAGACTTTCTCCCTGGGCTACCAAGCCTCCTCCGAGATGATCGAACGATAGTTCGATATAATTTCCCTTGATACACTGGGAGCGGAAGAGGGGACCGGAATATTCCAGGTCTTTCCGATAGGTATTGGCCAGGGAGATCAGTGCCAATCGGCGGGCGACCTCCTGTTTGTTTTTGGGGTGAATATCTCCGGCCTCTCCGATATCGTAGATAACAGCCATACCTGTATTATCAAGACTGAGAGCCATTTTTTGGGCTTCGCGAACTTCTGCCCATTCGGATTCTTCGGGTTGAGCCTGGCGTTGTTTATAATTTGCCAGTTGTACGAAATAGAAAGGAAAGTCCCGATTCCATTGGGTACGCCAGTCCCGGATCAGTAAAGAGAAGAGATCGCGGTATTGATATCCCCGGTGTTCGTTAGCTTCTCCCTGATACCAGATCGCACCCTGCATGGCATAAGGAATCAAGGGATGGATCATGGCATTGAAAAGAAGGGACGGATAATTTTGGGTTGAAAAGGGATTGACCGGCTGTTCCGGTATTTCCTGACGTTTCTCTTTGAGATCGAGTCCGATCCGGTATTTCCAGGTGCCGGCTAAGCTGATCGACCCGATACTGTTATGGGCGGTCAAAAGGTCTGCTTTTCCATAGATACCTCCTTCACCGCCGGTATCGTTTACCCGTACGGTCAGTACATTCGGGCCCTCCCGGAGGAGGTTTTTAGGAACGGTATAATGCCGTTCGACATTGTAGCCATGGGTTTGGCCGACGGGGACACCGTTGAAATAGCAAATATCTTCGTCATCGACCGGTCCGAGGGTGATCTTCAGGTCTTCGTTTAACCAGGTTTTGGGAAGATCGATTTCTTTTCTGAACCAGATTACCCCATCCAAATCCGGAGTGATCGATTGTTCGATATAGGCAGGCACCCGGGTATTTTTCCAGGTTTCGGTATTTAATTCCGGGTTGGCCCAACGGGCTGTCTGGCCTTCCAAACCTTCGTCTAAAGCATTCATTTCTTGTTCCCAGTTTTGCCGGGTTGCCTGGTACTTTTGTTCTGCTGCTGTTTTGTCGGTTTGGGCTATATTCAATATAGTCAGCATATCTTCGAAATCAGGCATGTGTTTCAAGGTTTCTTCGCTGGTCCAGGCTTCTGCGACGGTACCTCCCCAGGTGACGTCGATCACACCTACCGGCACGCCCAGTTCCCGGTTCAACTCCCGGGCATAAAAATAGGCCACAGAAGAAAAATTCTCTACCGTTTCAGGGGCACAAGGCTGCCAACCGTCCATAGTAGATTGTACTTCCTCGGAGGGCGTAAGCGAAGTTGTTTTTTTGATTTGGAATAACCGGATATCCGGATGGTCGGCTGCTGCAATTTCCTGTTCGTAATGGAGTACTTTTCCCCAGCCGGCTAACGGCATTTCCATGTTCGATTGTCCCGAACAGATCCATACTTCTCCGATCATCACATTGGAAAGCTGGATTTTTTTCCCATCGGAAATCGTGATGGTATAGGGTCCTCCGGCAGCAGGAGTCGGGAGACTGGTTTTCCATTTGCCGGTTTCATCGGCTGTGACGGAAATGGTTTCTTTACTCCACGAGGGGGTGATTTTGACTTGTTTCCCCGGTGTGGCTTCTCCCCAGATCGGAGCCTGGGTGTTCTGTTGTAATACCATGTTGTCGGAAAACAAAGCGGATAAAACCGGTTTTGCATACGACCATACACTTCCCAGACAGAGAAGGAAGGTGAAAGCTGTTTTACAAAAGTAGTTTTTCATCATATTTAGTGAGTTGTTGAGTTAAAAGAGTTGCTAAGTTGCTGAGTTAAAAGAGTTGCTGAGTTGTTGAGTTAAAAGAGTTGGCATAGAAATATTTTTCATAATTCAGGCGCAGGTCTGTGCGGAATGCTTTACTGAGGCTGAAGGTGATACCGCCTGTCAGTCGCTGGCGTTTGTAGTCGGTGGTGACCAATGCACCGGTTTCTTCATCGGTGGTCTTGGCATCGCTTTGGTCTGTCATCATGTCGTAGCGTAGCAGGAAAGACATTTTATTGAATACTTTACGCAGCGGAAGGTCGTAATTGATGAATGTGTTTACGGCTTGCACATCTTTGAAAGCATTGTCGGAATATTGCTTGTACAGATATTCCGCTTCGATATGGAAGCGGTCGGACTCATAGTAAGCGCCGATGTCGTACGATTGCACCCGTATTTCTTCCGGTTGGATGCTTTGTATGCTCAGTGTCAGGTTCAGCCCTTTGGTGAAAAGAAATTGGGCTTTGGCAGAATAATTCACTTCTTTATGCCATTCTTTTTGATTGGTCAGGCCCGAACCGTTGTATAGTCCGCCCTCTATCGTAATAGGCAGATCGGTAGGCAGGGTATATCCCAGTGTGATACCTACATCGCGTACGTTGCCCACCTGCTTGGCGATGAACGAGCGGTTGGCAAAATATTGCTGGTGGGGTGAGCGGTGTGCATCGATGGTAAAAGGCACGCGCATCTGTCCGGCAGTCACTGTCAACCCTTTTGCCGGAAACAGGCGTGCGTAGGCATCGAGCATTTTGATGCTTCCTTCGTCCGACAGGTCTATTTCGGCTTTGTAGGCAACAATCGGCAAGACATTGCCGGTAACGCTGACACGTGCGTTTCTCACTTCGAAACGTCCGGCGCCCATAGTGGTCTGGTATTCGTATTTGCCCCGGATTGTTCCGTGTATTTCGGGCAGATAATCCTTGCTTTCCAGTTTTTCCTTGTCTATCTTCTTTCCGTCTTCACTGCTATGGGTGTTTTGGGCTTTTGCCATAAAGGGCAACAGGATGACGAGCAGCATCAATGCGCTTTTTTTCATGATTTGTTGTCGGTTTGTTTATGTCGGCAAAGATACGGTCGTATGTGTTGTGATTTTATGTCATATGTGTTTCGTTTCTGTTACAAAGTCACGGGCAAAACGATATGCAGCTATGTGAACTCTTGCAAAAAAGGCATGCCTTTTCTCTTTCTTCTGTTTGAAAACCTGTATTTTTGCATCTTAAACGATGTATATCCGAGAAATGAACAAGGCAGAAAAACGAGTGTTGGTTGGAATGAGCGGTGGCATTGACAGTACCGCTACATGTCTGATGTTGCAAGAGCAGGGTTACGAGGTAATCGGTCTTACGATGTGGGTGTGGGGAGAAGAACCGTTGGAAGCCCGCCAACTTGCTCAGAATATGGGCATTGAACATTATGTGGCTGATGAACGAGAGGCTTTTCGTGAGGTGATTGTTCAGAACTTTATCGATGAATACCGGCAGGGGCGTACCCCCAATCCTTGTGTGATGTGCAATCCTCTGTTCAAGTTCCGCATTCTAACGGAGTGGGCGGATAAATTGAATTGCCGGTATATTGCTACCGGGCACTATACCCGTCTGGAAGAACAGAATAGGAAAATATATATAGTTGCCGGGGATGACGATAAGAAAGACCAGTCTTATTTCCTTTGGCGCTTGGGGCAGGATGTCTTGCGACGTTGTCTTTTCCCGTTGGGAACCTATACCAAGATGCAAGTGCGCGATTATCTGAGGGATAAAGGCTATGCACCGAAAGCCGAGGAAGGAGAGAGCATGGAAGTATGCTTCATAAAAGGAGATTATCGGGACTTCCTGCGTGAGCATTCGCCGGAGATAGACAATGAAGTAGGCCCGGGATGGTTTGTCAATTCGGAAGGAGTGAAGCTGGGAGAGCATAAGGGCTTTCCTTACTATACCATCGGGCAACGGAAAGGACTTGAAATCGCATTGGGAAAACCGGCTTATGTGCTGAAAATCAATCCGCAGAAGAATACCGTAATGTTGGGAGATGCCGAGCAGCTCAAAGCGGAATATATGCTTGCGGAACAGGATAATCTGATTGATGAGGGGGAAGTTTTCGGAAGCGGGGAACTGACGGTTCGCATCCGCTATCGGAGCAAACCGATACCTTGTTCGGTAAAGCGTCTGGAAGACGGGCGATTGCTGGTGCATTTTGAGACGGAAGCATCTGCCATTGCGCCCGGACAATCAGCTGTATTCTATATCGGAAAAAGGGTGGTAGGCGGTTCGTTCATTGCTTCACAACGTGGTATCGGCATGTATATTTGAAAATTAAAAACTGAAATTTGAAAATAAAAAGAGATTAATGGGGAAGAGATTGATTATTCTTTCAGCTTTAGTGTTGTTGGTGGCAAGTGCGTCGGCACAGCAAGATACGTTGAAATACCGTATTAGTTTAAGAGACAAGGCAGCTACCGTTTATTCATTGGAGCATCCTGAACAGTTCCTTTCGGAGAAAGCCATTGCAAGACGTCAAAAACAGAACCTGGCGGTTGATTCCACCGACCTGCCGGTTTGCCGTCAGTATATTGATGAAATACGCAGACAAGGAGTGAATATTGTAGTTGTAGGGAAATGGGAAAATTTTGTTACGGTTTCCTGCAATGACTCCGCTTTGATAGAACATATTGCCGCATTGCCGTTTGTACGCGCTACGGAGAAAGTATGGACTGCTCCGAAAATGAATGAAGGAGTGGGGGATGCAATGCGCGATTCTGTAATCAATGAGCCGAAGATATATACAGACAGTATTTACGGTCCTGCTCTCACTCAAATTCAGTTGAGCAATGGAGATAAGTTGCATGATGCCGGATTCAGGGGGCAGGGAATGATGATTGCCGTGATTGATGCCGGATTTCATAATCTGGATAAGATAACGGCTATGCGGAATATCCGTGTCTTGGGCATGAAAGATTTTGTCAATCCTCAGGCGGATTTATTTGCGGCAAGCAGTCATGGACTGAGTGTGCTTTCCTGCATTGGAATGAATCAGCCGGGAATTATGACAGGTACTGCACCGGAAGCTTCCTTTTGGCTGTTCCGCAGTGAGGATGAGGCTTCCGAACACTTGGTGGAGCAGGATTATTGGGCTGCTGCCGTAGAGTTTGCCGACAGTGTGGGAGTTGATGTGCTTAATACTTCTTTGGGGTATTATGCGTTCGATGACAAATCGAAAAATTACAAATATCGTGATTTGGACGGACATCATGCCTTGATGTCGCGTCAAGCCTTGCATATAGCCGATAAGGGTATGGTATTGGTGTGCAGTGCCGGTAATTCGGGAATGGGGTCTTGGAAAAAAATAACCCCGCCGGGAGATGCTGATAATGTGTTGACGGTAGGCGCTATCAACAAACAGGCGGTGTTGGCGCCATTTTCCTCTATTGGCAACACAGCTGATAACCGGATTAAACCGGATGTTGTAGCTGTGGGCGAAGGAGCGGATGTGATTCGCACGGACGGAAATCAGGGTAAGGCAAACGGGACTTCTTTCTCTTCGCCCGTCATGTGTGGAATGGTGGCTTGCTTATGGCAGGCATGCCCCCGGCTGACAGCGAAAGAGTTGCTTGAATTAGTCCGTGCTTCCGGTGACCGTGCCGACTATCCGGATAATATCTACGGTTATGGCGTGCCGGATATGTGGAAAGCATATAATAGCTATAAATTAAAAATGAAGTAAAGACAGGAACTTTGCATACTTATACTTAAAGAATGGATGCCTTATCACTATACGAATTAAATGCGCTGGTGCGTCGCAGCTTGGAGCAATGTTTGCCTGATGCCTATTGGATACAGGCAGAATTGAGTGATGTACGTACCAACAGCACCGGACATTGCTATCTGGAGTTCGTACAGAAAGATGCCCGTAGTAATAGTCTGATAGCTAAGGCGAGAGGAACGATATGGTCGAACGTCTTTCGTTTGTTGAAACCCTATTTTGAGGAAGCTACGGGACAGGCTTTTGTTTCGGGTATCAAAGTGCTGGTGCAAGTGACCGTCAGTTTTCATGAACTGTATGGATATAGCCTTACAGTACAGGATATAGATCCCACCTATACTTTGGGTGATATGGCCCGTCGCCGTAAAGAGATTTTGAAACAATTGGAAGAAGAAGGGGTACTTACTTTAAATAAAGAATTGAGAATGCCTCGTTTGCCGCAGCGTATTGCGGTTGTTTCTTCCCCAACCGCTGCCGGATACGGTGATTTTTGCCACCAGTTGCAGAATAATCCGGGAGGTTTTTACTTCTATACGGAACTTTTTCCGGCATTGATGCAGGGTGATCGTGTTGAAGAATCCGTTTTGTCTGCTTTGGATAAGATAAATTCCCGTTCGGACAGTTTTGATGTAGTAGTTATTATCCGGGGCGGTGGGGCAACTTCCGACCTTTCCGGATTTGATACTTATCTGCTCGCGGCTGCCTGTGCGCAGTTTCCTTTGCCTGTTATCACGGGTATCGGACACGAACGCGACGATACGGTTCTCGATTCCGTGGCCCATACCCGTGTCAAGACTCCCACTGCTGCTGCCGAATTTCTGATAGACTGCATGAATGAGGCTGCCGATGAATTGGAATCGCTGGCTGCCCGCCTATGCGATGGTGTCCGGATTTTGCTGGTACAAGAGCAACAGAAGTTAGTATCATACAGGAATCGTATTCCCTCTGCTGCTTATGGTTGCATTTCGGATGCACAATTAACTTTGCTTACCGTCCGAAAAGATATTGTACAAGCTGTAACAGCCTCCTTGTTTCGTCAGCATCATCGGCTGGAGTTACTGCAACAACGGCTGGCGGATGCTTCTCCGGAAAAGCAATTAGCCCGTGGCTACAGCATTACATTGAAAAACGGTAAAGCAATAAAGAATGCTTCTCTCTTAAATGAGGGTGATGAAATTATCACTCGCCTGTATAAAGGAGAAGTGGTTTCAGTAGTAACAAATAAACTGTCAAAAAAATAAATAATCCTATGCCTGCACCCAAGAAAAAAGAGACTTATTCCCAAGCGATGGAACGGTTGGAGAAAGACTGGGAGGTATATCCGATCTTGCATTTGGACTTGAATGCTCGTCATTATAAAGATACTGCCGCTCTGACTAGTATCTTGAATGAGTTCTTGGAGAAATGGGAGGCTTTATATGGAACGGAGAAACAGGATCGTGCCTTGGAGGAACGTTTCAGTTATGTGATAGAACAGGCTTACCGCCAGACCGGGCATCGCGTGGTGATATTGATTGACGAGTACGACAAGCCTTTGCTGCAAAACCTGCACGATGAAAAGACGCAAACGCAATTGCGGAATATGTTGAAGCCTTTCTACGGCGTGTTAAAGACGATGGATAGAGCCATTCGTTTCGCTTTGTTGACAGGGGTGACGAAGTTTGGTAAGGTAAGCGTGTTCAGCGATTTGAATAACCTTATGGATATCTCGATGGACAATCGCTACGTCGAGATATGTGGCATCACGGAGAAAGAGATACATGCCTACCTAGAAGAGGAGTTGAAGGAGCTGGCTGAGACACAGGAACTGGAT
>ENA-UEQJ01003511-UEQJ01003511.1-human-gut-metagenome-genome-assembly--contig:-NODE-3511-length-9950-cov-3.095412_pt1 | contig 9950 bp, 8 predicted proteins | sample MGYA00242937_ERZ507938 | MGnify/ENA primary metagenome ERZ507938 (study PRJEB26167, sample SAMN06115437) | human gut metagenome | host: Homo sapiens | place: China:Gansu | collected 2015-07-03 | study...
TATGGGGCGGGCGTGTTGGGGAGGCCGTCCGTTGCGGCCCAAAGCCGTTTCCGGACGGGCTCGGCCCTTATCCTTCTATCTGGTTGATGCGGCGGAGGTGGCGGCCGCCTTCAAAAGCGGTGTTCAGGAACAGTTCCGCGATGTCGAGGGCCACGCCCTGGCCGATCACGCGCTCGCCGAGGCAGAGCACGTTGGCGTTGTTGTGCTGGCGGGTGGCGCGGGCCTGAAATTCGCATCCGCACAGCGCCGCGCGGATGCCGGGGATGTGGTTGGCGGTCATGCTCATGCCGATGCCCGTCCCGCACACGAGGATCCCGAAAGAGGCGGGTTCGTCGCCGGGCGTGGCGTTGCCCGCGTCGGCAAGGACTTTGCCGCATACGCCCTTGGCATAGACGGGGTAGTCGCAGCTTTCCGTGGTGGCGGGGCCGAGGTCGTGGACATCATGCCCTTTTTCGGAAAGGCGCTTTACCAGCGCGGCCTTGAGTTCCAGTCCGGCGTGATCGGAGCCGATATAGACGGTAGCCATCGTTTTCCTGTCTTTTTTTGATGTGAGAAAAGCTCCCCGCTGGGGACGGTTCCAATAAAAAAAGGACATGCCTGCCTTTTTCATAAGCGTGCATGGCGAAGTGTCAACAGGCGGGCGATGAGTGTTTGCCCGCCATTACTGATTTCTTCTGTACCGTTTCCCGGAAAAAAAGGAAATGCCCGCCGAAGCGTTCGCCCGATGAGGAAAGCCTTTGGAAAAAGAGGGATGGGCTCCGCGCCGGAAGGCTCGGGGAAGGGAACGTTTCTTCAGAAAAGTTTCCCTCCTCAAGGCGTCCTGTTCAACGCCCATCCGCCTTAAAGCAGCCACCCGAACCGGGCGCGGAGCGGGGCGAGGTGCCCGGCGCGGTGGGCTTCCCGGTCTTTTTCAAGCCGGACGATATCGCCTTCAAGCAGGGCAAGGTCGCCCGCAAGCTGTTCGCGCCGGGGATCGGCGAGGGTCGCCATGCGCGACAGTTCGTCCTGGATGGCCTCTTGGCGGCGGCGCATGAGCGTCAGGCGGCGCTGGTAGCCGATATCCGGCCCGGCAATCCAGCGCGTTTCGGCCCACAGCACCCACAGGCCCAGATACATGATCCGAAGTTCTTCGATGCGGTTCAGAGACGTCTGGACGTCCATCAGTTGCCCCCCTTCTTGATGGGTTCGATGATGGTACCCGCCGGAAGCTCCAGGGCAAGCTGGTCGTCCCGGAATGCCGCATTGGGCTTCTGGCGGTCCTTGACCAGCAGAATGGCGGAATAGCCGTCGGGATGCGTCAGCTTGAACTTGTAGGGCAGAGGCGGGTTGCCGTCGTCATAGGTGATATCCATGACCCACCCCTTTTCCGCCGACCAGCGGACGGGCAGGCCGTCGGGCCGCAGTTCCAGCATCCCCGGCAGGATGCCGCCGGAGAGCGTGAAGGCGATGTCGCCGTTGGGCAAGGCGCGGGGGTTGAGCCCCTCGGCCGCGCCGAAGACTTCGTGGAAACGGCCGCGCATGAGCGAGGAGAAGTCGCGCAGGGAGAAGGGCACGGGCCTGCCGAAATTGAGCTGCACACGCTGCGGGCCTTTGTGGACGATGGCCTTGTTCTCGTTGGGCGCGTAGGCCGTGAAGCTGTCCTGCGTTTCCTGGATGCGGGCCACCAGCGCGCCGATCCCGGCCATGACGTCGAGGCGTATGGGCAGATAGCCGTTGCTCCAGAGCAGGGTTTCCACGCGGCGCGTGTCGCCTTGCGAACCGTAGCGGAGGCTGCCGCTCAGGCGGTACGGATCGTGATCCGAGGCGCGGGCGGAGGCATAGCCCTGGTAGGCTTGCCACGCGGCGTTGGAGGCGTCCGAAGGCGCGGACGTCCCGATCTCCGTGCCGCGCGAGTATCAGGCGGAAGGGAGCGGAAAGGCGGATGTTCATAGCGAGTTCAGCTTCTTGCGTATGGTTTCAGGATTCGGGTGGTCCAGTTCGAGGGCCCGTTCCCATCCTGTGCGCGCTTCGTTTTTGAGCCCTTGGGCGTTGGCAATGTCGCCGTAGTGTTCCCATATGGTGGGATCGCCGCCGTCGGGGAGGCTTGTCGCCCGGCGGACGAGCGCCCATGCCTCGGCGTTCTCGCCCCGGCGAAAGTGCGCCCAGGCGAGGGAATCCAAAATGTACGCATGGTCAGGGGCCTGCTTGAGCGCCGCTTCGAGCAGCAAGACCGCGCGGTCCAGATCCTTGCCCTGCTCGGCCAGCGAGTAGCCCGGGCGACGATGGATTCCATCATGGCGAGGGCCTCGCGCTTGCGGCCGAGGGAATCCAGCACGCTGCCGTAGACATAGGCGATTTCGTCGTCCGAAGGCCAGATCTGCTGCGCCGCCGTGGCCGCGGTCAGGGCTTCCTTGTAGCGGTCCTGCAACAGGTACAGGTGGATCTCCATGAGCCGGAAATCCCGTTCCGTGGGGAACTGGCTCTGGCCCTGAAGGATGAGCTGCATGGCGTCTTCATAGCGCTGCTGATCGTGCAGCAGCTGGATGCGCAGGCGCAGCGCCCGGTCGTAAAAACGGTTTTCCGGGGGAATGGATTCAAGGAAGTTCAGGGTTTCCTGCACGTCCTTGTGATATTCGTAGGCGATGGCGGCGAGGTAGAAATGCACCTCGTCCGGCGCATTGGGATCGCTCTTGAGGCCGTCGAGCAGGGCCTCCGCCTCGGGGTACATCCTCGCGTCCAGAAAAAGCGTCGCCGCCGTGAGCTTGTAGCCGTAGGTGGCGGGGCCGTTCAGGGCGTAGTCCAGGGCTTTCTGCCCCTTTCCGGCGCGGATCTGGCCTTCGACCATCCTGATCCAGATGTCCGGATTGTCCGGGTCCTGCTCGATCAGGCTGTTATAGATTTCGTTCGCTTCGGAGAATTGCCTGTCCGCTTCCAGCAGGCGGGCCAGCTCGAACCACGCGTCGACGAATTCCGGGCTTTCCTGTACGGCGAGCCGGAGCTGCTGGATGGCCCTATGGGGCTGTTTGAGGCCCACGAGGGCCTGCGCGTGGGCATAGCGGACAAAAGACGTCCGCAGGCGCTGCGGCAGGGCCGAGAACACCTTGTCGGCGTCCTTGAAGTGCCCGGTTTTGACGTAGAGGATGCCGAGCTCCTGCTGCACGAGTTCGGAGTCCGGGCGCTGCTTGCGGTATTCTTTCAGAATCTTGAGGGCCTGCTCGTTGTCGCCCTGTTCGAGCCACGTTTCGGCGAGCAGGAGGTGCAGGCCGAGATCGCCGGGCACGCGCTTGACGGCCTGTTCAAGCAGGCTGCGGGCTTCGCTGGTTTCCCGGTTGAGCATGAGCCATGCCGCCGCGTCGATGAAGGGCTGCGGCCTGTTTTCCAGCGTCAGGAGGAGTTTTACGGCTTCAAGGACGCCTTCCTTGTCGTCGCCGCGGATGGACTGGTCGAGCAGGAGGGTCGCGTAGGTACGCTGGGCCTCGGGCGAGAGGTCCCATTGCACGGGTTCCTGCGGCGTACTGCGGGCGCACCCGGTGAGCATCTGCACGGTCAGCACGGCGCAGACCATCCCGCGCAGCAGATTGCGGACAAGACCCGCGCCGCAGCGGGAATTTCCCCGGCGGGCGTGGGATGGCGCAGCCGCAAGCGGGGCCGCGGGATGAGTGAGGCGAATGCGGAAGCTCATGAGCAAACTCTGGGGGTTGAAACACGATAACAGGGGATAACGAATACCCTAAACGGGAACGAACAACAACCGGAGATTGTGTATCCGGAACGTTGTTTTCCTCCTAGTGCGAGATCCAGTCTTCGGAGAAGTCCTGAATATCGGTGGAGAGATGGGTCTTCAGCTTTTGGAGCAGGCGGGCCTCAAGCTGGCGTACCCGTTCGCGGGTGACGTTGTAGCGCTCCCCGATTTCCCGCAGCGTGACCGGATCGTCGGTCAGGAGGCGGTGCTCGAGGATGTAGGCTTCCTTTTCGGAAAGCGAGGGGAGGATGTCGCGGATTTTGCTTTGGAGCAGTTCGGCGATTTCCATGCCCGCGAGGCTTTCCTCAATGCCCGGGCCGAGCGCGGGCAGGAAGTCCATGCGCGTGGCGCTGCCGGACTCGTCGCCGACGGTGGCGTCGAGGGACATGTCGGAGGCGTCCAGCCGCTGCTGCATCTCCACGATCTGATCCTCGCCCACGCCGAGGCGCTCCGCAAGGGTCGCCGCGTCTGGGTCGAAGCCTTCGGCAATGAGCTTCTGGCGTTCGCGGTTCAGGTTGTAGAACAGCTTGCGCTGGGCCTGCGTCGTGCCGATCTTGACCATCCTCCAGTTGTCCATGATGAACTTGAGGATATAGGCGCGGATCCAGAACGCCGCGTAATAGGAGAACTTGATCCCCTTGTCCGGGTCGAACTTGTTGACGGCCCGCATGAGGCCGACGTTGCCCTCCTGAATGAGGTCGAGCACGTTCTGCATCCAGCGGCGCTGGAAGTCCATGGCGATCTTGACCACCAGCCGCAGGTGCGAGGACACCAGGCGGAAGGCCGCGTCGCTGTCGCCGGTCTTCTGCACGCGGCGGGCCAGATCGAACTCTTCGTCCGGCTTGAGCATGGGGAAGCGGCTCACTTCGCGCAGGTAGAGGTGCAGCGAGTCCTTGCTGGACGACAGGGAAGGCAGGTGCTGTTGCGACGGTGCGGGCAGGGTATCGCCTTCGGGCAGGATGTCGGCATCGGGGTCGAGCGCGGCCACGTCGTCTTCGGGCAGATCGTCGCCGATGTCTTCGCTGTCCTCGTCCTCGGCGTCGGTAACGTCCATGGGTTTTGCGGCTTTGTGGGCGGCGGTTTTTCCGGAGGCCTGTTTGGGAAGGATCTCCGGTTCGATGATTTCGGGTTCCACAACGGTATGATGCTCTTCAGCCGCCGTTGCGGAAGAAACCGGGGGCGCGATCGCGTCGTCGGCGGGCCCGCCGGTCGTCTGGCCGCTCTCGGCGGCCTTGGTGGAAATGCGACGGCTCATATGATTTGTACGTCCTTTTGCCATAAATCCGTTTATCAGAGTTGAGGGCGGTGGTCCGGGCTCCGGCGCCGGGCGGGGCGCTCCGCGCGGACACGCCTCATGGTGTTACGAAAAAAATCATGCGGGGGAGGCCCGTACGGGGCGGCTCCTCAATCGGATGCTATAGTTTTGGTTTGTCCTTTTCAACGATTTTCAGTAGACAGAAACCCAAGGGGAGAGCCCGTGCCGTTTGGTGCGGGCTCCTGTTCACGAGCCATTCAAGACCTGCCCGCCCGTGAAGGGGCAGGATACCATAAAGGAGAACCGCGTGGCGGATTTTCGTAGCGCACTCGCCTCCGGGCGTACCCTGCTGCTCGACGGGGGCATGGGGACCATGTTGCAGGCAAGGGGCCTGCCCGCCGGGGAACACCCGGAACAGTTCTGCCTCGATCGGCCGGACGTGCTCCGGGGGATCCACGCCGACTACCTCGCCGCGGGCGCGGACATCATTCTGACGTGCACCTTCGGCGGCTCGCGCCTCAAGCTTCCGGCGGGCATCGACGTCACGCCGTTCAACCGCACGATGGCCCGGATCGCCCGCGCCGCCGTGGACGCCGCCGGCCGGGAAGCCTTCGTCGCCGGCGACATGGGGCCGTGCGGGCAGTTCGTGCGTCCGCTTGGGGACCTGCACCCGCTGGAGCTGTATGAAGCCCTGCGCGAACAGGCGCGCGGCCTTGTGGAAGGCGGCGTGGATCTGTTCCTCATCGAAACGCAGTTCGATCTGGCGGAAGTGCGCATTGCCGTGGCCGCCATCCGGGCCGAAAGCGACCTGCCGATCATGGTTTCCATGACCTTCGAGCAGGGGACGAGCCTCACCGGGACGACCCCGGAAATTTTCGCGGAAACCATGCAGAACCTCGGCGTGGACGCGCTCGGCCTGAACTGCGGCCTCGGGCCCGAGCAGATGGCCCCGCTCATGGAGCGCTTCCTCGCCTGTTCGTGCGTGCCGGTGCTGGCCGAGCCCAACGCGGGCCTGCCCGAGCTGGTGGACGGCAAGACCGTGTTCCGCCTGCCCCCCGAGCCGTTCGCCGAAAAGACGGCGGCCTTCGTCGGCATGGGCGCGCGGCTTGTGGGCGGCTGCTGCGGCACAACCCCGGATCACATCGCGGCCCTGCGCCGGGCCGTCGACGCCGTCGGCCCCTGTCCCGCCCCTGCGGTGACGCCTTCCGGCATCGTGCTGACCACCCGCACCCGGCTGGTGCGCGTCAGCCCCGCCGAGCCGTTCAAGATCATCGGCGAACGCATCAATCCCACGGGCAAGAAAGATCTGCAAGCGGAATTGCAGGCCGGGGAATACGGCCTCGCCATGCGGTTCGCCTCCGAGCAGGTGGCCCTCGGCGCGCCGATCCTCGACGTGAACGTGGGCGCGCCCATGGTCGACGAGGCGCTGCTCCTGCCAGAACTCGTGCAGCGCCTCACCGGAAAATACGCCGAACCGCTTTCCCTCGACTCCTCGCACGCGGAAGCCATTGCCGCGGCCCTGCCGTTCTGCCCCGGTTCCCCGCTGGTGAACTCCATCAGCGGCGAAGCCGACCGCATGGAACATCTCGGTCCGCTGTGCAGGCAGTGGGGCGCGCCGTTCATCCTGCTGCCCATTCAGGGCCGCAAGCTGCCGGTGAAGGCGGCGGACCGCATCGCCATCATCGAGAACATGCTCGACAAGGCCGCCATGCTCGGCATCCCGCGCCGCCTTGTGCTCGTGGACGTGCTGGCGCTGGCCGTGGCCTCCAAGGCCGAAGCGGCCCGCGAGGGCCTTGAGACGATCCGCTGGTGCGCCGCGCACGGCCTTGCGACCACCATCGGCCTGTCCAACATTTCCTTCGGCCTGCCCGCCCGCGAACTCGTGAACACGACGTTCCTCAGCATGGCGATGGGCGCGGGGCTCAGCTCCTGCATCGCCAACCCCTCAAGCGGCCGCCTGCGTGAAGCCAAGGCCGCCGGGGACGTGCTCATGGGCCATGACCGGGACGCCGCCGCGTTCGTGAACGGCTATGCCATGTGGACGCCGGGCAACGGCGGGACGGCGGACGCCGCCGCGTTCGCCCGGGCCACGGCGCAGACCGTGGAGGAGGCCGTGATTCTCGGCGACCGCGAAAGCGTGGTCGGGCTCGTGGAAAAGGAGCTGGAAGCCGGGGCCGATCCCTTTGAACTCGTGCGCGGGCGCCTCATCCCCGCGATCACCGAAGTGGGCTCGAAATACGAGCGCCGCGAATATTTCCTGCCCCAGCTCCTGCGCTCCGCCGAAACCATGCAGACGGCTTTCGCACGCCTGAAGCCGCTGTTGGAACGCGAAGCCAATGCCGAAGCGCAGAAAATCATCGTTGTCGCCACCGTTGAGGGCGATATTCACGACATCGGCAAGAACATCGTCAGCCTCATGCTCGGCAACCACGGCTTCAAGGTCGTGGATCTGGGCAAGGACGTGAAGGCCGAAGCCATCGTCGAGGCCGCCGTCGCGCACAAGGCCGATCTCATCGGGCTTTCCGCGCTGATGACCACCACGATGGTCCGTATGCGGGACACGGTCGATCTCGTGAAGCAGCGCGGCCTCGGGGTCGACGTGATGGTCGGGGGCGCGGTCGTGACCCCGGCATTCGCGGAAAGCATCGGGGCCAACTATTCGTCCGATGCCGTGGACGCCGTGCGGCTCGCCAAGAGCCTCATCGCGGCCCGCAAGAACCAGTAACCCAAAGGAACAGCCATGCGCCGTCGTGCCTGCCTGATCGCCCTGTTGGCCTGCCTCGTGCTGGCCCTGCCCGCGTTCGCCGCCCCTCAGAAGGCCGATGCCATCTCCGGCATCTCCAGTGAGAAGGTTCTCGATATCGTGAAAGCCAACAAGGGCAAGCTCGTCTTCATCAACTTCTTCGCCACGTGGTGCCCGCCCTGCCGGGAGGAGATCCCCGAACTTATCAGTATACGCAAAGCCTATCCTGCCGACAAGGTGGTCATCGTAGGTATTTCGCTTGACAGCGATCGCGGGAAGTTGGAATCATTCGCCGAGGCTATGAACTTCAACTACCCGGTTTACCTCGCGGAGCCCGACGTCCCCGCCCTGTTCGGGATCTCGTCCATTCCGTTCAACCTGCTGTACGACAAGACCGGCAAGCTGGTCGCCGGAGGCCCCGGCATGGTCGGCAAGGAAGACCTTGAGGAAGCGTTCAGCGGCCTTCTCAATTGATTTGGTATGCGTCCGGGGGACCCGCCGTTTCCCGGACGCCGTTTTCCCGGCCTGTTTGGCGGGCCGGATCAACGGCGGCTACCCCCTGAGGGGAGGAAGTCGATGAACCTGAGCGTTCGCAAGGCCCGCATGGGCGATATCCGGGCCATCCACGCCCTTTTGATGACGAGTTCCGCCGACGGCCTGCTGTTGCCGCGTTCCCTGACCGATCTGTACGGTCACCTGCGCGACTTCTTCGTCGTGGAGGGCGACGGGGCCACCGTCGGCTGCGGGGCCCTGTCCATCATTTGGGAGAACATGGCCGAAGTGCGCTCGCTGGCTGTGGCCGCCCATGCGCGCCGGAAGGGATGCGGTCGGCTGATTGTGGAAGCCTGCATCGCCGAAGCCCGCGAGCTGGACATCCACCGTCTGTTTGCCCTGACCTACCAGCTGCCCTTCTTCAATGCGCTCGGCTTTTCCATTGTGGAAAAGGAAGTGCTGCCCCAGAAGGTTTGGGTGGACTGCGTGAATTGCCCCAAATTCCCGGACTGCGACGAAACGGCGGTCCTGCTGGAAATCTAACCCGCCTCGCGGGACGTTGCCGTCCCTGAAGGAGCCTTTTACATGCGTATTACGAATCTCAAACCTCTGATCAGCGAAGAAGCCATCCAGACGCGCATCAAGGAAATGGCCGGAGAGATCAGCACACTTTATAAAGACGAGCCTCTGGTCGTGGTGTGCGTGCTCAAGGGCGCGTTCATGTTTTTTTCCGATCTCGTCCGGCATCTCACCTGTAAGCCGGAACTCGATTTTGTGCGCCTCGCCAGCTACGGCAGCGCGGCGCAGCGTTCCAAGACGATCACGTTCACCAAGGACGTGGAAATCCCGCTCGAAGGCAAGCATGTGCTCATTGTCGAGGACATCGTGGACACCGGGCACAGCATGGATTTCCTGTACCGCCAGTTTCAGGCGCGCGGCGCGCGGAGCCTGCGGCTTGCGGTTCTGGTCGACAAGAACGAGCGGCGCGAGGTGCCCGTCACTTCTCACTTCGTCGGGTTTACCTTGCCTAGCGGGTTCGTCGTGGGGTATGGTCTAGACTACGCTGAGAGTTATCGGGAACTCCCGGCGATCTACGAGGCTGAAATAGAAGAATGACGAATGGCGGAGTCCCTATGATCGTTACATGCCCTAATTGCAGTACCAAATTCAATCTGCCCGAAACGCAGGCCGCTCCGGGGGCCAAATTGCGCTGTTCGGTGTGCAAGCACGTGTTCCAGCTTTCCGACGGCGTGAAGCCCGCGGAGATCCGTATGGAGCCGGACTTGAGCCTTTCTTCCCCGTCCCTCTCCATGCCGCCCAAGAAGAAGGGCGGGATATGGGGTTGGGTGCTGACGCTGTTGCTCCTCTGCGCGGTGGCCGGAGGCACGTGGTGGGCTTGGACCTACACGCCCCTCTTCGACACCGTGAAGGAGATGATCGCGCCGCCCAAGAAGCAGGACCCGGTGGAGCTGGTCAAGAACATCGCCTTGCGCGGCGTGCGGCAGTACAACATCAGCAACGAGAAGCTCGGCAACATTTCGGTGGTCGAAGGGAAGGTCGTGAACGGCTTCAACCAGCCCCGCGAACTGATCCGCATCGAAGCGTCGCTGTACGATTCCGCGGGCAACGCGCTGGTTTCCAAGCAGCAGCTTGCGGGCACGTCCCTGTCGTTGTTCCAGCTGCAGGTCCTCGGCGAGCAGGACATCGAGCAGGCCCTCGCCAACAAGATCGACATCATG
>ENA-UEQJ01003516-UEQJ01003516.1-human-gut-metagenome-genome-assembly--contig:-NODE-3516-length-9939-cov-2.135774_pt1 | contig 9939 bp, 6 predicted proteins | sample MGYA00242937_ERZ507938 | MGnify/ENA primary metagenome ERZ507938 (study PRJEB26167, sample SAMN06115437) | human gut metagenome | host: Homo sapiens | place: China:Gansu | collected 2015-07-03 | study...
GGACCCCATCCTCGCCGCGCTGACGCCCTCGCTCCGCCTTTCGGCAGCCCCGCTCAGCGCGAGGCACCTCTCCCTCATCACCGGACAGCCCGAAGAAAACATCCGGCAGATCTTATTGGATTTGGAAGGATTCGGCTTTGCCGCAAGGACCGAAGCGGCGTGGACCTGCGGCACAGTCCCGCCGTCCCTGCTCGGCGCAATGGCCGCCACGGTCCGGGCCAAGATTCCCGAATCCCGGATGCCCCACTATCTGGGCTTCCTCCTCCCGGACGCCCCGCTTGAGGAATGCGAACTCGTGGTGCGGTATCTGGACGAGGAACTGAACCAGCAGGCCCCGGAAACCCTGCTCTGCCTCGAATTCGTCATCCGGTACCTGCGGGACTGGGGAGAAACCCACGCCGACGCGGCCTTCCAAAAAAGCTCGCAGTACGCGGAGATGGTCCTCATCGTGCAGAGCCAGTGCCTGTTCCTCAACAGCCAGATGCAGATGGCGGTCAAGCTGACGCCCATCGCCTACGCCCTGACGCAACAGTCCGGAAATGAGCGCTTCAGGACGCTGGTGGCGATTTTCGGGTGCTACCTCAAGGTGTTTTCCGACGAGCCGCTGCCGCAGGACATTTCCCGGTACGTGGAGCGGCTTGGTGAACTCCCGGATCTCGGGGACAAGGAAATGCAGGACTGCCTGCCGCTGTTCCGGGGCATCCTGCATTACGTGCGCGGCGAGTACCCGCATGTCCTGAAATATTATGAACAAAAACTGGAAGTCTACGGCTGGAAATACCGGCGCTTCGCCATGCTGCTTGCATCCTGCGCCAGCCAGTCCGCGTTCTACCTGCGGCAATACCACCTCTCGCTCGGCATCAACGAATCGTCCCGGCGCACGGCGGCCCTTGCCGGGGACCGTATGCTCTCCATGTTCTGGATGCTGCATCTGGCCTTCGCCATGCTCCGCGTCGGGGACATGGACGCCGCCCTCCTCAATCTGGACTGCCTGTTCATGGCATTCGACGCACGGCAGTACAACAAGACCGCCGTCAGCACCGTCCGGGGCATCGCGCTCTACCATTATCTGAACGGGCGCCTCCGGTCCGCCCATGCCCTGCTCACCGGGCAGGCCGCGAGGGGCGTTTCTCCCAACGCGCCGCACGTCCCCTTCGAAGACCCCCTCAACCTCGACATGCTCTATGCGCTGGAACAGGCCGGGTTTCCGCCAATCTCGCGGTACCCGCTCGCTCTTATCGTAAAAAAGCTCAAGGAAGGCACCAACCGCCAGCTCAGGGGGGCTGCGCTGCGTATTGAAGCCCTCCGGCTGCGGGATCGCGGCGGAGATCCGAAGCGTGAGCAGACGCTGCTGCGCGAGAGCCTGGACTGCATCTCCGGAACGGGCGATCGCCGCGAAGAAGCCCTCAGCGCCAATGAACTGGCGAACGTCCTCGAACGGACCGGCGATGCGGCCTCGGCGGCGGCCCTGCGGGATCAGGCGGAAGCCTGCGCCGGGTTCCGCGTCGACCGGAGCGTTTCCTACCAGCAGATGGTCCTTCTTTTAACCCGCCATTCCCAGGGAAACAGGCTCCCCGCCCTCGGCGACGGGCATTACGACTGCCCGCAGGACTCCTGCGTGGAACGCTGCCACCGCGCGTTCAACGCTTTCTCCAATGAAACATGCCTGACCAGCGCCCTGCACCGTTTGGTCGCCATCGCCCAGAAGGAATTGAAGTCGGAACGCGGAGCGCTGTTCCGGCGGGACGAGGACAACCGGCTTGCCTGCGTCGCGGCCGTCAACCTGACCGACATGGAACTGAAAAGCGAGCAGATGCGCCCGTGCCTCGAATGGCTCGACGGCTTTTCCGACCGCCCTGCCGCTCCGGGACGCGGCGAGCAAGGGCTTTGTTTGCCTCTCGACATCGGCGAATCCGGCCTTTGGCTGCTCTACCTGGACAGCACCTTTACCGACGGCCCATTCGCCCACCTCCATCAGCCCGAACTCCATACCCTCTCCTATTTGTTCGCCTCGGAAGTACGCTCCGCCCTGCGCCTCAAAAAAGTGCGCGACGAGGAATCGCGGCACCAGAAGGAACGCTTCCAGTCCGTCGTGCTCCAAGAGGACAGAAACATTGCCCCCTTGTTCGGAACCGGCCTCGGGGAGCTGCTCGAACAGGTCAGGCACGTGAGCGTGACGGACGCGCCCGTGCTCATTCTGGGGGAAACCGGCGTCGGGAAGGAGGTCATGGCCCGGCAGATCCACCTCATGAGCCGCCGGAGCGGGCCTTTCATCGCCGTTCACCCCGCGAGCACCCCGGAACACCTTTTCGAGAGCGAGTTCTTCGGCCATGAGCGCGGCGCGTTCACCGGAGCCATCAAGCAAAAGCTCGGCTTCTTCGAAATGGCCGACGAGGGGACGCTCTTCATCGACGAAGTGGGAGACATCCCTCCGGCGATCCAGACGAAACTCCTCCGCGTCCTTCAGGAGCAGCGGTTTATCCGGGTCGGCGGCACGCGGGAAATCTATTCTTCCTTCCGGCTCATCACCGCCACGAACAAAAACCTGTGGCAGGAAGTGCAGGAAGGCCGTTTCCGTGAGGACCTGCTCTACCGCATCTCGGTCGTCCCGCTCATGCTGCCGCCGCTGCGCGAACGCAGGCAGGACATCATCCCCCTCGTGCAGAACTTCATGGAGCATTTCTGCCGCCGCTACAATCAGCTCCCGTTCGCCTTGAATCAGGAGGAAACCGCCGTCCTCCGCAGTTACGATTGGCCCGGAAACATCAGGGAGCTCAAGAACGTGATCGAGCGGGCGGTCATCCTGAACCGCCTTCCGGCCCTGAACGTGCCGCACTCGCCGCCGCACCGGAAAACCAGCGAGGAAACGCCGAACCGCCGCGGGTTTGTGGTCGACGACATTCCTACACTCGACGAACTTGAGAGGCGTTATCTCGAATATATTTTTAATATCGCCTCCGGCTGCGTGTACGGGGAAAAAGGCATGACGGAACTGCTCAATCTCAAACGTTCCACGTTGTACACAAAGCTAAAAAAACACGGTATCATGCTACGATAACAGTCCGCACGCCGCCAGCCCTCGCCGTATGGCTTCCATCCGGCGAGGGCCAGCTGAACGAGGAATTCGACCGCCAGACGTGCGACGAAATGCTGCGCTGCCTTCACGGCGGCATCATGTCGGATCTCTCGCCCCATGAATGCATGGAACGGCTGTTTGCCGACAACTTCTGCATTCTGGCCGTCTACGCCAATGAAGAGCAGACACTGAAGCGCTTTGTATGAGGCCGCCGGGCGTTTGCAGGGCGCCCCAAAGCGTATGGCTCTCTCCCATTGTGGAGTTCGGCGTCTACGTCATCAACAACGATTCCCTGCCCTCCCCCCACATGATCGGCCGGGCAAAGGCCCTCAAGGAAACCTCCACCGAACTCAGAGGACGGCTGCGCTACGCCGTGTATGACGATGCCATCCGCCGCCAGCTTTTCCGGGAGAAGCATCTGGAAAACATCATGGGGGCAGCCCTGCAGAACAGGGAATTCCAGGTCTACCTGCAGCCCAAGTACCGGACCGAAAGCGAAACCATCGGCGGCGCAGAGGCGCTGGTCCGCTGGATGGGCGCCGAAGGCATGATCTATCCCGACGAGTTCATCCCGCTGTTCGAAAAGAACGGGTTCATCATCAGCTGGACCTTTGGGTGTTCGAAGAGTTTTGCCTCCGCATCCGGGCGTGGCTCGACGCCGGGCTGCCCCCGGTAAAAGTACCGATGAACTGCTCCCGCGTGCAACTCAAATCCCCTTTTCCTGGAGCGCTACATCGAAATTTGCCAGAGGTGCGGCACGCCGCCGCAATACATTGAAATCGAGCTCACGGAAAACGTGGTGTTCGAGGACATGGGCAAACTCAGCAAGATCATCGAAGCCATCCATGCGGCCGGTTCCGGTTGCGCTATGGACGACTTCGGGAGCGGCTATTCCTCCCTCAACCTGATTCAGAACATCCCGCCGCCTGCTCGATCTTTCGAGTATGCCTTTCACCAGCAGGTACAACACCGCCATGCTCAACAGTATAGCCCGCGACGGCAAACTCTATTGCCTGCCCGGATCGGCGCAGGTGCGGGGCATCGTATACAATACAATCCTCTTCGAGGAAAAAGGCTGGAAGGTCCCGTACGATTTCAACAGGTTCATAGCCTTGTGCCGGACAATCGGAGCCAGAGGCATACGTTCCATCCATCTCGGCTTCGTCAATTCCGAATTGCTGGATACGGCCTTCGTGGGCTACAGCTACGGAAACGGCTTCAGCACTCCGGCCGATGCCCAATGGTTGGCCGACTACAAAAGGGGCCGGGGCAGCTTCGGGGAGCATTTCCGCCCCGCCCTCAATACGTTTCAAACCATGCTCGACACCGGCGTCTGGAAAAAAAGCGATCTGAGCCTGACCTATGCCGAAAGGGAAACCATGCTGTTCAACCGCCAGTGCGCCATGGTCGAGGATTCGGTGCTCATGGCCCGAAGGGGGGTACGCCCTCACCGGCTCCACCGATCAGTTCGCGCTCATGCCTTTCTTCAGCCCCGGCACCCCTTGCGACTGGGACCGCCTCTATATGGTGTGTTATATCGGTTTGAACAAACCTCTGGGCGAACCCCAGAACAAAAAGAAATACGATCCCGTCATGCAGTTGATGGATTACATCAGCACACCGGAAGGGCAGCTCGCCCTGGCGGCGGACACGGGGGCCATGTATTCCAGCGTAAAGAAAGTCCCCGCGCCGGATATCCCGGAAATTGCGGACATGCTCCCGGCCTTGAGCCATGGGCGGTACGCCATCTTTCCTGAGTCGAAGAACGCTCAGGACGCCTTGCGGGAAGGTTTGGCGGGGATGCTCGCGGGTGCCCTCACGCAGGATGACGTCATCCGGATGGTGGATCACCAAAACAAGACCCCTCTGCCTCCGAAGGCTTGCACTGTCATCGGAGAAGCAACCACGGACTTCACGCTCATAGAAACGGGGAATTTCCTCACCGACGCCATGAAGGCCAAGGCCGGGGCGGACGTCGCTCTCTTCCTCGACAACGGCAAGGACGGGAAATACAACGGCAAGGGGGCCAGCGCACGGTTCAGGCCCCAGACCACCAATGACGTGATCCGGGCTCTCCCCGATATGAAGCACGGCGAATCGGGCGTGTTGCAGGTCGTGGATATGACGGGTGAAAACCTGCTCCGGACGTTGGAATACGCGATACAGGCCGACAACGACATCCGAGGATGGTTCTACTACTTCTCCGGCCTGAAGATGACCTACGCGCCCTCCGCCATGCCCGGAAAACGCATCATCAAAATAACCGATGCGGAGGGCAAGCCCCTTGAGGCCCAGCGGGTCTATACTGCCGCGGTTATGGATCAGACCTTTCCTGAAGATGCGATCCAATCCTTAACGGACACGGGGATCAGTATCCAGGCCCTGCTGACTGAAACCATACAGTCGCGCAAAACCATCACTCCCGGCAAAGACGGGCGGTTCATCATCCGGTAGCCTGCTCCACGCGGTACAGCCGTATCCCCGCCTACGCGGGACCTGCCCAATCTCGAAAAGGCGAATGGCCAAGGGGAAGATCCCTTGGCCATTCAGCATGTTGATGTATACGCAGTCTCTTACGCTTCCGAGGATGGAATGAACTTTTGAGCGGCGACACGTTAAAGGTTCATTCAGCCGAAAACCTCATTTTCGGCTGAATCCACACAGGATTGCCTCCCCGTGCGGCCGTCCTCGCCAGCGTATTTCAAGCCGAATGCCTCTAAACGCATATGAAAAACACCCGACAACATCCGTACGGAAGCGCTATTGCGCCGCTGCGCCGGAACCCCCGGCTTCCGCCTCATGCGCCCATAAGGGGGAAGGCGCCTGATGGCAGGCCTTGCAGTCCGTGGGCCCCGCCGGTTTGCCCGCCGCAAGCGATTCGGTATGGCAGGCGACGCAACTCGGGTATGGCCCATGAAACGCGTTATAGAAATAGAAAGGATTCAACGTGGGCTTGGCGTTCTTGTCGGTGCGCAGCGTGGCGGTCAGGCCGTCATGGCATCCGGAACTCGTGCACAGGAGGGACTTGCCGTCCACGTATCCCGTGTGATGGCAAATGGTGCAGTTGATCAGCGGCGTATGCGCCTGATGGGAGAACCGGGCCGGGGGCATGGTCTGCCGCGCTCCGGAAGGCACATGTATTTCCCTTTCGCTCCACTGCACCAAGGGATGGTGCGCCGAAAAGTCCATGGGCTGGCCATGGCACAACGCACAGTTGCCGTAACTCCCGAGCGTGGCCGCCTGTTGCTGGTACTGGAGAGGCGGGAGGTTGTCGAGATTGTCGGCAAGCGGGTTCCTCGCCGGATACACGGCGTGTGGCGCGCCGTGACAGACGATGCAGCGCACCATGAGCATATCGTCGCGGCGTCTGCTGAAGAGTCCGGACAGCCCCTCGCTTCTGGGCGTCCACTTGTTGAAGGCCGACGCGGTGAGCAGGTTGGGCTTTTCCGAGAAATTGTGGCAACTGGTGCAGTCTGGTTCCTGTACCCAAGGCAGCCGCCCCTTGATCTTGTCCAAAGGGACCTCGCGTGCCGTGATGCCGGACATGAGCTTGGCGGCCTGCGGCAGCCCAGCCTCTTGCTCGGCCTTGAGCAGCGCCAGGGAATGATCCTCCATGAACCCGTGGCAGCGCACGCAGGAAAGCCCCCGATCCACATGAAAATCACGGGCGAACAGACGGCGCGGGGCATCCTTCGGATCATCCCCCGTGCGGCCCAGATCCACATGGCAGGCCTTGCAGGCGTCAGCGCCCCTGTCGGCCAGGTAGGTGGCGTGCCAGCCGTGGATGGCGGCGGAAACGCTGAGTTCCGGCCCGCTCTTCCCTTCACCCGCCTTCCCGCCTTTCAGGCCGACATGGCAGGATCGGCAGGCAATGACCTCACCTTTCGCGTGCTGTTCCATAAAGTGGGTGGACTGGTGGCGGTCGTGCACTTCCAAAATGGCCGTCCCGGCGTTCGCGTGGCACTGGGCACAGCCGAAGCCGGGAGAAACAGCCAGCACGGCGGCGCTTTCGGCCAGGAGTTTCCCGGTCTTTTCATCTTTGGCGCGCAGCGTAATCACCGGATACGGGTTGAGCACACCGTCGGCGTTGACGGCGCTCACGGGAATCGACGCCGCGAAAAAGGAATCCTCCACAGCGTTCATCCGTCCCTGACGTGTCGTGGAATCTTTCGCCAACCCTGCTTGCGGGCCCAGCTCCCACGTTACATCGACGCCCTGGGTCACGATCTCGGGGACGGGCGGCCCACGCTTGATGACTTGCGCGTTGAGCTGCGGCTCGGGATAGGAAAGGGTCCAAACGTCGTTCGGCGCGGACGTCTGGTAAAATCCCTGCAACCCGGCTCCCGTCAGCACATATTCCTGAGAAGCCGTAAAAGGCATATTGGGAGTGGCCAGCGAACCCTTGGCGGGCAGAGTGTCCAGCACAGTGCCGAGATCGCTTTGCGCAACCCCCGGAAGGGACGGTTTTTCGGCCTTTCCCTCGATCGGAGACGTGGAAAAAAGAACCCAGCCCAGCCAGATCAGGAACAAAGCCAGCGCGGCCAGCCAAGCCGCCAAGGCCCACGCTCCATAAGACGTTGACGAGGATGACGCGTGCTTGCTCATTGTGCCTCCGGGGAAGGAATGGTCTGGCGCTGTGCGCCCATACGCTCAAGATAGTCCGCCAATGCCTGACGATCCGCAAGATTGCCGGCAAAAGGCGGCATGTAGCCGAGCCGCGTCCCCTGGCCTTGAAGCTGCGCCTCAAGGCCATACCGGGTCAGACGCCGCACCCGGGGAATGATGTCGATACGCGGCCCGCCCAAGCCGTGGCAGACGTTGCATTGCAGCGCGAACAGCATGGAGCCTTTGCTCAGCCCGTCGGCAAGGGGCGCTTCAAGCTTCAGGGAACCGCTTTCGACCGCATCAAGCGTCCGTACCCAGCCGGACACGGAGGCGATCCCCCCGGCCTTGGCCCGCGCATCCTGTGCAACACTCATCCCGTTGGAATACATGTAGCCTTCGGCCACCCAAGGACGGCGTGCGGTTTCGCGTACCCACTCGAAACTCCCCACCAAAAGCAGCCCCGAGCACAAGATGACGATACTCAGGGGCTTGCGGAGGCGCTCGGCCCGCACAAAGGCCACCACCCCGGCCAAGAAGACCACGGGCAGCATCCAGCCGTATGTGATGAGGAAGGGGTGGATATCGGAGGTCCGGCTCAGGACGGCTTCCTGCCGATCCGGCGGCAACGCCATGAAATACCACACGGAACCGCCCAGCAGCAAAAAGAAGGGAAGGATGATCCACAGGCCGCTCACCCGTACCGCGATATGCCGGGCCTCGGCCGAGGCGATGCGTGGGGCGGTGAACAAAGCGAACATCCCCGCTAGGATCAGACAGATTCCCAGGCGGACAACCACACTCGGCCAATAGGTGGGGTTGAAGAAGCCAAGCCACACGTTTCCGGTGGCCAGCCCCTGTCCGGGAGTCAGCATGAACGTGATGATGCCGTTGATCAGCACGAGCGACAGGAAGCCCGCGCAGGCATAGACAATGCCTATGCGCATGTGGGTTTCCGGGCTCATCCGGCCGCTGCGGCTCCAAGGATAGGTATAGTAATAGGCCAGCAGGGAAACCACTTCTAGCAGGAAAAGCCCCCACTCCGCGGCCCAGAAAAAGACGAAATTATGGATCAGCATGGACGTGGCCCCAGGGTTTACCACGCTCATGGTGAACCAGATGCCTACGCCGCTGAGCCCGCCGAAAACCATGGTCAGGAGCAGGAAAAAGTGCGTATGGCGCTCCAGCCATTGCAAGATCTCCGGTGCGCCGTCCCGGTAGGCTCTCCGCTCCATCCATACCAGATAGCTCCCCCCGCCCACGGCGAACTGGGCCACGAAGACGTGTAAAACGGAGACAATCCCGATGATCAGCCCTGAACCGATGCCGACGAAATGCCAGACGGGCAATTCCATGTCATCCCTCCCGGATTTCCGAGCTTTCGCTGCGGTTCAAGGCATGAAAAAGGACGCGGCCCAGCCAGACAAGGACGGCAACCACCAAGACGGTGGCTACCAGAAAGAGCGACAAGGCGGCGGTCTGGCCATGAGGCATCGCCAAAGCGGTGGGAGCCGGGGACGCCGCGCCGCTGTAGGGCTGAAGCATGGCGTCGCGTACCATGCCGCGCACGCAGACCATGACCAGAATGACGCCAAGGGCTGCTGTGCTGGCAAGCTTGAGCCCGCCCTGCCGGACAAGGATGAGGGCGATGCACAGCCCGGATACGGCTAAAATCAGGGCCGCCGTGGACAGCGCGTCTCCTCCCAGAAAAAGGCCGCGCACATCCGGGGGCAATGTGAACAGGAACAGCAGCCCCACCGGAACCTGCGCCAAGGAAACGTAGAAAAACCAATCCAGCCCCCGGCGGAAACGGCGCTCGGCCTCTTCCCTGTCCACTTCCGGATCACGCTTGCTCCACCGGGCGCGCCAGGCCATCGTCAGGCCGCCCACAGCCAGAGAAGCCAGTAAAATATGCAGATAGCGCGGAAATAAGGTGGGATCGCTTGTGTTCAAAAGATGCCCGTGCGGCTCGGAGAACCACCGGAACCAGAAGTCCGGGCGCAGCATCAGGGTACTTGCGTTGCTCAGCAGAAACGCCGTCATCAGAAGCAGCAGCGCGGACAGGAACAGTATCGGGGTCCGCCGCGCAGGCCTGACCGCCCCGTCGCTCACGTAAAGCCCGTAATACGCCAGCATGGCGAACAAGGCGACGAACATCCACCACACGGCCATAAGCACGATGCTGGGGTACAGGAAATGCCCGTACAGCACCTGTAAAAAGAGAAAAGGAGCGACGCCGAAGTTCACGGCAAGGGCCAACA